>Ga0115007_10002113_pt1 | contig 12390 bp, 10 predicted proteins | sample ArcOceMetagenome_2_FD_87166 | JGI IMG/M metagenome (GOLD analysis project Ga0115007, IMG submission 87166) | Marine eukaryotic phytoplankton communities from Arctic Ocean - Arctic Ocean ARC135M Metagenome | ecosystem: Environmental > Aquatic > Marine > Oceanic | place: Arctic Ocean | collected... | reverse complement strand
TGTCTCTGTACCTTCAGTTGTTAAGTCTGATGTAATAATTGTTTTACTTGCTGAATATGGTGAGCCTTCGTATGTATTTCCATCTAACAATGTTAATACACCGCTTGTTTGGTTAAAATCTCCGGAGCCGCTTGCACTAATAGTATAACCAACTTGGGTACTAATACTATTATTTCCTGTTTTGTTAACTGTTATGGTAATAGTGTCGCCTTCGTTATATGTAGACTTGTCAAGACTAATGCTACTGTATACTGTTGCAATACTATCATCACTAATGCTAACAACTGGTGATTGTAATGAAGCAGTATCATTACCGACACTATCTGTTGCTGCTAACTGAATTCTAAATGACTCAGTACCCTCTGTTGCAAAATCATTGCTTGTCGTAAGCTGAATAGTTGCATTACCACTTGCGTCGATTGTAAATAATGATGGTGCACTAGAGAAGTCAGATGCATTAACTGTTCCTGATACGCTTACTATTGAAGTGCCTACTGTAGTGTTTTGTGGTACGCTAGTGGTACTAAGTGTAAGTGTAACAACATTTACATTACCACCTGAAAGAAGATTTTCATTAAGACTAGTAGTACTTACTGTTAAGCTATCATATGTACCAGTAACCGCTGCTTCATTTACAGTTCTAGTTGATGGATATTGTCTACCAGTTCCTGGATATATAATTCTTACTGCTCCTGGTGCGCCATCTCTGCCTAGACCTGTAGCAGGGTTACCACTATACAACCCACCTGATCCGCCGCCACCGTATGTGCCACCAATGCCATCTTGTCCGTCTTGACCACCTGATCCACCAAAGCCGTCATTTTGATAATTTCCACCGGCACCACTTGCACCTTCTCCAAGTATGCCTACTCCGCCACCACCACTGGCACCAACTGCTGTTGCTGCTGCGCCAGCGCCGCCTCCGCCGCCTCCGCTTCCGCTACCACCTGCTGATGTTGAAGTTCCGTCTTGTCCGTCACCGCCATTGCCAGAATACCCACCAGCGCCAGCGCCGCCGCCGCCGCGACTAGCAGTTGAATAGTCACCACCAGTACCACCAGTACCACCCCCGTCGGTTACACTGCTGTTGCCGCCTGCGCCTCCGCCAGTAAAACTTCCTGCGCCTCCACCTTCTGCACTAACTAACAGTGTTGCACTGCGAAGTACATTACTGTTGCCGCCACTTGTGCCGGGATTATTTCTAGCACCTCCTGCGCCTGCTGCACCAACAGCAATAGTTAATGTCTCACCAGGAGTTACAGTTACATTATTTTTGTATGCAAGAGCGCCGCCGCCGCCTCCTGATCCAGATCGTACTCCAGAATTATAGGTGCCTCCGGCGCCACCTCCGCCGGATATTGCAAGCATACTTACACTAATAACATCATCGGGTACTACCCAAGTAGTACTTGATAAAAAATCTTGCTGTCCAATTATTGGAGTTAATGATGTATCTGTTATTGTTACAGTTGGAGATTCTAAACTTCCTGTAGATGTGCTAGCACTATCTGTTGCAGCTAATACTACTTTGAAAGATTCAGTACCTTCAGTTATTTCGTCTAGAGCAAGGGTTACAGTAAAGTCTTGTGTTTGTGAAATATTACTTAACGATCCTGCCCATGTTACTGTTCTAGTTAACGATGCTGGTGAAAAGTCTGATGATGATATAGTTCCGCTAACACCTGTGATTGTGTAAGCAATAGTAGTATTAGTAGCAATATTTCTACCAGTAATTCTAAATGTTGCTCCTTGTCCTTCGTCAATTGTACTTGCTGTTTGCAATGTTAGGTTTAAATATGCAGGTGTTGTGTTAACTGAACTGTCGTTTATTGTAACTTGCACTGTTCCGCCAGCGCCATTATCTAATACAATTTGTAATGTCTCTGCACCTTCTGATAAACTGGCATCAGCGGTGACTGCAATAGCTAAAGTTGCAGTGCCTGACTGAATAACAAAAATACCAGTTAAACTTGCATCATTAATATCATCTGTGGTAACCCCTGTAATTGTATATGGTATTTCAGTACCATTACTAATATCAGTAGTTGTAAGCGTAATATTAATTGTGTCGCCTTCGTTTACTTCTGCTGACGATGTTGTAAGAGAATATGTTGGATTAAGGCTTGTGTCGTTAATAGGAATAGTAATAGCATCTTGTCCATTGTCTAATGTAAATACAATACTTTCTGGGCCTTCAGTAGTAGCATCAGCAGCAACAGATAATGATATACTATCTGTTGTTCCAGTTAGAAAGCTTCCGGTTAAACTTGCGCCGTTTAAGTCTGCACTAGATACACCTGTAATTGTATATCCTACAGATGTGTCAGCACCGAGGAGAGCAGTTGTTAGTGTAATTGTTATGTTACTACCTTCGTCTACTGTTGCTTTGTTTGCACCTAACACATAAGTTGGATCTGCTGGAGTTGTACTAGCATCACCAACTGTCCAATTTGCTGTTCCGGTTATAGTAGTGACACCGTCTACTGGATGTGTATACGTATATGAATATGTAAATGTAAATGTTTCAGGACCTTCAGTTGTTAGATCCTCATTTAAAATAAAACTTGCCGATGTTGAGTTGCTGGTTACAATTAACGGACTTGTATTCGATGTACTATAATCAGCAGCCGCAACTCCGCTAATAGTATATGTTATAGTTGCCTCATTAGGGATTTCAGTAGTGTTTAGTGTTATACTAATTCCATTTCCTTCATTTACAGTCGCTGCCGCTGCTGGTGCATACGAAGGAGTTATAGTAGGTGCTACATATGATATAGACTGTCCCTTCTTCTTTGCTACATATGATCTTGCACTAACTGATGTTAATAGAGGCATTTAATTTCCTATTGATATATTACTTGGGCCTGTTAATACCCACGGTGTTGCTGAATTATATTTACTATATAAAAACTTAGTAGATTGTCCCATTATCGAAGTAGTAACATTTTGATAATCGTTGTCTGCACTAGTAGTCGACATTACTTCTTTAGACTCACCTAATATTCTTTTTTGTATTTCTGCCGGAGCTAAGTCAGGAAATACTTCTAAATGCAAACAACATAATCCTGCTACTTGAGGAGCAGCCATACTAGTTCCGCTTATACTCATTTGTTTGTAACTAGCATTAGAGCCATAATTAATTGGAGTAAATTTATTTACATTATAATCATTGCTAGTTGCACTCATAATATACGTACCAGGAGCCCATATATTACACCCAGGACCTCTACTAGAATAAATTGATGTTTTATCTAAGTTTGAACCGTCAACGGTTGTGTCAGAACTTGCTACCATAAATGCATTTGTACTGTATGGCGAACTTCCTCGATGATAGGAGTAAGTCGTGCTACCAAATACAACTTGGTTATTGTAATCAGATCCAGTAGCTGAGTCAATTTTGTTGTAATTATTTCCAGCAGCAATTATAACATGTATTCCATCAGAAATCATTTCCTCAATTTCTGCATCAACTGAAGTTACTCTTACAGATATAGCAACTGCTGGATTACCAGCAATTGAGGTTCTATTAATGTTTACTCCTGTAGCAGATTCTAACTCTGCTCGAGTAGAATAATCTACTCCATATGTCCAGGCAGCGCCTCTATATGTTCCTGATGCTGGATCTTCAATTTTTGTTGTGCCGTAACCCCAACTCATGTTTACAACAGTAGGCCTTTTATATCCAGTAACAGGATCAATTGGTTTATTGTTATGCCAGATCCGTATAGTGTCAAATGCGTTTGTTATAGATATTCCCGAGTTAGGATCAGAAGTTCCTTCAAGTCCTCCAAGTTTTTGTGAATATACTCTAGAATTCTTTGCCCATCCAAACGTTTTACCTGCTGCTATTCCTGCACAGTGAGTACCGTGGCCGTCATAGTCTGTGTAAAACCCATCTGCTTGTGTTCCACTTAATCCACTTCCGCTATACCAGTTAATCTCTTGCACTCTTGATGCAGACGGTTGTGCTGCATATCCTGATACTCCGGCATCACCATCTTGGTATATACGTTTTAGTATATTAAAATCTGGTTTACTAAGTACTGGGGCAAAATATTTGTTAAACATAGCATAACCCAATGGATTATTTGCTGACATACCTGCAGGTGTTTTTAATGTATCATCCCATTCAGGACTAAGACTGCCGCCGTCCCAAAATTCGCTCATGTCCCACATTGACCAGTTTACCAAATAAGTATACTCTTTATATACTTTTGTTGCTTCATCAGGATCTGTTGCCCAGTCAGTAGAGTATCCACTTGGATCGTATAGTCCTGCGTCAATAGCTTCTTTCATAGCAAGATGTAATTCTGTAGTTGTCCAAGAAAAACTTGGGTTACCATTTAATATCAAAAGCAATGTTTCCATTGGGACTTGTGTTGCACTTCCTTCTACAGCCCCCGGAATACCAAAGTTGTGTATTGTATGGAACAAGTGTTCCATCGTTTCTTCAATGTCTCTATCACTAGTTGATGGATTAAGGTCCCCTGGTGTACCGTGATAGAACACCATGTCATTAACTGCATGACTATCTAAAAATGTTTGATATCCAGCATAACTTGGAATGCCTGCATCTAATAACCAGTTAGGTGAATAACTTGATTCACCACCATAACCAATTCTTTGTGCTGTTGGAGTTCCTGCATGTGTTGTTCCTGCATCACCTTTAAGTGTTGCAATTAAATTTTTCTGTTGTGTAATATCAATGCTATCTCCATTAGGATCAATTAATAACTTTACAGCCTGCGCTGTTTTCTTTACCCATTCATCTGGTACTGTTGTAGCACCGCCTACAGCTCCTGCCGCTACAAGTTTTACACCTCTTACAGTTAAACTTCTGTCAAAAACTGCTCCGTTAGTTGCATCACTTGCAAGTGCTCCACTTACATATTCAGTTGTATCGGACATATAAAACTCGGGGTGATCTGCTTGTATTCCGCTGTCTTGTACAATAAAGTCAACACCTGTGCCTGTTAATTGATGCGTGTAGTCACCAGTTAGTGTAGTAGCATTATCAAATATTCCGCTATTTGCTTCAGCAATAACTCTACGCAGACCCCAGTTTTTATGATCACTATTAGTGCTTGCACCTCTATACCAAATACCAGTTTGTGTAGCGTGTAATCCTATAGTAATATCAGTTCGTTGATCTGCTGGAATTTCCACAGTAAGTACTCGTTCATCAGTTTTTAATAAATTAACTTCGGCATCAGTAAGCATCCAATGGGTCATTCGTTTAGAACCCCATCTTGGATTTGCTACTTTAACTTCTCTATTTGGTATTGGTCCTTCACCAGTAGATGCTGCAAGTTCTGCATCAAACTCTTCCAAATTTACATCTTTATGTACAACAACAACATATTCTGTTTCATTAGCCATAAGTTGACAAACTCCCTACTACTGACCAAGAGCCACCAGTTCTTAATAATGCAAAAGTTATAATGTCTGTTTTATTAATATTGCCTGTCGGAGTTGTACCATCCTCCCATTTTATAGTAGTACTAGCACCGTTGATAGCAACAGCATTTGGAATATAAGCAGTAGCTCCTTGTACTAACATTAATGCTACTCCTAAAACCCTAGAATCATTAGTAGGTACGTTAGTAAAGTTAGCTGTAAAGTTCGCTGCTATTGAAGTGTGATACCAAACTGATGCTAAGTTAAGACTATGAGTAACTGTTCCAGTTGCTCCTGTTAGCGTGTTTACTATTTCTGTATTTCTTACAATTCCGTTTAAAAATACGCCATCAGCTGCTGACAACGTTAATGAAGTTGAACTAGTAAAGTTAGTTACTCCTGCTCCCGAAGTAAGTATATTAGGTGATGTTACGCTACTAAACGTCACTGCATCTGTTGTGTTTAACGATTGATCATACGCCGAACCGCCGCCGCCACTTGCATTTTCAAAAGTAAAAACTCCGTTGCCGTTTGTTGTTAGTACTTGGCCGTTAGTGCCGTCTGTAAGACCTAAATCTGCACTTGCGCTTATAATAATAGTATTGTTTGTACTATCGTTAGTAATTTCAATGCCTGGGCCGTCAACAAAAGTTAAAACGTCATTTCCTTGGGCATCCATTTGCATTGAATCAGAAAGCTTTATAGAACTAAAAGCATTTACTTCTTGTGCTGAACTAGCCGGACTAGCAGGTTGCACCCATTGTGACGTGTCGCCGTCATTAATATAAACGTACATTCTTCCTGTAGTTGCATTAAACCAAATGTTACCAGATTCAGGAGATACTGGAGGTGTTTCACTTACATCTACACTTGCGCCTCCACCTGCTTCGCCTTGATTAGCAACACCTATCCACGCACCTGCATGAGCAAAATATATTCTACCTTCTGCATGAACATGAGCTACCATACCATGGTAAACTACTGGATCAACTTCTGTTTGTAAATCCGTTAACGTATCCCAGTGTGCTCGTATTTTATTTTTAGCAGCAGTTAGGTCTAATGTACCAGTTGCTGATAATATCGATACTTCAAACCCAGCTCGATCGTTACCGTTATACAACCTTAAAGAATTAGTATCTCTGTTATAAAACACTTCGCCGCTAGATCCTACATTTCTGTCTAGAAATGCTTGACCCCTAGGTATAATTCGTATACGATCTACTACTGGTGCTTGGTTAGATGCCATTTAACAATTCCTCAATTATAATGTATTTATCGTATATTTAAGGATCTTGTCTCGGCACAAGTGCTACATTAAATGCACAATTTATTCTCGGAGTATCTATAGGGTTTGCTTCAACATCGTGTGACAAGTGTGCAGGAAATAATATTAAGTCGCCGTCTTCGGGATAATGTATCATAGTTCCCTTATAGGGCCACATTGGATGAGTTTGCCCTGTTAAAAAATTATCAGGATATAATCTTAATGCTCCGGTATTGTTTGCTTGAAAATAAAATACTCCACTAAACAATGCACCATGATGATTGTGTATCATGTTTGCAGCACCTTTTTGATTTATATTAAACCATATGCTAACATCATAATCAGCGTTATTGAATATACTTCTTTGCCAATTCGTTACTTGGAGATTTGGAGCATCTGGCCAAGATTCTTTATAATGTCGGCCTGCTTCTGTTATTGTATCTTGTATAAGGTTTTTGTTTTTTCTCGATAGACCAGTTGTGTCGTCTGGTGCAATTAATGGAAATCCTCTCCAGGTGCCCGGATTGTTATCTTCATTAAATTTTTGATGTTCTAAACTATGAGGAGATTTACTATAGTCAGTTACTTGCTTTGAGATTTCTTGGGCTTGTTGTTTTGTAATAGCGTTTTTAATAATTGTTACAGGAGTGTAATCTATACAAGTATCAGTTGTTTTCCATAAAAATTTATTCAAAGTTTTCTCCAAATTTTCGTTTGTATTTTAATGCTATAGTAAATCGGTACGAAGATCGAAAACTGTTTGCCTTATGTGGTACACGGCCGTCAAATTCAATTAATCGATCCGGAACATGTAATATTCCTCTTATTTGATTATCTATTAAAAATTGTGTTTCGCCGCCTTCGTCATAATCGTTTATAGGAGTTGGATAGTATAAGCATGTTACACAGTCACCGTCATCGTGAAAATATGGATTTTCGTTAGGAGCATAATAATTGACATAATATCTAATTAACGACCCTACTGGTCTATTTAACTTTTGTTCTACCAAGTCGGGTATTCCCATAATGTCGAATTCTAATTGACTAACCATACCAGTTGGTGGGCAATCTGGGCGGTCTGTTTCTCCCATTTTATATACTAAATCATGACAGTCTTTAAATACTTGTTGTTGTTTAGCTGCTCCGAGGAAATTATCATAAATCTTCATCTGTTCCATCCACTATTACACTATTAAATGCAATACATACTCTATCTTTATTCCCAATGTAAGAAGTAGCTTCGTGCCACATCCATGCCGGAAATAACACTAGCGTACCTTCTTCCGGTTTTATTGCATAACAGTTATCTGCATTCCACCACATGCTTCCAATATCACCCGGGCCTTTGTTAGAGTCAATGTTATACCATCTGTTTACGCCATTTAGTGTTTCTGTATTGCACCCAGAGGTTTCAATATAAAATATTCCTGCCCAGCTTGCTCCAGGATGACAGTGTACGCCGTGTGCACCACCATCGTTTGCAACATGGTACCAAGACTCAAACACAACAGGATTAACATGTGTTATACGGTCGGGTAATGCTAGTCGGTTGTCTATACTAGGTAATCCGTGCATTACAACATCAGCAAGTGCTTCTATAAAGAATTCTGAGAATTTTTCTAGTATAGGATATTCGTTAGCTTTCTCTAAAAAATTAAACTTACTTTCTTTTAAGCCTTCGGTTTTAATACTTTGGGCAATATTACTATCAATATCTGTTTTTTGTTTTTTAGTTTCCTTATAGATAGAATCTAATAACTTAGCTTTGTCGTAGGGCCAGTCTCTATATCTATAGATAAACATGTGGGTAGCCCAGTTGCTAATTTTTTCAACAGGATGTGCGAGTTTATGTATCATACTAATATTTATTAAGCCATTCTTATAAAAAAATTAATCTTGGCTTAATAAGTATTAGTATGATACAGTACAAGCAATCCGTAAAAGTATTTGATACTTTTTTTAAAAATCCAGGTAAAATAATAGAGTTAGGTGACTCTCTCGAATTTTATAATGACGAGCAGTGGCCAGGACAGCGTACTCGTAATTTACTAGAAATTAACAACACTGTAGCAATAGAATTTGCAAAGTTTTTTGCTAAACAAATTGCTGACAAGGTATTTTACGGACTGTCTGGGTTTGAAATAGATATAAGATTTCATAAAAATGATATATATGATCACACTGAAGCAAATAACGGCTGGATTCATAATGATGAAATTGACTTTGCTGGGCTTGTTTATCTAAATATCGAAGATCCAAGTATGCACACTGGTACTAGTATTTTTGACAAAACATCATCATCTAACTTTAAAGTTCAAGATTATGATTCAAGGAAACAATTAAACTTAAAGAAAACAGTTACAGATCAATATCTAAAAGACTTAAAAGAAAATAGGCAACAATTTGCCGAGACAGTAAATGTTGGTAATAAGTTTAATAGGTTAGTAGCGTATGACGCATCTCAATGGCATAGACCAAATAATTATGAAGTTAAAACATTACCTAGATATTCGTTACTATTTTTTATAAACAATGCAAAATTTACAAATTTAGACTCATTGCTGTCTATTAGTGCAGACTGGAGCGACGAATGATAATAAAAACTAGTGCATTTGAAATACCAGTCTACAAAACATCAATGCCAAATCATAAAGAAATAAAAGAGAAATTCTTAACAGGAGTTATGCCAGACTTAAAAGATCTTCCACCTAACAATATAGGATTAAATTTATACAGTGATTACTTTCCTGGCCTTGATCGATTAGATCCCGAGTGGGAAGATCTTTACACATCTACAGTTACGCAGTTTTTAAATAAAGCTGGATTTAATCAAAATAAAAAATGGGAAGTCGATGTCGACTTATGGTATAATGTAGGAATTAAAGGTAGCTTCCAAGAAGAGCATGATCATATGGGAGGGTTTCCAGGTTGTATGTATAGTGCTATACATTTTGTAGTATATGATCCAGCAGTACATCAACCTACAACATTTTATAATCCTATACATCATACATTTCTAAGAAACATGCAACCGTGCAACGGCGACGATGTACCGTTAGATTGGCAGAATCCAAGTTATATTCCGACAGTAAAAGAAGGCGATATATTAATTTTTCCTTCGTATTTAAAACACAGCGTACCGTTTCAACAAAGTGATAAGATTAGAGCTACTATAGCACTAAATCTTACTATAGGCAATCCTAACGGATCTTTATTTAAGAAGACACTATAATGATAGAAAAAATTACGCCATTTCCGCTTTACATTTATAAAATAAAAGCAACACATCATAAAGAAATAAAAGATTATTTAATGAAGCATGTGTATCCTAAATTTGCCCAGGAAGGTCCTAATGGCGGATTACAAAAAATATTTACAGACTATCTTCCGGGCACAGGTGCAATGATACATTGGCCTTATATCTATGATAGATACAAAGAAGATTTAGATAATGTGTTATCTGAAATAGGTTTTGATATGACAAAACCGTGGGACGTTAGGATGAAAGGTTGGTACAACTTTACAACACACAATGACGAAGAATGGCCTCATGACCATATGGGCGGGGCCTCTAACATAAACTATTCGTTTGTACACTATGTTACTGTTGAAGACGAAAACGACGGAACTATATTTTTAAATCCTAATTATAAACTTACTAGAGCAATTATGCCTACAAAAAATGTTAACTATCTTCCAGAAAGTATTTTTAATGATAGATATCAAATTAAAGTAGAAGAAGGTGATATTGTTTTATTTCCTAGTTGGATGGATCACACCGCTCCAAAACACACAACAGATAATTTAAGAATAACTAATGCAGTTAATGTTATGATGAAATTAAAAAATCAAGATGAGGATGGATTTTAATGACTACCCCATTTATAGTTGAAGAACTATTTAAACTTAACCCAAATAGTAAAATTACATATCACACAGATTGGGTATGTATAGATGACTTTTATGAAGATATTGAAAAAATTCAAAAAGCGTTTGAACACATGTATGTAGAGTCATGGAAGATGAGTCAATGGAGTAGAAATTTTAAAGATTATTACGACTGTCGTCCAATGTTTGCAAATTGGGAACCGTTGCAAGAAATGATAGATGCAAGATTAAAACCTCTAAATAAACTTATAGGACAGTTAGTATCATGGCAAGACGTAGGTATTGAAAAAAGTTTAGCATTTAATGTGTTTAAACATAAAAAAGAAAACTTACCATTAACAATGCAGCATCATCCTCATTATGATACAGATATGTTAAATGTATTAACGTATATTGACAAGCATGCAGATGGCGGTACTGCAATATATGAAGATATTGATGTTGAAAACAAAGAAGGCGCTAATCTTATAATAGATGTTTCTGCATATAAGATAAAAGAAATTATTCCTGCAAAGCCTAATAGGTGTGTAATATTCAGTGGAAATAAATTACACGGTGCATATATTAACGATAATAATATATACTACAACAACTGGAGAATTACACAGGCTACTATTGTTCGCCCTGGTAACTTAATTGACAAGGACACAATAAAATAATATTATGAAAACTATTAAATTTTACACAGACGATTCACAAGTAATGAAAGATTTTCCACCGCGTCCTATACAGGAAGATTTGCCTAACTGGTTAACTTCTATAAAAAAAGATAACGAATTTAATATTACACATTGTAAGCCGGCTATGGATTGGATGTCTAGTGGGTACGTTATATATAATGCTTGGGAAATAATATTAAAAGAAAAAATAATAGACTTTACAAAAGGTGTAGAATACGAAACTCAAAATAGCCGTATTGGGTTAAGGACAATAAATCCATCAGTTTATTCTGGACAATGTTTACCAGTTCCGGGTGGCCCGCAAGCATATTTTAAAATAGAGACAGATTTTAAAGTTGTAACGCCTCCGGGTTATAGTTGCTTAGTTATGCAACCGTATTACGATTTTAATAAAGATTATAAAATATTGCCCGGAGTTATTGATACAGATAAACACGACTGGACAATCTCTGCAATGGGTCATACTACTAACCCAAATATAAGAATACTACCAGGTGAAAGAATGATACAAATTATTCCGTATAAGCGCGACGGATGGACTATGGAATTGCATTCTGAAAAAATGTATAGTCAACTATTCCACTATGTTCGTGGTGCATATAAAAAATTATTCCACACTAAAAAGGTATACAAGTAATGTCTGAAAAAAATATTAAATTTATTACATATGATAAATCAACTGAGAAATTTTATCCACCAGTTCCGTTATCAAAATTTGTTCCGGAATGGTACAAAAATATTCCTCAATCATTTGATCACAACGATAGTAACATCCAACAAAAGGGTGTGCCGACAATCAAGAAGTGTGTTCCTGTACTAGATTATTTAACAGGTGGATATGTTATTTTAAATCCATACGAAGTTGAAATACGGATTCAGCCAGACGACAAAGGCGTACTTAAAGCAGCTAGTGTATGTCCAGCTGAGGATTATATATCAGCACATCCGTATGAGCAGTGTCCTGTGCCGATGAATGATGTTAAAAATCATTATTTTAAAGTAAGTAACTCATGGAAAGTAGTAACTCCTCCAGGTTACAGTTGTCATTTTTATCAACCATTTTACACATTAAACTCTAACTATAAACTCTTTCCGTCTATTGTAGATACTGATAAACACGATGATGCCGTTAACTTTGTCGGCCTTGGGTTGAAGGAAAAC
>Ga0115007_10002111_pt1 | contig 12393 bp, 8 predicted proteins | sample ArcOceMetagenome_2_FD_87166 | JGI IMG/M metagenome (GOLD analysis project Ga0115007, IMG submission 87166) | Marine eukaryotic phytoplankton communities from Arctic Ocean - Arctic Ocean ARC135M Metagenome | ecosystem: Environmental > Aquatic > Marine > Oceanic | place: Arctic Ocean | collected... | reverse complement strand
GGGTTGTGGGTACGGCGGAGACGGAGAGCGAAAAAGACGAAGACGCAACACTATCGGAGAGCACCACGCCTTCGAAACATTCGGAAGACCCTAGGGACGAATCAAACGTTGACCCTGACGACGACCCTGATGACTCCTTTTTCGCAAACTTCACCTCCCTCTCCCCCCTGCGCAAAGCCGCGGCTTCCAAGACGGCGAGTGAGGACTTCTGGGGGAAAGAGATGTGGGGCGCCGATGGGGAGAATTTCGAGGAGCGCAATCTGGACGACGCGCTCGCGACCGCGGAGGCCGAGATGGCGGCGCTGTGCGCGCTTGAGATTTCGAAAGCCAGAAAGTTGAGTCTGGGGGAGGAGTAGGGAAGTTTATCAGGTCACCTTACGTGTATATTTGTGTATCATCACTTACTATAAATAAGCGCTTCCATCGTTCTAGTCTATCGTCTACCAGGTAGTGTTCCCATCCCATCGTTCTTTCATCGCCTCACATTCACCAGCGTGCTGTACGCCGCCCCCGTTGGCCCCCCGAACTTGGACACCAGCTCCGGTCGTTTCGGCACCGTCGAGGCGACGTACGGTTTCAGCGTGAAGCTCGCGAGGTCAACAGCGGGGGTGATGAAGTTAGGGGCTTTGTGCGCATCCACCACGTAGTTACCCGCCTTGGTGAACCGCCCGGTGGCGATGGCGCCTTTGCCTTTGTAGTAACCCTTGCGCGCGCGTTTCGTGGTGAGTTTCAGGAACCCGGTGCGCTTGGCGGCGCGCGCGAAGAGCACGGCGGAGGGGAACATCGCGGAGGTTTCTTGGTGTTACCGTCCCGAACTCGGAGGGAACCAAGGGACGTCGCGCGAAACACCGGCCGTTCGGGGAGTGCGTGTCGACCGAGACGCGTTGTGATGACGAGCGCGGCGATCCTCTCAAGACGATCCGTCGCAGGTTTTGATGATCGGCGTCGGGACGAAATTTTTCGAAGGTCGCCTTCTCGCCGATAAACTCGAACGTGCCGACCCTGGCGTGGCCAGGCCACACTCGGACTGGCGCCCCCCTTGGTTTGGCGACAGCCAAACACGCACCCCGGTCGTGATGCTTCGCGCGGTCACGGCGCGGTGTCGCAACCTGGCGAGCGCCGGATGTGATGCGCACCGCATGTCGCCCCGGTGGATGACCCCGCATCATCATAATGGGTTCGTCGCCTCCGCACACGAAAGGTCATCTTTTCGTTTCTCCACCGCCGTGGACGGCGGCGTCGCCTCCAACACCACCAAACCGTCCCCGAAGCCGCCGTCGCCCACCCCGGCGTCGCTTCGGCCCGCGATTTTGGTCTGCACGTCGAAGGTTGTGAACAAAGAAACCCGAGGGGACTACGAAGCGTGGTTAGTGGATGGCAAACGTTTGATCGAAGAAGTGCTTTTCGACAAAGACTGCCAAGCCGGTTTGCGCGACAGAGACGCGTCAGCAGAGGTAAACGTCCAGAGCAGGTTCTCGTGGGTACACTTCCCGGCACCGAGTGCGAGTGATGCGGATGCTAATGCTAATTTTAATGCTAATGCACCTAATGCACAGCACCATACCGAAACCGGTGACGAGCCGTCCTCGCACCGTCACAAACGGCTCACTCGCGCCGGCACCGGCGCGAGCGTTTCGCACGTGCAGCACCGCGGCTCGCCCGCGTGCGAAACCGTGGCCGTGGTGTTTCAGGTACGTACTGTATTGGGCCTTTCTCAGATCCCGCCGACTGTTGTTGCTCATACAAGATTGACACTTTCTTTTATTTATCGTAAGCGGCACGACGACTTGGAGCGGTGGAGGCATAGCAATCGAAGGCAGGCTTGGCTGAAACGCGGCGAACGGTTCGGGGATGACGGCACGCACGGCGTGACCTCACGGGCCACTTCAATCGATACGGATGACGGGTCCCTGGGGGGGTGGCTCCCCGCGGACGCAAACGCGAACTCCCTAAAATCGGAATCAAAAACCTCACCAGAGGCTTGGAAAATCTACCTAACCGTGTTACTAGCGCAGTACCCTTTAGTGGAGTTCAACGCTTTGTTTTTGCTACCCGCGATCGAAGTGGTGGATGTGGGCGGTGTGTTCTTTGGAACCGCGCCGCAGCCGCTGCGACTTTTACTCATTCAAACCTGGACATCCTTCGCGGCGGTTTTCGCGACGCTTCCGTTAGCGCAGTGGGGATTGAGAAAAGGTAAGTATTTCCCACCCAACACATTCCGCCTCCCTGATTGCCCATACGAGACTGACACTTTCGGCTTTTATCGTATCAGGCGGGTTCCTTGATGCGCGACTCGGTGCGCGTGGGTTGCTGTCCGTGTGCGGTGCGTACGCAGCAGTAGTAATGGGCGCGTTTGCAGCGCAGCCGGTGGCGGGGGAATTGGTGGCGAAAATAACCGGCACGGGATAGCCGGGCGTGTTGAAATATTATTTACGATTGGAGACGCCTTTTCTTTTGTCAAAACAACTCACCAGCTCTTCGCGCACTCCCCCGCGAGTAAATCCCCGAACGCGTGGTACTCCTCCTTGGTCGCGCTCGCGTTTTGCACGATTTCCCAAAGCCCGCCGCATTCCTCACGGGCGTGTTTCATGTCACCCACGATGGACGGCGTCACTTTTTCGGTTTCGTTTCTGACAGAACCCGCCTGGGCCAACCTCAGCGCCCGCGCGCAAACGCCGCGGTCCAGCATCACCGCGACAACCAGCGCCCACCGTTCCGGACGCAGCCCCGGCGTGGCGGCGTCGAAAAAAAACGTCCGCAAGAGCTCGCCCAATGATTTTTCAAGTCCCGTGAGTGACGATTGTAATCCCAACAAAGCGCGCACCGACGGAAGCGCCCGGCGCAGTTCAACCGCGGTGGATTCGGACATGGCCTTGGCGTACCCGAACCTTGGCGGGAGCTCTTCTGCTGTGGGATCCGCCCGCGCGGAACTTCCTGACTCCGTCTCCATAGCGCCGTCTCTATCTACCACCAAATCCTGTTGCGACGATTTCCGAAGGTCGCTTCTTGAGTCACTCACATCTTCAACACCGTTTACGTGCGCAAACGTCGCCCTCGTCACCCACCCGTCCAGAAGCATCCAGGTCTGGCCGAACTCGGAAACCGCGCCGGAAGGCGCGAGGGCGATACCTGCGGCGTCCGTGTCGTCGTCGTCCGTTTCCTCCGCGTCCGAAACGTCGGCGTCGGTGTCCTGCGTATCGCCGTTGGAAATTCGTTCGCCCCTCACTTTCGTCAGCGTCGCCTTCAGCGCGTGTCTCGCCTTTTCAAGCGCGGCCTCCGCGAGGGCAACCGCGGCGGCGTCACCCGCGGCGCTCGCGATTTCAGCCGCGATCGTCGCCGCCTTGAGCGCCGCGGCGACGGTTTTCTCGTTCGCCGCGTCGCCGGCGTTTTCCGAGTCACCATCGCCATCCAACTCGTCATCAGCCGTTTCATTCGTGTCACCGCCCCCGTGCAGCCCCAAAACTATCGCCGCGGCTTCAGGAATAACACGCGAGATCTGCCCTTCCGAGAACGTTCCCATTAGGTTCCCCGCTTTCGTCGCGTTTTCCGTGCCTTCCCCGAAAACGCTAAAGTAAAACGTGGCGTTTCCGTGCGCGTCGCTGAGATAAAAAAGAAAGTGTCAGTGTCTCGTAACATGTATGAGTAAACAGTCAGGGTGATGGTAATCAGGCCGATCAGTCGGCAGAGTGTGGTGATTGGGAAAGCCCCGCACCTCGCGGTTTCGTCCGTGCTCAACGTGGAGTCGTCCGGCCCGGCGCGTCTTTCCACGAACGAATCCAGCGCCCGCGGGTTGAGACTCGAGGCGACCATTCCATCGTCGTTCGGAGGTAACCCAGGCGGCGGCTGGTGCTTGGTTTCCTGGCTAGGTGGTTCCGAAACCGGGTGCTTCCTTGGCCCCACCATCGAGGTGTTTTTCGCACCCAACGGCTGTTCGCTCGCCGTGGCGAAGAATACCTGTTGTTTCGTTTTCGTTTTCGTTTTTGAACCGGCCCTCGCTTCGCGCGGCACGAACCCCTCCACCGCGGAGGCTGCTTTTTTACCCAAACCTCCCAAGCCTTCAAAATTTGCAGAAGCCGCGCTGGTTGGCGAGTTAACAACCCCGGAAGACACACTTCTCTCCACCACCACAGGGGCCTTTCTCTCGAAAACCCCCGCTTTGACGTGCTTGTTCGCGTCGCCCATCGCCTTGGCCTTTTCTAAATTCGCGGCGGTCATTAAATCGGTTTCGGCGTTTTTGTTTCCGGTTCCGTCGGTATCCTTTTTCGTCGTCGTCGTCGTTGGACTCGGGTCCAGGGAAAGCGCCAAAGAAACCCCCAACGCTTCCGCGGCGGACCGGTGCGTCGCACAGCAGAACATCTCAAGGTCCTCCCGGAGGTACACTTTTCGGTGTAGCGCGTCGATTCGGTAGGTCCCCCGGCCGCCAACAACGGCGCCCGCCGCGCCGTTTTCGCCGCCGATTTTTCGCCGCTCGCGGAACGTACCGCGCACGCTTGTTTCTCTCGAGTCGTTACTGTTACCTAAGAAACCTCCGTTCATCCCTCGCTTCGCGGTTTCCAGGGGCACAGCGCACAACGGCCAGCCGCACTTTCCTGTCAAACAACGCTCCTCGCACGCGCTCATGAACTCCTCTCCGGTTAGGGGTTTCACTAACCGCGCGAGCTTTCGTAGCGCCTCCGCGCTCGTTTCAACAGCATGGTACTCCTCATCACCGCACTCCACCGGCTTGTCCTCCAGCAAGCGGTCCACGACGTTGAGCTTGCCTCGCGCTTCCGTGACCACTACTTTGGCGATCGCCTGCTCAGCAGCGGAGGCGCTTGGGTGGCTCGTTTGGTGTGCAGATGTGGGGGGCGGGAGCTTTACTGATTGGTTCTTCAGACCCGCCGCATCCTTCGACGGATTCGGCTTTGGCCGCTGCGTCGGGCGCTTCTTCGTCGTGACGGGCGAGGCGTCAGGCGCGGTGGACACGCCGCCATTCGTCGGGCCACCCGTTTTGCCCGCAACATCGGATTCACCAATCGCCCACTGCCACTGCGCTCGGGAAACTAGGTCGTCCGCACCGAAGGGAGGCACGATCGCGCTTCCGCGTTCCGACGAAACCGAGGTCGGCACTTTCGATGCAATCTCGGCGGCGGGTCCAACCGGGGCACCGCCCGCATCCAAAACGTCGCCATCCTCCACGGGCGCGCCGTAGTCGAATATTGGGAGCGTCGACATACCCACGCGCGAACGCCGGCGTTCCGGAAAACGACGCGCGACGTGGGAAGTGGAGGCCGCCGCCGCGGTCGACGAAGGAGGAAGGATCTCGAAAACCGACGCAGAAGACGACTGGAACGTGATTTTCACGGATTGAACGAAAAACGTGACCTCAAAGCTTCGACTCCACTGTTCCCGTCGAGGACACAGTGGCGCGCAAAGCGTGACGAGGCGTAAAGTGCACGGAGAAGGAGCGGACCGCGACGGCCGAGTGAGAGTGATGCCAGCGAAGCGGTGCAGGCATGGGAAGCAGAAATGCCAGTGCTCGGAGTGCACCCCTTGCCCTCACGGGAAGGTGAAAAACTCCAGCAAAGACTGCAACCCCTGCCCCCACGGCAAGCTGAAAGGCAGGTGCGCAGACTGCAACCCCTGCCCGCACGGCAAGCTGAAAAGCCACTGCGCGGACTGCAACCCCTACCATTACTGCAAGGTGAAAGACAGCTGCGTGGACTGCAACGCCTGCCCCCACGGCAAGCTGAAAAAGAACTGCTCGCAGTGCAACTCCTACCCGCACGGCAAGCTGAAAAGCGGCTGCGCGGAGTGCAACCCCTGTCCCCAGAGCAGGGTGAAACGTTTCTGCGCGCAGTGCACCCCCTGCCCTCACGGCAGGGTGAAATGCAACTGTGCGAACTGCAACTCCTGCCCTCACGGGAACGTGAAAAGCAGCTGCACTGTGTGCAACCCCTGCCCTCACGGGAAGCTGAAAAACGGCTGCAAAGAGTGCAACCCCTGCCCTCACGGCAAGCTGAAAAACCATTGCGCGCAGTGCGCGCCCTGCCCCCACGGGAAGGTGAAACTCGACTGTGCAGACTGCAACCCCTGCCCTCACGGCAAGGTGAAACGCTTCTGCGCGGCGTGCAACCCTTGCCCTCACGGCAATCGGAAGACCAGTTGTGCGGCGTGCAAAACGGCACGCGCGGCTCCGCCGAGTTTGAAGCGGGTCAAACGCGAGCCCGAGAGTTCGCCCGAGATCAAACAAGAGCCCGAGATCAAGCAAGGGCCCGAAGTCAAGCAAGAACCCTTCACCATCCGCGGCTACTGCGGCTTGGACAAGTAGGAACGCCGAGGAAGCCGCGTCTGTAGTCTAACTGTTTCACGATGTCTTTTCAATCACACACGATGTTTCTACGCTCTCACGCGACGACCTCGCCCCCCCCGTGCCACGCGTCTTTCCACTTCGAGTCGTCGTCGTCCACGGCGAACACCCGCAGGATATCGGTAGGCGTGAGCACCGCGATCGGTCGGTCGTGTTTGTCCACGACGTACACGTGGTGAATGCTGTGCGTGTTGAAGCGTTGCAGGACGTCACGCAACGTCGTCGTGGGGCGCGCGAAAACCAGCTCAACGAAGGTTCGGTCCGAAATCTCCTGAGACGAGGAGCGACTTTTCGATTTTTCAACTGTTTCCTTTTCGTTCTCCCCAAAAAGCATCCTCGCCTCCGCGAACGGCGCGTCGCGGCGGCCGATGGCGTCGCCTTTCCGTCGTGAGATGAACTCCGCGACGGGCAGGGCGAGCATCCGGAACGAGTTCTGGCCAAGACGCCGTAAATCACTCGCGCTCAGGTTCGCCACGAGCTCGTCGTTCTGGTCCACGATACCAACGGCGGAGACGTTTTTGTCCCGCATCAGCTTGAAACACGTAAGCGCGGACGCGTCCCACGGAGCGGTCACGACGCTCGAGCCGTGTCGGGTGATCGTGGTGCGCGTGGCGGTTAAAGACCGAGTCACGCGTTTACTCGTTTCCGTAACGCATCCGACCGGGACCGTGTTTTGTTCAGAATCACCCGTGGCTCCGGGAGTATTGACAAGAGAAACTTCTTCGTTTTCTTCTTCGTGTATTTTTGAAACCAATCCAAGCTCGCGCAGCGTCGCGTCGGCGAGTGAACTGCCTGTTTCAAATTTCCGCGACAGGAATCGTAAAATGTCGAGTTGCGAAACAATCGCGCACACCCTCATCGTGCCGTCCATCGTGTCGTGATCGAACACCGCGAGTCGGTGACACACCCCCACGGTTCGTACAAACGCTTGCTGTTCAATCGCGGCGGCGACCGCGAAGTCGTCGGGTTGATTTTTCGTCGGCGAGTCTCGCAAGCGTGCTTGCGACGCTTCGACCCGCGCGTCTCTTTGCGCGACCGTCAACGGCGGCGCTGGTTCTATCACACATTCGTGCGTCATGCGGTGTGTGGTGTGGGCACCGCTTTTTGTGTGCTGTGAAGAATCCGAACCGTCGCAGCAGGTGTGAAAAAACCCGTGCGACACCACGTCCAACAGCGTGGCGTCGTTTTCGTGGCCTTTGAACACCAGCTTTCCGTCCGGGGTCAGGTGTATTTTTGTCAGGTGGGAAGAAAGAAAGTCCTCCGCGATTCCGTCCAGCTCGGCCATGCGCTGTTCTCGCGTCAGTCCGTCCGTGTACGATGATCGGCACAACGCCGGGTCGAGGCCGTCGATGAACGCGTGTGTGATGTCGAGACACGACGCGAAGCCGTGGAATTCGCCCGTAGTGTTGTCCACCACGGGGGCGGAGAGTATCCCGTGTCTCCCCAGGACTTTCAACGCCTTGCCGATCGTGCACGTGCGACCGAGGGTAACCACGGTGCTGGGCGGTCGCGTCTCAAGAAAACCGCGCAGAGACCACCCGAAGAGCAGTCTTCGGGCTTGGTCGAGGTCGGGGGTTGCGGAGATGGTGGTGGTGGTGACCGTGGTGGTGGCGGTTTTCGTGGTTTCGTGAGACCCCGCGGTGTGCTCACCCACGGCGCCGTGGTCACTGGCATGGCTGTTGCCCAGGACGTCCGCCATGTCCGCGTCAAAAGCGCTGACGCCGTCGTCACGTTTGCCGCGCAGAATGTCGCCGATAGCGCGCTTCGAGCCGGGCATGCGGGAGATGCGCGAGCGAGTGTGGCTGTCGTGGCTTTTAGGTGGCTTTTCCTTCGTCACGCGTTTGCCGGTCCAAGAAAGAAAGAAAAGCAACGACTGAAGTGACTCTGCACAACTCTTCGCACACCTCACCACCACAGCTCACCCGTCACCACCGACCCCGCCATGGCCACGCTCGAGACCATGCCGCGCGATGCAGCCCAGCACATCTTTCGCCTCGCCTTCTTCCGCGACTACGCGTCGCTTTCGGTTAGACAACTGAATTTTTTGCTGAAGGACAGAGACGTGTCTATCGACGGCGTGGTCGAGAAGCACGAACTCGTCGAATTGGCGCACGCGAGTGACGCCGCGAGCGGGACCGAGAGCGATGTGAACCAGCGCGGAGTGGGAAGAGGAAAACGCGAATATGGACCTCCGAGTGGGGCCGACCCTAAACTCCCACCGTCAGTCGAGGTGCCACAGTTACCGCGGCCCGAGGTCTATGTCCACAAACGAGACGCCCCCCAAGTGCCTTTTGACCCTGTTGGCGTAACCCTCGGGTTGAACGCGGTGAAGGCTGCTGTTCACATCTCGATGGTTTCAAACGAACTTGGGGACGTGGTGATGGACGATACGCTGTGGAGCGCGCCGTTGGACGCGCTGGAGGAAGCGTTCGAGGATGGGGAAGACCCCGGAACAGACAAAACAAAACTCGAAGGACTCTTCGCGCCCCCCGGTTCGGACAAATACAGAGACCTGCGGCACAAGGAGTCGTGGGACACGTTGTCCGTCTTCAACCAATACCATGCGCTGCTCAGATACGTCAAGGTGCTGTGCGAGGACTATTTCAAAGCCTGCCACATTGACGTCCGCAGCGTCGCCGAGTCGTACTATATGGCGCAACAAGCGGACGACTATTGGCGAACTGCGGGCGAAAATGGCTCCGGCTTCTATATGCGCGGCGACAAGAAACGGCCGCAAAACTGGTATCAGAACGTTTTCACGGATGCTACGGTCGGGCGGATGGTCTGGAACTCCTTCAGTCCTCGTTTGACTGACGGCGATCAATTTTTCGACTCTTGGGAAATTCTCCTTCGCGGCGCGAGTGCTTTCGAGCACAAGACCGGTAACGGAGAGAGGTTCAATTGTGATCTCATCCCCGACGAGCTCTTGGCGCAAGGATACATAAAGAGTACACCTCGCAAGAAAGCAAAAAACTAAAGATGAAACCTGGTAAGGTTTACCGGGGGAAGAAGGATTTTGAAAAATCGTAGAGACAATCTTGTTACAGCGAGTATACTCGTACACCAGAACCACTCTCTACTGTAGAGATCTAAGCTGGCATTTTATCCTTCAAGTACGCCAAAACCGCGGCCGCCCCCTTGTCCAAGATCGCCCTGCGAATCGACCGAAGCGGGTTCCCCTCTAACTGCAACGACCGCAGGGAACACAACCCGAGGTCCGGGGGAAGTTTCGCGAGAACATTGTTTCTCAAATCCAGTTCGTCAAGATTTTGCAGATTCGCAATCGCCGGTTGTACGTCCTCGATCTCGTTGTCACTCAACCGCAGAGTTTTCAAACGTTTCATAACGTACACCTCCTTTGGTACCGCGGCCAGGCTCCCTTTCTCCCACCGCAAGTGCTCCAGGGTGCCGATTAACGGAGCTAATAGACCCCCGTCCATATTCGCCGGCGATTTCAGTTTCGACAAATCCAACGACGTCAACGCCGGCACCGACAAAAAGCAACTCGGGTTTGTCAAAAACAAACTCAACTTTGCGTTACCGTCGAGACGCAACGCTCGTAACGATATTTTCGTAACAGGTCCACCTGGTGCATCTGGCACACTCAACGGCCACACCGTTAGGTTGTTGTCATCCAGAAATAAACTCACCAAGTCCGGACACCCGCGGATCGTTTCGGGAAACACTTCAGTCAACGCGTTCGCCCCTAAATCCAACCGCGTGGCGCGCGAGGCCCACGCCTCGGACGGGACGTGTTTCAAACCTTTTCCGCGAAGATTGAGTGAGATTTCGTTACCCTTGCCGCCATTCAAACTAGGGTTAGTTCGTTTAACACCCGTAGCGTCAACCGCGACCGTGCTTTTGTTAATCGCGGCGAGCACGGCTCGTCGCGCGTCTTCCGCGACTTGTGTTTCGTCGCCCCCGCTTCCAAACGCCCCGGCTTCGGTGTCGCCGTCTAAAACCTCCGGCAAACGCGCTTTCAGCAGTTTCAGCAGGTCTTTGACCGGTCCAGCGATGACGCTTTGCCGTATCGACCGTAACGGGTTGCCGTTCAAGTTGCACGACCTCAAATTAACACAGGTTCCTATTTCGGGTGCGACGTTTTGTAAGTCGTTTTCGGCGGCGTCGATCGCGGCGAGTGTTTTTTTTAAATTCGCGAGGCTCGCGGGTAAACCGGTTAACGAATTTCTCGAAACGTCCAGCGTGACTAGTGCGAGGCACCCGTGTCCGATTGCGTCAGGCAGAGAACCACTCAACCGGTTGCTGCCGATATAAAGCTCATTCAACACCGCGAACCGTTCGATCGCGTTTGGAACGCAAACGATGTGGTTTTCGCGCAGGTTTAATATTCGCAGCGAGTCGCCAGCGCCGGCTAACCCGCCCGGGAACGCGTGTAACCTGTTGCTTGAGATATCCACATCCTGTAAACTCCGCAAGCCACTTAACGTGCCATCGGGTATCGTCTCCAGCTTGTTTTTCGACAAGTCGAGTTCGACTAGCGAAACACACAAACCCAACGAGTCGGGCAGTTTTTGTATGTTACACGCAGGCGCTTCCAGTTGCGCCAGGTTGAAACACTTCCCCAAGTCGTCGGGCAGGCGCCACATGTTTTTGTTGTGCCCGCACTTCAGCACCACAAGGGTTTGCGGCAACGTGTCCGGCAACGCCTGCATGTCGTTGTGGGACACGTCAAGCAAGCGTAGGGGTAGATTCAACAGGGCGTCGCCGGGAAGCGAACTCAACAAATTACGACTCAGATCCAACTTTTGTAACGCGACGCACTTGGCGATGGATTCGGGAAGCCGGGTGATGCGGTTGCGCGACGCCACGACGCTGGTCAGGTCGTGCGTTTCCCACCAGTTCGGGTCGTTCGCAGCACCCTCGGGTGCGCCGAAATCGATCGTGCTGGTAAACACGCGTCGCTCATCCTCGGTGGTCGGGTCCGACTCCGGGTCGAACGCGCCGGCTGGGAGTTCGCAAAGGCCCCTTCCTCGCACATCGAAAACTCCCGTTTGCTTCGCCACGAGAAGCGCGCGTGCCACGCCTCTGGCGGTGTCATCCCCTCGCGCGTCGAAACCCGCGCTCGCGAACGGGTCGCGTCGCGCACCGCGCGCGACGCCGGGAGACGAACGCATCGCGCGTGGCGAAGTGTGCGTCGGTGCCGAGTCATCAACGGGTAAAATATTCTACGAACCGTCGTCGGAAAAGTCAACAATAATAAAATCCCGGGCGTCTTCACCAAGCAGACCTCGGGGCGCGCCCCCAGCGGTCTCCATGGCGAAGAGTCGCGCGCGGGTCGTCATCTGGTGTCTAGCGATCGTTTCGTTGGTGCTGGAGTTTGTGAAATGGCGACACGGAAAGGGAACGCCGGTTCCGAGCCACGTTGTTCCCGTCGTCGATGTTTCCACGCGCGAAAAAGTCGCGCATCGTCACGACGCACGGCACCGGGGACACCTTCCAAGTGTCATAAGGGATTCGGAGCCTACGAGCAGGAAGGGCGAGGCGGTGCACGTGCAGCAAGCAGAGCCAATACTCGGCACGCAAACCGTATCACGACCGACGGGTGATGGCACGACGAGTTGGACGAGTGTTGTGGTACAGGAGAGACCGACTGATGAAGGAACGAAAGATGAACACGAAAAACTTTTGTGTTCCGGTACCCCGAACGCGGAGTTCGCGGGCGACGTCGTGGAACACGGCTGGGGCTCGGACCCGAAACACCACGCAGTTGAAAAACACGAGTGCTGCCAGAGATGCCGCAAATCAAAAGACTGTAACGTCTGGGTGTTTTGCGACCCGGACAACGAAAAGTGCGACGGCGACAAAAAAGGACAGTGCTGGTTAAAGCGACAGACGCTGTGGTTCGGGATTGCGCCGACGACGTCGGCGGAAGGACCTGCAGTGCCGTGGACGTCGGGGTCGGATTTCCGCAAAGGCGCGGGTAGTCTTGCTGTTACAAATACTGAAGAAGAAGAAGAAGAAAATGTTGAGGATTGGTTCAAACCGATCGACGCGACGAACCCGGCGGCGAAATACGGCGACGG
>Ga0115007_10002110_pt1 | contig 12394 bp, 5 predicted proteins | sample ArcOceMetagenome_2_FD_87166 | JGI IMG/M metagenome (GOLD analysis project Ga0115007, IMG submission 87166) | Marine eukaryotic phytoplankton communities from Arctic Ocean - Arctic Ocean ARC135M Metagenome | ecosystem: Environmental > Aquatic > Marine > Oceanic | place: Arctic Ocean | collected... | reverse complement strand
CTGCGAATTTTGCCTTGACTGCGGATTTGTGTTTCACTTTGGGTGGTCGGCTCAAGTTTGAAGAGCTTTTGATGGGTCGTCTTTCTGATGCTATGGGGGCAATCCTTGTTGGATATTCCACCTTGCATCACTACTCTCGTAATCGTGGAGTAGAGGGTCTCGAGGTATTAACTGAACACACCATGCTAAAAGTTTTTCTCAATCTCAGTCATGAGCGACGCCCGCGCGAAGAAGTCTCCCCGGCGTATAATTTGAAAATATTTAAATAGCACCCACAACAACACGCAAAACTGCGTGTTTTAGGTTTATTGCTTCGAAAGAAAACATCAAAAATGCAGAACAAATCGGGAATATCTCAGAGTTCGAGGAGCCAGTTTGTGAGTACAAAGTACTTGTAGGTTAAGGAGGATTCTACATTAGCTACACTCCATATCAAAGCAAACGATATCGATAGAGTTCCATTGCTTTATTTAACTTCCGTTAAAAAAAGATGGCAAGTGATGAGTCAAAAAACGATATCAGCACCAACAACGGCGGCGGCGGAGGGGCGGCGACACCTCATCGTTCAAAACGAATAAATCTCGGAACACCTGCCAACTACTACTTCAAGTATATGAATTCTAGTAAGAAGGGTGAAAATAATGAATTTACGATCTCCACAAAAGATGCTGAAGGAGATAATAATACTGGAACTATCAGCATCCCTGGCTTCAATATTGGAGGTGGTGGACCGGCGACCGAATCGAGTTTTTTAAGTTTAGCTGGTAGCTCTGTTAGTGGCAGTGATGGAAGTGCGGATATGTTAAATAAGAGTACTTTGAGTGACACAACGGAGTTAACGGCGTCAAACTTTATTCTAGTAGCAACTTCAAAACAAAATATGTTACGAAATAGTATTCATAAAAAAAAACATCATGATGCCGATAAGGATAAGGATAAGGAGAATCCTACAAAGAGAAAGGCTTCCGATTTGAAGACTCAAAGCAATGATCAATTAGTAGATGTAAATGGTAGTGTAGGATTAAGTAGTCAGAAAAAACCTTTTCGTCACGAAAATGTTGAAAATGGAAACGAGGATAGCACTGCAAAGGCTGGAAAGGCTGGAAAATTGGCTCAGAGATCATCCGATACACAAAATGACAAGGAAGATGTGCAGGAGGGTGGTTCTCACTTTGTCTCGATGAAGAATGCATCTCCGTCACTACGGTCTAGAATTAGCTCCTCTCCTGGTAGCCTACGAAAGTTCCATGAAAACCTAAAGAATTCCAGGATTCAACGTCAGGTTCAAAGAGAAGAAGATACGAAACGACGATTATCGATTGAGAACAAAATCTCGTTACATTCGATGGATGCACAACTAGAGGAACTTACAAGTGATACGATAATGAAGAAAAGAGAACGCTTACCACCTCCATTTACACAACTAACACAGAAGTCATTGTCACAGGATTCTTCGATTGCTGATGAAAGCCTTCTACTATCGCCAGCCCAGTCCAACGGAGACAGCACGTCAAGCATAAACATGGCAGATCTTGATGATATCCTTGGAATAAAAAGTTCTACAAGTCGGGAAGCCCGATCGTCTGTAACTGCACGTTATAGCTCGATTCAGGGTTTACTAGGTGATGATAGTTGTAAGGGAAGTCCATCGGGGGATGATGAACAGACAGAATCACTCTCATTTCTAGACAAGTCGTCAATCAGTGCCAAACCTTCGGCCATCAACGATTCAAATAGTATGGACAAGGATTTGGGTGATGGTATTAATAAACAGCAACAAGATATTGGATCACCCAAATCAGCCTCTACCTCCAAGGATTTGCAACCAGATTGTTCTTCACCGAAAAAAACTCTATCTATGGCGCTCCGATCGACGACTCCACAGTCTCGCAAGAAAACGACACCATCCAAGCTTTCTTCGGCAGCAAAGCGTGTCATAAACCCACAATCCATTTTCTCACCAGCCAGTAACACACGTAGCGCCAAGAAAAGACGGAAATTGAATGAAGAAAAACAAAACTCTGCTATGTCATACATGGATAGTATCGTCGATGAAACAAAGCAGCCTAACGAAATTGATAGACCGTTTTCTCCTGGAGTCTCCGGAACGGATCGTAACATCAGCATTTCTCTAAGATTTGGATCTTCCGACAAGCTTGATCAATCTGGAAATGATTCCGAATCTTCTTCGGTCAATAATAATAATGATAATGACACGGCTTCTTTGGGAGATGTCGCTGATCTCTTTGGTTTCATAACAACGGATATAAATTCCCCTCAAAACGAATCACGTATTTCTCTTCCTAATACGAATGGTCAAGCGAGTCAACTACGGGACGACCAAGAGACCGCATCGATAGGAGATATCAATGAAATTCTTAATGGCTTTCCTAGTAGTCAAAATTCTTCAAGTCAGGAAATAAATGTATCAAGAGTCTTCTCGCAGCGCGGGGAAAACGATGATGATGGCTGTACTACCAAACAAGTAGCAGTTAATGGACCGGTCAAAGGAACGTTACGAGACGACCAGGAGACCGCGTCGATAGGAGATATCGATGAAATTCTCAATGGCTTTCCTACTAGTCAAGATTCTTCAAGTCAGGAAAAAGATGTATCAAGAGTCTTCTCACAGCACGAGGAAAATGATGATGGCTGTGCCACCGAAAAATCAGCAGCAGTTGATGGACCGGTCGAAGAAGCGAATCAACTACGGGACGACCAGGAGACCGCTTCGATAGGAGATATCAATGAAATTCCTAGTGGCTTTCCTAGCAGGCAAGATTCTCCAAGTCAGGAAACAAATGTATCAAGAGTCTTCTCGAAGAATTGGGGAAATGATGATGGCTGTACTACCACCAAACAATCAGCAGAGAAGGATAAGTTGGAATTCACGAGTCCCATAGAGACCAAACCTTCTGGACAATCGCTTTCGATGGAGAAGAGTAAGAAAATACCAGAGAGTTATGCTGAAACAAGTGTTTCAACAAAAGAGTTGACTACCGACGTGGTGAACAAATCTACAGATGGCGAAGAATCAAATAAGACGACACTATCTGTGTTGGAGGATGTAAGAAAGTCGCCCGAAAATATTTCCAACTTAGCTTCCATCAATAAAGGAAATGGTACAATTTCCAGCGTGATCAATAATACTAGCATCGGTGGAGTAGATTTAAGATCACCATCTGGTGATCTTCCCACTACTCCCCCTACATTAAACTTGCCTCATATGAGCCCAGACCACAGACGATCGTCGTCGAAATCTAGAGATTTGAACCGTGAAGAACTTGATCATAGCGTTGAAATGAATTTGTCGAAAGCGTTCCCAAAATCACCGATAAGATTAATACCGAATTCTCACGTAAAACCAACGCCAACAAAGCTTCCTCCAACACCGCGGCGAGTGTTGAATCCAAAGAATCCGAATTCACCGGCAAGAAACACGAGAAGTTCTTCGAAAGGAAAAAGTCCTTTATCGGCAGATTTATCTTTAGGTTTATCGGGAGAAGAAACATCAAGCCCAACTAGTGCTACAAACCACGGCGTATTGCGTTCTAGCAAGTACCATCAGTCGTCAACCACTGATAGTGCTCCATTTTGTGTTAGGAACATAGAATATGCACTCCAAAATGGAGAAGATCATACTCAAGATCATACTCGAGATAATACTCGAGATTCAAGACCACCGATTGGAATTCTGAGCTGCAAAAAGAACAAAAATACGCGGCGTTCTGTTGCATTTGGTTCACCGGAAGCAGCTGAATATAATATCGGAAGTCCCTCAGAAAGCTTTACTCCAATGCCAAGAGGTCGTGCAAAAGCTCTTTTCAGTCTTCCAGAAATAATTAGACAAACTGACGGTTCTGACAAGATGACTGTCGAACAAATGAACAATTCTCCCGAATTGAGTCCCATCGCAATGGCAGATACAGATGTATTCAAAGTACCAACCGAAGAATTGACTTTGATGTCATCGCAGGGAAATTCATGCCATGAGGAAAGAACGGTTGAGCTTGAAGCTGGAATAGAAGATTTGTTTGCAAATAACTTGAAGCTGGCGAGAGAAAATAGTTTGTCCGAGTCGAACGCTTCACTTTCAATATCTCAGGCAGAAAGTAGAAATAATTCAGTTGAACTAACTGACGTAGAAAGCATCGCATCGATTCATTCGAAATGCGACAAATACACGGCGGATTTCGTGCTTACGAAGGATACACAAAAGAAGCTTAATTTTAGTTTTGCACCAGATGCGGCATCCGAGTGTAGTTCTCATTGTACAGAGGCTGAAGAGGGCAATACAGTGGAGCTTGAAGGTGACATATTTTCTCTACTTGAAGCAGCAAAAAAAAAGGCGACAGTAGAAGACCAAGAGACGAGCGACCAGATGAATATGACAGCAGGCTTAGCTTCTATCACTGCTAAATCAAAGATCATCTGTCGTGGCAAGACAGTAGAACTTGAAGGAAATATGCTATCCCTTCTTGAAGCTGCTGATACCAAGGCCACAGTAGACGACCAAGTGAAGACTGAGCAAATGGATATGACAGAAGGCTCAGTTTCCATTATTCAGGGTTTTGAGGTTGAAGAAGGCAAAACAGTCGAGCTTGAAGGCAATATGTTATCCCTCCTTAACGCAGCTGATACCAAGGCCACAGTAGACGACCAAGTGACGAGTGAGCAAATGAATATGACAGGAGACTCAGTTTCTTTTATCATGGCCAACTCAAGGAGCATTTCTTGTAATGCAGAGACTGAAGAGGGCAAGACAGTGGAGCTTGAAGGTAATATGTTTTCGTTGCTTGAAGCAGCAGCTGAAACCAAGACTACAGAAGAAGGAAAAGGGACTATTGATCAAATGGATGTGACAGAAGACTCAGTTTTCATGGCAGATGATTCTATCGTGGGGAATTCAAAGAATACTGCTCAAGATATAGAGGATGAAGAGGGCAAGACAGTGGAGCTTGAAGGTAATATGTTTTCGTTGCTTGAAGCAGCAGCTGAAAACAAGTCCGAAGAAGAAGGAGAAGAAAAGGGGACAGTCAATCAAATGGACATGACAGCCGATTCGGTATCCGTAGCAGTCAATTCGATGAGAAGAATGGATTCACAGAAGTCTATCCAACTTAATTATCTGGACGAAGTCGACCACAAGACAACACGTAGAACGAGAAAATCACTTTCCAGTAGTAGTTTCACACTGAATCAAGTTGACGAAACACAAATTTCTGTCAATAATATCATCGCGGAACATAAGTCTTTGATATTGGATAAATCTGTGTCATTCTGTGATACAAAAGAGTTCATTGCAAATCTTACTGCAGAATGCGGATCACCTGATAATCATACCGAGGAACTCCCAATCGTTGATGTTAATTCTTTTACCACCATGCTTTTTAATGGATTGAAGTGCGACGAGATTCAAGGAGATGGACTTTCTGAATGTTTTTTTCAATTTGGTAAATCGAATAATAACTTTGACATGATTGTTTCTGAAAAATGGGGTCAGTTCATAGAGGCAGTTTGTGGTGAAGTTGAAAGAAGAACAGATCCGGAAGGAACGGCGGCTGCATCTTTATCAACGCTTGTTGAAGCAGATCCAAAATATTACTCATTAGTTCAAAAAAGGTTCCAATCGAACGAAGTTGGCAGTTCAATTGATAAGTCTTGGAATCTTGTCGTCGAGAAAGGGCAAAAATTGGTCGAGAATGAATGGAATTCCTGGTTAGCAATTGTACTTGATTCATTTCGCGGTCCTCTCAATGATATACCGAATAATTTTGCTCATGATGCATCAAGACTTGACGAGGCCCTGCAACATTGCAATATGCTTCAAGGTAATATTTCTTTAGCTAACGACAGAAAATCTGCACGCGCACGAAGAAAGAGCTTCATGAGACATCAGACGGTGGCTACAGATCTCAAGGGAGAGATCGAAACCATCGAATCTCAGTTGGCTGAGATGAAGTCTGAGCTGGATAAGATAGAGAGAGAGGAAGCAAATATTTTGAAGTTAAAGACTGACTACCATGAAATGCGTCTGAATGCCGAAGAGTACAATGATCTTAGGGTGACAGCTGAATCTGCTCAAAAGTCATCTTTATCGCTACGTGGATTACATTCATGGTCTATGGGCACGGTATCTGGAACAGATATGGAATTCGTTACTCTTGGTTCATGTCCGCAAACATATTTAAAGTTGTTATACGAGGGTACCAAGTCTGACAAGGCACAGACGAGGCTTTCTTCGTCGAAGGTAGATTCCAATCATGCGAAGGCGAAATCATTGTATGTATATCACGGACCTATCTCAGTTTTTCTTGATAGCAGCGTAAAGCGACTAATGCATGCGGTGCAACAGAACGCTTTGAAAGGATCAATTCGAATCGGTGAACATCTACAAAATTATTCTTGGCTTATAGGACGGTTTGATCTTATAGCGAGGGAGTTTCAGGTTGTACAACGTCGCTACAATGGCAAGTTACGTCGCACACACAAAGATGAAGATAAATTTTCACTTTCAATTGAATTTGAAAATAAGACATCGAAAATTGTTGTCGATTTCGGGATTGAGCCGATGATGTACCCGTCCTTTCCTGTGGAAATCCGTTTGGACCTAATTTCGGGTGAAATGGATCTTGATAAATTACGAAAAAATCTTTTAAAGAATGCCAAGCCTGGTTTTGGGAGTATCACTAGAGCGTGTGACATTGTTCAATCTATCATCAGGGGGTAGATTATTCTCAACAGATAAATCAATCCGTACTGAATAGAGGGCGGGGTCAAGAAATTAGTTTTTCTTTGATTATAATATAATATTATTTGTAATACGAACATTATTTAATTTGTTAATATTCTATTTCGTGATGAATATTTGAGGTTGTTCATTGTGCAAGAATGAAGAATTAGGTATTCTTTTTTGATTTATTCATTGTAGTCTCTACAGTATTGTTTTGATCTATTCAAAATAGCATTCGAAATCGTGAATACTTTTTCTTTAGCTAGTAAATTAGATTATAGATTTTTAATTTATATTATACATGTACATAGAGCGACTAGCTAGAATAATTAATCAATTAATTATGATATTTCATTCGGTGCTGTAGGTGAAACAAATCCAGCTGGTCCATTATTATTTCTCGGTCGATGACCACTACGACCAACAACATCAAATCTTTCTCCTATATATCCATCATATCCCACAGCATTATGATTGTTTTGATCTCCTCCAATATATCCATCATATCCTGTTGTATGTGAATTAACATTAAAAGTATGACCGACAGTATTGTTTGTTTTCCTATTAGTTGATGTCATCATAATATTATTAATATCGTCTCTTTCCTCGATTGCATGTTCATCAATTATATCAGTTGCGTATGTTAATATTAATGCAGCAAAGCCCGCATATAATACAGTTAATACCATACACATGTATGAAAATGCCATTGATTTATTTTCTCTTTGTCCGTAATATTGATTATTATTTGCATTATTGCCATTACCGCCATTACCACCACCATTATCATCCCCTTGACTATCTCGAATCTTTTTGTATGCAATTTAGTTGTTTTGAAGAAGAAGAAGAAGAAGAAAGGGAATGAGAAATAAAATAAAATAGTATAGTATAATATAATATAATAATATACCAAGTACTCGTTTGTTGCCAGTTTATGATTATAATATAATATTGAATATTGAATATTGAATAATTTCTACAGCACACACTTACCTCAAATTCACCAAATAATACAGAACAAACTAATGTTAAATTAGCAAACATTAATAATGCACCAATAAATGAACCAATTCCCAATGGTGTTGTTCTATGTACCGAACTAGAACAACATGTATAATATAATCCTGTTGGACTTTGCCAACCTAGTATAACTGTACCAAAAACACTTAATAATGCTGCTAATACACCTGTCCATAATGCTGAAAATGCTAATGCACGTGATGTAACAGCAACTTCTGGATAATCATAATAATATGAATTATTATTCTCACCATCCTGTTCGTCTTGACTACCATCTTTATCATTGTTATTGTTATTATTATTATTGTAGTAATTATTATAATATTGATTGTTAGCATCATCACCGTCAGTGTAATTTTTTGTACTTAATGCGAATATGAATGCTGATAAAAATGAAATTGCTGTTAGTATCGTCATTAGTGACCATAATGATGCTAATAATCCTCTTTTTGAATTTGAAGAGCCTACACCTCCACCTCCTCCGCCTCCGCCACCACTACGGGCGTATTCGTTGTATCCATCTGTCATTTTTGTTTGTTTTCTTTCTCTCTCTCTCTCTTTTCTGTAGTTAGTGTTTGTTTTCTCTATGTTCTCTTCCTGAGACGATTGAATCAATCAGAGTACTGTATGTGATGATCGAGTAAATGCAAATTCTCTATTTATAACGTTACTGTTTGCTCGCTCATCTTGCTTCATTTTTTTTCGCCGTTCACAATAATTCAATTAACAAAAATTAACACCAAAGTCGGATGAAAAATGCTTTGTGAAGGGCTAGCGTGAAAAGTCCTTAAGTAATTAAACTACGACACGTAGTGTAGTATAAGTAATCAATCAGACAAATTACCAAAATCTAGCATCCAGCAAATTTCAATGACGGTGTAAAAAATTATAACCTTTTTGCTTGTAAACAAACGATCCACTCATCAAGACAAAAGAAGCTAGCTCTCGACGACACCAACGCATTCATAATTGTTTGAAACAAATCGAGAAGAGCGCCGAAACGCAAACAACAAACAACAAACATCAAACAACAAACAACAAAATAACTAATTCTTATTGCTTTCCCATTTGTTCAAACCAATATAATCAAGAAGAGCAAGCTCGTACCCATACAGTAGCTTTGTCAAAATCAAAATTCCTGTTTCGGCTTGTTATCATGAGGTTTTCAATCGCTTTACTATTACTACTTGCAACATCCGTAAGGGAAATACAACATGCAAATGGATTTTCTCTTTCTTCTTCAAGCATTGGTCTCAGCAGCGACATTAGAAGAAACAGTTTAGTAGAACTAAGAAGCAGTAGTGATGTTGATAATGAAGTAGTTGCTAATATTGATGATGCTGATTGTGGTTGCGGTGACACTGGTAGCCGTACTAGTACCATTTTCTCTGGAAAGCCATCAAATATAGCCAAAACATTAAATCCAAGACAAGCGATTCGTAATGGTTCAATATGTAATTTATATGGTGAAGAAGTTACAATGGATAACATACTTGTAAGAAATAATAATAATAATAATAATAATAATAACAACAATAATAACGTATCAATTGTTGTATTTTTACGGTCATTGGGATGACCCTTATGTCAAGAATTTATTCTTCAATGGAGTAAACGAAAAGATGAACTTGATAATAATAAATTGGGACGGATACAATTAATTTTTATATCAATTGGTACACCAGATACTGGTTTAAAATTAGTTGATCATTTAAATATACCAAATTTAATTGATTATTTATATGTCGATCCAACAACTACATTATATAATTCCCTACAATTGAATAAAGGAATTAAAGAAACGTTTTTTTCACCAAGTACACCAATTGCTTTTTTAGAACGATTTACTAAACCGGATGGTATGAAAGAATTAAAAGAAATTTTATCTAAATGGAGTAAAGGTAAGTTTTAAGGAGGGGAGGTATTTAAATCATATTATATTATAATATATTATATGGGTTTTGTGGTTCATGTCATGTCATGTCATGTCATGTCATAACAGACGAGTGTATCGTTTTTTTTTCCCTCTCTTGAGAGTAACTTTAAAAGAGAAAGTTGATTACTCTACTATATTTCGTCGTTTGTTCTAACTAAATCCTTTCTATTCGTATTTTTCTTGTTGTCGTTTCACCAAAACAAAAACAAAACATTTTATCATTATGTTGTCTCAGCCATTTATATTCCTCCAGAGCAGGATCAAGCATTTAATCAAGGTGCAACGTTTGTATTTGATGATGAGGAAACTATCTTTGCTCACTACGATGAAAGTACAGGAGCTCATAGTGACATACAACAAGTAATTGACTTGACCAAGGATAGGTTAAGTTTGGATGCTTAAAACAAAACAAAATCTACTAATCTAGTTAGCTGGTACTAGTAGTATAGTGTTGTACTATATATATACCGAATGACACCAGTATTAATATACACAAGAACAAGAACAAAATCTACCTTTTTCTCTCTTTGAAGTTTGAGGAGGAAACAAGTAGAATGGAATTGTTCAGCTGGTTGATATGGAAATATAAAGATCACTCTTCTTTGTGTTTTGTTTGTATGTTTGTTTTGTTTGATAAAAAATGAATGGTTTTCTTTGGAACGATATTCATTCAAACAACAAATGGTTTCTCTTTGTCATAAATCTTTACTACAATTTTCAATAATAATATTAATAATAATAATAGTAGAATACTAAGTTACTATTATTTGTCTGTAATAATTAATAATAGAACAAGTTGTTAACACATGTTTTTTTCTGTTTCTGGTGGATTATTTAAATATCCATCAATAATCATTCTCTCAAATACATCATTGGTACTCTACACTTGCTTTCATTTTTATTTTTATCTCTCGATGTCTTAAGTTGTCTTTTTTTAAAATATACTACAGTAGTATTGTAGGAATACTACGTGCTGCTCGTGAATGAATAATACAAGTGGGGGAGTAATTCCAAAAGAGGAATTCGAGGATCATTCGGGGGATAAAATATTAATATGTTCTTTCTATCGCTACTGTACTGTAGTACAGTGGTACGCGCGGCAGGATTATCGAGTGGAACAAAATTTACCGATCTACTAAAACTTTCCGCGTCTCGGCATCATCTAACGTTACAACTAAATAATGTGTGTCGTCTTTTCATATAATCATTACAAACCTCTAGAAAACTTTCTAAATTAATCCACCCCCAACTTTAAAAATGGTAAGAGATCTTCAACGAGAAATGATCCGCCTTCCTGATCTATTAGTGCTCTTGCGTTCTCGCGAGAGCCGACAGATCAGGGGCCTTAACATGTCGATTGAGCGATGAATTACGCTAATATCGAAGGCAATTGTTCATTATCTTCTGATTTTGACCGATGATAGGCGGATACATTATGTCGTCTTCGAATTGTTTTGGTGGGTTGCCTATCAACTTTTTCGCCACATGATGATGATGATAATGATGACACATTATTTCCACCAATTCTCACCTCTATTGCGTTTTTGAATTGTCTTGCATCATACTGATTTTAGGTAAAAGCAAAGAAATCGACTGTCAAGTTCGTCATCGACTGTACGCAGCCTGTAGACGATAAAGTCCTTGATGTTGCGCAGTTCGAAAAATACCTTCACGATAAAATTAAGATTGGTGGCAAAACCGGTGCTTTAGCTTCTAGTAATGTTGTTATCTCAAGAGATCGTACAAAATTGACCATTGCGAGCCCAGCCGATTTGAAATTTAGCAAAAGACAGTTAAAATACCTTTCAAAACGTTACTTGAAGAAACAGCAACTTCGGGACTACCTTCGTGTTGTTGCTGCTAGCAAGAACTCATACGAAATGAGATATTTCTCCATCAGCGGAGGAGATGACGAGGACGAAGAGTAAAAAATTATGTGACAAGTGGGACGTTTAACTTTACCTGATACATAAAATAATAGGCATTATAAACTTTTATTATTTATTTTTCATATTATTGCTATCCTAATTATTACCTTGTAGTATTCACTATAATTAGCTATTTAAGTTGGATCATTGAAGCTGGTACAATTTCAAATTTGGACTACTCTATTCTGCCCACTCCTGCATTTTATCATAATTCCCATCCTCCTGACTTGTCTTTTGTCTCAGCTTTTATCTGTTGAATGAGAAGTTCATTTTTGACTTTATTATTCGCAATTTCACCAAACAAACATTGAGTTTCAATATTGAGTTTCAATGAAATACTTTAGTCAAATTGTTGTTGACAGCAAGGTTGTACTGAGCTTCCAATGCAGATAATTGCACAACAAAAGCAATAAAATCAACCAAAAACAACCGAGAAGTTTACCTGATAATATTAGAAGAAAACACACAAAGAAAAAACAGCTGTCTCATGAGCATACACCCCATCCATCTATATAACATGACTACACACTACATGCCTCCGGCATGTGAATTGGAAAAATATAAGAGAAGGTTGCAGTCAAATCAACAAGACTATATCACACCCATGATGATGGCTGTTTTGATAGATCTTTCTCCTTTGATTGACTGATCAACCAACCAACGTTTTATCTTTCTATAGGTCATTTCTAGCCCTGTATGTTTTGTCTTCAGTGAATGTTTTTATTGCTGCCTTTAGTTATCTAAAAAAATCAGAATGCAGCTCTCACTCAAAAACTT
>Ga0115007_10002109_pt1 | contig 12403 bp, 15 predicted proteins | sample ArcOceMetagenome_2_FD_87166 | JGI IMG/M metagenome (GOLD analysis project Ga0115007, IMG submission 87166) | Marine eukaryotic phytoplankton communities from Arctic Ocean - Arctic Ocean ARC135M Metagenome | ecosystem: Environmental > Aquatic > Marine > Oceanic | place: Arctic Ocean | collected... | reverse complement strand
TTATTCTCACCATATTCATCTTCATCGTCTCCATATATCGATTTAATATTGTATATGCCCTCGAATTTATTTTTCATATTAATATGATGCCAAATCGCGCGAAATTCATCTGAAAACAAGTTTCTATACTTAAAACACCATGTCTGAGATTTTAATGCTCGCTTTCCTTCAATTACCAATATATTTTTTTTTCGGAGTGTAAAATCGTTCCAAGATAAACTTATCTTTTTTAATTGTTCAATAATATATGGAATTGCCATAATCATAATCATGGTAAAAACAGTCTCTACCACATTTGATGAGTTATCACGGTTCATAATTAATTTCATTTTAAAAAAATCCAGGATCATATTATCGTCATACATACATCCATACATTGTTAAACTTTATGTTATATTTTAAATATTATATTTAAAAATGATAATAGCAATATAGATTTATTGTAAGTAAATATAAGACAGAAATAAACATGTATTGTTCGTATTGTAATGGGTTGGGGCATAAGATTACAGAATGTGATAAGGATTTACATTTAAAAGATATTATATACGCGGATGTTGAACCAGACTTCCGAGTTATGCAACACCGTGTAATAAAGCGTATAGCTTCTTTACATGATATTAAAACATCCTTGCCTCGGATTCAAATAATATGTAAATTGCGGAAAATATGGAGAGACTATAATTCTGACGAAGAGCAAAAGCACTTAGAAGCGGAGCACGTAATGGTAGAAGCGGAGCACATCGAAGAAGAAGACGACGATGAATGCCCAATATGCTATAATGTTTTGGGAGATCATGGTAAAACTATAACCGATTGTGGTCATGAATTTTGTACACAGTGTTTTATTCGTCATAGTCGATCTCATAATAGTTGTCCAATGTGTCGCCAAGATTTATTAATACAGGAGCAAGATTTTATACCTTTTATAGATGGTCCTAATATGGAAGACCTTCACATGCACGCCGGTCAGATGCAAGACGGAGTTCAGATGCAAGACGGAGTTCAGATGCAAGACTTGTTAGCTATTCAAGACTTGATAGCTATACAAGACATTCAACATGACTTGCATATGCAAGACAACGTCGCTATGCAAGACAACGTCGCTATGCAAGACAACATCGCTATTAATAATCAAGAAGAAATTGCAGCATTAATAGAAATGTGGCGATTGAATTTCAACATTATATTAAATAATGAAGAAGTTGTAGAATTACTAATGTTGCAGCAAAATCATAATAACAACGTAAATAACATAAATAACAACGTAAATAACATAAATAACAACGTAAATAACATAAATAATTTTGATAATAATAATAACCTGATTAATAATGTTGTTGGTTAAAAAACCTATATAATAATAAAAATGAATCATAAATTATTTTTTATTATTATATAAATGAACTACTGTGATTTATTTTCTATTACAGAACTAACGTCTATTACAGAACTAACGTCTATTACACAGCTAACATGTAGTACTGAAATAGAAACGTCTCAAGAATCATCACTTAATGATAGTCCGGTTATTTCCGAAAAAATGGAAGACCGGGGAGATTTTATCGATTTCGTTGAAAAAGAGTTTCAACAGAAAAAAGAAAATGATCAAGTTTATTCTTATCCAGGAATTCCCCGCAACATACAATTAATTGAAATGGATCAAGCGCGAAATATAATTTTTAAATTTATTACTGAAAAAAAAACACCAAGTGTTTGCCATTATGGAAGCAGTTCATGGGGAATGGTAGGTCATAATTTATTTTACGATAAAGATGGGGTTTTATATGGATTTTATGGTAGAACTCTACCAGAATATGATATGACGGCATTTACACTTCGACGTAATATCATTGAAGACATGTTTGATCGAGATGACCCACGAAGAGAGATTGTGAAAAAGTTGGACTTTTAATAAACTATTGCATATACCATATTTAAATATGTTCATTAATAAATTTTTCGAAATAATGTTTACTAAGTCTTTTTTTAGGATTCATAGTATGTGTTTTATATGATTCATAAAAATCATCTACACATGTGTTTGTTGATAATACAATATTTTGCTCGCATAAATAATCTTGCGCCTCCTTTTTTTTATCCCATAAATGACAACCTATATTCAAAAAATACTTGCCGTCTTCAATAATTACATCCGGATAATAATGTTTAATAAGTCCTAACAACTTGTCTTCACTCATAGTATTACTTTTGTGAGATGATTGAAATAAATTATAAATCTCGTCGATTTCATATTCCAGTTGGTCTTCACTATCGTAAATATTATTTTGCCAAAAATCAGAAAATTTAATAACATCTGGTAAATAGGAACTGGTTATATTGGTAAATAATTCACATTCATTATTATATTTCTCTCCAAATCGTTCTTTCAATTGTTCTTTCAGTGGACCAAGAAACATAATGTTCGGATAGTTGTGTTTATCATTGTATAATTTCCACAAGTAATGAATATCTTTCCATTGTATATTACTTTCATTACTTTCCTCCGTCATTTCACTCATAAAATCTTGTATAATTGCATCTTCCTTGTTGTTTTTAAGATAAAGCGCATGATCCCTTATGGCAAAATCTTTGCAAAAATCTTGTACGAAATTATCCGCCGATTCATATTTATTCGAAAAATAGCAAGCGACCAACAATAAATTAATAATATTGTGTTTCAATCCAGTTTTAACCAGCTCTTCTGACAGTGAACCGCGATAATTTAATAAGCGACAGTCGTTATAGTTATGTTCATGATACTTGAACTTGAAGTGATTCGTTATAGAAGGTGTTCCAAAAAGTAAATATCCATTGTTGTTTAACTCCTTAAGAAGATTCTTTATGTCGCTACTAATAAAATAAATAAGTGCATTTTTTTTGAACATTATATCGCCCACTATAGTAAGAAAATACTTGGCAGTCTCTTTATTCATTTTAAAATATTGCTCAAAAATAGACAACACGCCCTGGATCGTTTCTGTATTGGGCGTACTTGAAAAAATGTCGCGCTCTTTAATTCGCTTCATCAAAGACGTCTTTATCTTATATTTCCAAGGTAAAAGCACTTTATTACATGTGATTGCATTCAAAATATTACATATGATACTATCCTCTCTTATACAATTGTAATTCCCGTCCTTGTATTGAAAAAAGATCTCTGTAGTAGTGCAATAATAATAGTGCGATTTCTTAATAAATGATTCCATGAACTCGTGGCTTTTTTCATCCAGAATATTTTTGCGCGTTTCTCTCTCAAGTTGCGTATTATTTACATTTCGTAGCATATTCGGTAATTGATTCATAATATAGTCTTCCATTTTTAACAACATATCCGGATTCTCTTTGTAATCATCGAGTATTGAGTCTATTTTTGTATATATAGTTTGCTTAAAATCGGACGACATTTATTAATATAATAAGCAGTTATGTTTATATATATTTCCTTAATATAATTTTAAATTTAATTCAAATCTCACTCTATAACAATGGCAAAGTCATATCCAAAAAGATATATACCGAAACAATTGTCGAAATCCGATGTTGCCAAGCAATATAAGCAACTTCAGAAATCGAAGCGCATGTATAAGAATAAAAAGTATTATACTCGTAAAAAAGTGGCATCTTTTAAAAATAAGAAAAGTAGTCATGTCGAACGAGCAAAGAAGATGTATGACATTGATTCTATCAAGCCATCCATTGCTTTAGCTAAAAAAATAAAGTGTTCATTTAAATCTCTTAGAGAGATTGAGAGAAAAGGACAAGGAGCCTATTATAGTTCAGGAAGTCGACCGAATCAGACAGCTACTTCATGGGGGCGCGCACGCCTTGCCAGTTCGATTACTGGTGGGAAAAGTTCAGCAATAGATTATCATATATTAGAAAAAGGATGCAATAAAAATAGTCGTGCCCTGAAATTAGCCAAGAAAATGCGTGGAAAGGGAACACGACGTGTGCCAAAACGGAACAAGTTATAAATCAGAATATAGATTCATTATAAAATAATTATATATTCATTATAAAATAATTATATATTCATTATATTAATATATAATAAATGACCACATGTCCATTTTCAAAATATAGTAATATATTCGGAAAACCGAATACGGGCGTCCACAGCATTCGATTCATGAATGTAGCAATGGTCGATTATATTATGACCATTATATTAGCGTTTTTTATCTCATATATAACACATGTTCCTGCTGAATTAACAACAATATTTTGCTTCATTGTTGGTATAATATGTCATATATTATTTGGCGTTAAAACCAATACCACGAAATTTTTAAATTTGGATTGCAATTAATTAATTAATATTATAATATAGTATAGTATAATGTCTTGTTGTCGTGCGTTTAAAATGTTCTGTAAAGATGCAGATAAAGCTGTAGATAAAGAAGATAGCCCCGATTTGGAAGCTTTATTAGGTAAATTCGTCAATATCGAACATAATATTGACGCAACATATGTAGATGAAAAGGACGAAGTATCCAATGATGCTTTATCGGTATTATTTGTATTGAATTCAGGTTTAGTAGAAAATAAAAACTTGAAAACAGTTTTAGGACCAATTATTAGTGTTGGTGACAACACATATCAAGGTATGTGGATGGGTGTATATGATGACCATGTTGGTTCTTATGAGATTAAAGGTACTATGAGAAATATTGGATCCAATTCCATCACTGAAATTCAATTTCAGGTTGGTTCAGAAACTGAAACAATAAATGCACATGCGACTAAGTCATCGAGTGATACTACTACGTTGCGATCCAGTGTTAATAACACAAAGAAAGGTGTTGCGACAATTAATAACAAACTTCCAAAAAAATGCAGTGAAAACCAGACCAACAATTTACTTAATTCCGGGACTAAACAAAATGTCCCAACCCTCCCTAATAAACAAAAATACATACCATTACCTGCTTGTACTGCACGATATACATGTATAAGTAAGAAAAAAATTTCCTGTTATGAAAATTTTACTAATTATAAAAAATTTGCGAAATGTCTGAAAGGTATTAATTTAAAGCCATGTGAATCTGAAAATAACACAACGTGTATTCAATGTATCAATTGAAGCGCAATTCTTTTGAGTTAAAACGACTACTACGACGTTTTTAAAATTGGCATGTAAATAATATTATTACTAATAATATTATTACTAATAGTATTATAATATTAATTTATAAATTTATTGTCCATTCTTTTTATCCTTTTTCTTTTTGTCTTTCGATGGCTTCTTTTTCGATCTACCAGTCGCCTCTAATATTTATTCAGGTACAGGTGTTCCAGTGATATATGAAACTATATTCGTATAACTCACGTAAAAGGCTGCCATAATGACGGCGAAACATACATAATCACTTCTACTAATCGCTTGCTTTAAAAAGAAGTTATTAATAAGAAGAACCATAATAAATTGAGTAATAATTAATATGAATATGGTCTGAGTTCCAGTAAAGAGTTTTTGTGTCTTTGCGATACCCACTGCAATTGTTATGAAAAACCAATCGGCCCACGCAAAAGGAATGGCTGCTTTAAATGCTTGCACCATGGTCATATTAGGATATTTGAGTGTAAAATATTGCCCCCACATGGAAAAACCCTGACCTATTATGAATGTTATAAAATACAGAAAATAATAATACATTTTACCCATTATATATAATATCATATAATATTAATACGATGAAAAAAAGTCCGTTTTCTTTGAAGCAATTTATATTTTGGCTATTTCTAAATATAATGGTAGCCATTACAATGGATTTAGCCTTTTTCATAAATAATATGGACTTTATGAAGGGAAGTGGATTCGCAAAAAAATTGGCCATGGCTGAATTTTGGGCAACCATTGAATGGATGTTCTTAATACCAGCAAATAGAATTGGCAACCTAATATTATCTGCCGCGCAAGTAAACCTCAGTTCATTCGTTTTTGACTTTTTAGGACAAATTGCAACCAACGCGTTTTTACTAAAAATGCCTACTACTATAGACGATTATGCTGCAATGGGACTAATCTTATTCGGAATGTATATTAGTGTGTATAAAATATTCGATTAAATAATTTTATAATTCTTACCATAACAATAATGTAAACAATATAAAAAATCATTACCTCATAAATATAACGAATGGTGGTGAATAAAAATAAAAATAAAGCTATAGATATATTTTTTATTGCATTTTTTATATTATTTATAATTTCAAAATTATATTGTATTACAAAATTAATACTTCATAGATTTGATTTTTCAGAGTCTATTTTATGACAAGTATCGTGAAAAGCCGTTTCTCCGTATTTAAAAATGGCAGCAGCCTTATATTTTTCATAAAACCGCATGGTTGAATTACGCGATTCTTGATTTCTACAATGTAATGCTTGTTCTTTATACATGGAAGCCGTTTTTACTAAAGTCCAAACGTCATTTCCTTTATATGTAAATTGGCGAACCATACTGGGAATTTTAGGAGAATAAAATCCAGGCACATCTTTCGTATATTGATTATAATATGTGTTAAATAGTATTTTACCATACTTGAGTTCACAATCATTTTTCATACTAATACAACAGTCGTATATTTCTTTAGCGTCGTCTGAAAATATATCACATATATTATAATATGTAATATATTTCTCTTTGATTTCAATAACGTCTTTATACATATTGTTTTCGGCAGCACAATCGTTTTCCACGTCGCAATTGTTTTCGGCAGCACAATCGTTTTCCACGTCGCAATTGTTTTCGGCAGCACAATCGTTTTCCATAATATTCTATTCTATCATATTATTTTTATTTTGAATCAATTATATGTTAAATTCAGAGTAGGTGCGTTTAATTACAATTTTATATAATGATTTAAAGCGTTTCGTTGATAAATTAATTATATAATGGATCCTTCTGCCGGAAACGTATTAACAATTAAAACAGTTCAAATTGCGCCATTTAGAACACTGATGACCGCGCTAAAAGATATATTAATTGAGACGAATATTTCTTTTCGAAAAGATGGAATACGTATTATTAATATGGACAAGTCTCATACAATGTTGGCGCACTGTCGATTGGATGCAGAAAATTTCGAATATTATGATTGCAAAGAGGAGAAAATTTTGATTGGTGTCAATATGTTTCACCTATTCAAGTTGATCAATTCAATTGACAATGACGATACGCTTACGATGTATATAGAAGAAAAGGATTATTATGATGGAGTGGTATCTTATTTAGGACTTAAATTCGAAAATGGGGATATTAAGCAATGTAAAACGCAGAAATTGCGCCTTATTGAACCTGACTCGGAAGATTTAGTAGAACCCAATGTAACCTTTTCATCCGTTATCAATTTACCTTCATCCGACTTTCAAAAGATTATTCGTGATCTGTCCTGTATTTCGGATAGACTGGAAATAAAATCAGTCGGAAATGAATTATATTTTAAGTGTGAGGGACAATTCGCATCGGCAGAGGTATGTCGAGCAGAAAGCGATGGTGGTATGGAATTTATACAAAAACAGGATTCTTCCAAGATTATTCAGGGCGAATTTTCTTTGAAGAATTTAGGCTATTTCATTAAATGTACTAATTTATGCAGTCAAATAGAAATGTATTTAGAAAATGACTTGCCATTGGTGGTAAAGTATTATGTTGCTTCTTTAGGCGAAATTAAACTTTGTCTTTCACCTTTACCAAGTAATGCGTAAAAATAATGTTTGTATATAGTATAACATGCCTAATAATATTCGTACCCGACAAGACGCAACAACATCATCAGCAGCAGCAGCAGCAGAAGCAAAATATGGTGGTACAATCGACTTAACGGAAGCAAATGATAAATCCATGGAAACAGCTACAAAACTTTTAGAAAAAATGCCTGATCAAGTTAAAAACGTTTCCGAAATTATAGTAACCTTATTAAACTCGGCTCACAAGGGAGAATCTAAAATGTTAAGCAAATTTCTACAACTTTATAGAACCGACTGTACTTATAGAAAATCAGTAAGAGATGCTGCTTTACTTACATTGTTTACCTCTGGCTATGGATTTTCTTTATATAGAGACTCCAAATGTACCAGTACAATTGATAAATTAGTTGCAGTTGCTACTACCAGTGGGTTAATCGCCGATATCGTAAAAATTATTAGTATTTACAATAAAAAACCCGAGGATCCAAAATTGGGCTCGGAAGTTCCGAAGGCCTATGAATATACATATTAATAATCCGGATACCATCTTTTCTATAAGTAAATGAATATAATACAATAAAATTTTAATATAATAGTTAAAATTTTATTATTTACTTACCCATATGCTTCCCAAATTTTTTTAACATTCGCTTGGCACGTCTTGCGACACTGGTATAAACAGCTCGCTTACGAGTAGGTCTTTCACTTTTCTTATACGACTTCTTAGATTTACCCCACTGTTTTGCGCGAATATATGCTGCCCAAAGACCCTTTGAGCTTACCTTGCACGTATTCTTTTTACATATAGGGAAATCTGGGTGTTTCGCACCACGCTTTCTTGTTCCTAAAAAACATTTTTTTCCACATTTCCTATACATTTTTGTACGTTGTTTATCATTCGGGGCCATCTTTGACCATCCTTTCCATGGCACTGTTTTACGCGTAGATTTTACCATTTATAATAATATAATATAAAAAAATAAATATAATATGAATATTTTTTCAATAACCAGTTTTGGTGTTAACTCTAATACTCGGGGGCGTGTTTTTTGAATAAGCATCCATGTGATGTGATACCAGAATCCGCTTTAATGAGCGCTGCGTCTTGATAATTACATGTAGATGTCCACACTTTTAATATACAAAAATTCTTTTTTGGAGAAATAGTAATTCCATTAATTGTTTTTTGAAGGCTTTGATTGGTTGACAGTGTTTCACCGCAAGTACTATAAGAGATTTTCCTCCAACAATCAGGTACATTTTTATTATTTAATTTATATGAAAAGCAACCGCCTTTTCTATTTTTGGGGTCCTCCCAAGTCGGTGTAATACCACTTCTCATAAGAAATAGCATACAATTAACGACCAGCTTGGGTGGTAAATTAGCGTAAATGGAAAGCACCTCTTCGACCGTAGAGAATTCATAAATTTGCTTATAGCTGCCTACAGACCAATCAGTATCATGAGGCAAGTGTGCCCACAATACCCATTTACTTTCTAATGGATGATGTTCTGAATCCATGGTGTTTTTTTCCGATGCTTGAGAGTCCCCCATTTTATATTATACATCATTTTTTTTTATATATCTTTTTTAAATTATATAAAATCAATGGCATAGCTAAATAATAAAAGTATGGATTATAAAAAATTGGCTGATGGAATTGATTTATATGAAGGGATTTTTACTGAATATGAATGCAATCATGTTATAGAGCAAGCAATGCCATTTCTTTCTGACTCTCTTGTTGCTGGTTCAAAAGAAGGTTTTATTTCTACTGGAAGGATAAGTTCTAATTGTTGGCTTCCACACAATAAAACGTCCACAATTGCGCGCATGTGTGAAAAAATCAGCTATATTACATGCAGTCCATTAGAAAATGCCGAAAAATTACAAGTCATCCATTACCCTGAAGGTGGATTATATAATCCTCATTATGATGGTTGGGATCATGACAACAGTGAAAAACAACAACGCATTATGAAATATGGTGGACAGCGATTACTCACTGCGCTGGTTTATTTAAACGACGTGAAAGAAGGTGGTGGGACTAATTTTCCAAAGAAGAATATTGTGGTAAAACCTAAAATAGGTACCATACTTGTTTTTAATAACTGTATTGGTAATACCAATCAGAAGGATATGAATAGTCTTCATGGTGGTATGCCTGTAATAAAAGGAGAGAAGTGGGCATTTAATTTATGGTTTCGTGAAGCTCCAACGAGTAGAATAATGTATCAAAATATATTTACCATGAAGATAGATGAACCAGTAGAGTCTCCTGTTAATAATATAGAGCCATTGCACGTTGAAAAGCCATTGCACGTTGAAAAGCCATTGCACGTTGAAAAGCCATTGCACGTTGAAAAGCCATTGCACGTTGAAAAGCCATTGCATCTTGAAGAAGGCGACTACGTTCCTTTTTTTACTTGGAAAACCAATACTAATCAAGAAAAACATCTACACAACTATGTGGATAGCAAAAATATAATCATTATTGTCGCAAGTCATATTGATGTTATTAATAATTATCCAATTGTTAAATTATTAGAAATTTCATATAACATTGTTTATTTAATATATAATGAAACAAATAATGTGGTTATAGAACAATATTTTGAAAAACCACTGGATAATAATATTATTGTATATGCATTGAATTGTGAACGAAGGATTCTGAATATAACACATTGTAAAAATAATATATCCGATGATATTACCTTTAATAATTATGACGTTAGTCATGTACCTTATATTGAAATTCCCAACGTGTTAGATAAGGAATTATTGGCAGAGGTCATCTCTTATTATAATAATCATGAAGATAAAGCGACTCTTCATAATAGTTCAGGAAAAAATCGTTTTCATGTACATCCAGATGCTGCTCTTGAAAAAAAACTCGATTTTAAACTCCGCAAAACAGCCTATTTCAAAATGAAAGAGGTATTTAATTTTGAAGTAATGTATAGAGAATTGTATAAAATATGTTGCTATGATTCCGAATCAAATGGACGATTTCATGCTCATAGAGATAGTATTGCACCTCATGTACATAGAATGTATGGAATGTCTTTAGTTTTGAATGACGACTATGAGGGAGGCCATTTAGAATTCCCCGAATATAATATTAAATTAAAACCCAAGGCAAATACAGTTATCATTTTTCCTGGTTCATATAGCCATAAAGTACAACCAATAACCAAAGGAAAGAGAATGGCTTTAATTTCCTTTTTATGCAAAGAAATTGAAGGGAAAACGAAAAACAACCCGACCTATATGCTAAAAGATTGATAATTTTTATGAAATTCTAATAATTGGTCTTTAAATTCCAGATGATCGTAGTGATAATGATAATTTTTGTTATTTTTCATTTTTTCACAATATATTTTACTTGAATCATTTAATTTTATCCAGTTTTGATTTAACCAATTATCTTTATGAATATAATTTTTATTAATTACCATTGAAATATTTAAATCATCTGCTGGACCATATTTTTCATAATCTAATAAATGTTCATTCTCAATTAAATACTTTACGACATCATTAGATAAAAATAAATTGGCACCTGTTATGAAGGGTTCCCGTTTTAAATTATAACGCTTATCTGCACCAGAAGAAGTATTATTAAAAGGTCCTGAAAAAATTCTTGTATTTCCAACCGTTTTTGCAAAATTATTCAATTTATTTAGATCTACATAACTACATGCACATAATCGTAAAACATAATCGTAATCGTAATTATTATCTACGTATTTAAATACATCAATCGTTTTATTTAATATTTTACTCCTTATTTCATCATGGGATGTGAATATTTTATTTTTGTCTTTATTGTTTGTTTTATTTTTTCCATAATAAAATTTATATTGAATATTTTTGTACTTATCAATATGATTTAACCACGTATTTTCTGAAAGTTTACTCATCTCTTCATATACGCCATCGGAAGATAGAATTAAGATTAAAATTTTTGGCTCTGAATTATTATAATTTAAATAGTTAAAGGTAAATATATCTTTTACCTTGTCAAAAATTCCCAATAATTTATAATAATCTTGAATTGTTCGCTCTTTTCCTATATAGTTAGGATTACATAATACATAATCATTATTATATTTTAGTTTCATAATATGCAACAGTCTATTATATGTTTCTTTCTTTGATAAACTATTAATTGGGGGTCTCTCTTTAAACCGAGATGTATTAGTTATATATTCTGTTGATATGATGTGTTTAGTTGGTGTGTATATATTATATCCATGTGTCCAATATCTTGCGGCCAATACTACTTGTTCTTCGAATTGCTCGCCATGATAAATCTCCTTATCAAAAGGTACTTCTATATATGCTTGTCTATCAAAAAATAACATCGCTGCCGATATTCCCCACGATTCCTTTGGAGTATTATTTATGTCAATAAATCGCCCATGTGTTTTAATACCTAATTGTGAATCTATACACCTTACAGTAGATATATTTGCAATCTGTTTCAATGAATTTACATCGTTCATATTATTTATATTGATCGGGTAATGAGAAATGATACTTTTTTTATTAAGTTTCTTACATTCACTTAAACAATTTATAAGATTTATATCCCAATTACTAAAAAACCTTGTATGACAATCCAGTTGAAAAAAATAAGTTTCGTTAGAGAATAATTCGTAAATCAATCCTCTTGCATACGCAGGACCTTTTGCCTCTTT
>Ga0115007_10002108_pt1 | contig 12414 bp, 18 predicted proteins | sample ArcOceMetagenome_2_FD_87166 | JGI IMG/M metagenome (GOLD analysis project Ga0115007, IMG submission 87166) | Marine eukaryotic phytoplankton communities from Arctic Ocean - Arctic Ocean ARC135M Metagenome | ecosystem: Environmental > Aquatic > Marine > Oceanic | place: Arctic Ocean | collected... | reverse complement strand
ATAAAAAATAAAAAATAAAAAATAAAAAATAAAAAATAAAAAATAAAAAATAAAAAATAAAAAATAAAAAATAAAAAATATTTTTATTGAATTGTATTCACTATTTTTCTCTTTGTTATCTTTAGTCTATTCACTATTTTAGTGCCATACAAGAAGCCATAAAAGTGTAACTAAACGAAATGTAATAGGTCTTTCATCAGGAACCATTTGTCTATTTTTCAAAATATTATTTCTAACATTTAAATCTGTATAGATTTGGTTGATACATTTAATACAATTTTCTTCATCGTATGGCAACCAAATAATATCTTCTCGTTGTTCATTATTATTCATGTAATCTGCTTTAAAGTCTATATAATAATTATAAAATTCTTTTGGTTTAAGAGTTACAAAATATTTCAATACATCATCGTGTTCATAAAAAGATTGTCCAAGGTCACCATTTATATCAGTGAAAAGTGTGTAGAAGAAATCGTAAATTTTTTCTCCGGAAGGTTCATCTGGAATAACGCCAGACATTGTTTCGTGAGTTTAATTAATAAACGCTCAAGATTATTATTCAATTTTTTATGACATAATAATGTAATAATCAAATTAAAAAATATATTATATTCTATGCTACAGTTTTATTCTATGTAATTTACCTATGAATTATAAATTTCTGGAGTTGGTAATCCTTGAAGAGTTTTGTGAATTACTTTGAACGATTCGCAATAAATATTTTCTATTGCTTGAAAATTAATTCCAGTGTTTCCTTGACTCCATGCAACTAGTTCAAATTCGGTTCCTTGAATATTATTTTTCAAATAAATTTGTTCGTTTTTATTTTCATCAAGAATTATGTGAGGCAGTGTTTGTAGTTTTAGTGCATTCAAAATTTCGTAAATCTTCAATGAATCGTAATCTTGTTTTCCATATAGATGAAACCCAATATAGAATTCAGTAGCATCATTGCCAATGCTAATGTTAATAGCGGTTGTCCTTCTGTTAATAGTGATGGAAGACATTGTTGCTTGTTTTTTGTTCTCGTCTTTTGTCTTTGTAGTCTTTGTGAATTGTCGTAAAGTATTTCAATTTTCTTTCGGACAATCAATCGAACTATCAAATAGTAAAATAACTTACAGAGACATATATAGTAATATTCATAAATAATACTATGTCTTACGATAACGTATATAACCAGCAAAATTATTCTCTTGAACATGATACAGTTCAGAATTTTTTTGATTTTATTACTTTAGATGAAAAGGGAACAATTGCTTCAAAACATCATAATTTTAAAAGCACAATAAATATGCTATATCATCAAACAACTCCAGAAACGTTTGAGACAATGTATAATCTGTTTTTGACTACAGAACTAAAAAATCGTCAAATGCGTAAATTTATTACAGGATATTATGGAGAGGAAAGAATTAGTTGTATTAAAAGAATTTACAATAATACAAAAAAATGTAAACAAAATCCAAAAGATACACGAGATGCTTGTTTTATTTTTGTTCTTAAATTGTGGTTAGAGATTTGGAAAAAAAATATTTAAACATGTTTAAAAATAGATACAAATATAATTTGTTTTATTATACTAAATAATAAACATGTCTGTTGATTACCAAGATACTTCAAAAAGTTATTTTGATTTTCTTTCTCGTGACCATAGAGGAATAATTCGTATGGTATGGCGGGAATTCTTTAATACACTAAATCAGCTAAAAAATATGAGTGAAGATGAGATTGTAAATGAATATATAAATTATATTACAAAACTTAGTGATGAAGAGTATGATGATAAAAAACGAAGATATTTATTTAAGAAAGAAAATCTTGTTGATAACGATGAGATTAATCGTTTAAAGGTTATATTTAAACAGAGTTATTTATGTAATTGTGCCAATAAAAATGAGTTAAATAATTTGTATATATTTGCATATCATTTGTGGGGAATTACTTGGCATTAACGTAAAATGAAAATCATACGAAAAATGAAGATATAAAATAAAATATTTTTTTAATATATACAGTAATGTTTAAAAACATATTTTACATATTATTTAGTGTATTTTTACTTATTATGATTATGCGTATTTTTGATAGAATGATGAAACCACACGAAGAAAAATCTAAAATTGTTATTGTTCCTGGAAATAATAACTTATTTGGTCGTCCATTTTTTAGACGAGGTGTTCGTCGTTTTGGATTACCTTGGGTTGGACCTCGTGTAGGAGGTTATTACGCAGGTCCTTTTGGTAGAAAAAACCGTAATATAGGCAGAAGAGCTGGTATGAAGACAATCTAAATCTAAAAATTGAAAAGTATTTAAATTTTAAATCGTAAGTAATTTCACATGGAAACATGATGACTAAAACTATTTACGATTTCAATGCCGACCACATGCGTAATGCATGTAAAATCTTTGCGTCACTTCCCATTCAATATATTTCACGCAAAATAGAATTTAGTAAAACTGAAAACAAGAAGTTTTGTATGTTGTATAACATTCAAATACGAAGTCTTTCAGACCATAATATTATAAAGTATGTTATTGATATGTTGAGAGAATATTATAATTCTGATAAAATATGTCATTCTTGTAATAAAGATGATAAGACAAGTATTCATATTATATTTAAAAACTCATAATGTCATTAGAGAAGCCAGTTGTTTCCAAACAGTTGCATTTTTAGCCTGTCTTTATGCGACTTGTTACAACAAAAAAAGAGATTGAATATAATCCAGGTACCTTTAAAACTTCATATGACTACAAAACACATGTAAAAAACATTCTACCAACACAGAAAGAAAAATTTGAAAACACAACAAAATCAATGTAAAGCATCAAAAGAAACAGAAATACCTGTTGATGAATGGGTTTCAGTTTAATAAAAAATTAATAGATAATAGAAAAATAGATTAAATAATAATATTTTTTTATTGTAAAGTATATGATATTTTTTTATTTAACTGAAATGACATTGGAAGTTTCTCTTGCTGTCGCATGGTGGAGCTGTAAGAAAACTTTTCAAGTAACATCATACAGTTTAAAATACTTATATGATTATTATTATAGTGAAAATGAAGAGACAAGACCTGAAACTATATTAACTATAAAAAATTGTGCTTGTATTAAAAATTGTGACTGTTTATAGAGTTCCTTTTTTTCAGTAAAAATTGATTTAGATTTAAAGGTAAATTACTAATTATAACAAAAGTCAATATGGCTTCTACAAGTAATCCGTTGTTCCGTAAGTTTGTGACGTTTGTTTTCAAAACTCCTGTTAGTTCCATAAGGCAATTGGGCCGTTGGAATTCTGTTGTTTCAGAATTGAAAGTTGATAAAAATAAATATGTTGATTGGGCAAATGAGGACCATTGTTATTGTGGTCCCATGTGTAATCTGTCTTCTGTTCCTGAAAAAAAATTGACTTTAAAAAATAAAATTATTATTAAATCAAATAGAACATCATGACTACACAACAAGAACAAATGTTTCAATGTGCAATCTTTTCTGTAGATGGAAATATTGGTTCAGGGAAATCAACACTTGTTAGAACGTTAAAAAGTTATTACGAAAATGATTTTGATAAAAATAAATTGGAATGTTGGAAAGACTATGAAGGAATTATCTTTATTCAAGAACCTGTTGATATTTGGATGACGATTCAAGACAACGAAGGAGAAACGATTTTATCAAAATTTTACAAAGATTCAAAAAAATACGCATTCTCTTTTCAAATGATGGCGTATATTAGTAGAATACACATTTTAAAGGAAGCAGTTAGAAAACATCCTAATCATATTATTATTACAGAACGATGTGTAGAAACAGACCGTTATGTATTTGCAAAGATGCTTTATGATGATGGAAAGATTGAAGAGGTAAATTATAACATTTATTTGATGTGGTTTGACGAATTTATAAAAGATATTCCTATAAGAGGACATATTTATGTAAATACAGACCCACTTGTATGCGAAGAACGAATTAAAAAGCGTAATCGTGATGGAGAGGCAATTCCTCTTACATATCTAGAAAACTGCCATAAGTATCATGAGGAATGGTTGAATAATACTTCTCCAGTTTATATTGTAAATGGTAATGTGGATAATACAACAACAAATCATGTTGATATAAAAACTAGTGTAATTAGTTGGCTTAATGAAGAGGGTTGGGAGAATATGGTAGATTCTGAGTAATTTTATTTACCAAATCAAAATAATTTAAATATTTTTTTCTTATTGCTCCTGTTAAATGTAAAAATATATGTTCATATTTTTTTATATCTCTCGTTATTGATTCTATTTTATATGACCAAGGATGATTTTGTGAAAACATTCTTACAGCAATACCACTATTAAATATTAATTTATGAAACATACTAGGTCCGAATTCAGTATAGAAATATGGTTCTCTTTTTACTAAACGAAGTTTAATAAAATTTATCATACGGATTAATATAGTTTTAGGCAAATGAAATATGCTATTTGATAATTCTAGACAGTTTGTATCATCTTTCCAAATACAAAATGCTACAAAATAATCGCCATAAATAGAATTATCTTTTTTAATAAATAGTATATCTGTATCCATATAAATTAACTCCGGATTTTGTAATGATATTACGATTCTTAAGACATCAGATAAACGAACAGGATTATCCCAACTTAATATTATATCTGTTTCACTATTCATAAAATACTTATTTAATAGTGTACGTTCATCGAATTCAATAAAAACAATGTTTTTTGTGTTTTCTATTTTAATACTATTTTTACTTATAAAACAATAAAATTTTTTTTTCATTTTACCCATTTGTTTGTTAATAACTTGTAATTGTTCGCTCCATTTAGATAGATAATCATTAGAATCCTTACTACATTTTGGTATTACTGTAAAAAAATGTTTAATCATTTATATATAAAAAGCAATATTTATTATCTTTCAATAAATACCAACGATATATTTATGTTTGGTGTTCCTACAAATAAATAAAAGAGAGAATTTTTTATTCAAACTATTAAATTGTATTAAACAATTAAGAAAAATATACTTAATGCCAAGACATAAATACATAGGTCACCTAAATAAAAATAATAATAGTTTTAAACCCAGTAAAAAATATACTGAAACTATTGTATCATTTGAAGAATTAAATAACATTAAAAAAAATAAAATAAAACTTCCGAATTTTCAAGGTGCTTTAAGAGAAGAAAAATATACAGAAATGATAAATGAATATATTTCTAATCCAGAATTATTTAGAATGAAAAATAAAATAATAATTGGTTGTTTACATAATAAATGGTATTTAGTAGATGGTCAACATCGGTTTGAAACAGTTTTACAGTTGTATAATAAACATAATATCAAAGACGATTGTGTTATTTTTTGTTGGTATGAATGTAAAGATGACAAAGAATTAAAAAAGATATTTAAAACATTAAATCATGATTCAATTAAAAATAAATGTTTCTTAGATAAAAAGGAATTTGACCAATTAAAAATAATGGAACTTAGAAGATTGTTAACTGAATATAAAAATGATATAGATATTACAATTTTTTCTAGAGAAAAAAGTGAGAAAAGTAATATATATAGTATTCAAAAGTTTACCGACGAATTAGACAACAAAGGATTTTTTAACCTTAAAGAATGTAAATATTCTGAAAACGGTTTAAATTATTTGAAAAAAAAAAATGAAGAATATTATAATAAGTATTATATAGATAATTTGAAAATTAACGGAAAATTATTTTATGCTAGAGATAGAAAAATTGCCGAAGAAAGTAAAGTTATATTTTCATTAAAAAACAATAACTTTATTGAATGGTTGTTTGATGATACATTAAGTCCTATTCATAGAATGCGTATTGTGAAGGAAAAAATTTCTTCATCAATAAGAAAAAAGGTTTGGAATAGTTTTTCTCCGGTTAATAATTATATGAAATGTCCTATTTCTGCTTGTGGTTTTATTTTGGATAATAATAAAAAAAATGGGTGGGATTGTGGGCATATTATATCAGAAAAAAATGGGGGTGCTACAACTATTGAAAATCTAAGACCTATATGTAAAAATTGTAATCAAAAAATGGCATCAAAAAACTGGCACGATTATGAGAATAATATTTGTAAGTTAATAAATAGTAAACCACTCGTAAACCAGTAGTTTAAGTAATTCTTAAATATAATGTTATAATTATAAATTTATTTGTAAGAAATAGATAATTTATTGTAATTGCTTGGAGGACGATATTTCAGAATATCTAATTCTCTCTTTGTTGTTGGGAACAAATCGTCACCATAAATATCTTGTAAACATAACCATTCAAATAAACCACCAGGATAGATATAGATATTTGTAAATCCTAAAGAAGTTAATTGATTGTACTTATTAAAAAGTGATACATCATTTGTATTTTCACCATAAATAAATATTGGAAATTTATAACTGTTACTATTCATTAAATCATTTATTTTTCTCTCTTCATCATTTATTGAAATAGTGTTTATAATCAAGCATTCCTGTTTTTGTATAGGCAAAGTGTTTAATAATACAAAACTCTGTATATTTTTTTGTAAATCTTCATAATTAATTTTTTTAATTATCGATGAACCTTGACCCATAATTAAAAATAATACATACTTTATATATACTAATTAAACTTAACTATAATTTCAACCACTTCCTTTTTAACTGTTTTCATAGCAGAAACAGATAATTCATTACGTTTTTTACGTGTTTTATTCGAGTTATCATTAATGTCTCGTTTTTTAGATGTGCTGTTGCGTTTATTCATGTCTTTTTCAATTGTTTCTAAGTTTTCATTAATGTATGTTATAATATCATTTTGTAATGCCCATTCAAAAAAATTTAATTGCCCGATAGTTGTTTGGATAGTAGAATTATTTTCATAAGGAATATTAATTCTCTCCCAACGACAAAATGGGTCAAACCGTCTTTTCTTATAAGATTTTAATTTTAATTTATATTCTTTATGAACTTTAAAGGATTTCTTTTCATTTTTTTTTATAATAGTATATTGTGTAAAGTGTTTTTTAGCATAATTAGTAACAAACCAATCAATAAGACGTAAAGAAATATGAGACTCTCCATTAATAATAGTCAAGATTTCATTTATATTATTAAAGTCATCCTTTGAATAAAACCGAATTAATCGCTTTAATATTAAATCATTTTGAGTTGTATATGTCTCAGTCATTACTATTTAAGTATTTAAATATTTAAATCGTTTATTTTTTTATTTGAATTAAATATTAGAATCTTTTGGAATTAAAAACTCATTTTGTACTTCTAAATCTTTATTGTAGTCATTATTTATCATAAATGGATTAACACTTCTTTGTATCATAAGACCTCTAATACTTAATTTATGGTTACTTTCTTCTTTTAATATTTTTTTTCTATTTTCAATTGTTTCATCTTGAAATTTTAAAACTTCATTTACAATATCATCTTTTATTTCGTTAACATTTTTCTTTTCTCTCTTCGTTTTTTTCATTATTTCATTTCCTTTTTTCCAAGTCCACTCCATTAATATATTATACAAAAATAATATATAGATTATTTTATTAAATAAATTATATGTTTGTGAGTTTTTACTTTATTATTGGGTTTTTATCAGGTCTATATGTCGGTCAAGAATATAAAGTTCCCAAAATAAAATATCATCTAAAAGAATTAGAGAAAATTATACTTAAAGTTGTAAAAAATATTCGTATAAAAGAACTTGCTGAAATGAAAGATTCTCAACAAGAAGAAACAGGTGATATTGAACTTTCAAGTGAAAGTGAAGAAGAGGATACGGTTGAATTAGAAACAGAAGCCGGTGAAAAAGAAGATTAATTTCGTTTTAATTTATTTTTACTAATTTCATTTTTTGTGAAAATAAAAATTTATCGTGGTCTAAACGTCGTCGTTTTAAATTACAACCTAAACAACAAATAACAACGTTATCATCATTATGACCTAAAGAATTATCTATTCTGTCTAATGTCCATTGTTTTGGTTCTTTACTTATTTGATAAAATACATTTATTTTCATAGAACAATATTTACATATTAATTTTGATATTACAAGTTTTTCAAGAGTTTCATCTAAAGTAATAAATTTCTTATTATCTAATATTTTCTTTTTTACATCTTGTTGTTTATAACCAGAAAGTTTTGCTTTAAGTTCACTAATAAGCAATTCACTATTTTCACATTGTTGAATAAGATAATACTTATTTAATGTTTCTATTTCTTCTTTATAAGTTAATGACGGAATATTTTTTTTTCTAACTTCATTTATACGGGTTTGAATACTTATATGTTTGTTCATTTATAACAAGTAATTACTATATTATTCTTAAATGGGTTAAACTTATATTTATAATATTAGTAATGACAGATTACAACAAAATGCAGTATCTTAAGCAACAAAATCTTGTTGTAAGAGATAGTGAAAATAAAATTAATATTGATGATTTTTTATTAAATGAAAAAAATACAAATAAAATTACAACCTGGTCTAAGTTGGGAAAAATTCATAAGGTCGATAAACTTAATAATTATATTGAGAGTGAAATAAAAGAACAATATAATTTGGATAACACAGAAATCATTGAATTAAAATCGTATTTAAAGGTTCGTCTGGAAAGAAAGAAATTAACCAATGCAAAGGAAATAATATATGATAAAGATAATCAGAAAGTGTTAGATATACCAGGATTAATATTTAATGCTCAATCACGTAAATTTACACTGAAAAACAATGATAAAAAACCAAGTAGTATTAAAAATTTACCAAATTATAAAAAGGTTCAAAATAAAATAAAAACCAAAAAAGTGAGAAAAAAATCTCAATCAAAAACACAAACTACACAAAAAGAAAAGATGCTTGAATAAAATTATAATTAATACATCATTTAAACATTTATTATAATATATATTATTTCTGACACTATGAGTGAAAATAAAATTAATATTGAAATAAATGTTCCATATATGTTTAAAAAGAATATTGACTTTTTTACCGTAACAGAAGAGACCGAGTTTATTGAAGAAATACTATATTTTTTAGATAATGAGTGCCAGATTCATATTAAAGAACCAAATTATAAAGAAAAAATCATCGATGATTGTATTGACTTTTCAAAATTATTTTTTATTAATGAAAGTCAATATAATGAAAGTCAAGATAATGATACAGTTGAAGATATTATAGAATACATTGTTGATTACTATTGTGAATTTATTATGACACCTAGGTCATATTTGATTGACCAACCACTTTATCAAACAAAAGAATATATTGATACACAAATAGATTATTTGAAAAATGTATTTCAACCACCACAAAGAACTGAAGAATGGTATCATTTCAGACATAACTTAATTACCGCAAGTTCAGCTTGGAAAATACTCGATACACAAAGCAATATTAACAATTATATATATTCAAAGTGCACTCCTATGAATACCAATAAATATAAAACTGTAAATTTGAATTCACCTCTTCATTGGGGAACTAAATATGAACCTGTTTCTACTGAATACTATGAAAAACATTATAATACAAAAATATATGATTTTGGTTGTATTCAGCATAGTAAACATAAAATCATTGGTGCTTCACCAGATGGCATAAATGTTGACCCAAACAGTGAAAAATATGGTAGAATGTTAGAAATTAAAAATATTGTAAATCGTGAAATCACTGGAATCCCAAAAAAAGAATATTGGATTCAAATGCAACTACAAATGGAAGTATGTAACCTTGATTACTGTGATTTTCTAGAATGTCGTTTTAAAGAGTATGAAAATAAAGACCAATTTAACCAAGATGGAACTTTTACTCATACACACGATGGAAAAGAAAAAGGAATTATTCTCCATTTTTATGAAAATGAAGAACATATTTACGAATATGCTCCTATGTCCGTTTCAAAAGAAGATTATGATAAATGGTATAACCTGATGCTTGAAAAACACAAAGATACTTGGATAAATACATATTATTGGCGTCTAGATGAGGTTTCATGTGTTCTAGTTCCACGCAATCGTGATTGGTTTCAACAAGTTTTATCCATTTTCATGGATAATTGGAGTACAATCTTATACGAGAAAGTTCATGGTTATGACCATAGAAAAGCAAAAAAAAGAAAAAATACAATTATTGTAAATAAAAAGGATGATATTTATTTATTTGATGATACTTTAGAAAATGAAGAAAATGAAGAAAATGAAAAAAATAATGAAGAAAAACCAATGAAGAAAACCCAATGAAGAAAAAACGTGTGTAATTATTATTAATACAAAATAACAGGATAAATAATAATACTGTTTTTGTTTTTTTAATTAATATCAAAACTTTAAAATTAATTGAAAAAAATATATAAACCTATAATCTAAATGTATCTATACAATATGAAGTGCGAAATGTCTGTGACAAAACGATGTGGTGAAACTGAAGATGTTTCATTTGATAAAATCTTAAATCGTCTTAAAAATTTGGGTAACGAAGTTAACCTTCAAATTAATTATACTCAACTAGCGATGAAAGTGATTGACCAACTATATGATAGTATTAAAACATCTGAAATTGATGAGTTGAGTGCCCAACAATGTGCTTCTATGATTACACAACATCCAGATTATGGAGTTCTTGCAAGTCGAATTCTTATTTCTAATCATCATAAAAATACGTCTGATAATTTTTCACACGTTATGAAAGAGCTATATGAATTTAAAGATATTCATGATGTTCATTGTCCAATGATTACAAAAGAACTTTATAATATTTCACAAGACCATGCGGAAGAATTGAAAGAAATTATTGATTACAATCGCGATTATTTGTTTAATTATTTTGGATATAAAACATTAGAACGGGCATATCTTATGAGAATCAATAACCAAGTTGTTGAACGTCCACAACATATGTGGATTCGCGTTGCTATTTGTATTCATAAAGATAATATGGAAAAGGTTAAAGACACTTACGAAAATATGTCTAATCTTTATTTTACACACGCTACTCCAACTCTATATAATGCTGGAACACCTCGACCTCAATTAAGTTCTTGTTATCTTGAAGCAATGGAAGATGATAGCATTGAAGGTATTTACAACACTCTCAAGGATTGTGCTAACATTTCCAAATGGGCTGGTGGGATTGGTCTTCACATTCATAATGTCCGTGCTTCTGGAACTCACATTCGTGGAACAAATGGAACTAGTAATGGCATTGTTCCAATGCTTCGTGTATTCAATAACACTGCACGCTACGTTGACCAAGGTGGAGGTAAACGCAATGGAAGTTTTGCGATTTATTTAGAACCTTGGCATAGTGATATCGAAGATTTCCTTCAGATGCGTAAAAATCATGGTGATGAAGAAATGAAAGGCCGTGACCTTTTTTATGCTCTTTGGATACCTGACCTTTTCATGAAACGAGTTAAGAGTAATGGGCAATGGACTCTTATGTGTCCAGATAAATGTCCGGGCCTTGCTGATGTATACGGAGAACAATTTGAAGAACTATACACACGGTATGAAACAGAAGGAAAAGGAAATAAAACAGTTCCTGCTCGTGAAATATGGTTTAAAATTCTAGATAGTCAAATTGAAACAGGAAATCCTTATATGCTTTTTAAGGACGCTGCTAATAAAAAATCTAATCAAAAGAACCTTGGCACCATTAAGTCAAGCAATCTTTGTACGGAAATAATAGAATATAGTGATAAAGACCAAACTGCTGTTTGTAATCTAGCTTCTATTGGTCTTTCGAAATTTGTCAAAGAAGATAAATCATTTGACTATGAAGAACTTCATAGAATTACAAAAATTGTTACAGAAAATCTTGACAAGGTAATTGATATTAACTTTTATCCTATTGAAAAAACACGCACAAGCAATCTTCTTCATCGTCCAATTGGTATTGGTGTTCAAGGTCTTGCTGATGTATTTGCTATGATGGATATTGCATTTGAAAGCGAAGAAGCAATTAAGGTAAATAAACTCATTTTTGAAACAATTTATCACGGTGCACTTGAAAAAAGTATGGAACTATCAAAATATCGTAAAGAAGATATAAAAACACTTGTTTCAAGAAAAACCACATGTGACTCTAGTAAAAATAGTATTTCCTGGTCTTTTAATGATTTATCAGATACAACAAGAAGTTACCAATGTAATAATAAAGAAATTATGGAACTTCTAGAAAAACATAAACCAACTAGAAGTGAATTTGAAACAGCTAAAAAGTATCCAAACTTTGCTGGTTCTTATTCTAGCATTGCTGGTTCACCTGTTAGTAACGGTATTCTTCAATTTGATATGTGGAATGTTGAACCGGGAGACCGTTATAATTGGAATGAACTAAAAGAAGAGATTAAATCACACGGTATTAGAAATT
>Ga0115007_10002107_pt1 | contig 12417 bp, 12 predicted proteins | sample ArcOceMetagenome_2_FD_87166 | JGI IMG/M metagenome (GOLD analysis project Ga0115007, IMG submission 87166) | Marine eukaryotic phytoplankton communities from Arctic Ocean - Arctic Ocean ARC135M Metagenome | ecosystem: Environmental > Aquatic > Marine > Oceanic | place: Arctic Ocean | collected... | reverse complement strand
TTGGGATTCCAACTGAAACTTTTCTACGACCTTCCATTGCTTGGTGGTCTTGTCATCAGAGGACTTTTGACCTTCCCATACTTGTACTCGACCATCGCGTCCACTGGTGACCAAGAGACGGTCAGAACAAATCAAAATGGAGACAATGGATTGTATGTGTCCAGTCTCTTCCTCTGGGATTAAATCAAAAGACGAATCATCGACGAGTTTCAGATTCAAATTGCTATCTAAGACGCGAAGACACGGTGTCAACTTTCCCGGTGTGCCGATGATAATGCCAGTGTTGTTCTGTTCGTTGTAAATGACAGGACGACAGGACCTGTCGTAAGCATCGGCATTATGGATTTCTCCAACATCCTTTTTCGGGACACATGTCTGTTCTTCTCGCTTCAAGAGTTTCATATTCGCAACATCCCAAAGACACATTCGACCGTCCATGGCTAGACTTGCCAGGACTGTCATTTTATTGTTAACGACGCTGGCGGCTAGGCCACGAATACCACACTGATCATGGAATTCCTTAGCCTCTTGTTCTAGCAAACGTTCGGATCCAGTCATAATATCTTGGCTCGTGACATCAATCACACACATTCCTGCTTCTGAGGCAATAGCTAGAAGATACGGAGAGGACGTAGACGAGGTGTCATCATCACTGTCACTCGTCTGCGGAAGAAATACAAGATCTCGAATAGGAGCACCTAAATCGGGACCAGCAAAGTAGGAATTGTTGTCAGCGATACCACAATCTTGAGACATGAGATCATCGTCATTCTTCTTTTCTTCGGCCGACTTGATTTTCTCGAGAGCTTGTACATAAGGATGAAGAACTGAAAGTTCTTCGTCGGTGTTTTCATCAAAGGTATAAATTTGTGTCGATCCCATTTCAAAACCGACGGCCAAACGTTTCCCATCTTGGGAGACAGCGATGCTACGAACCTCGTCATCGTATTGTTGGACAATAACGAATTTGTTGTTGTTGCCCTTGGTAGATTCTTTTTCTTCGGGAAGTAAACAACTCACGTTACCAATTCCACCGCCGTAAGCAAGTAAGTGCCCCGATGGCAGACGAAGGAAACGACGAGGTTGATCGTCACCGTTATCCTCGAGACCTAAGGATAATTTCTCGTCCTGTGAACCCTCTTCTTTGGACATCGTGAGTGTTATTTATTGCTGAGTATGGTATATATGAAATCGATATATATTGTCTCTGGTTGCTGGTGCTCTTGAGATTGATTCTGATTCTTTGTGTGTCTGCTTTGCTAATAAAAATGCTGTCAACGTGAACAAGTAAACGCGAAAGTGACGCGGCGGTATGTTTGTTGTACAGTAGACGCATAATTGCTTTATTTTACTCGACAAAAAAAATGACAACGGCGCGCCAAGCGTGAAGGTAGCCAGATGCACAATAAAGGAAAAATGGCGCGAATAAAGGAGGGGCTACGGTAAAAAGAATAATTTTGTTCAATTTTTGTGTATCTTCGATCAATGCATCTTTCCACATCTCCTAATTATTATGAAGAAATTTTTCTTGAAATGAGAAAAGATAGGATAATATTCAATATGGAATTGACGGCGAAGGATCTATTGGCAAAAACAGGAAAGGAAGGATCATAAAATCGACTGTAGTGTGCCATCATATCAGTCATGACTACCACAAATGATGTTGTAGATGAAGAACAATTAGTCGAGGGGAGCTTGCCCCTTCGACTGACTTCCGTCGTCGTTAAAGGTTTTGGTAGAGGTAGTACCGATCTTGGTATTCCCACTGCTAATTTGTCAAGGGACGGTATAAAAATACAAAAAAAAAGTTCGGCAAATGCTTCCTTTGACGATCTTCCTACTGGTATGTTTGAGATTATTATTTTTGGGTTTCTTTTTCTACTATACAAACCAAGGTAATAATTGTTCTTTCCTCTAACATTTGGATCGTATCTCCATACTGTATATACATATCTATTTATTTATTTATTCAGGGATATACTGGGGATTTTGTAAGATTGGTGCAAACCCTGCGATTTTCAAGACGGCATGCAGTATAGGGTATAATCCATATTATGGAAACAAAACAAAGACTGTCGAACCTCATTTGATCGCACCAATGGACAGTGAACATCGACATGAAAGTTCTTGTGGTGAGACATTATTAGGAGAATTTTACGACCAACCAATTCGTCTTACATTGGTTGGATATTTACGACCAGAACTACCATTCGAAGGATTAGAAAAACTTGTCGCTGCAATCAAACAAGGTGAGTGATGTGATGGAATTTTCAATAATAATTGTTTATCTTCTCGCTCAGAAGAATTTTATTTTAAACTACTGTCTTTATACTAATTAATTTTCTCGCTGTATACTCAATACGGTACGATCAACGTGATTACATAAATGGAACAGATATTTTGGATGCTGAAAGGTTAGGCGATGGTAAAGATCTGCCAACAATAGAGGAAAAGAAATGGGTTGCATCGGATGATGATCTTTCTTCATCATCATAATAATTCATAGAGTAGATTATTATAGAAGAATGATCTTTAAAAAATATTTTCACTGAGAGCATACCGTAGAAGATGAACCCATTTACTAGTATAATACAAATTTGATTTTGGAAGATTTTAAAAAAGTTTGTTTCGCACCTATTATTTTACCGCGACCTTTACGGTAGAAAGTCTAAATTGAAAATACAAATAATAATTTAATTATCTTAGCCCCAAAGGACAAATTAGTAAGGTGTAGCAGCCATCCGACTTCGGGGCTTCCGAAGTTTTCCACCACCACCACCACCACCACCACCACGAGCGACCGGACATCCTTGTCTCTTTCTGGTAATGATTATTTGGTTTCCATTTCCATTTCCATTTCCATTGCCATCAACGGATATTTTCGATGAGAAACGTCCCCATTCACACATGCGTGCATCTTCGCCTACCGTAAAGAAGGACGATCTGTTAGAATTATATGACCAAGCCCGAACAACTCCACGATGACCTCCCCGGAGACAATGAAGTGGTAAAATATTCTGTTCATCGACTTTAAAGACCGCACCGTCTCCTTTGGAAGATCCAGCAAGCATTAACAATTCCTGTCGTGCAAAATCCCAATGACAATCGACTAAGTATTCTATCGGACAAACAGATGACGATGACGCAGATGTCGTGGCGACGTTTTGCCCGTATCGTACAAGTTGATTATTTAAATATTCCCGCGTATGACCGAAATCTTTACGACAATTTGCATCATCTTTATGATACAACTGAAGACTTTCTGATCCAGTTAAACAGTAGATAGCCTCCGAGTTTGGTCCAAAGAAGCCTACCTCTCGAATCGGAGATTGAACTGTCAAAATATTTGTTATAGCACTTTCCTCTGTGGTTTTACTCGTATCAAAGACACATGCAAGCCCATCCTCTGATCCCGATACCAGTATTGGAGTTGCGTTTTTACTTGTACAAATAGAATCTGATGATTGTGTAGCAGCAAAGCTCTGAAATCGTACCCTTGTAACTTCGTTTGTATGAGCCTGACTGTATGTTCCCAAAATACCCCGTTTCTCCCGTATATCATAAAAATGAATCTTCCCCTTGCTACTGCCAACGGCTGCAATTTTTCCATCGAATCCCATAGAAATACATAAGGCTTCCTCGTCTGGTCGAAGCGTATTTGTTATTTCTATTGCTGGATTTATTGGTTGTCGAATGTCATACAATGTGAGACTTCCATCGTTTGCTGTTGCTGCCAAAATATTTGCATCGAATGTATCAAACGTCATTTCTGTGACTAAACTACTATTCCTTTGATATGTATGCAAGTGCTGCAATGTATTTTGATCATAAATTTGAACCTCCCCATTGCTCAATGCACACCCAACCTTTTGACGTTCTTCATTAGTAGCAACGCATAGCACCCAATCGCCTTCGTCAAAATAGTCGCTATCGTTCAGAGTGCTGCTCTTTTTAGGATTAAAACTAGTGACTACTGTCCGGGATGGCGAGAGTTTATCTACGTTGTGTTGTGCAGCGAATGCATTCCCCACTACATGATTCATCATCATCTTTTCGATGTTATGTGTTTGTGTGTTTTTGGGAGCTAGTACGGCAGTGATTAAGGTTAAAAGAGACAGAATCTACCAATCTTGAAAAGATCATTGGACGCACTAGTAGATACGCAACACTTTGATGCTCTTATCACTGCGTCTCACTTCGGACCTGTACGTGGAGTATCAAAGTTTTATCAAAGATGTTTACTTGCAAGTAAGAACAATTCGCAATTATCGTCGTGCTCGAAAGCGAAACAAAGAAAAAAAGATGTGTGGTCGCTATCTAGCTATTAACAACTATTAGGCGCGCGGCATCTTTTTAAGTCCCGAGTCATGGAAATTTTTGTCTATTTTTATTTTCTGCTAAAATTTACATTTTATATATGGGTTCAAAAAGGATCCTGGCTTTCGAATATATCAGCACAAGTAACAATACTGCAGCACGGATGATGTAAAAAAAGTGTAGGTCCTACGTGCACGCTGCGTATGTGCAGTAATACAGTAGTACATAGTACTGTAATGGATAACTAATTACAACCGGTTTTTTGTGGAGCTTGATAATCAAACCTATAATGAGTTCAGAATTAAATAGAAATAATTTGTTAGAATATGTCACGGAACAATGCGAGCGATGACCGAAACTACTAGAACTAATGAGACACATGCAACAATATGTTTTCTACGTACATGTGGATCCATGAGTTTGCACCAAATTTCAGACCCTTTTCTACTGGTAATGCCTGGTGTCGCATGCGGCCATCTATTTCCATAGGATCTGCATCCATAATACTAGGCCATATAAGTGCCCGTCCTTTCTTTGGCTGTACAGTTATTCCTAAGTCTGGGAAATCGGTACCCTTTCCAACGCAGGAATGAAAAAGAAAAAAAAGGAAAAAATTAGCAAACACAACAACACAACGTTCAATCATAACATGTTCCTGTCTCGTTCTCTCTCTCCACTTACCCCTCCCTCTTCTACATCAGATAGATACAAGAAAAATGTCAAGATCCTGGGACCACATTGCCTACTCTTTTGATGAGGTATATAATCATGATGGGTCTAAGAAGAAGCGAAAAAAAGTAAAAAGTGAGGTCGGCGTAAATTTAGTTTTCAATTTTAAAATTTTAGCTTGTGGAAATTATTTTGGTTGTCCTTACCTTGTAAACTGCGTTTTGTGTTTTTTTAAAGTCATTTTTATAGTTTGGAGTTTGGAATAAATAACAGTCACAAAAAAGTCAGATGAGTCTAGCAATACTGTAATGTAAGAAAATATATTCAATCTCACGCAGGTAATAATGAAGTTACGAGTATTATTGAGTACGTACATTGTCCCACATCATACTTAAGGATTTGAAAGTCTTCGCTGTTCTCAGGAGGAATTCCCATAACAGTGGATATCCTATTAAGGATTCGTGTTGGCATAGGTTTCTCTCTACAACCACTGCGGGTAGTGCACCATGCATTTTCGGATGTTCTTCCTGTGCTTTGTCTAGAGTCAACAGTTCCGTCAAACTTTTCCGCTCCAACATCTTCGCTCCGTTTATAACCCTCATCATATCCATGCTGAATAAGTGCATCAGTTTCTTCATCGGTGAGAAAATTATCCAACGTAATTACCCACGGTGGCAATTTTTTATCAGATTCAATGTTCACTTCCGTTGCAGACTCGTCACTTGGCCGAGAATAAACTTTGACTGAGTATTCGGTCATTTCAGATTTTGCTAATCGTTGACGTTCTTCGTCCGATAATGTTCTATTCCCTGGAGCTCTTTCAGCAATTCTTTCAAACATTTTGTTTAAATCCCCCGGACCAAGAGCTGGAACTGAATCGGGAAGTTCTGGACAACGATTTGCCATATCGATTAGGTGGCAAGTCTTGCAAGCTTTGAGATACGAAGCAAAAACGTTCAGTTAGGGATTTGTTATTTATTTATTATACGAAAAGAAAAAGTGTGTGTGTGTGGCATAGTGCGTGCGTGACATACCTGGGGCACATTGTATCTTCATAAACGCTACATTTGCTTCGCATTCTCCGATCGCAGCCCAAAATGAACAGAGCTCATTCTAAAAAAGATAGCGAAATAGACAGAAGAATACGATGTATGTGAGAGTATGTACTATATTCATTTCACTACTAATACCGTCTCATTATTGAAATATACATACCTTAGTTCTGCAGTTGTCCTGGATCTCCGAAGAGAGAGACAAGAAATCGTCACTCTTTTCCATATAATCTATCATTTCTCGTACATTATCTAATGTTATTTCTTGCTTGTCTCCTGATGCGACTTGTATTTCTCCAAATTTAGCAGTCCTTTTCAGCATATCTTCAATTGGGTCTGTTGTCGTCTTCGTCTTCGATGCTGTTGCCGTTGCTGCACTCCGACAAACACCACAACTCTTTTTACAACTCTCTCTCATGTATTTCGGGTTGTCCTCACATTCTCCCATATCCTGTAGAATTAGAATGTTGTTGTTGTTATTATTGATCACAGTGATAGAATTAAAAGCATTAGAAAATCTACAATACTCCGAATATGCAAAAACAAAATCCATTCCTTTTTTCGAATCTCAATAATTCGCGTATCAACAACAACAAATCTCAGCAAAAATAAAATAAATATCCTTACCGCCCAGCCACCACAATTTTCATGATCGTCTGTACACAATACCTGTTCATTCTTTCCCGTATTTGGTACATCCTTGTTCTTGTCATTATTGGTAGTATTATTATCTCCACATTTACCAACACCACATGACAATGGACAATATTTTTTCACTGATTGATTAGTTTCACATTCAGTATCCTCAGCCCAAAAAGAACAATTTGTGTGAGTATCAATACAATCAATATTTCGACGAGGGACTGGCTTCATATCAGTACACGCCACTGGGCAATATTGTTTCATGTAGGATGGATCCCGATAGCATTCTCCCTCATCTTTCCAAGAAGGACTTTTGAAAAAAATAATATTATCGTACGATTGTTACCAGGAAATTAATTACCACCCAGTCAAGAAAACAAAAGGAAGAAAGAACCAAAAATTTGTGAGAGAAACGATCTTCAATTATCTCTATTTGATATATGGTATAAAAGCAGACGCAGACGCACGCACACATACGCATATGCACGCCACCACCACCCTCCAAAAAAAACAAACTCACCAACGTTCATGACTATCGCAAGTACCATCAGCTCCACATTCTTGAGAAGAAACTTGTTGAATCAAGCAAAAAAGGATAGCCGCCAATCCTTGGAACACAAAACGTGTGATTATATGTACTCTCATAATGACGTAACGATATAGTATATACGTATCGTTTCTTCAATACAGTAGATTTGTCTTGTTTGCTCTAAATACAATTCTTGTTTTGGTCTGCATGTGTATCAAAATAGTAAGTGTCGAGGTCATTTATTTTTCTATTTTTGTGATGTTATTTTTAAATTTGCGAACATTTATTTTGAATTAGCCATTTTGTATTTAATCACGCGGGACTCGTCTGTCATACATCACAATCTCTTTTGTCAGAACCAATCAACCCTCGGCGAGCAACGCGAGGAAGGAATGAGATTTGCTCTTTTGATGCATCCGATAACTTATTTTCAATTTTGTTGCAAGAGAAAAGGAAGACAAGAAAAGCAATATCTTTCGAATAGTCGGAAGTACTGTATATTCAATATCGATTTTATATACATCATTCATTCATTTGAAATCTACATCAACAAAAAGAAATTAAATTAAATCGTCACTATGGGAAAAAGAGGAAATAAGAAGTCAGTGACCGATGTTGCAGCTGCAGAACCAAAAATTACGGAAGAAATAAATGATTCTGACGATGAAGAAATTCCAGAAGACGAGGCATTCAATTCGGATGATGAGCGTCGATATGGTCATTTCTTTGAGAATGTGAAAAGACACGATTATATGGAAGGCGACAGTGAAGAAGAAGAAGATGATAGTGACGATGATGACGATGATGATGATAAGAATCTAAATGACAAAGCCAAAAAGAAACAGAAACAGAAAAACCAAAAGAAAACTATTGATTCTGATGGTGATGACGATGTTACGAGTGATGAAGACTCTGACGACGATAGTAGTGATGATGATGATGATGACGACGACGACGATGATGATGATGGCGGTCAGTATATGCTTGATTTATTGAACAAGCTAGATGGTTCAAATAGTGGAGGTAACAACGACGACGAAGGTGATAATAGCAAACTCTCTTTAGCGGCAATGGGAAAGATTCCAGAATCTGATTATTCCAATTCAATATCCAAGAAAGGTCTTACATTAGATAATTTAATGGAGGGAATTCAGGATACTCAAGGCTTCCGTGATCTGCAAAAGTCATTTTCGAAAGCCCCGTCAACAACACCGGCACCTATGGACAAAAAACTTGCGTCTCGTGTAGAACGAAAGATTAACTACACGGCACGATCGAGGGATATTTCTCGATGGGTTGAGATCATACAGGAGAATCGTAAGGCAGAATCATTAGATTTTAAACCGAAAGAACGCGTACAATTAACTCGTGATATACTAGTAGAAAAGTTCCAACCAAAGACAAACTTTGAAAAGGAAATCGAAGAAGCATTGGAGGAAGCTGGTCAACAGGATGAGGAGGCTGTTCTAAAGGGGGAGGAGGAAGCCCTACAGGATGATTTAGGTGCGAATCGTTTGACTATGGAAGAATATAAAAAGAGACGTGGTCAATTGGCTCAAATTAGAGCTCTTATGTTCTATCACGAACGTAAACAGCATCATATAAAAAAGATCAAATCGAAGAAGTACCGTAGAATTCGAAAGAAGCAACGTGATCGTATTAAGGAATCTGCCATGGAGGCTGCCATAGAACAAGACGAAGATCTTGGTAAAGAATTAAAAGAAAAAGAAGAAGTTGCACGAATACAAGAACGGATGACACTTGCCCACAAAAATACAAGCAAATGGGCAAAACGGATTTTAAAACGAGGAAAGAATGTTGATGTTGATACTCGTCGAGCCCTATCTGCACAACTGAAAAGAGGAGACGATCTTCGACGGAAAATGATGGGAGATGAGGACAATGATAGTGATAACGATTCGAACGGTGAAGAAGATCTGATAGAATCGGCTCGTAAGGTATTACAAGATACAGAAAATGATTCGGATCCTACTAACGGTAAAACTGGTCTTTTCAAGCTATCGTTCATGCAAAAGGGAGTTCAAAAACAAAGAGAACAGGCCAAAGAAGAAGCGCGGAAACTTTTGGGAGAACTTGAAGCAAATGAAAAAGATGATTACGACGACATGATGCAAAACGAGGAAGAGGAAGTCGTTGAAAAGAAAAGGAAGGCGTTGTCAGATAAAGAAATGAAAGGTGTGCTACAAAAGGGAGAGCTCGTAGCGTCGTCGTTAGAGTTTGGAAATTCGAATTCTATTGCAACCAGTAATGGTATCGAAATCGATCTTGGTAATGGCGAAGATGATGATGACGATGACGAGCAATCTGAAACTTCTTCTACGAAAGGAACTGCTAAGAACGATAGTGGTACTAGTGAATATGTTGCTAAGATGGAATTCGACAAGGTCTCGTCGAATAGCACACCCTCATCAGATATCAAGTCGAATCAGAAGAAGGGAACCAGTAAGGCTTCTGTGACAGTAACGGAGCGGGTGATTGTTAACGATGGCGAGGAAGCAAATCCATGGATGAAGTCGACCGATGGAAAGGATTCTAAAAAGGACTCCCGAGGCGTATTAGCGGCAAAGAAAGCTAAGCGTAAGGGTGTGATAGACGTTGCAGGAGCAACTGACATTTTAGATGATGGAAAAGAGGACACGCACGATGGAGAAAATAATGAAACAAATAATATCTCAGATAAGGATGGAAAACAAGAAGAAAAGAAAATCAGTATGTTGACTCAAGAGGAACTTGTTCGGAGGGCTTTTGTAGGTGAAAATGAATCGCAAATTGATGAAGATTTCAAAAAAGAGAAGGAACTTATGGCTGCCGAAGCTGCTGACCCTACACGCAAGGTGGGGAAGGAAAAGATTAACTCGGACGATGTAGTCGGATGGGGTGCGTGGACGGGACAGGGATCTCTCCCTCCTAGACCTCGGAAGTTACCCAAGAAACTACAAGCTCCTAAAAGGAAAAAGGACGAAAAACGAAAATTCGATTCCAAGCCGGATGTTATCATAAATCGAAAACGACTAAAGAAGACCGCAAATAGTTATATGTTGGCTGATGTTCCTCACCCATACTCATCTCGAGCAGAGTATGAACAAGCTATGTTAGGTGGAGTTGGAAAGGAATGGAATGTCTCGAGTACATACAAAAATAATACACGTCCTGAAATCCTTACTCGGTCGGGTAAAATCATTCAACCTATTTCAAAGAAGGCAAAGAAAGCTCGGCCTGCTGCCAAGTTTTAGAAGAATAATTTATATATTAATAGATATAACTAACTTTGTACAGTCATATCAATAATGCGTCGTTATTAACTACATCTATCTAATAAGTTAGTGCTCTTTGCTCAAGTGTCTGTATTGTATTAGTGTTAATATATATTGTACGAGTCTATATAATTTTAGTATGTAATGTTTTATAATGAATGAACGAAACTAACAAATAATTACTCCTACAGTATGTATTACCATAACGAACGAACCCGGTCCTCACTTCGACTTGCAATTCTATTAACGACGAAATTAGTGATTATTTATTTACCAGCCAGTCTCTTTGCTTTCATAACTAATGGAACAACAATTGCTAGAACAATTACAAGAATGACACCACCAAGAATAATTGTCATCTTTAAATTCTTCCATTGCATTTGTTTCTTCAAATCGGTACTACGTTTCTTGAATACCGATGCTTGTTCATTCAATTGTTCAGACTTCGCTGCCATATCATCTGCCTTTTCTGTATTTTTTAACATATCTGCAATATTGTTTTGCATTTGTCCCTTGACAGCATCGACTTGTCCTAATACCTGTTGTGTCTTATCAACAGAAGATGGATCAGCAAACTTTTTGCAAGAATCCTCAAGGATTTTCTTCGCCTTCTTCGAGAGCGAATTTTCGGCAGCAGTCTTAGCAGCATCACCATACTTGGCAGAAAAGGTAGTATATAGATCTGTCAACATGGTAATGGCAACTCGAGATGGGTATTGTGTTCCTGTGATAGTAGCAACGCCTGAAATGGAGAAGAAGGTAGGAAAGAAAATAGGATAATAGAAGGTTAGAATTTTTTTCTTTTCTTTTAAAAGCCGCATATGTTCATGTAGAACTGAATTGACGTTATTATTTCAACTCTACGACTAGTATATTCAATATAGATAGATACTTACAAAGACCATCAACATCTGCTCCGTATACGATTTGATGCTGATCCGATTGAACAACCTTAAATCCACCAAGATTACCAGGCTGGGATAGACCACTTGGTGGATCATTCGAAACGACACCTGCTACGGCCTCTGCGTATGACTTATCCTTTCCACCGTATAAACTGGAGTCCGCGCCGCCATGAGTTTCGTATTGTCCCGCGTAATCGAATTTAGCAACGCATACAGCGTCACCACCACTACCGATACGATAAATTAATGCACAACGAAGTTTATTGTCTGACATGATTGATGATAGTTTTAGATGTTGCTTTTGATATATTATTAGTTATATTTGAATAGGCTTTGTGTTATTCTGTCGTTTTGTGTTGTTTGTATGAGAGTTTCTATTTTATTATATGACTGGCGAATGGAGGCACAAACCAGTGTATTACGAATATGTAACAAACTATGAATGACCAAAGCGTTCTTAACGGCTATCACGTTGCCAGCTAAACAATTTATTTTTGACGGGATTGAAATCCATACACAGAAAAATCCGCATTCCTTCATGGCGCGCCGAAAAAGTATGTTTAGGTTGCAGGTCGCTACACTAGCTAGTAGTAGGTGCTAGTAGGTCGCTCATCAACAAGAACAAGCGAACAAGCAATTTTGAAAATGGGAAATGGGAACTTGTAGCACGACTTACAACGAGAACGAGATACCACTTCATGCTGTGTCGAACAAACCTCTTCACCGATTCACAGCACAACTGAAAGGAAGACTAAGCATCGGAAGATAGATAGCGGATGAACCATTATTATGGAAGCCAATAATATTATTGATAACGAGCAACAAGCTGAACAAGAACAGCATCAAGCCGACGCTGATAATGCTAATATTAATAATGATGATGATGATGATGCACGTAGGCGAACAAGACTTCTCAAATTGATTTCGGTTCCTTGAACGAAACAACCAATTTTCTTTCCTTAAAAGAAATAAAAATGATGAACTGGTTAGAGACTCCTAGGTGAAACAGAGGATGACATACATGATCA
>Ga0115007_10002103_pt1 | contig 12435 bp, 12 predicted proteins | sample ArcOceMetagenome_2_FD_87166 | JGI IMG/M metagenome (GOLD analysis project Ga0115007, IMG submission 87166) | Marine eukaryotic phytoplankton communities from Arctic Ocean - Arctic Ocean ARC135M Metagenome | ecosystem: Environmental > Aquatic > Marine > Oceanic | place: Arctic Ocean | collected... | reverse complement strand
GTGGCGCGATCGTACGCTAGTTTCCAAGGAAACTGAAAGTCAGGGATCAGAGGCTGCACCTAAAAAAGGCAGCTATGTTCGCCGTGCCCTTTTAATCATGTTATTGGGTTGTCTATTTTTACCTTATGCTTATGAACCAGGTGGTTCGTTTGTCTTATTGCCAAACCAGCAACAGGAGATAACGTCTGATCTATCAGGACTTGTTGATTGGGTTAAATATGATGGCGGTGAAGAACTTAAAAAAGGTGAAGCGATTGCTGCCTTATGGCAGGGTGATTACAGCGCTAAAGTAAAAGTTTATGAAGCGTTAATGAAAGAGCAGCAAGCGGTTATTGATGAGCTAAAATCAAGACCGAGAAAAGAAGATGTACTGCTAGCTGAACGCGCACTTGAAACGGAAGAAACACGGACACAATTTAGCTTGTCTAAATTGAGCCGTTTAGAAAAGCTTTATAAATCACGCACAGTGTCATATGAAGAGTTAGATGATGCTCGTCGTGAGTATCGTATTGATCTTGCCCAAGTGGCAGAGAGCAAAGCTGACCTCGAGGTGACTAAGCTAGGAGCAACGCCTGATCAGATAGCCGCAGCGCAAGCAAAACTTGAAGGCTATGAAGAAGAGTATAAGTACTATAACGAGAAGGTTAAATTATCAACCTTACACATGCCATTTGATGGTCGTTTAGTCTCTATGCATCTACGCCAGAAGGTCGGTAGTTACCTTGCACCAGGTGAGCCGTTTGCAATTGCAGAAAATACATCCAAGGTACTCGCAGAGATCGAGATCCCTGAAGCGGATATTCCTTATGTTAAAAAAGGAGCGTCAGTTAGGGTGCGTCCGCAAGCGTATCACTCAGCCGATTTTATAGGCACCGTGTTATCGATTGATTCTAATGTAACGGAAGAGCGTTACGGACGTGTTGTCAAAGTTATCACTATTTTAGAGAACAGTGACCAGCGTTTGAAAACGGGCATGACGGGCTATGCAAAAATTGAAAGTGAAACGTTGCCTGTATGGGAAGTGCTTTCAATGGCAATAATTCGTTTTGTTGAAGTCGAAGTGTGGTCATGGTTGCCTTAATTTGTTAATGCTTTATTAGCCTGATGTGGTATTTGTTGTGATCAGGTCGGGCTGATAAAGGTACAAATTAAAGTGTATTTTCTTGAAATATTGAAAATCAGATAGTGATATATGGCAGCTCCACTGTTTTTATTAGCACCACCGAGATCGTATACATCACTGATCAATGCAATGATTGGTCAGCACCCCGAAGCGTTCGGTTTGCCGGAATTGAATCTGTTCAATGTTCAGCAGACCAAGGACCTTTGGCGAAATGTATCTGATGATATCGGAGACGATAACAACCGCAGACAAGGTTTGCTTCGTGCTGTAGCAGAGATATATGCCGGCGAGCAAACCCGTGATGCAGTTGTTATGGCTCAACACTGGGCATCGGCCCGTGAAAACATGATGACGGGTGATGTGTTTGTTGAGCTTGTGAACAAAATTGATCCATTGATCGCCGTGGAAAAAAGCCCTGCTTATACGATCTCAGTCGATCGTATGAAGCGTATTTATGAGGCCTTTCCAGATGCTAAGTTTATCCACTTAGTGCGGCACCCTATACCGCAAAGTAAATCGGTTATGGGTTTGAATGATGGTATCTTTGCGCTGTTTGTTAATGCGATTGATTTCCAAGCGGAGCGAGCCATTCTAGACCCACAGATTGCGTGGCATGATATTAATATCAACATTTTAAACTTTTTAGATATTGTGCCTGCTGAAAACCAAATGCGTATTCGTGGTGAATTAATAATGGAGAATCCCCGTGAAGAGCTAGCCGGAATTTGTCGTTGGTTAGGTATACGCGATGATGAAGAAGCGGTGGATGATATGATGCATCCAGAAGCCTCCCCATTCGCCTGTTTTGGTCCGGTTAATGCCCTGTTTGGGAATGATCCTAACTTTCTTCGTGGCTCCAAATTTCGCCCACATAAGCCAAGGCTTCCTGCGATGGATGCAGAACTACCTTGGCGAGATGACGGTAAGCGATTACGGCCTGAAGTTGTTGCTCTGGCGAGAGAGTTTGGGTACGAATGAGTATGAATTTAATTGAGGTATTTCTGTGAGCCAAGATAGCGAAACGAATAAACCGGGAAGCAGAAAAGGTATTGGCCAAGTTACGACTGAACCCAAAAGTATAAAGTCTGAACCACCAGAGCTTACGCCACAACAGCAGGCGTTACGTCAGGCGGTAATTACTGAGTTCAGATCGAAAAAAATTAAAGCATTTGTTGCGAAGCAAGTTAAGCACATTAATGCGAATCGGCAAGTAGCTGATGGTATTCGCTTTCTATTTGATGAAAATGGACTGCCACCGGCAAACGCGCCTTTGGAAGATATTATTTCAGAGCGCAAAAAAATCGAGTCTGAAATCCGCTGGTTTGAAGCGATGGCAAACGAGATGCGTGGCCGTTTAGTGCAGATTAAAGAGATTGAAGAACTTGCGTTAGAAATGATTGAAAATCCACCGGCAGATGAATAGGTAGGGTTAACAGATGAACATAGCTAGATGTCTTAAAAATCGGTTGTTTTGGGCTATGTTGTCGACTGTTTTATCGACGTTCCTGTATGCAGGGAATGAAGAGGAGGTCGAGCATCAGATTGTTATGGATAAGGGGGATGCGCGGACAGCGTTAATCCATTTTCCCTTAATGCGTGACGCCGAGACGTTGCCAGTGTTAATTGTTTTACACGGGGGCTTAGGTAATGCTGAGCACGTTCAGGAAACGACTGGGCTGGATAAATTGGGGGAAACCGAAGGTTTTTTAACGGTCTACCCTAATGGTACGGGATTACGGTTTTTGAAAAATCGTCGAACCTGGAATGCAGGGCGTTGCTGTGGACCGGCTGTTAAAAAATCGATTAATGATGTGGGCTTTTTAAGTCGTTTGATTGATGATCTGGTATCAGATTACCAGGCCGACCCGAAAAAGATTTATATAACAGGTTTTTCAAATGGGGCCATGATGGCGTACCGTTTGGCTTGTGAAATACCTGACAAGATAGCAGCCATTGTACCCGTGTCCGGTACGCTAGCGGTCGACAACTGCCAAGCTGCTATAGGCGTGCCTATATTACATATACATGGGGAAACGGATGATAACGTTCCTGTTTTAGGCGGGGAAGGGTCACGGAGTGTTGCCGGTGTGAAACATCGCTCGGTACAAGATTCACTCAATATAATGATGAGGGATCGAGGGTGTGGCACCGCGCAGACAGAGTCGTTTACTCATTATGAAAGAGTGAAGTATGACTGCACAAAAGGTGCAAATGTACAGCTAATCATGGTTAAAAATAGCGGCCATGTTTGGCCAGAAAAAATTCAGGCTAATCGCACAGTTTGGGATTTTGTGAGCCAGTTTATAAAGAAATAAGGGGATGGAGATTGAGCTTTGGTGATAACTCCAATTAATTTTTTAAAATCACAGGTCAATGGATGTGATAGTTTCTAAACGAAAAATTCAGTATACAGCCAGTTTGCGGAAAGTATCCCAAAAGGCAACACTCGTCGCTTGCTTGTTGGGTTTAGCGGGGTGCTCCACTGTTGAAATTTTTAGCCCCCCAGAGGTTGAAATTAAGCAGAATTGGCGTGTGGATTATGAATCATCCGCAGAGCTTGCTAATACGGCGTGGTGGGAATCATTTAATGACCCTGTACTGAATAGCCTTATTGAAACAGCGCTTCAGAACAATAATGACCTGATGTTGGCTGCTGCCCGTATTGATGAGGTTGCTGGCCGCTATAAAAGTCAGCGCTCAAACCTTTACCCTCAAATTGGTTATGGTGCTAATGCAGGTGGATCTCAGCGTAGCTATGAACAACCCCTATCATTCCCAAATCTTGGTGAGAGAACCAATGAGGATTATAGTGTTGGGTTGAATATAGGTTGGGAATTGGACCTATGGGGACGTTTAGCACAGGCGAACGATGCGGCGCGAGCTGATTTAATGGCGGCTGAAGAAAACCGTCAAGCGGTGATTATGTCACTGGTATCGGCAGTCGCTGTTGAATATATCGAATTGCTCAACTTAGATAAGAAGCTTCATATTGCGGTGCTTACGCTCGAAGATAGAAAAGAATCTGTTGATCTATTTGAGAAGAAATTTAAAGGTGGACAGATCTCTGAATTAGAGCTCGCTCAGGTGCGTTCAGCGTATCAGCAGGCAGCATCGCAAATACCTGTGATTGAGCTGGATGTGTTGTTACAGGAAAACCGACTTTCTTTGTTATTAGGTAAAAACCCAGGGCCGATTGAACGTACTGCAAACATTGAGTCGTTAACGATGTTGGAGCTACCCTCGGGTTTACCTGCGGACCTTTTAGTGCGCAGACCTGATATTCGTCAAGCGGTACAAAAGTTGGCATCGGCTAATGCGCGGGTGAATATTGCTGAAACTCAGTATTTACCGAGTATCTCTTTAACGGGTTTACTTGGCTATGCTAGCGATAATATATCAAATCTATTTAATGGCTCTGCAGGGCTTTGGGAAGCGGCGCTAGGCGCTGCGGGACCTATCTTTACTGGCGGTAAAATCGAAGGTAACGAACAGCAAGCAGAAGCGGTTAGGCAACAGTTGGTTTTTGAGTATAAAAATACGGTTCAACGGGCGCTTAAAGAAGTTGATGATGGCTTAGTTACGTTGGAAAAATTACGTGTGTTGCAGAAGATACAAGCACGACATGTGACGGTATTGGAAGACTATGTTGAATATGCAATGAGCAGACATGATGCGGGCTATTCTCGTTATATGGAAGTCTTAGACGCACAACGTAATCTGTATGCGACTCAAATTAATTTAGCAGCCACTGAAAAAAGTATTTTTACCACTTTGGTTAATATATACAAAGCAATGGGCGGTGGTTGGGTCCAGTTAGCTGACGAAAAATATGCTAAGCCTCTGATTCAGGTCGAGCCAGCGGAATCGTCAACTGCAGTAGATGAATCGTAACTATTCGTTAAAAATTTAAATTGTAATCCGGTCATGGAATATTGAAGGTTTTTCAGATGCCTATAGAACAAACGGAAGTCCAAGCTAAGATTATGCAGGTTTTAGACACCATTATGGAAGAATGGGACGACGACCTGGATGAAGAAGTAACGTTAACGTCTAAGCTCGTTGAAGATGTGGGGTTTGCTTCAATAGACTTTGTGCAGTTTGCAGTGGCAATTGAGTCTGAATTTAAACAAAAACTGGGTTTCCAGGCTTTGTTGATGCAGGATGGCGCCTACGTAGATGATCTAAGTTTGCAGCAAGTGGTTGATTTTGTTTTTGCTCGTCTTAATGCAGATCCTGTCGCACCAACATCTACAGCTCCGCCTAAGGAGAGTAATGTCCAGCGTATTGAATCTGTTGACGATAAAGTCACTGCTGAAATGGTTGAAGAGTTTCGCAAAATTATTCGACCGTGTGCCCCTCATAGCGTGCCGAGTAAGAAGAATAAGCCCGCTGTTTTTATTCTTTCCCCGCCACGGTCAGGATCAACATTGCTACGTATAATGTTGGCGGGTTGTCCTGAGCTGTTCGTGCCACCGGAATTACACTTACTGTCATATGTCGATATGAAAGAGCGTTTGGCTGCATTAGATGATGAGCATAACCGTCATCTTCTTGAAGGCACGATTCGCGCCTTGATGCAGTTGAAAAACTGGTCAGGAGAAGAGGCGAGAAAATTCTCTATAGCTTGTGAAGCGAACGGTATGAGTTGTCAGGCCTTTTATAATATCTTACAGCTTGCGGCGGGTGACCGTTTGCTGGTTGATAAAACACCGACCTATGCGGTGAACTTAGATATTCTTAAAAATGCTGAAACTGATTTTGAGAATGCGAAGTATATCCACTTGCAACGTCACCCATGTGGCACTATCCGTTCATACGAAGAATCAAAACTAACGCGTATGATGCCGTTGATGAAAGATAGCGAATTTTCGAGCCGTGCCTTGGCCGAAATGACATGGCTAACTTGCCATCAAAATACATTGGAATTTGCCGAACAGGTGCCTTCAGATCGAATCCTTGCGGTTCAGTATGAAAACTTAGTGAAGCAGCCTGAAATTGAGATGCGTCGTGTGTGCGACTTCTTAGGTGTCGATTTCAACCCAGAAATGCTGAATCCTTATAAAGATCAGGATCAGCGTATGACTGATGGAGTGGATGTGGCGTCTAAAATGAGTGGCGACCTTAAGTTTCACCTACATCAGAATATTGACCCAACGGCTGCTGATCGTTGGCGCCAGTTCTATTCTGAAGAGATTTTAGGTGATGTGACTAAAGACGTTGCTAAGCGTTGTGGTTACGACATCTGATTTGTGAAAGATAGCTTAATAAAACGGAGGCTGTGTTTCACGCCTCCGTTTTTTTATGTCTAAATTATGTTGATGCGTATCTATTTACGGTCTACTCGCCTATCGAACTGAAGATTTCTTCTATCGTACCGATTTCAGCTATGGGGTGGGTTTAGAAAAGTATGGTAGGATCACAAGCTTATATTGTTGTGCTATTCCGGTATGCGCAGAGTGAATATTCGGTAAGAAAATCAGGAATGGAACGGACGTTTTATGTTACTAATGATCGATAACTACGACTCTTTTACCTACAACGTAGTGCAGTACTTCGGTGAGTTGGGTGCAGATGTTCAAGTCTATCGTAATGATGAAATTACGGTTGAAGAGATTGAAGCGCTTAACCCTGACCATCTGGTGATATCCCCGGGTCCCTGTACGCCGAATGAAGCAGGTGTGTCGGTCGCGGCTATTAAATATTTTACTGGTAAGTTGCCGATCTTGGGTATCTGCTTGGGGCATCAAAGTATTGGGCAAGCCTTTGGCGGTACTATTGTCCGTGCGAAGCAAGTGATGCATGGTAAGACCTCACCGGTTTATCACAATGATAATGGCGTGTTTAGCGGGTTAAATAACCCAGTGGAAGTCACCCGTTATCACTCTCTAGTTATTGACCAAAAAACACTGCCTGATTGTTTAGAAATAACATCATGGACCCAAGATGAAGCGGGGCAGCTGGATGAGATTATGGGTGTTCGCCATAAAACCTATGATATTGAAGGCGTGCAGTTCCACCCAGAATCAATCTTGACCGATCAGGGCCATGAGCTTTTAGCTAACTTTCTAAAACGAACTAAATAAACTGGTGCTATTAAGGATACTCTTATGGATATAACACAGGCATTGGCTGCAACGGTTGGGCGCCAGAACTTATTAGAATCAGAAATGAAGTCAGTGATGATGCAGATCATGACAGGCAACGCGACGGATGCACAAATTGGTGGGTTATTGGTTGCCTTGCGCATGAAAGGGGAGAGTGTTGCTGAGATTATTGGTGCTGCCAATGTCATGCGTGAATTAGCGATCCCTGTATCTATCTCAATACCTAATGCGGTAGATATTGTGGGTACAGGGGGGGATAGCGCGAACCTCTTTAACGTTTCAAGTGCTAGCTCGTTTGTGGTTGCTGCCGCTGGTGGTCGTGTTGCAAAGCACGGTAATCGCTCGGTTTCTTCCAACTCAGGGTCTGCTGATTTACTCGAGATTGCAGGTATTAATTTAGAGCTGAATCCCGAGCAGATTGCACAATGTATTGAGCAGGTCGGACTTGGTTTTATGTTTGCCCCTCAGCATCATACGGCGATGAAACATGCCGTTGGGCCCCGTAAAGAGATGGGGTTACGAACATTATTTAATATTTTAGGGCCTCTCACTAACCCAGCAGGTGTGAAACACTACCTGTTAGGCGTATTCGATAAAACGTTGTGTAAACCGATGGCTGAAGCACTTAAATCGTTGGGGGCTGTTCATGCCATGGTTGTCCATGCAGCGGAAGGTCTAGATGAAATTAGCTTAGCAGGCGATACCTTTGTCGCTGAGCTGAAAAATGGCGAAATTTCAGAATATATTATGACAGCGGAAGATGCGGGTTTAAGTATTCAGTCTCTCGATGGCTTACAGGTTGAGGGTTCTGCTGAAAGTTTAGCGTTAATTCAAGCCGCCTTTAGCGGTCAGAATATGAAAGCAATAGATATGATCTCTCTGAATGCGGGGGCTGCGCTCTATGTTGCTGGAGAAGCGTCAGACCTTAAGGACGGCGTGCGTAAGGCTAAAGAGGCTATTTTAAGTGGCGCTGCGGCGGCTAAAGTTAAAGAATTGGCCGATTTTAGCCAAGGGTTTAAAGGTTAATAGATGTCTGATACACCAACAATTTTAAAGAAAATACTGGCGCGTAAAGCTGAAGAAGTCGCTGAACGTCAACCTAAGGTTTCTATTGCTGACCTACAGCAGCGGATTGCCGATCAGAAAGGTTCTGCGTTTGACCCTCGTGGTTTTGCCGACAGTATGGCAAAAAGTATTTCTGCTGGTCGTTCAGCGGTTATTGCGGAAGCTAAAAAGCATAGTCCCTCTAAAGGTCTGTTACGTGATCCTTTTATCCCTGCGGATATCGCCCAATCATATGAGCGTGGTGGAGCCAGCTGTTTATCTGTTTTAACGGATAAAGACTACTTTCATGGGAGTGAGGACTATTTGATGCAAGCGCGGGCTGCCTGTGGGTTGCCTGTGATCCGTAAAGATTTTATTGTGGACCCTTACCAAGTTTATGAAGCAAGAGCGATTGGCGCCGACTGTATTTTGTTGATTGCTGCAGCGTTAAGCGACCAACAGATGGCTGATTTGAATAGCTTAGCGAATGAGCTCGGAATGGATGTACTGATTGAAGTGCATGGCGCGGACGAGTTAGCGAGAACGCTGCCGCTTAACACCCGATTGGTTGGTATTAATAACCGTAACCTGCATACTTTCGAAGTGTCGTTGAACAATACCTATGACCTGTTGGCTTCAATTCCGGATGATAGAATTGTTGTGACAGAGAGTGGCATCCATAGCATTGAAGATGTACATGCTATGCGTGAGCATAATGTGCATGCTTTCCTTGTGGGGGAAGCATTTATGCGTGCTGAGAACCCAGGTCAAAAACTTAAAGAATTATTTGCATAAGGTCGTATCTGATGAGCATGAGCGCCAAAGTTAAATGGGACGGTGATGTACGCTTTCAAGGTACAACCGGCTCTGGTTTTGATGTAATGATTGATGGGGAGCTTCAGAAAGGGCCACGCCCAATGGAGTTGATCCTTTTAGGATTGGGCGGTTGTACGAGTTATGATGTTGTCGGTATCTTAAAGAAAACACGACAAGATGTAGTGGATTGCGTGGCTGAAATTGAAGCGGAGCGAGCGGATACAGTCCCATCCGTTTTTACTAAAATTCACGTTAAGTTCGTGGTCAGCGGCCGGGGGCTTAATGCGAAGAAAGTCGAGCGTGCCGTGAGCCTGTCCGCAGAACAGTATTGTTCAGCTTCAATTATGTTAGAAAAGGGTGGTGTTGAGATTACCCACAGCTTTGAGATTGTTGAAGTCGCGTAAATAATAGAACGTTATGGTTGGACTGATAACGAGCTGCCTGATAAGGCCGCTCGTTTTTTTGTTTAAGCGTGGAGTAATGTAAAATATACGATATAGTATGTGCGCTTTAATGTTACTTACTCTTTGATTTTATTGAATGTTTATTCAGGAATGAATAGTTTTTCTTTTAGAAAATGAAAAACAAATAAGGATAATCAGATAGATGCGCTTATCAATATCAAAAGCATTGGCACTTGGGATTGTCTCGCTACAAGTGATTACTGTGTGCGTTATTTTAGCGTCCTCGTACCTCAGTACTGAGCAGGTGCTCATCGGCCATGCTCAGCAGCTTATGCGTAATTTATCGCGAGAAGTGATCGACCGCTCTGAAGAGTTTTTGGCGCCGGCTCGCTCGGCGGTAAGCTTAACAGGCCGCTTGGCGCATCATCAGGTTGTGAGTTCTGAAAAACCTGATGAAATGGAACAATACTTCTTTGATCAGTTGATTTTGCATCCCCATATTGCAGGTATCTATTACGGTAATTTAGCGGGGGAGTTTCACTTTGTTCGCCGCTCCATCGAGGATGCCGCCTTCCACATTAAGCGAGTTAAAGAGGACTCGAAAGGGCGTTCTGTTTTGAATCGTTGGTTTGGGGAGGATCACAGCCTAATCAAAAGTGAAACGGATCCAAATGATGCTTACGATCCGCGTACGCGTCCTTGGTTTAAAAAGGCGCTGATGGAGCGGAAGCAGATCTGGACCGATCCATACCTTTTCTTCACGTCAAATACCCCAGGTATTACTGTGGCTAGCCCCGTCTTTTCTAAGGGAGGGGACGTGCTAGGGGTTGTTGGCGTTGATATTGACCTTTCATCCCTGTCTGATTTTTTAGGCTTTCTTGAGCTTAGTGAACATGCCTCGGCGTTAATTTTAAATAATAACGGTGATGTTATTGCTCATAGAAGTAATGGGCCACTTTATACCGAAGACGCGAACACCGGTGTGCGTAGGTTGATGCACATTGATGAAGTTAAAAGTGATGCTGCTCGTGCAGCGGTTAAATCCTTAGGCAAAAAGCCGGGTTGGTATGTATTAAACACGGCCATGAACACCAGTTTTGAGCATGATGGCAAAACATATCAGACTGTCTTTACCCCCTTTTCGGATAACTGGCCTTGGTTGTTGGGTATCTATGTGCCGGAGGATGATTTTTTAACGGAGATCAAAGCGAACCGTAAGCTAAATATTCTGCTTGCCTTAGCCATCACATTTGTCAGTGTAATTATTGGCGTTATGTTTGCGCGCTCCCTCTCAAGACCCATACTCTCCTTACAGAAAAGCGTGAACGCTGTAAAAAATGGTGAGTTAGAAGTTGATATAGACAAATCGGGCAGTGTGTTTAGTGATATAGACGAAACCACGACGGCTTTCTCTAATATGATCGCCTTTCTAAAAGATAATCGGACAAAAAACCAAGATTTAAAAAAGCAGCTGTCACATCAAGCGCATTTCATGGAGGCCGTATTGGCCGCCATTGATGACGGCGTTGTGGTATGCGATATCGATGGGAAGCTGATCTACTCAAGCCGTGTTGTCATGCGCTTGAGAGGATTGCCTGAAGATGAACGGTTAGATCGGTTTGATGATGTGCCGTTTAAATTATTTGCCGCTGATGGCAAAACCTTACTCTCAAAAGCTCAATGGCCTATCTATCGTGCGTTATCGGAAGAGATGATTACCGAAGAGGACGTGATTATTGAATCTGCGCTTGGGGTGCGTAAACACCTATTGATCAGTGGTAAGGCAATATTTGATACTAATGGTGAAAAACTTGGCGCATATATTTCGATGCGTCCCTATGCCTAAATAGACAGCTAGCCGCACCATATTCTCCGTTTTAAGGCGGTGTTACGGGTGAATATGGGCAGTTAATAACCGTTGATCTGAGCTCTATAATCAGTGCTTGCATAAGGCTTGCAAGGTGCGTAATATTACGCGTCCTTTGGAGAACTATTTCCAATCTCCTTGCTGCCGGTCCACATGGTGTGTTCCGGGGGCTATTAACCCGAAAGGAGCTAAAATGCGTCATTATGAAATCGTATTTCTGGTTCACCCGAACCAGAGTGAGCAGGTTTCTGCGATGGTTGAGCGTTACACCTCTCTTATTGAAGGTGCTGAAGGCACAATCCATCGTTTAGAAGACTGGGGCCGTCGTCAGTTGGCTTACCCAATCAACAATGCTCATAAAGCACACTACATCCTGATGAACATCGAATGTAATCAGGAAACACTAGACGAGCTGGAAAATCTTTTCCGTTACAACGATGCAGTTCTGCGTAACATGATTATCCGTCGTAAAGAAGCGATCACTGAGATCTCTCCAATCAAAGCTGCAGAATCTCGCGAAGAGCGTAAGCCTCGTCGTGATGACAAACCAGCTGAAAAGCCAGCTGAAGAAGCTGCTCCGGCACCAGCACCTGTTGCTGAAGCTGAAGCATCTGAAGAAGCAGCTGAGTAATTTAATTTCTGAGGAGAGATACAATGGCTCGTTTTTTCCGCCGTCGTAAGTTCTGCCGTTTTACGGCTGAAGGTGTTCAAGAGATCGATTATAAAGATCTGGACACACTAAAAGGTTATGTAACCGAAACTGGTAAGATCGTACCTAGCCGCATCACAGGTACTAAAGCTCGTTACCAGCGTCAGTTGGCAACTGCTATTAAGCGCGCACGTTTTGTTGCGTTACTACCTTACACTGATAGTCATCAGTAAACGGTAGGAGAGTCGCATGCGAGCCTTGGCCGAACTGGTCATGAAAGGCCGTAAACAAGCGGCTTTTGTGGCAGTTATTGCCGCCTTGCTACCACTGCTCTATTGGGTAAGTGCAGCAGCCGTCGCTTTGGTCACTTTAAGACAGGGACCAAAAGATGGAGCCAAAGTGCTTGTTTGGGCTTTTTTGCCCGCAGG
>Ga0115007_10002102_pt1 | contig 12437 bp, 6 predicted proteins | sample ArcOceMetagenome_2_FD_87166 | JGI IMG/M metagenome (GOLD analysis project Ga0115007, IMG submission 87166) | Marine eukaryotic phytoplankton communities from Arctic Ocean - Arctic Ocean ARC135M Metagenome | ecosystem: Environmental > Aquatic > Marine > Oceanic | place: Arctic Ocean | collected... | reverse complement strand
CATTACTTGTCCAGACCCTGCTACAACATCTTCTACGGCTCTCGCTATCACCATACCGTCCCCAGCAGTATATATCTGTACGTGGCGCCATTTGAAATACATTGTTGTGACCTAATGTTAATAGGTTTCGATGAATGAGAATGAATCCCATACGGTTCATCTTTCTTTCTTTTATTACTTTTCTACTCTTTGAATAACACATTTTAGTGATACTAGCGAACCGATTCTTTTTATGAATCTACGCTATTATGTGCAATTGTATGTTTGGCTTGGCTACTAGTTACTAACTCAAAATAAGACATATCATATTGTAGTCATTAGCTAAAGTAACAGCAACAACAACAGCAAACATTCTAAATCAGAATTCAGTTTTGTAACTCTGGGACACTTATCGGTGTGTCTCAACTAATAGACTATTACAGAATCCAATATAAATATATATATATAAATCAAATATTAATAACAATGTTTATCTCAATCAATTTGACATTTCCTTTAATAGAGCCGCGTATCCTGCTGTACTTCCCTTACTCTTTGACTTTGCCTCGATGTCCTTTTTCTGAGAATTGAACATCTTTTTGACAGCATCTTTAACACTTGGAACTTTACAAAGTGCTGCCGCAACAAAGGCACCTCGATTTGACCCGACAATTTCAGGTAGTCGTTTTCCTAGTCGGTCTACTAATAACTTCGAAACAAATGGCTTGGTACTTTCTTCATCGCATAAAATCAAATTTTTAATTGATCTGTGTCCAATCGGACCTTCAAAAATGGAATATTGAGTTTCATCTTCTTTCTCATCCTTCTTCTTGTTTCCTGCATTAGTATTGGTAGCATCATCCAGCGATGCTTCGCACACATCTACTATAGCCTCTGCAAGCTTTTCGGAAGGAGCAGATGCGTATACTTCTTTCAAAACACGAGCACCAGGGAGTGAATTGAGCAACTCTCGAACATTTTCAGTACATGCTTCTATTAATGGATCTTTGATATGCTTCAATAATTCATTGCGTCGAGTTTCTGGATCCTTTTTTGACGTCGGAACTTCACTTCCGTTCTCCTTTATTGTAGCGATAGGCTCTAGAATAGAACGTTCGTACGGGTCGAAATATTTTAATCGAGTTTCTTCATCCTTCACCAACAGCATAAGAAATAGTTTAGAACCAGTATCACTCAATGCAACGTCAAGAATTGCATTGTTCGTAGCACTTTCAGCAGCGTCGTTCTCTTTCGTTGGTTTCGTCAAAATCTCATTCAGTACACTCTTTTGAATTGAGACGGTATCATCTGTAACTTGGATCAATCTTAGTAGGGCAAGGTATGCGTCTCGATGTTGGAGTGATGAAGTAGTGTATCCCTTAAGACTCTTGCATATTCGTTTACGATCCTTAGGAGTTCCATAACTTGCACAGGCAGCAACAACACGAGTACCCACTCGTGTCGATAACAAATGAATTGAATGATCGGCTATAGTTGATGATATCATTCGAATCTCACTAGGATCGACGACGTCAACATATTCCGCAAAGAGTTGTTGGAAGTATGTGTATCCATAAAAACTTTTTGCCATACCTTTATTGAGAATCGCTTGGACGAAATCAATGGCAGACTTTTTTTGTGTTTCTGTCGTTGCAGTCTCAATATTGGATTTAAGAGTTGGAACACCTGATAAATCCTTTACAAAGAGACTGAAATGGGGACCGTAAAATTCTTGTTTCAAAGTGGCTGTTTGTTTCGGTGGTAAATTCAAAAAAAGAGATTCTAAGACACGAGCTCCAACTCCGTGAACTGCAAGTTTGGGCATTTCTCCCTTGAAAGACTTTTAATAAAATAAAATATGATGATAGAAGATAAATCAGAAAAATATGTAGTGAGCAAAATACCCAAGATGTATGATAAAATGAACTGAAATAGAAAGGTCTTCTCGAAACAACAAATACAACAAAGAAAAAGGGACGTACTTTGACAATCATTTTAATGCTTGCATCATCTCGGGCACAATATTTGATGAGTTTAAGACAGCAAAAATGAGCATATTGAATCTTTGCCATCTCAGCTAGACTACCCTCTGACTTGCAAATTTCTGTTAAGATTTCTTTTCTTTGTTTTTCATTTCCGAATTGGATAGCTGCCTGAACGACTCGACTTGCGTCGTGTTGGAGTGCAATCTCCTTCACCTTTCCATGGATAAGTGTCATAACTTTATCCATAAGGTCTTCGGTATCTTTTTTTGTATTTGTCTTGAGCCTTAATTTGTTCCACAATGTCTTTGCTTCCGCAACAGAATCGGCATGTTTACGAGTGGATTGACGATCTTTTCTAACCTGTCGTTTTAGCGCACTGCTAGATAACCCCTCTTTGTTCTCGTCGATACTCTTTTGCTTCTTTTTGAAGTTTTTGTCATATGGTTGTTTGTCACCAGCACTACTTGGCGTCTTTCGCTTCACGCTTTCTTTTTCTTTGGCAGCCATGATGATTGTGTTGCTACCTTAATCAATCTGTATATTGTATGCTGTACCTTAATCGTTTCGGCCAGGCTTGGTATGCATGTATTTTATTCTTTGCTTTCAGATAGATACTGTACGCTACCGTAGGATTACATCAATCGATTAATCGACGATAAACGTTAACATGAAAATATGAAATTCGAACTCTTTTCTTTGCATTTTTAGGCGTAGATTTCCAACAAGAAGAAATGACTGGCCAAAACAGCAAATGGAGGTCCGCCCGACGACCGAGTACGAACCACAAAAAAAGAATGTGATTGGCTAATGACGTACTGCACAAAATTACGCGGTATTTTCTAAAGCGCGATTTCGAATTCTTATTTTGACATTTGACATCAAAGATCAAAGATCAAAAAGTCACGTTCTTGTTGCGTTATATATATTATATGTCATATGTGATATGGATACCGGCTAGATTCGATGGGCTCTTCATAGACCTGATGGCTGGATTTTGATGGTTCCTAGAGAACAGCAAAACTTGTAATGTTCCAATTGATTGTAGACCAGATAGGAGAAGTAATCACTTAAATATTAATCAAAGCACGTCGCAACTTGACAAGTTTCGCCCCATTTTTCTTTCCTTTTTTAGACGAATTTATTTTTAAAGAATTTTTTGGAAAATTTAACGCGATGTCTAGCCGTAGCGGACTCATTTTCTTTGTGCTGATGATCTTCGGATCATCCCCAGCTAGATTTAACACCTTGGCATGGGTGACTGGTCCTTCTAAACAGAAGAATCATATGGTGAGGACTTCTTCGTACAAGGTACCATCATCATTATTTGCACCTCATATCAATAAGAACACCGGTGGAAGTTTTTTACATTCCTCAGTCATGTCACCACAAAAATCAGATAAGGGCGCAGATCACATCGACGAAGAGGATGACAGCGATGATGACGATTACGATTACGTTATGAAAAACTACGAAGAAGATCATCGGGTGCAACAGCAAAATCTTTCATTGCTATGCAATCTCTTTGAATTCGAACCGAAAAATCTTCTTCGTTTTGAAACTACTGATAGTGGAGTTCGAGGGATATATCTGAACCGATTCGTCAAGAGTGACGAGATCATTATGAAAATCCCTCTCAATTTCTGTCTATCAGACAATCAGTCACCTTCTTGGTTAAGTAAGGAGGTCAAGAACGATCCCAATCGATCGACATCTCGTCTGGCAGCCAGATGGATCGAGATGCATATGCAAATGCAAATGAAAAACATCATTCCGTCTACTACTACCACCAACGACAAGCAGCAATCACGAGAGGAAGAATGCTACCACGTATGGTCATCATTAATTCCCGATCCGGAATTTTTAAAAGCATCTCTACCGGTACATTGGCCAGAGGCAACCGTTGAGAATGCTCGTTCCACCGCTCTTGAGCTTGCAGCCGATAGTGCATTTTTCGAACGTGCCGAAGCCGTAGATGATCTGATTAATGGACTTCAACGATCACCTTATATAGATCTTTTTAGCAAGGATGGTGGTATGAATATGAAAAGGCTTGCTCATCATGCCCTCGATCTGGCCCAAACACGATCATGCCACTTGGAAGATACTCAACGTGAATCGGTTGATGTAGTAGAATATCGTCGTGTCTTAGCTCCAATTTTTGATTTTATCAATCATGGATCGCGGAACACTGATAGCTCCAATGCATGCTTTGCTCTGGAACATGAAACGGAACCAAATAGCAATGAGAGATACTTAGTAGTCCGTTCTTTGAACGATATAGATCAAAATCAGGAGGTTAAGATAGATTACGGGACAAATGCGCGACCAGAATGGAGGTGTTTGTTGTCGTATGGTTTTGTTCCTGAATACAATCAAAAACGCATTATGGTGGATTACGATGAGGATGAGGATGATGAAGAGGGCGAAAACCTTGCCGAAGTCTACATGAAAGGTAAGAGATACGAGGTGACAGATGATACAGTACCTGTCGAGATGGTGGCTGATGCCACGGCTTTCCAGCGAGTGGAACCGCTCTCCGACGATGATGAAGCAAATAATGATAATGAAGAGTCACTCGAAATAGTCTTGACTGCTGAAATTGCCTTGAGAATTTCTGAACGAATTTCTGATGCGGCCTACTACCTGTTGTTAGAGCCCGAACAAATTTTAGACATCCACGATGACAATGACAAAGACCAGCCAACTACATTTGAAATAATATCGAAGAAACTAGCAGCCTCACTGCGATGGTCCCAGCACCGAACGTTGTTAGCATGTGCGGATGGCCTTCGACGATACGCAAAGGAATCGAAAGAAGAATCCAGTTACCAGTAGAGGCGATTCTAGCTACATGGATATACACATACAAGTTCATGAAAAATAATATATAAACATATATATATATATGCTTTAATAAACTACATTTGTTATCTTTTAAGAAGAAAATCAAAGTATCATTATTAAGTTTCTAAAAATATTTTGTTCCGAAGACATCTTGATCGTGCTGTCTCTTACGAGCACTTCTTGTAGTGATTTCCACGGAACCATCGTCATTAATGTTAGGTCGATCCAAGCGATTTGCGTATGGAGGTTCCAGCACAGCCCGTTGTGCAGGTGATAAATTTTCATACATTTCTTTTGGCCAACCACCTCCTTCATGACCAAAATAAGATCGTCCGTACACATTAGTGCCGGGAGAGAATCGAAATAGAGCCGTCCGACGTTGTTTAGCACTTGTCCACGACTGCATATCAATTATTATTGCAGTTTATGATATGATTGTTTTGTGTTGTATGAGAGAGAAAGAATGGGTGGGGAAAGATATGGATGAGATTGAGTTCTCGCGTTACCTTTTCCTTTCTCGAGACTACAGCAAGTAGGATGCACTAAATGCGTTTATTATTATTCTATGTCTATCGTCTATTCTTTCAATCTTACCTTTGCTCCGTGAACTGTACCCTCGCTGAACAGAATAACATCACCCGCCTTGGTGGCAGGTTGAATTACGTAGTCTTCGTACTATATTTGTGTAATATAAAATGGCAGTATTGTGTATCATATATGAGATAAATGGGAGGCAAGGAATATATCGGGTTTAGTTCTTAAATCTTTTGCTTTCCTTTTCCTTCCATGAGACGACATGACAGCAGCTTGGTTTATCACAAAAAGTTTCATTATCCTTATGTATATTTTTTTATCTCTTCTTACCTTTTCCCCGTCGACCATACCCTTTGGCATTTTGAGATTTGACTTGTGCGATCCTGGTACAATACAGAAGCCTCCATCGCCAGCATTATGATCTCGAAGGATAACATTACATCCAAGCAATGCCGATCGTATAGTCCCATGGTGATAGTGGTATGCAAGGTGGGGGTTGTACTCGCCTGACGTACAGTCTACGGTCCCTCCATGTAATTGAAATCCTTCTGAACCCATATTTTGAGCTAATACCATTGGTAGATGATCCATCCTATATCCTTTTCCAAGAATACCATGGTAGATTGGAACAAGTCGAGGATGTGCTAGGATAGATTTAAACACTTTCGAATCTGTTTCTCCCCATTCTAGACAACGTCCAAGATCCATCCGACCGGGTCCCTTACCAAAAAAACGACTTCCTACTTTGGCATTTCGTAATTCATCATCAGATCGTTCTACCATTTCATCTGAGTGTCGATCGATAGCGCGATTAGCTTCCTCTACCTCCTCCTCAGATAGAACTCCTCTTATAATCAAAAATCCATTCAAATCAAATAGATATCGTTCATCCTCAGTCATTTCGATAGGATATTCTTTTTTTCTTTGTTCCTGGTCTGCCATTACCGGTAAGTCGTTAAAACTAGAGGAGTCTGTTGCGTTTTCCAACATTGCGTTATTATCGTCGACAAGTGTAGATTGAAGACGGGTAGTACTAGTGGAAGATGATGATGCGCTGATGGGTGTGGCTGTTATTATTGTTATTGCGTTGGCTGTGGCTGCGGCCGTAGCTGTTGCAGCGACAGCGGCGGAAGTAGCCGACGAAACAACAAAACTACTACTTCGACTTATTGGTGAAACGGCAAATGCTCGTACTGTTGTTGATGTCAATCGAGTGGCAAGGCAAAGCATCCAAATAAATGTGGGGATGTTGTGGATAAAAAATACAAGTACGACGGCGGCGGATGATCGAGCTGAAGGAGGCATTCAGTTTTAGTTTTATGTGCTAAAAAAACAAATGGTATTGGTTCTCTTCACATTGAAAACCTGGCTGAATCAGTTCTATCTCTTTCTTCTTCCTTGATGATTATACAATCACTAGTGATATTGTAATAAAAAATAAAATACAGTAGATGCGTTGTTTTGTCGTCGTTTGCTTTCTGTTACGATATTTGCTTACTTTCTATTTATTTCTGTTCTCTTTTCTCTTTTGCTTCGAATTTTATGATGTGTCAGTCATCATCAAAGAAAAATGTAAACGCGTATAAACGCGGTACAATGTACTACGTCATCTATGTTTCAGTCGTGGAAATAATCTCAAACTCCTCGGATTAGATTTTGGGCGCCCCTTAGACCTTTTTGCATCCAATCGATCGATTTGCTCGATTAGAAACAGACAAACTTTACAAACTAAAACTTATACAAACTCATAAAGCAACAACAACATTAAACATATAAACAAATCTAATACAATCTTTCCCAAACAGCAAAATAAATAAATTATACATCACAAACATGTCAACAGGAGGAAAAGGTGGTGGTGATCCATGGGCATGGCTTGGTTTATTGAAATGGACTTTGGCGCATAGCGATGGAACGAAACCGTCTGATCCGGCTAAGATAATGTCGGACGAAGACCGAGCCTTCTTAGAAATGGTGATGAAGGAGGGTATCATCGATGAAAATGAACGAATGAAAATCATTTTAGAAGAATTTTCAAAGGCAATGGAATACTATAAAATTCAGGCAGAGAGACTAACAAAAATAGATGAAGATCAAAACGATGATGATGATGATGATGATGTGGCGGAGAAGGAGGAGGAGGAAAAAGAAAAAGATGCTGAATCGTCGTCTCAACCAATTCCCAACGATGAAGCTCTTGAAGAATTATTGCAAGAACTACGAGATATCGTCGAACAAGTTGATTATGCTCGAGCCTTTGTCTCTCTTAAGGGATGCAGTTTTTTGTTAGGAGCTATCAGTGCAATGTCGTCGTCGTCGTCGTCGTCATCGTCGTCATTGTCATCGTCATCTGCACCTACACCCATTATACCAGAACCTATACGCAACATTTGTTTAGGAATCTTATCGACGCTGGCACAAAATAATCCACCTGTACAAAAAGAACTACTGGAAATCGGTGCCCTCAAAACTTTGAGTGATATGTTTCTACTCGATTCTTCGACAACTTCACTGTCGACAAAAACCAAGATTATGCAAAGCGTGAGTGCCATCGTTCGGAATTGCGATCTGACTGAAGCAGTTTTTGAACAACTTCCTCAGGCTCCCGTGTTAATGGTTCAGGGATTGAGTAGTGATCCAGAAGTATCAAATGTGTCACTACGAACAAAGACATTATTTTTTTTACGGGCATATCTAACATCAGATAACGCCACACCCGAAAGAGCCAAGACATTTAGTTACGCAATTGCTCTTGTCGCCGATCCTCAATATCTAAATGACAATGGGGAAGATGATGGTGCGGCGATTACACTTCGAGAATCGTCCATTGCCTTACTTCAACAATTGTTAGAACGTCGGATGGCTGTTACACTTTTACTACAACGTAAAAACATATTGGCGTCTTTAGGTGTAGAAAGGATAAAAAATATGCGGGCGTTAACAGGAGACGATGCCGATCGCACAAAAGAGGAATTACACCTTTGGGAGACGTTTTTGGTATTACTGGCACGAACTGAGCCAGAAGAGGAAATTCTCGATAACTAACTGATGATGCCACGTGTCCCCCGATAGATAAATAAATAACTATTGAAGAGAAAAAAATTCGATCATACAAATAAATAAGATAATAATTTAAATTTATAAAAAAAAACACTATTATTGAATACCGATAAACCTTTCTTTAATTTTATATTGTGTATTATTACTGTAGATGACGAGCAGTACCACATACGATATTTCTTTCGATTTAATACAACTCGTTGAGTACATCCTCTCTTTGATTTTCCCCTAAAAGACATTTGAGTAAAGGATATTTACCGGCACCTTCAGCAGATTCTCCCCACTCCAAACTTGCAACCAAGGCTCTATGAGCGTCCGAAAAAGCTCTTTGGACTTGATTTATTCGAAAAGCATTCCTTCCGACATTATTGCTCGAGGATAATGGATCTTCCACAAATAGTGGATCAAATGTAAAGGGACGGACATTGTCAAAGGATGGATTAGTATTATTGTTATTAGGATGATCAATAACCTTGGGGTGGGAGGGAGCATTGCGAGGGACGAATCGATGACTGGATCCCGATGAGACAGTGGCGCCAGTAGGTTTCGCAAAGAGACGAGGATGTCTGCGTCGACTGTCATCAACACTACCAGCGTCACTAAAACTATTGCGGCGTCGAAAATCTATGGAACTAGTTGGATTAGGGATATTTGTGACAACATGTTGTTGATGCTGATGTGGATGGGGTCCGTTCCAGATGGCTGGGGGCTCGTATCCAGCGACGACAGCAGTATGGCTGTTAGTTCTGGCAAAGTACTGACGGCCGCGGACACTAATACCAATGGCTCTAGGATCAAAACAATTCCCGTAAAAGTCCAAGAAGCCCATCAACAATGATCCACAATCGCCGGATAGGGGTTGTTCCTGCAGATATCGCGCTACCATGAGGAAAAGACAATACGATGATAGACCCCCAGTATACGCTGTCAACAGGCCTCGACGCAGTAAGAATTGCTTTAACACCAGCATGAGAGGACGAATCAACGGCAATTCTTCTAAAATCAGAGTTACCATTTGATTGGCTTCCAGCCCGTGATGTTCAGGTCCATCAAAGCTTATATCAAGCTGAATCATTCTTGCACGTGTATCTTTAGTCGAAACCTTGATAACGGGTACGACTGTTCTTTCGATTACTTTTATCGATCGTGGATCAATCCAAGACTCTCCCTTCAATTCGCGTGCTAGTAGTTTCTGATGTGATGTATTAAGCGCATTTCTACCTTCCAATACACCCGGAGCAAGAGCCAAATCCTTCTTGTGCACCGCTGGTAGACAAACGACAAAATCTAAGTCACTTGAAGGTAAGCATAGTCCAGAGATGTAGCTTCCGTATAGTTTCACTTGCGCACGCGGCCAAATAGTTTTGACCAATCTAGAAAATCTTTCTACGGCGAGTTTGCGCCCTCCATCGAGTTTTCTCAATTTAGTGCTAGTAGCATCTAAATATTGCAAAATATCCTTCGTAAGTCTTGACTGTAGACTATTAAAGTGGAAATAGTCATGAACAGGCATTGTTCCTGTAATCTGGCCTCCTGAGAGATGGGATTTACTGTTATTGAAATCAATAGACGCATCAGAAGAACCAGTTATTGTCTGATTCGACGGCATACGACGCACACAATCAATACGAGCCTCTCGTACTTTCGAAATGGGGTCGTAAACCTCATCTTCACTGAAAAGAGACTCGTGGTCTCCATGACGAAAAAATCCAGCTGTTTTTGTTTGTTGTGATGCGATGGGCAGCAGTTGTTGATGAAATATATATAACAAGAATAGTAATAAAGCGGCGATTTTGGGTAAACAAAAGTAATGAGAAGTGGGTGAGCGTGGGGCGTGTATTATTCGGCGGGATGACCTGGGCTTTGTTTTTGTTTTCCCGCCGACGTCGCAATAGCAATGGCAAAAAGGAATTGCGAACGAAAGAAATAATAATAAATTATAATATAACATTATGAACTCACCATCACTCATTGGGCCAGGGCGCACCCCATTGTTAATCCCATGAAAAAAAGGTTGCATACCATGTGGGTCAGTAGAGGATCCATACATTTGGGGGTGAGTAAACGATCCATGGAAGTCTACCGGAGTTGCTGCAGCAGCTTGTCGCGTTGCTAGCATTACTTTCAGTTTTGCTACTTCTGCTCCGAGAGTCAAGCACATGTCTTGAAAATTATTCCGCTCCTCTCGAACGGCTGCAAGTTCTTCTGATTCTGCTCGATGCGAAATGCCCGAAATGATTGTCGTCGTCTCGTCTCTCGTCAAATACTGGTTTTCTGCTTCTTCCCTATACCAGTCCTGGTGTTCTCCTCGATGAGCATCCATAGCGGTCTCACTTTGGGCACATGATTCTTTGCGTTGACCTTGCATTTGTCCGGATGATTCTATAAGTTGCATTCCCTGGTCCAGGCTACCGCTATCAGCCCTCGGCGAACGTATGGGTCGTCTTGCGAGGGACTTCACCGCAACCGATTTATAAGTAGGCACTTCCAATTCCCGTTGATATTGCAATTCATCTCGCCTTAATTTTTTACTACTGTGATCGTCTAGAAATGATTCAATTCGAAGGTCTTCTCCTGACCAGTTTTTGTTAATTAGTCCGTTGGCAGGTGAATTGGGAGGAAGGCTTGTAGATTCAAATTCAAGAGAAGGAAATCGTTTCAGTGCTCCCGTTGAGTCGTATTTGAGTTTCTTTAGGTCGGCGAGAGATACCACTATAGGCGACAACGTTGGTGGAGGCGTGATGGGAGCTTCGGGAGAAATCGAATCCGGTATTACGTGTGTTGATTCCTCTCTGTGACCTGGTCCCGCAGTTGCTGCCACGACTTCTTTGTCTTCCTCCTCTTCGTCGAAACTTGCCGTAGCTTTAGCATCCTGATCAAAATCAAAGCTGATTTCAATCGAAGCTACCTTCTCTACATATCCACTAGTGTCTGCAGGCTTCTCTCTAGAATAATTTTCAATTTTGCCTACATCATCGTGACATTTCGAATAGGCGTCGTCTGTTTCTCGAATAGCGCTCATTTCGGTGAGCACAGGTGTCTGTTCTGTTACCACATTATCTGGAACATTCATTTCTTCTGCTTCCACAGCAGATGCTATGTCCTTATTATAGGTCGAAGATGCAATCGACGCAGCTGTAGACGCTGCCATGAGTCTTTCTTCGTCGTCTTCGTCCTCTTTGTCGTCCATTTTTTCAGTTCGCGACGACTGAAAAAAGTTTGTCAGGATACTGCGTTCTCTTGATTGATAGCGGTTTACAAAAGGCAAATTGTTCACTTCTCCCCCCATACTACTAGATTGTTTCATATCAAGGACCATATCACCATCATCTACCATGAATGAATTGTAGAGGACGGACGGGAGACTTTCGTTGTGTCTCGTATAAAGCGAGAAGGCATTGTTATCGCAGTGATTAGTCGCCTCCTGATCCAAACTTCGGCATGCATTTATAGGTCCAGCATCATCCTTTCTAGATGGCTTGATAGTAGATAAGAAATTTGCACTAGCCTCAGCATCGCGGATATTCTCGTTCATAGTAGCATTTTCTTCCGATGAATCCAAAAGGGACGAATGTAGCTCAGAATTAACATTCGTTGCAACACCAACAGGCGTGTTTTCGTCAAACTCTTCTGTTTTTTGTGAGGTCTTCAAGCCAACGTCGGTGAATACTTTATCAGTAATTTCTTCTAAAATGCCAAGGACGAAAATGATGTTTCGATTCCGATCTCGTGTTGATGTCTTGTTTTTGGGAAAGTCCAATGGTAAAGTTGAACATCTTGATTTTTCTTTTTCGTCGTCGTCGTCGTCTTTTGAAGACAAATCACTCGGATTACTGACGAGGTCGTCATCTTTTTCTATTCCGTCGGGTATCACCGGAAGTGCTGGGTTATTGCGCTTTTTCTTCCTTTTGCGTTTAATTTTTTTCCGTTTCTTATTATTATTGAAATTATCCGCAACATCGTTGTTTTTTGTTTCCATTTCTTCTTCAAAGATTACCCGTTCCATTTGTTTCACTAGTTCTTCTTCTAGCTTGT
>Ga0115007_10002101_pt1 | contig 12439 bp, 14 predicted proteins | sample ArcOceMetagenome_2_FD_87166 | JGI IMG/M metagenome (GOLD analysis project Ga0115007, IMG submission 87166) | Marine eukaryotic phytoplankton communities from Arctic Ocean - Arctic Ocean ARC135M Metagenome | ecosystem: Environmental > Aquatic > Marine > Oceanic | place: Arctic Ocean | collected... | reverse complement strand
TTAATGCCCCGTCCACTTCAAAGCCAAGTATGACCAGATGCTCTAAAATTAACGAGCGAGTCAGTCGGTCGTTTTCACCGATGCCGCCCGTGAATACGAGGGCGTCAATTCGCGGAAGTGACACCGCTAAAGCACCAAGATAACGGGCAATCTTAAAGGCAAATACTTCGATCGCCAGGTTCGCACGCACGTGCCCTTGCTCGGCAGCTTGTTGAATTTCTCGCATGTCATTGCTGATACCAGAAAGACCTTGTAAGCCACTTTGTTTGTTTAAAATGTTCATCACATCGGCGGTGGTTAGATTCAAGCGCTCACACAAAAAGGGGATCAAGCTTGGATCCACATCCCCACTGCGGGTCCCCATGGCAACCCCTTCTAGCGGCGTAAGACCCATTGACGTATCAACGCTCTTACCATGACGCACAGCGCAAGCGCTGCAACCGTTGCCAAGGTGCGCGATTAAGAAGTGACTGTCTTCGATGGGCTGGTTGAGTAAGCTGGCGGCTTTTGCACTCACATAGCGGTAACTGGTGCCATGAAAACCATAACGTCTGACATCCTGTTGCTCATAATATTCATAAGGCAAAGCATACAGGTAAGCCGCGTCTGGTAAGGTTTGATGAAACGCAGTATCGAACACAGCCACCTGTGGCAATTGAGGTAATAATTGCGCGATGGCTTTAATGCCCAGAACGTTGACTGGGTTGTGCAGTGGCGCTAAATGATTCAGTTTTTCAAGTTGATCTAGGTTCTCAGCGGTAATCAATAACGACTGGCTAAACGCTTCACCGCCATGGACCACTCGATGGCCCACACCGCGAATGGCATCAAGTAAATTGTGTTTCTTAAGGAGCGCAATGACCTCAGCGATAGCACTTTGATGGTCACTGCCATTGAGCTTGATTTGCTGCTTATCGTGTTCGGACTGATAGCTAAGAGAGGCTTGGTCACTGCCTAAGCGCTCTGCAAGACCTTGCAGTGCGCAGGTGCCGGTTTGAGGTTGCAACACGGCAAATTTTAAAGAAGAGCTGCCGCAGTTTAAAACGAGTGTGTATTCGTGATCCATAAACAACAATGAAATCCTTGATTGGTCTGATTATTGAGCTTGCATGTGCAAAGGCGCACGTAACGATGTGGGCACACTTTGTTCAATGGCTTTAAGAATAGCGATGGCTTCGCGATAGGGTTGTTTGTCTGGGCGCTCTAATACGAAACGCACCTGGCTTTGATAATGAGGGCCGCAGCGTTCACAGCTTTCAACCCGAGCACTGACTTCTCGTAAGCTATGTATGCCTACCGCGATGTTCACAAAAACCAGCTGACCTGGTTTGAGTTTGCAGCGGCTGTTAAAAATAAGATTAAAGCGATTAAATTTGATGGTTTGCGCATTTACCGCTTTTTTAGGGCGACCTAACCAGCTGAGAACATTGACACTTAGCTCCATGTTGTCGCCTCCTTAATTTATGTCCATTGGATACTGTGTATTTTAGCCTAGTTTGCTGGCTAAACGCTTGTTTAGCCACCACTTTGTTTAGCTTGATGGCCCAATTCCTGTAAATACTTCACACTTTGTTCCGCAAGGTCACCTTGAAGTTCAATGGTCCAGTTTTTAACCGCACCACCTGAGCCGAAACGTTTTTTCAGTTTTTTGCATAAATCACTCAAGACTTTTTTGTCGCCTTCGAGTCCGCTGATGACGGTGACGGTTTTACCGCCGCGACCTTTTTTCTCGCGTTGAACCCGGATAATGCCATCGCCTTCAGGCGCTTGACCTTGTTTACAGCTGCATTGGTCAATGGGTTGCTCGCAACCTTCACATAAACGACCGCTTTGTGTGGAATAAACCAATGCCATAGTGACTCCTTGGATAAATACTGTTCAATGATTGACACATATTGTAGCTGCTTCAATTAAATGAGGTAAGTATCTCATTTACTTAGATTTTTTTATTATTAGTTGAAGTGCGTCATATCTAATACCGCGTCTTTTGGGTAAAGTTCACACTTTCGTTTTATTCGATTACTGCCATTGGGTTGTTTATTTAACCCAAATCACAAGGTGCGCATGGATTCGCTTAGAAGCCACATAGAGACCACATTTAATGTCTACATTGAGATGGGAGCCGCTGATTTAGCCGCGCCTATTGAGCAGTGGGTGTTAGATTGTGCCGATCTTGCTTCCGTCACGGATGCCCATGGTGCCAGCTTACAAATCTGGGATTGGGCGGCATTTGAGTCCCATAAGGCATCGGGCGATATTTTACCGCAAGACCTTGTGGTGATTGATTCATCCACTGACCCCGCCGTCGAGCAAGCCGTTCTCATGCATGGCGCGCAGTTTATTGCTTATCCGTGTGATGTGGATACCTTACTGCTGCGCTTGTCCTTACACATTCAGCGTATTCGTTATGTTCAAACCCTTGAGGGGTTAACGGTATTGGATCCATTAACCGGTCTATTTAACCGCCGTAAATTTGATCAAGAAATGGATAAATGCTGGCGTCAGGGTAAACGTCAAAACACCCCAAGTAGCTTACTGCTGGTGGATGTGGATCATTTCAAACGCTTTAATGACCGTTATGGCCATCTGGCTGGTGATCAGTGTTTACGTGAGTTGGCGGCGATTTTTAAGCAAGTAGCGGTGCGACCTCACGATGTAGCAGCGCGCATTGGTGGCGAAGAATTTGCCATCATCTTGCCGGACACCCCCCAGAACGGCGCTATCTATGTGGCGCAACAAATGATGCATACCATTGCTAGGCGCGATATTTTAAATGAGGACACGCCGCTTGGGCGGGTTTCTGTGAGTATTGGTGTCGCAACCATCAAGCCGCAAGGTGAGCAGAAGCTTAAAGCTTGGCAGCAACAAGCGGATGATGCCCTTTACAGTGCCAAAGCGGCCGGTCGTAACCAAGTCATGAGCGATGTTAGCGAGCAGTTAAACCGCGAAGCGGAGATTTTTTAACCCTATTTCGGCCTTAATAGATACGGGCTTTAGTCATGGGCGAAAATGTCCATGGCTTGCAGTAATAGAGGCTTAAGATTGTTTTTAGTGCGGGTTCTCAGCACTGCGCCTTTGAGCATGTGATCAAGCTGGCTTAGTGTCTCAATCACCGTATTATCTTGATAGGCGATGATTTCATAATCATAGTGATGATCTTGCACGGATACCTTCGTCAGCTCGGTCAGTTCTGTTTGCAGTAAGCGCACTGTGTTGAAACACAGGTTTTTTGTTTCCATTGATGTGCACTCCCAATACACATCTTCGATTACGCTTAGCAGCTCCTCAATAAACCCCGTTGCTTGTGCAATGCTAATACTCATAGAACCCACTCTTGTTTAAACGCATATATAAAGAATAAGTCTAGTCGGCTTTGTTTATCTTGGTAGGGAAATTTGCCGCTCGAGGTGAATAAATCGAACGGCGATGGCGGCGAGACTAGCGCTGCTTTTTGCGGATATACAGGGTTTTAATGGCCTTAGCGACGAGCTTGCCGTCCTCACCCACCACTTCGACTTCAAATTGAGGCAAGTACTTCTCACCATTCGCCGTTTGCTGCTTGATTTGCGCAATGTGCTCGTCAGACACCTCAAAGTGTGCGGTGACGGTGCCGGTGCCCGGGCTGATGAATTCAATGTGGGCAGCCTTGTCCCAGACAATATAGTCTTTGCCCAATTGGTTCATGATGAGCAGCATATGAAAAGGGTCGACCATGGAATAGAGGCTGCCACCAAAATGAGTGCCCACGTAATTGCGGTTATACCAGCGCAATGGCATCACCACGGTGGCTTCACTAAAGTCGTCGGCTAGGTGTTTGATTTTAACCCCAGCACCTCGGTAAGGCCCGTACCAGTTGAGCACATGACGAAGAACTTGTGGACGGTTAAAAAATTGCGTTAAACGGTGTTTCATAGCCATGTATTCATTATAGGTAAGAAATGATGGCGTATTTTAGCTAGCTTGGTCACTCGATACTAGGACTGAGCATGGACAGAGGGCGCGCTTTGGTTGTTTTTCATTGCCTCATGGGCACTAAACGGTTGCTGCAACGCCTGATGAATCATGACTTGGCTTTGTTGTGCCATTTGCTTGCGGTCTAGGTGCGCGCCATCGAGTGCCGGTAAAAAATGCACATAGGCATAGGTTTTTCGTTCTACAAGTAATTTAAGAATGCTCATGAGAATGCCGTCATCATCAATGAAGGGCGTGGTTTGGCTTATGATCTGTTTGTGATTCCAATAACGAATGGCCACCGGTTGCACCATGCAGGCTTCGCGCTTCGCCACTTCAAATATCATGGGACGAAATGGCAGGACATCCAAACCCACTGTGGTGGTGCCTTCGGGAAAAATCACCAGGTTATCGCCTTCACGAATATGACGTTGAGCATTGGGCAGTGAGCGATACACTTGGAATTTATTTTCACGGCGAATAAACACGGTGCCCAGAAGCTGGGCCAACAAACCGATAATAGGCCAGTTCTTCACTTGCGATTTTGCGATAAAGCGCAGCTTAGGCGCAGGCATGAACAGTAGGGCATCTAACCAAGAAATATGATTGGCCACGATCATTTTTGCATCCATGTTGACCTTGCCTATGTAGCGAATTTCCACATTAAAGCAGCGCAGTAATATCGCGCATAATCGGCGCTGACAGATCTCAATCAATTGCTTTCGCTTTTTATCGTTATTAACAATTAAGTAAAGTGCTATGGCGCTGATAATCATGCTAACCAGTGTGATAAAGCCAACTAAGGCTCTTAGCGGAGCGGTTAAAATGGTTAGCATGATGAATCCTTAAAAAACGAAAGTAAAATTTATGCTGCACGCAAAAAATGCTTCACATAACGCATGTTGATGTTTTCTTTTTCTAACAGTACGAGCACATCCGCCACATTGAAGTCTTTATCCCAGTGGGCCTCACCACACACTTTGCAGCCCATGCGCAAATAAGCCTTGAGCAGCGGCGGCACAAATGCTTTTCCGTCTAGACTGTTTTTCAAAGGAGGCAGTGGATGCTTCGGGATGACACGCAATGTATCTTGGGTGAAATACTGATTGCGCAAATAATCAATTACAGCCAGTGTTTGGCGACTGCCATTCGCAAACGGAATGCTCGCGCAACCAATTAAGCAATCGATGTTATGTTCAAGCATGAATTGACCGATCTGCCCCCATAGCAGTGCAATGGCGCTGCCTGTTCGATGCTCATCACTGACACAAGTACGGCCAATTTCCATGTAACGCTTTTGATCATCCATGATGCCAGATAGGTCAAACTCACTCGCGGTATAAAAGCCATGGTGCTGCTGAGCGATGTCGCTGGTGATAATGCGACTATAAGCCACAATGCGATTTGAGTCGGCATCTTTTACGATCAGGTGGTGGCACGCATCATCAAACAGGTCTTTATCCATACCTGGCTCTTGGGCATTTAGCTGAGCGTTAAATGCCTGTGAAAATACCCGGTGACGTAATTGATATGCCTGCTGAATATCTGCCGGGTCCTGTGTGATGTAAGCGACCAGAGAAGCTTTGGGCGATTGTGCAGGTTTGTGAGCGGCTTGATTCATATTGGCCTCCTAACGTGTTTAAGCAACGTTAAGGCGATCAAATGACAGTTAGGTGACAAAGGCTTTACGGTTTGATGACGCTCAACTGTTTGGTTTTGAGCTAATCTAAAAGAAAGCCGATTTGACTGATGAGAAAGTGAAGGGGGATGGTTTGGGTATTAAGCCGCTTGTCATGTATGTGCTCATTCTGTGGGTGAGCACTGAGGCACACAGTGATATTTATTTACTGCCTACGCAGCCCACCAATGCGCAGGTTGTGGCCATATTTGATCGTGAATTGGGGCAGAAGCTACTGTTCCATAAACCTTTTGATTTACCTTTAGAAGTAGAACGTACCCATAAATCTCTGATTAAGCGAGTTGAGCCTTGGGTGGAATTGGGGCTTATTAAAAAAAGAAAAAACGCGGTTTCTGGCAGAAAAGATCATGTATGGCGAGCCTCGAGAAGTAAGCGTTGGCGGCTTTAAATTCACCTTTAACCAAGAAAACCCCTTGGTCAGTGAGCAGGGGATATTCTATGGGCGACCGAGCGTTCAGACGATTTTTTCGGTTAGCCAGGTTAATAATGTCTCGGGTGAATATTTCTGTGAAGTGTATTTATCGTGGCAGGTGAATGACGTGCCCAAATGGGTGTCTAAAGTGGACGTGAAGCAGCGTGAAAATAGGTTATTAAGGCGAGCCCTTGAGAGTCATAAACGGCCCTTTGAGAAGCGACTTCAATTGATACGAATAGAAGATGAGTGGCAGTTGTGGCAAGGCAGTGGGGAGAAGAAAACCCCACAAACCTTGTTTTAACCTAAGATTTTAATGGTTTGTTATGCGCCAATCAGCGATTGGCCGCATACACGTAGCACTTGGCCGTTAAGCCCTTGGCTGGCCGGTTGTGCAAATAAGGCAACCCCTTGGGCAACGTCTTCTGGTTTGCCACCTTGTGATAGGGAGTTCATTCGACGTCCAAGTTCACGGGTCATGAACGGAATTTGATCCGTCATTTGTGTTTCAATGAACCCCGGCGCAATGGCGTTAATGGTTTTCCCCGTATCGGCCCACAGTTTTGCTTGCTGACGCACAAAACCTGCCACCCCTGATTTTGATGCACTGTAGTTGGTTTGGCCCACATTGCCGGCCAGACCACTAATGGAGCTAATGCAGATAACACGGGCATTCTCGCTTAAGTGGTTTTGTTGATCTAATGCACCGGTAATATTGATAGGCGCGGCAAGGTTTATGTTAATGGCCATATCCCAAAAATGTTCAGGCATGCGTGCCAGTGTCTTATCTCGAGTCACCCCTGCGTTGTGCACAAGAATATCCAGTGTTTTACCGGCTAGCGCGGCGGTTATATCGTCTATGGCTTGCTCGGACGTTATGTCGGTTGCCACGGCGATCCCCTTAAGTGGTGCCAAGGTAGCCGCTAAAGCCTCTTTTGCTGCAGGAATATCTAGGCCGATGACGGTTGCCCCTTGTTCACTTAGATTTCTTGCGATGGATGCCCCAATCCCCTGGGCTGCACCCGTCACCAAGGCCAATTGCCCTGCGAGAGGTGCTTGCCAGTCTTGTGAGGTACCTTTAGCTTGCTTGACATAAAGTGGTTGGCCACTGATGTACGCGCCACGGTGACTGAGTAGAAAATTCATAGGTGTGGCGATGGCAGCATCCACGGCCTCGCAATAAATTAAGTTGACCATGATGGCCTTACGCCCCAACTCTTTAGCAAGGGAGCGGGTAAAGCCGTTTAAGGCCTCCATGACACTTGCTTGTTCAATGTCGTCACAGCTGTCAGGGTTTAGACCCAAAATTACCACATGAGATGACGCATTCAGTTGTTGACTGGCTCCTGCAAAAAACGTTTTTAATGCCGTTAGGTCTTCAGTGGTTTTAAAGCGGGTTGCATCTAGCAATGCGCCGTCATGACGCAGTTCTTGATCCGCCTGAAAAAGGGTAAAACGAATGTCCGCTTGTTCAAGTACATCTTGAAGAGGGGAGCTGGGCGGCTGCGCCAGTAAAATAGGAGACTTGACCCAAGGGGCCTGGCCATCAAAACGTTTAAGTTCAACAGGGGGTTTAACGCCCAAGGCGCTAAGCAGGCTTTGGCCGACTTTTGAATAAAACAGGTTTTCGAATAGTTTGCTCATGGGCTGCATGCTTACTTATATTTATTGTCAGAGGGGCATTGTAAAGCAAACAGCCTTGATTAAAAAAGGTGGAAATCTCCCGCCATTAAAAGAGATAAGGCCAACACAGGTATAAATTTAGAAGGCCAAGAGCAATTAAGCATAAAAAGGTGATCACGGTGCCCCAATATCGGCCTGTGTGGGTCATGCCTTTGCTGACTTTAAAGCCCCAAGCGTGAATGACGCGAGCGAATAAAAATAAGGCTCCGAAAATATGCAAAATAGCGTTAGATGCGCCATTGAGCTCGGCTAAACCAATGAGAATTAAAATAATGGGGATGTACTCTGTGGCATTCGCGTGATTGCGGCCAGCCACGAGTAAGTCGTCATGTTTGTGGCCTAGGCCGGATTTATGGCGTTGTCGATACTTCACCACATCAAATGCTAGGTAGAGCATCAAGAAGCCAAGCAGTGCGCCATATAGGGCGGTAATCGGTAGTAAAGGCATAGTTATTCCGTTTGCATTTTAGTGCACACACTAGGGGCAAGATCTAGCACTGTCAATGAGCCAAATATGGCCAGTCTCTCCAGTGTTAGCTATACCTAAATGATGGTATGTGTTGGATGTTGATTGTGTATTGGTTAGATTATTTGTATTTATTTCGGCTGTTTTTGTTCCTTGCACTGCTACTGGGTCTGCTTTTCGCTGCGAAAAAACGGCTCCGAACCCTAGGAGTGGCTCCCTTTGCCTTGATTGCATGTGTCTTGGCCTTATTGATTTTTGCACAAAGTGCTCAGCTTTATGGGTATCAGCAATCATCTGATCATTGGCTTAGGATCGCCGCATTAACATATACCCTAGCGACCATCATCATTGTTTTGGCTGTGGCATGGGGTGTTTGGGTGTCAAGCAAACGCTTCAAATCCCATCAAGAGGCAGACCAGCGATATCAGTGGCTCATGCAGGTTTACGATAATATTCCCGCAGCTATATTTGTCATTCAGGGTGAGGATGTCATCTACAGTAATCAGGTTTTTAAAGCCCTGCAGGCTCGGTTTGCTCAATCCAACCCTTTTTCACACATTATTCATGATCAACAAGACGTTTGGCTAACCACAAACAGCGGTGAGCGACTGGCATTTTGGGTTAATCAGTTCTCGCTCACTAAGGTAGAAGGGAAAGCCTATGTTGTCACTGATATTACATCTGTAAAATTACAAGGCAGTTTTATTCAAAAGGTAGCAAAAGATCTTAATAATCAAAGCCAAAATACGATGGAAAGTATTCTTAAGCTAATACATGAATTTGTTCCAAATTCGATTTTGTATGTCGGCGAATATAACCCAAATAATGGAGGCTATAGGTACTTAACCCATCAAGGGGAGGCCGATAATTTAATTTACGCAGATACCAGGTTTAATTTTAACTGTTTCAATGAAGATGATTGGTCATGGTTTGATGCAGCTAGTGAAAAAAGTGATGATGTGCCGAATTTAGTGAAACACTCTGGCATGAGTTTTTATGGTGGTGTTTTACTGAGTGATGAAATGAATTCACCTCTGGGTGTCATTGTCTTGATGCAAAAAAGGCGCATTGGTGTGAGCGAATTACTACTCGATTTCTTGTCCATTTTTAGTATTCGTGTTCGATCAGAGTTAGAACATAGACAAGACAAAAGGCGAGTTGAGCAAAGTAATAATCGATATCGTGCGCTTATCGAAAGCAGTAATGAAGCCATTGCGGATATTGTTGTTCAGCCAAGTATTCATATCGATAACAGTGTGACTGAGCAATGGCGTAATCTAAAAAAACAATCCACTTTAAAAGAACTGAATCCTGCATTTACTCAGTTATTTGGTTTAAATCAAGGGTTTAATATTAGAGAATTTTATGCCATTAAAAGTCTCAAGCACATGATGCACTATGTACTAGAAAGCGGTTACAGTAATCAAGTGGTTGAAGTGGCTCATGAAAACTTGAATGGTGAAGTGCGATGGCTCAGTTGTACGGTGATCGCTGATATTGACGAGCGAAGATTGCAGCGTCTATGGGTGATTATAAGGGATGTAACCGACAGTAAAGCGCACATTCAGCATTTAGAGTACCAAGCGCGTCATGACAGCCTAACGGGGCTGAATAATCGGATTGCATTACGAGAATACTTTAGCGAAAAGATAGAGCAGGCTAAGCAGTTTGGTTTCAAGTCGGCATTAATTCTAATTGATTTAGATCGATTTAAAGAGATCAATGATGCGCTTGGTCATCACTATGGGGATGTATTATTAAAAAAAGTGGAGCCTAGATTACGTTCCCTCATTCATGAAAAACGTGCCTTCTTTGCGCGTTTAGGAGGCGACGAATTTGCATTGATTGTGCCATCCGTCGAAAGCGAGGATGAAGCCAGTCGACTGGCATTTGATCTAGTTGAAAAATTAAAAGAGCCTTTTGACCTTGGGCAGTTAAACGTTGAAGTTGGCTCGAGTGTCGGAATTGCCTTTTATCCAGACCATGGTAATGAGCCGAGTATATTAATGCGCTGTGCGGATATTGCCATGCACAAAGCGAAGAAGTCGACATCTCGTGTTTTAGTGTATCGCAGTGAAATGGATGAAAGCAGCCCTAGGCGATTAGCCCTCATGGCCGATATGAATAAAGGGTTACGTAATAATGAATTCTTTTTGGTGTATCAACCTAAATTGGATTTAAGTACTCATGAAGTCAGTAGCGCAGAGGCCTTATTGCGCTGGCAGCACTCGGAATTTGAGTTAATTAGCCCGAGTGAGTTCATTCCCTTAGCCGAAATGAGCGATGTGATTATTGCAATGACGCAGTGGGTCATTGAGGACGCATTGAAACAAATCAAAAAATGGATGAGCGAAGGTTTATATATTAAAACATCGGTGAATGTTTCCACACGAAACCTATTGGATGACGACCTCATCGGATTCATCGGACAAAAACTTAAGCAATACGATGTACCTGCGGGTTTGCTGGAGATTGAAATTACTGAAAGTTCTTTAATGGTGGATCCTGAGCGAGCACTGCACACATTAAAACGCATCAGTGATATGGGGGTGAGTATTTCGGTAGACGACTTTGGAACCGGTTACTCGTCTTTCATTTATTTACGTCAGTTGCCCATTAATACGCTGAAGATTGACATTATGTTTGTCAGTAATATGTGTCAGAGCCATCAAGACGAAGTGATTGTGAATTCAATCATTAATCTTGCGCATAATTTATCGTTAAGCGTGGTGGCTGAGGGGGCGGAAGATGCTAAAACTATGAGTATATTGAAGTCGATGCAATGCAATATGGCACAAGGGTATTTTGTGAGTAAGCCTGTTCGAGCGGAGGAATTTGCGCGCTTACATGAAAGCTGGTGTCAGAACGACTTGTTTTAGCCTGTTTAAAATGCAAAACGCCCTCGTAGATTAACATGAGGGCATTTTGTGCAGCGGAATAGTTCAGCTTATTTGTGGTAAGACAAAGCCGTATTCACTTCTTCTTTACTGCCTAGGATGACCGGCACGCGCTGGTGAATCAGCTCAGGCTGGATATCCAAAATAGCAATGTCAGCGTTGGTGGCTAAGCCGCCGGCTTGCTCAACAAGCATGGCCATAGGGTTACCTTCGTACATTAAACGTAATTTACCGGGCTTGCCTGGTTCGCGCTTATCCCAAGGGTACATGAAGATACCACCACGGTTAATAATACGATGTACTTCAGCCACCATGGCCGCAACCCAACGCATGTTATAACGCTTACCTAATGGACCTTCTTCACCTTCAAGCATATGGGCAACATAGTCTTGCACCGGCTTATCCCAAAAACGCTGGTTAGACATGTTGATGGCAAATTCTTTGGTCGTGGGTGTAATTTGAGATTGCGCTTCGGTTAGAAGGAATTCTTTTGTGTCTGGATCGAGAGTGAAAACATCCACGCCTTGACCCGTGGTAATGACTAATAGTGTAGATGGGCCATACAATACATAACCTGCAGCGACTTGGTTACGACCTTTTTGTAGGTATGTGGCTTCTTCTGCTGTGTTGCCACCATTGCTTGGTAGGATAGAAAAGATAGTCCCCACGGTCACGTTGATGTCGATGTTGGATGAGCCGTCTAGTGGATCGTAGATGACTAAAAATTGACCATCTTGGTTGGCGGATACCGGTAAGTCTTCTTCTTCACTGGCAATACCGGCCACATGTGGGCATGCTTTTAACGCATCTTTTAATAGATCGTTAGAGATCACATCGAGTTTCTTCTGCGTTTCGCCTTGTACATTTTCAACGCCCGCACAGCCTAAAATATCGCCCATGCCACCTTTTTGTAGAAGTAAGGCAATGTCTTTACTGGCATTCAGCACGGTATTAATGGTTTCAGTGAGAGGCTCTGAGATTTGGTTCTGTTCAAAAATGTGCTGAACGGTCTGCATGTAGGTACCTGTCAGTAGGTTTTATAGGATCAAAATTATAATTAAAAATAGTTATCGTACTTCCATTTGATGCTAGTATATGAATATTTATTTCTTGAATACTAATTTCACAGGTAGTATTTGTCCAAACTATTCTATAATTTCTAGGAGCAAACTCGCTAATACCTAAAATTGTAGGCGGTGTGCATCCTTTCAATCCACCGTCGCATTCCACAAAATACCTATCTGGTATTGAATTTTTATTCGACTCATCACTCCACCAACTACTACAATAAAATTTTGCCCAATTAGTCATTTTTATTTTTTTCCTTATTC
>Ga0115007_10002099_pt1 | contig 12446 bp, 1 predicted proteins | sample ArcOceMetagenome_2_FD_87166 | JGI IMG/M metagenome (GOLD analysis project Ga0115007, IMG submission 87166) | Marine eukaryotic phytoplankton communities from Arctic Ocean - Arctic Ocean ARC135M Metagenome | ecosystem: Environmental > Aquatic > Marine > Oceanic | place: Arctic Ocean | collected... | reverse complement strand
GCTGGAAAACCTGACAATCTCCACATAAAACCTCAAAAACCAAAAAAATCGCGTCTGAGTTTTACGCACGTTACGTGTACTTACGGTATGTCCATGCGTACTCTACACATCTAGAAACATTTAATAAATTTACTTTTTTACTTAAAAAATAACAGGTTTTTTACTGTTTTTAACAATATTCTCAATATATTAAACCCATGTATAGACCTACTAAGCTTATTGAGAAATCGTATTATATTTTTTTCAGTAAATATTTTTTATCTTTTTTTGTTTGGTGTTTTTGTTTGGTGTTATTTTCTCTTTTGTGGCCACATATAATAAAATATATTAATACTGTCTGACTAGTCATACATGTACCACATGTACATGATGTATCATATAATATAATAATACATGTAAATGTAAACTTGTTGCTGTTAATTTGTCATTTGTAATCTAACCCCAACAAACACAGCAACCTGGTTTGTTACATGGATAACCATTATTTGCTTTACATAGATTGCAAGCTGAATTGGACACATCGTCCGGATTCTGATCACAGGTTGCAGCAGGATGTGGATATTGGTATGGTGCTGCACCACAACTACCTGAACAATCGCTGGTACATGGCCTGGCAGGTTTGCAAATACAACTCAAGGTATCGCACGGCCATTCATTCAATGTACTTTTGCATTCCAAACAACCACCGTGGCCGATCCCATCATGTACGCCTCCTTGTGGCTCCACACCGCCACTGGATCTTTGATCAGTGGCAACACCACATTTGTACGCACATGTAGCATCACAGACTTTTTCAACGCAACAAGTAGAGGCATCAGAGTATGTACATATTTCATCGGCACATTCACCAGCACCAGTTCCGAGAAGTTCACCAGTATATGATTGGCCGGCACAAACATCAGCCAGTGTTGGAGTTGATGAAGTTGTTAAAGAACTGCATTTAGCCTTTGGTATTGGATCTCTGCATACACAATTTTTAGGGTTATTGCATGGCCAGGCGACTGCATTATTTTTGCACTCTTTACAAGTAGCATCAGTGCTACCACCCGGTGGGTGAGCAGCAGCACGGCACTTGTATGGACATGATGCGGTGCACGGGACTTCTGCACAGCAGGTTGGCGCGTCAGAAGTACTACACACATCTGCTGCACAGTATGTTGTAGACGCGTCAGCAATCAATCCACTGTACGACGCACCAGCACAGACAGATGCCAAAGTAGAACCGGTCAATGTCGAACATGTCGCTTTATCTTGATGGCAACAATTTATTTTGTCCCCAGTGCCACACACATTGCCTGCACAATAGTTGATGCCACTTTTCAAATCCCCAGTGTACGACGTGCCCGTACAAACGGTTGCCAGCGAAGGAACGCTGTTGCTTGTCAATGTCGAACATCTCGCAGCAGATGTACCCTTGAAATCACATCCAGGAATGTTACCAAAACTATCAGCAGTTGTAGGATTTGTCGGTGCATTGCAATTCCAACAGTTTGAGACCCCAGAATCTTTCAATGTTGAACAACCATGTATCGCATTGACATCATTTTTGATAAATATTTCATCATAATTACTACCTTGTCCTGGGCAGAGTGCCTCCGCTTTGTTCCAACAGCCACTCGATTGTATAACTTCGACGCCTCTTTCTGGTGTTTCACAATTATTTCCATTCCAACCTTCGAGGCAACTACAGCCACATGTAGATCCAGTGTGTCCAGATGGCGAGCCGTTTAAGCATGCATTCCCATCAAATCCTTTTGTGCATTTCTCAAATTCGCAGTTGGGTCCAGTGTGTGAGGACTGGCAACTACAACCACACACTGTCGAACTATCGCCGATTGGGTCTCCTCCATTTTGACATTGCATACCGTTCAACCCATCAGTGCAGGGTGTCACGATAATCGCACAGCATGTTACACGATCAATGTCAGCAAATGCCGTAATACCACATACATTCCATTGGCAATGCAGTGTCGAAGGGTTCTCTTTTAATTCACCTGAGTAGTTAATTGTAATCTCTTTCCCAGTCACACTTCGTCCATTTCGACATAAGTCATTTTGTGATATACTGGTAGTAGTACTTTTTGAATTGAGACTAGAACATGTTGCAATGCCGTACTTATTTTCATTTCGCTCACAACATCTTTGGGCATCTTCTGCCCAGTGTCCACCGTCCCAAATCCCACATGTGTTTCCAGCACAATAACATGCATTGCCTGGAGTGCAGTACAGACCGCCAGTAAAAATGTCTCCATGCTGTGAAAATCTGCCAGTTTCACTCTTTTTACATAAACCTTTAATAATTTCTTTAGGCATGGTGTTACAAAGCTTATATGCTTCTTTGATACAGCATGTCTCGGCATCACTAGAAGTGCACGCCTTACCTGCACATTCAATAGTGCCGCTTTTCAATAGACCTGAAAAGTAACCAGCTTGGCCCGAGTTGAAGGTGTCTCCTGTACAAACATCTTCCAATTTCGGGGTACTGGTAGTAGTAAGAGTAGAACATAGTGCATTCGCATCCGAAGGTCGACATTCAGTAAGATCAAAAGAGCCACCACAAGCATAACATATTTTATCCCCTACTGCTAAATTTCCTTCATTACAGCTGCCGCCACCTTCGAGTCTTTTAATAATGTTGTCAAGATCTGTTTCTGATCCCAAATTCACACGATCAGGACAGGCAGCATCTGCAATTGAGATACAAGAACCTCCGCTGGCTACTGTTGCAATACCAGTTGCACCAGAGACACCACCTGATGTACCATCGCACGACACAAGGCCAGGCGCTTCTTTGTCACAAGGTGGAGACGCACACACATACACTTTTTGTTCAATTTTTCTTGTGTTGTTGCATTCATCGCTGGTCTCCCATGATCGCGAAAATAGACGTGGGCATGGTGCAATTGCTGGACTATACGCATTGACGCATTGTGATTCTCCATCCAAATGAGTCATGCTGGGCAAACCACCAGCATTGATGCATGCATCTAACGATACATTCACATTTGGTCCAGGAGGAATTGCCTGGCCGCACTGCAAATGAATTTCAGCAGCAGGACATCCTATCGTTCCGTTTTCTACTTTTCTGTTTAATTTACCGTTAATATATTCAGTGCAAGTGGAGTGTGCAGGTTTTAGTGTGTATGTAGTTCTCGTTTGTGTCAAACCTTCATGTTCGCCTGTTCCGTACTCAACGGTAGCATGTGCTTCAAAGTCATTGAGTGGTGGTGGTGTCAGATCTGGTTTATAATAGATTTGATACGATTGCGCCATGTTGTAACATGCATCCAGGAAGTACCACGTACGATTGTACTTCATCATGCAGTTGTTGTCCCCAATTGGAACGTCTGCACTCATGATTTGAATTTGTGACGGCAAAGTCCCGATGATTTCTCCGGTAGTTTCGTTCAAAACATTCGTCGGAGGTTTGATAGGTGTATTTCCAGTAACTGCTGGACATGTATTTGGTAAAGTAACATCGGACGCACAATTATCAGTAAATGGAGGTGGTTCAAACACTGTCACATCCGTCACGTCAAGGCTACATTCATGAACGGGAGCAGTCACAGAGTCGGCATTCAAATGTCGTCGATCCGTGTCTAAATGCCGGCCATGCTTTGCATGCAACTTTCGTCGACGCTGTAAATGATGCTCGCGGTAGTGATGCACTTCCTTCTCGTGTTTTTCAATGCGCAGCTGTTGAATCAGCCGGCTGGCCTCAATATTCTGTTCTGCTCGTGTGTGACTGTCGTGGTGAATGTAATCGGAAGCACCCGAGTACTCACTGCCAGAACTAGTCGTTCGACGTGCTCGTTTGTCACCGTGCAAACGTCTTCGAGTGCCCATTGGATCATCGGCGTCGCATGGTTCTTCGTTACACACTTGAAACTTGCTATCAACATCCGCAGGTGCACCTGGCAAATTTTTAGCGGCCCACGTCTTCCAAAACCGACACTGGCACATTGGATGCTGCGAAAGGTAGTAGTTTGATTCGAGATAGCAGGCAATTACCCAGTGGTGAGGCATTGCATTGTTAAAGTCGTCCGTATCAATAGACCAGACGATAGCACCGCCAAATCTTCCGTTGCCTGGCATCCTATTCGCTCCCTTCAGCCAGACGTCACGCATCCACACTGCTTTTAATGCGAGTGTTTCCCACGTGTCGTACGAAATAAATTGGTCGCCACTCGCTGCATAGGCAGTGACTGTTCCCTCGTCGTATTTGCGATAGGCCGTGTCAGCATTCCACAACCCAGCTTGCGACTCCTCTAAGTCGTACAAGGTCGAGATTCCTCTTTCTTTTGTCACGTCTCGTGCTCCGTTACCATTACATCCCGGACAACAAGCTGGGGCGTTGGGATTGGGTGGTTGGGCGTTCCACCTGTAGCATAACGATGCAGTGCCATACTTAAAGGCAGGATCACTGGAAGAGGTGATTGGAGAAGGAAGTGTCCAGCCTCGACCATAGGTACTGAAACCTGTGTATATCTTTTGATGTGGAACGCCAACGCTTTTACGAGGGAAAGCTGTATTGGCTTTCTTATTGAAAGGATCGTTCCACACTTCATTTCCGCGAATAATTGTAAAATCATCAACCTGACTGGGATTTTCTGGAAAGACTTTGTCCGTCAAGGGTGACGCGAAACCGTTCACACGTTCCTTGTTAAAAAGTGGCGCCTGTGGTCCAGTCACTTCGTCCCATGCTCCGTGAAAGTCATACGACATGATGCCAATGTAATCTTCGTCTCTACCAATACTTTTGGCATCGTACCCAGCTTGGACACGTTTAATCGCTGGCGAAGTGGCCGACGAAACCATTAATTTCCGACCTCTACTGAACGGTGATGTTTGCAAATGAAGAGAACCACCAGACGACAAGGGAATGTTGACAGGTTTGACCAATTTCCATGTCTCGCTCGTTTCATCCAAGTCTATTTCACTCGGGCAGGCGTTGTTATCAAAGTAATCTCGCGTCTCTTTCATCAACACAGACAACGCATCACGGTCGTAGGGGCTTCCGATCCATGTTTCACTAGAACCGACCCAGCCAGTCTTTGCTGGATATTCCCAATCAATATCAACACCGTCAAAGCCGTACTTACATGCAAATACGTACAGTCCTTTGATAAAATCAGCACGATTAGGAGCGACTGGGTTGGTGCTGCAATCAACAATTTTGATGCGATCGAAATCAGACAGCATTGGTGGGTAGCTATCCGCCACCCAGGGAAAATTTGTGCGGTTCGGCACCACTTTGTCGCAACCATTGACTTCTCGAGCAATCAATCCAATTGCTTGTGTAAACTCGTTATCCCAACCCCCCAAACTGATCATTGTTTTAGCATGTGGGTTTAATTTTTTAATGTGCCGATTGAAACGATTCATTTGATTCCATCCGCCTTCATTAAACCAGGCTTCCCTCCAGCTCACATCATCAGCGGAACCACAAACTGCGCTCTCTTTGCACACCGAAGAGGGTTGTCCTTTGGGAACTTCGCAGCCATCAATCTTTCTGACACATCCACCGGGTATGTTTTCGTACTCATGAATGGAAAGATCGGTCATCTCCGAATGAGCAGGCATCCAGTGAAATTGCGATGGATCTGGATCTTGCGAATATGACGAAGGGTGTCGTTTCGGAACACCGATGCGAGCAAAGGCATAGAGGTAGTGGGTGCATACACAGGGGTCAATTCTTTCGGGAACTAAGAAGCCACGCCAATTCGGTCGACGACCTGCCGCACTGTTTTGATTTGGATGTCTGTATTGTGCCCAATTCGGCATGTAACATACGAGGTCATACTTGCGATCTTTCACGTCCGGACATTTTTGATACGCTGGTGCACAAACACCTGCTTTGCAATCGCCACACTCCAAATCAGTTTCATCAGTTAAGCATTCTCCCCCAGTTTCGATTGCTTTCGTGATGCACTTCTTTTGGACATCAAGTGGATCGTCGACACACATCCAAGACTCGCATTCGGAAGCACGTGAGCAACGTTTTCCACTTGATTTGGACGCGCAGGAAAGTCCCTTCAATTTGTAATCCCAGTAATGTGCACAATCTTTGGTCCCATCACATTTGTAGGTACGAGCCATCGCCATCTGATCGACAATCTTAGGACAAGGTTCTGCAAAAGGTTGTTCAGGATCACACATCATGATCTTTGGTTTACTAGAGCCATCGTTTGGTGAGTATTTGCAGATAAATGGTTTGAAATCGGCACTCATAATATCTGGTGGCGGTGTATTCTTTTTGGTGACAAAATCAACAAATTTCTTTGCTTTCGGGTTTGCATTCCCAGGTTCTTTTCCTCCAAACATCTTCGATACTAATGTTTTAACCATACTGCCAAAAGATCCAATGACGGACGTAACTGCATGTGGTGTGTATCGTGTATGTGTATGTGAATGAGACAGAGACAGAAACAGAGACAGAAACAGAAAGGAAGGAAGGGTGTGTGTAAGATATAAAGAATCAGAGAAAGTCTGTTGTGTCGATAATAGAGGACATCAACACCATGGCACTTACAGTCAAAGTTGAACCCGAATGTCCATGGTGCAAACCACACACCAGGAGCGGTCAAGCAGCTCTCACGAAATAAAGGTGCACACTTGAGTGATTCGTAATAATTTCGCACAGTAATAGTGACGTCGACAGCAACGGAAGATTGTCGGCGTAGAGAAAAGTCGGCAGCCCCTTCGAAATGTACACCAAAAACTTTTACCGGTGCAAAACTGTTTAATACTTTTGCCATAAAATTGACGATGCCAGCCATAACTTTTCTCGCCACAGAAATGACAGCAGCTGCAAACTTCAACACAGCACTCACAACATCTAGCACAGCAGATGCTGCGGCACAGATTCCAGCACACACAGCATCTACAATCCAATTCCACGCAGAGCAAAGAGCTTTGCCAAACCAACCCAAAAACGAGAGCGAACAACTCCCTTTTACATCCTTGCACACTTTGCCAATAGCTTCGCAGGTATCTTTTTTCGCACCTTGTACCTTGTCACTCGCATCATTCACTGCATCTTGTGCCGCACCCATTGCTTTGTCAGCAACGTTCATGAAATCTTTAATGGCTTGAATCATTTTTGTAAGTTCGAAACTCCAATCAAATTCCACGTTGAACCCATAATTGTTGGTTGAAGCTGCTAATGCGCCTGATATCAAAAACGTAGTGTCAGTTCCTGCAAATTGTTTGCTCATCTGCATTGACAAATGTGTATTTGAAGCTGAAAACGCTACCTCGGCCGTCAAAAATCCAAGCAAACTGCCGTAGCCAGAGAATTCTAAGTTGGCTTTGGGTGTTCTGCCCAACTCTGCAGCAAATTCAAAGTATGGACCCGCAGTTTTATCAGAATCTTTGAAGATTTCAATTACTCCGCCTAAATTAAGAGGATCTGTACTGATTTTTACTTGAATTTTTCTTAAATCAATTATGACATCTGCAGTGGCGCCCCATCCTAAAATATTGAATTCTCCTTTAAACCGGATGCCTTGGTCTAACGTGACCAAATCTCCCCCTGAACTTTTGACAAAGTCACGACCCGGCGCAAACGAGACGTGCAAGGCCTCTCCATCGCCATCTCGGTCTTTAAATCCACTATCTTTGACGCATGTTGGCCACCCGTCAAGGTTAATTCCAAGAAAAACTCCCATAATGGTTTGAAGTGTTAATTCCGATATTGAAATATAAAAGTAGTTGTTTACCGGCATGAGAATATCCACCTGAAAACCACCAGCTCCACGGAAGCATTTTGATGGATCTGAACTTGTTTTGTAGACCCACTTGGAGGATTGTATCTCCATGCAATCGTTTACAACTGATTCTTTGCCAATAACCACTTCACCATTCAGTGCAAAAGAAGTCATATAAGGAGGTACGGCAGTCAATGATGCTCCTAAACCTAAGTTACCAATTGCAAAGTGGCGATTGCCAAACGCATTTCTCCACAATCCCATCATTTGGAGCTGAAATTTCATTGTTGGTGGTGTAGTGGCGACTGCTTGAATAGATCCATCGAAGATCAGTTCACTTTGATCATTCACCGTGGAAATTAAACCATCTTGATCCGTAACCAAGGTCAACGACGTACCAAATCCGACATACGCGGTTGGTGCAAATCCTACTTGAAGATTGAAATTAGACAACAATGCTTTGTTTGGGTTGGAGGAAGTAGCATCTTTCAAAATAATAGTACCGTCTAAAATAATTTGCATTCTAAAAGATCCTTTCGCATAACAACCAACTAAAGTGGCAGTTGCACTTCCCATCAAAGATTGCATCATGTTGGCCATCGTTCCGTCGTTTGATGTTTCTGGTGGTGCAGAGACTGTGGCCAAGAAGCAAGTACCAGAAGGATATCCTAGCGGTGGCAAAGGTAAACCAGCCCATGCAAAATTGTCAGGTGGTCCTGTGGAGGGAATGCTTGTGACACCAATCTCCACAAAATGAAGAGCAGCCAAGACATCGGCAGCAGGACCTGCCATGTTAGCGACAGCCGAAATAAGTTTGTTCAAGCTATCTGCTGCTGTAGGAACCTTGATTGCGGTCACTATTTTTTTAACTTTGGATCCTTTTAATTCGTAGTTGACTTTCATTTCAACACTGGTCAAACCGGATAATGTGGGGTTTGCACTCATTTCAAATTGTGTATTTTGTGATTGTCGCTTTGTTATTGTAAAAACAGTATTGCTCAGACCTAATTGACACAGGGGACCAGTTAATAGACAAAGATCTGCCATTGGATTATCAGGCAACGAACTAAATAATGATTCAAGATTCATACTGCCAATACCTTTCGTGGCAGACCATTGCGTTTTGGATGACACGGTGGAATACTTGATGTTCGTGGATACAGTTTGATCCCACAGATTGAATGAACCGTGACTTTCAAATGATGTATCCCATCTACGTCTGCCACCACTAACAACTTCACCACGCTTAACTTTCGTACTCATAGTGTTGCACGTAACTGTTGCAAAATCAGCGAAAGTAAATGAACCTGAAGGAATTTCAAACGCAACAGCAACATCATTCATTCTATTATCGTTTCCCCAGTTCATTTCAAATTGATTAATTTTAATAGCAAGCACCCCTGCAATTGTGCCGCTAGGAACCAGATTCGTTGGTATATCAAACGCATTTATAAATGTTGCCACCGTGAGTGGATCAGCGATGTTGACATCTAGCGGAATGTTTACTTTCATTTTTTCTCCTGCTGATTTTTTAATGGCAACAGGTATGGATATTAATGAACCGATACCAAGAATCCCAGAAAATTCGGCACTCATCGATTTACTTGCTGCACCAGGCAATTTTGGAAAATGTAAAGAGACTGTAAATTTTACATCGTCAAGTGTGATTTTTGGTGTTGCTATAATTTCAGTCGTCCCTTCCAGTGCTACACCTAGCGTAACTGTTTTCAATTTCTTTGACGTTTGATCGAAATCAGCAGCCAGTTTTGTTAATTTTAAACCATTTGGAAGTGGTGGTAGATCTGTTGGCAGTCCCAACGAAGCCAAGGCATCCATACCAAAGGACGATGCAATATCTGTCAGTAAGTCTGTCAAGCCTGGAATATTCACACTCATTTTACCTTTGTGAGTCACTACCATCGTTACTGCCAGAGTTTTGCCGTTGAGTGTTAGATCGAATGTACCAGAAAATGTTGGAATAGGAAGGGACGATACAGACCAAATACCATCTGATCTCGAAAACTTCACATCAACCTTAAGTTTATTGCCGATAGAAAACAAGGATGAGCCACCGTCTGGACCAATAGGCCAACCAGAAGGTGCAGTAAGTTCGGTGCCTAGCACAGCTCCAATTGTTTGCCCTGCATTATTAAATTCCACGTGAAGTGAAGTTAATGGAGGAAGTGACTCAGTGAAGGCTGAGGGAAGCGCACCACCGGTAAAATCTGCATTGGTTTTCAAATCAAATTGAGAAAACGAAATACCTGTTCGTTTTGATACTTGATCTTGCAATAACGCACCGATATTAAAACTTGGCGATGCTTCTGCTTGAATAACTGTTGCAAATGTTTTCCCACCTGTCACCGTAATTGCCCAAATTTCATAGCCCCCCGATACATATTGAAGTCCTAAATTGTCGTACAACGTTTTAATCATACCGTCGGATACCGTGTCACGCCATGCTGGGGCCGTGGCTGTCACTTTGTACGCCATTAATGATTTTTCCGAGGAGACAGCTACTGCTGCTCGACACAACGAATCTACTATTGGTGAAGCAGATGATGTGAGAGCGCTGCACACTTCAATTTTTTCTGTTTCAATGTTGCCGGTGCCGTCGTCTGTGCTACTGCCATCATTACCATTTTTGTCTGGAACGGCAACACTTGGATCAGTACTTCCAGCTGATACAGAGGTAGGTGCTTGAGATACATCAACTGTTTCTCCGGCGCCTGCAACTGCACTTTGAGTTGCAGTTAAAATCGATGAGACTGTGGCACCAATTTTACTTGCTTCCGCATTTCCCACTGCTTTTGCAGCTTCTTCTGCTGCTGCTGTCCCTTCAGGTGTTTTCCCATTGACAACAGCACCAGCTGCAGCAAGTTGCGTCAGATGACCGATTTGTGTTGGAGATTTTCCATCACTAGTGGCCTGGTTAGCAACCTCAATTGCTGCTTGACGTGCTCCCATATTACTTGCTACCTGATCTGAAAGACCAGCCCCTGAAGCAGCAGAAGCAGCAGCTGCACCGAGAGTGGCATCCATAACACCACCGGATGCAATCTGATTTTTAGCAACTGCATTTGCTGCTTGCAGTCCTGCAGTTTCGGATGCCTCCTGCGGTGAAACACCAGCACCGAGAGCTGCTTTCACTGCTTGCTGTCCAACTTCTGCTGGAGTCAAAGCTTCTGTCTCGGTATCGGTTGGATTCGTTGGTCTTGAAACAGCTCCAGATGCCATCGGCTTTGCCGTTGGATCTGTTGCTAATAAAGTATCGTTGACAGATGACGAGATAGCTCCAGACAAGAGAGCAGACACTAGCTGTGTTTTTGCGTCAGCAGAATTGGTTGTCGGAGGTACATTTACTGCAAAGATTACTGCCACATCGCTTCCCAACGCACGGCGGCGAAGGCGACGTCTTCCACTACCACCGTTGCTTCCGCAGGACGGTTCTGTGACGATTGTAATGCGATCGCTTGTGACGCCCGCAGTATCAGCAATAGCAGTAATAAAGTGTTTTCGTACTAATTTCCACTCGCAATTTGGCAATCCATAGTTTGAGGTTAGTGCAGCATTCACAGTCAGCATTGGTTCTAGAGTTGTTGCAGATACAGCTTGACTTGCTTTTCCAGCAGCGATTTTATTGGCCGTTGCAGCTGGTAATCCGCTTTGAATTGCAGCAGCCTTGGCAAGCTCTCCCACTTTCGCTGTAGCACTGTTCTCGTTATTAGTAGCTCGAGCACGATTTGCCATGACGGTAGCTACAGCCGAACTTGCAGCGTGGCCAACAATTTCAGCTAGATCGTTTGGATCTTCTACGCCGTGTGATTTAGCGGTGATTTGAGCGGCATGCACGGCTGCTGAAACAATATCAGCATCTGAATCACCACGAGCAGCAGCTTGACGAACAGATAAAAGTGCTGCGTCGTCTGTTTTTTTTGCTGCATCAGAGGAAGAACCGGGGGCATCAATGTACCCACCATTGCCGGCACTAATGCTACTGCTACTGCCACTGCTACCCAACGTCGCCACAATCTGTTCAATGTTATATTTGTTGAGCAACGCTTGCCTTTTGTTGTCATCTGTTCTTAAAAGCATTAAATTTTCTACGATTTTGGACGTCATTTGAAGAGACTGAGAAGTGATGTGAAAGGTGACTTCGATTCCGGCACCCAAACGCCGTCGTTGTCGTTGTCGTCGTGATGTTGTTTCAATCACACTTGTGATGGTAATGGAATCTTCCGTCGTTGCTACATTCGAACCCGTCGAAACTGACGAAGCAATAGCACGTCGAAATGCCACTTTGCTGGAAGGTTGGTTAAATTGTGCGACCGATACACCTGTTACGCGGGTACTACCCGATATAGTTTTTGAAGCGGTTGCATCAGCAGTTAATATTTCGGCACACATGCGACCAGTGCCAGAATAGCCATCGTTACAGGTGCAACTAAAGCTTCCCATGCTATCTGTGCAAGCTGCCTGCGCATGGCAATTGTGTGGGTGTGTTGATGACAGGCATTCGTTAATGTTGCTGCACACGATGTTCTTTCCTCCCAAATAGCCAGAATTACAATTGCATTGATATTCACCGACAGCAGATGAAGCATCAACTATTGCAGAGCAAGTACCACCATACATACAGTTCACGTCATTGCATGCTGGAGCGACTGGTGAAGCGGGTGGGGGCGTAGAAGGTTTGTTGCTATTGTTGTTGTCATTGTCGTTGTCGTCGTTGTTGTT
>Ga0115007_10002093_pt1 | contig 12461 bp, 7 predicted proteins | sample ArcOceMetagenome_2_FD_87166 | JGI IMG/M metagenome (GOLD analysis project Ga0115007, IMG submission 87166) | Marine eukaryotic phytoplankton communities from Arctic Ocean - Arctic Ocean ARC135M Metagenome | ecosystem: Environmental > Aquatic > Marine > Oceanic | place: Arctic Ocean | collected... | reverse complement strand
TCGACGAATCATGATGAACATGATGCGAGCATGACAACAACGAAACAGAAACAACAACAACAAATTATTCAACATCCGACGGGTGTACCTTTTATTTCATTGTGTTGTTTATCTATTATGTTTTATTACAAAATGTCTGGTTTTAAAAATAAAATGTATTTTCTTGTTATGCCATGTAATATGCAATGGATATTATCTGTATTACAATGTTATATAATACCAGATTCATACACGTTCACACAATTATGTTTACTGCAGCTAAGAATAACATATTTATTTTCAGTTGTTATTGCAATTGTTACGCCCAATACAGGAGATTGTACTGGATTTGGTGAATATGAATTTTATTGGTTTAATCATTTTGTATTATTAATTTTACCATTATTGTATATAAAAGCTAATAAGAATGTTTCTTGTTATCCACAATCAAAAACAACAACAACAACAACAACATCCGTATTGGCATATAATACATATTGGTGGTTATTTTCAAACTTAATATTTTATATATTTTATTTTGGATTTGTTACTATTATGTCTGTATATGCAGGATTGAATTTAAATTTTATGTTACATCCACCCGATGATCATTTTATATTAAAGGGTAAATCATTTCGATTAGTTGCAACTGCATTACTTACATTTCTTTATATCTTTAGTCGATTACTGTGTTTATTTGTTGAAAAGAAATATTTAACAGTAACAACAACAACTAATGTAACTACTACTGGCAGCAATAAACAAACAAACGAAGGAGGAACCAAAAAATACTTGTGAAGAGAGACATATTGAATATTATTCTAAAATAAATATTAGTAATGCTACTAATACCTATTTTAATCGATTGAATTTTTTATGAAAAAGAGTGTAAATAAAATAAGATCGTCATTTACTCCTAGTAATTTTAATAATACTTGTACTTTGTGTGTTTCTCATTACAGACCAACTATATAATATAAAGTATAAGTTTCAATTGCTAGTAAGAGGTTCAACAGAATAGTACTAGTATACTGGTATTTCATTTTTTCCCTTCATAACTTGAATATTAGCGCATCTAAATAAGAAACATCTCTTCTTCAATAAAACGTCATGCGAAATAATGGCGAAAAATAATTGAATCGGCGTCAGTAGAATGCATTATTCCGTCTTATCATAACTCAAATTGTTAGGCTGAAGCATCGCCCTAATCATAACTTGATATGTATAATTCAATATAGATAAAATAAAATAGAAGATGATTGATTGCAATATGCGTTTTGTTTTTAATCAGAAATAAAAATGGATCTATATGTTATTAGAATTACATGATTAATGAATCATATGAAAAAGAAATGAAACACCCCTAAAAGCAGTATCGGAGGAGTAGCTTTTATACAATTTATTTTTTATTTATGTATATATTGTATTGTTTAGGCTTTAGCTGCGGCCTTTTCGCTTAGGGCCTTGGCAGCGATTGCGGACTTCTTTTCGTACAAGTCACGGATGGCGAATGCAGCAAGTGTTTGCATAAGACCAGTTCCGTTGTTACTTCCAGGAGCATCGGCAAGTGCAAGCATGGCTTGTGTAAGTTCTCCGTAGTACTTTGTCTTGGTGTTGGAAAGAGCAGATTCGATGTAAACAAGTTCTTGAAGGTTGTCGAAGTTACCGTCCATTTCAACAACTTGGGATGGTTTTCCTCCGTAATCTTCAGTTCCGTACTTGAGTTTCATTCCTGGTGCAGGAGATGCAAGTTTGTCGGCAGCAGGAGACCATTCAATGGTTGAACCTGAGTCGAATAAGTAACATGGGGAGAAATCAGAAACACCTTCCTTTTGGATGCATCGGACACGAAGAGTCTTCTTGTCTTCTTCGTCAAGAGCAGTTGGGAGGACTTCGATGATCATATCGGCATCCTTCTTTTGTGGATCAATGAAGGCATCGAAATCAGGCTTACGGGCTTCGATGGAGGCCATGATGGATTCAAGAGAGTGACCACGTTCTTCCATATCACGTTGGACCTTCCAGTTAAGTTTGACATCATCAGAGATATCAAGGTAAAGGGTGAAGTCAAGAAGTTCTCGGACACGGTCATCGTGCATAGGGTGAAGACCTTCGAAAATGATGATAGGAGTAGCTTCAATCTTTTCAGGTGTGTCAAGAGTTCCGTTTGCGTGATTGTAAATGGGTTTCATGACAGTATCTCCGTTCTTGAGTGCCGTGATCTGTTCGAACATAAGATCAAAGTTGTTTTCAAGAGGGTTTAGGGCGGTAAGACCACTTTCCTTACGTCCGTTACGGTCGTTAAGATGGTAATCATCTAAGCAGATGACAGTGGTTAGGTCGGAAACTAAAGTGTTTGTTTCCCATCCATCAGGAGTACCGAATCCACCTCCAAGTGGTCCAACAACATCTCCACCGAAAATGTTAGTAAGACGACGCATGAAGGTTGATTTTCCACAACCAGAATCAGCGGCAACACCGATGATGATAGGTTTGACACCCTCAGCAAGGGCCATGTTCAAACTGCTACTGGAAGTGACAGATCCCATGTTCATGCTCTTTGGCGCGAAAGCCGAAGGAGCGAAGGCGGCAACAGAGCCAGCGGAAAGTACAGCAAACGATAGGATAAACTTCATTTTATTTTTATTTTTATTTGGTTTAATTAGTGAAGGATATTAAATTATGGACAGTGAGAAACGTGCTTCTCGTGGTTGTCATGCGGTATGTAAGGTAAATAAAACGACGACAAGAAGATTTTGATGGTGGATTCTCGTGAAATATCAAGGATATGCAATGTCATGACGAGGTGTTCTTGTGTTTCGTGGGCTAGAATTTACTTTGGAGAAAAAGTACGTACTTCACGTTGTCCTGTGAATTTTGGATTTCAACTACATTTGGATATATCAGCTTATTCACTGTTGTTTGTTATTAATTTACATGATTCTTTAGTCTCAAAAGAAAAATTGAAATGAATTGAGCGTTATCAGGATTTTTTTTGTCATACGTGGCCAGCTGTGACGCAAGTGCACGATATTTTTTGAACCGCGAGAGCCAATGTTTGGCGCGCCCACGTTCTTTTTCACGCACGTCACAAGCAACATTATGACATCATCTAGTACAGTAGTAAGTACCTACACAAAATGTCTGCAACTCTATTACGTAGTAAGGCTAGGTGTGCAGTACTACTAGATATGATGGAACCCATATTGTATTGATAGATATACTGAATAAGATGGGCATTAACTATACTAGCTAGTTCCACTGTAGGGATGAACCAAAGAGCCTAAACTAGTATAGTATACAAGGACTGCTGATGCGATGCGATGAGGAACAACTTGATTGGGTGGATTGACTCATTTCAAAGAACATGCTTCCCAATGTAATTATTCTTACTTCCTGAAGTAAAAAATAATCCTGTAGAATAATTATTCTGTAATAATAGTATGTATTTTCTTCTAGTGGTGAGGAAGCAAGCTGCACCCAGTGATCTTATCTTGGTCTGTTGCTGCTGTTGCTGCTGCTGATGGTGGTGTGGTTTTTCTGCAGACGACAGGACTAGTCCCTGAGGCAGATGGCTGATGAATGAATGAATGAATGGTAGAACCAATAATGAATGAAGAACCATTAACACCAATAAAACCATCTCTCATTTCAATGTCTAGATTGAGATTCATTCATTGTTTGATTCAATCCTCATTCTGATTCGAAAGAAATTTAATACATTATTATTCATTCGAGTGAGAATGGTCGATCACGCTCGCGAGCAAAGCTGTTCGAAAGGGCGAGCACAAAATTATTTACTGGAGCACAAGCCTTTGGTTTTCATAAAAACCAAACCATAGGTCGATTTGGCGAAAAACCATTTCCTTTCTTTCAATTCTGCCCCTTCTTATCATCGTCACAAAAAAAGGAAAAACTAAAAACTGCGAATAGGGCTTCGGAAATGGAATAGATGATAACATTGTTGTAATAAGAGAAGAGAAACAGTTTTATACGGTATTGGGGAGGGCTTTTAATAAATCTAATAAAAAGCGCACAAACTTATTAAGGATAGTAGAAACGAAACGAAACGAAACGAAACGAAACGAAACGAAACGAAGCAAAACAAAGAAATGGATTGGGTGTGCTCTACATTAGTGTGTGAACCAAAACAATATTCATCTGCTACTACTACTGGCGACGAGGAAGAAGAAGATAATATATTAAATAGTGCAAATAGTCTTGTTGACGGTTGTCCTTCATCTTGCTCGGAAGCGCCTTGTGGTGGCATTGTTTCAGATCAATTATATTCAAATTTAGACGCGTCGTCGACATCTGCAAGCAGAAGACGAGATAATTTAGTATCAGGTCATACATCACCAAGTTCATTAGTATTACAACGAAAGCTTCCTGACGCTAGACATTTAATTTTGGCACAACAACAACAACAACAACAGCATCAGCATCAGCATCAGCAACAACAACAACAACGGCGACTTACCCTTAATAGTTCCGATAGCACCGGCGATTGCTCTAATTCGGTTCCAAGTATATCAGCGATAACTGATTCGTCATCGTCATCATCAAATAGTTATAACAACAGCGTCAGAAACAGAAACAACAATATCAATATCAACAACATGGCGATATCATCCAACAAGTCTTCTTCTCATTCTCAAATGGGTGACAGCAATGGCGGTGTTAGTATTTCCAATCAATCAGAAGAAAATAATAATGAAAGCAAAAATCGACAATCGAATGTAAATGTTTCACAACAATTTTGTCTTAATCCACCACCACTACGAATGAATGCATGGTCCGAACCACCTGCAAAAACTTATGATGTACGAAGTAAACGATATGCGACAAATAAACTGAAACAACCATCAGAAGAATCTGTATTTAAATTAATAGCAATTGATTTAATTAATGCTGAAACACCTATATATAGTGGTATGTGTGCACATCCAAATGAACGTATCCAAAAGGCATTACAACGTGAACGTAAAACGGGTGTACGTGAATTACCAGAATTTGTTTTTGCTGTTAATTTATGTGTACCAGCTACAACAATATATCATGCAGTTTTTTATCTTGGTGCTGATAAAGATTGTATGGATGAAATTAAACAAGGATTAACACCATTTGGACGATTAATGAAACAATTTATATATGGTAATTCAGATGAATATCGAAATAAGACATTTAAATTAATACCAAGAATTGTTGAAGGGACGTATGTTGTACGAAAAGCTGTTGGATCAAAACCCGCCATATTGGGTAAAAAAATTAAACAATATTATGTCCGGGACAACAACACTATGGGAACGGGAGGAGGAGTTATGAATCCTCGATACTTTGAGGTTATTGTTGATATCGCATCTGATCCAGTTGCAAAACGTATAACAAAATTATGTTTAGGATATATTAAAACAATTGTTGTTGATATGATGTTTGCATTAGAAGGTCATGATGAATCAACATTGCCTGAACGGATCTTTGGTGGCGCACGTATAAAAAATCTTGATTTTAAAATGTTGGATGGCAAAAGAACAGTCGTTCCGCCGTAGCGTCCTCTTGATATTAAAAAAGAAATTAGCTGAACAAAAACATAACTCAAACAAACAAAAGTACACTCTTTACATTATAGATTATGTAGGGGCAATAAGTAAAAAATGAGTTATTTTCTTCTCTCTACTTTATACGAAAGGATACAAAATAATATATCTAGTTTTTTCAGCATATAATTAATATTCAATAGCTCGTATCGTTTACTATATTGTTAGTGAAAATACTTTAGAGTTTTTGAAAATATAGACTTCACACTATTTGGAAGTCGTGTCATCGTTGTGATTCCCTTCTTCTGCATCAAATCCTGAACATCGTCTTCTAATGAAGTTGATGAAGTAGCAGCATTATTATTAATATTGAGCCCCTTGTTGGATTTGTAATATGGGTTACCACCAAGCGTAGGACCGAATAGAAAACTCGACCGAACATTAGTTTTAATCATCTTGAAGACCTGTGCACCATCTCGTATCTTTTCTTCAATATATTCATCTGAGGTTTTAATTGCATCAATAAGATTTAGTTCGAGTGCATCGACTCCAAGCCATACATTACCATTAGCAATTGTATCAATGTTTTGTTCCAGCACAGGTCGTGCCTTTACAACATGTCGTTTAAAAGCACGATGTGTATCATCAATCATTAATTGGGTAGTACGTTTTCCTTCCTTAGTAACTTCTCCAATCAGGCTAATAGGAGCTTTATCTTTCCCTCCGCGAAACATAAGAGTTTCAATTCCATAATCATTCAAAATTTTGTGAACATTTATTTGTGTTGCAATCACTCCAATACTTCCAACCATAGCAAAAGGTGCTGCAAATAACTTGCCTGGACTTGCCGTACAACATAACATATACCCACCAGAAGCGGCCACTTTATCTACGCAGATTGTTAAGGTCACACCAGGTTCTTTTTTTAATCTTAAAAGATGTGAACCTAATAATCCATAGTCACTGACACTTCCACCTGGTGATTCCAAATGAACCACTACTTCTAGTAGAGCGGGGATAGACGTTGATTCGTCGTCGTTGTTAATATTAGTAGTGATACTATTGATATTATCATCAACTTTGCTGTTTGTTGTATTTTCGTTCTCTCCGTCCTCCTGCTGCATCGCTAAAGTACGATATTCACTCAGCAGGAATGAGATTTGTTGACGAAGATCCTCCATTGAAGAGACAACCGTGTCTAATTCGGTCCAATCAAGAATTACAACAGTCTCATTATTACTGGAAGTTGACTTTATAATATCTTTGTTTCCACTAGTAGCTTTTTTCTTCAACGACGCAAAGTTAGGACTAATGATGGACGACGATCCTGATGATGATGGTGATAATGACGATGATGTAGGCCACCTCAACCCTTCGGCGTGTTTAGTTTCGATTGCTTTTTTAAGTGCCATGCCATCCTTGACGTAATATTCATTTAATCTTTCAAAAGTATAATGTTGATTGATAGGTGGAATGTACGCAGGATTGTGACATAACGCCTTGTCTATGATAGCAGATAATATAGGATTCACCTGACCGATTTTCTTCAAAATATCAAAAAAATTATTTGCATTAGTTGAAGAAGAAGACAATCCTTCTCCTCCTCCTCCTGATTGTTGCATCCTTCTCATAAAGTCAACAAATAAAATCAATTTAAAAATATCTGTGATCGTTAGAGTTCGTCTTATTAACATCTTTTTGATTAAAAGAAATATCTCATTACGAAATGCAAACACAACCAAAGCTAGCGTTATTGTTGTTCTATTTTTCCTTAGGACTTTGATAGCCTTGCTGGTTGTTTTCTTCGTCTTCTTAAGTGCCTTCGACACCTTATTTTTCGAATCTTTGTTTTCGTTTTCGTGTTCATCGTTTTCGTCGTCATCGTCATATTCTTCATTTTCACTATCGCTGCCACTATCGCTACCACTGTCATTGTCACTGATATAGTCTGGATTTTCCTCGATTAAGAAATCAGAAATCTCATCATCATCACCACCGTCCACACTTTTCGCTGTTGCTTCCACGAAATTTACCCTTGCGAGAAACAAAGATAACGCCCAAATAGATAAACAGCACAATGAAAGAAACCTATTCATGGTGCTAATATTCAACTATGATTTGGATTATCAATTGTCTTGGTCGGAAAATGTATGAATCAGAACACTAGAGACAAAAGATGATATACTGAGTGTATCATCATTGTCGAAGAATTCGAAGCAATGATGCATGTGTGAACGAGCGCGCAATTTCCTCAATTCCCGATTTGCTAGGGCCTCCACATTTTCAAACTCCACGCGTAGGTAAACTAACTGCCACGGGGCAATTACGTGATTGGTTTCCGCGGAACTTCGCAGCCACACGAGATCGGCGCATACTTGTAAGGTACCTCTACTTGTAATATTTTATGAGATTTCACACCACTTTTCTTTCCATTGACCATTGACGACAGCTTATTCATAATACATTATTCGACCATTCTCAAATTCAAAACCGCCACCATGAACTACTCATTTACTACGTTTCTCGTCGCTCTATATGTCTTGGCAACTGTGTCATCGACTTCCGCTTCCACTTCTTTTGTTGGAGTCGGATCTCCTCGCCTTTTTGGTATCTCCCGAGGTGGAGGTCTATTCGGTGGAAAGGATGACGCTAAATCTGACGATGCAGCAGTTGCTACTCCTTCAGGAGACAAGAAAATGTACGACGCTATGACTCAAGAAGAAGTCGAGGATTGGTTAGAACATATTCCTGTATTTGCTGTAACAGATTCGAATGGCGCCGGTGTTGTCCTCAAACCGGATGACAATTCAAGTGTGTTTTACTTTTTCTTGAATCCTCTCGCAGCCAACGCGACATTGACACAACTTAAGAGTGTCAATGAGGAAATGGATTTGAAGGTATCTGCATTTTCTCTTGGAAAAATTTGGTTCAAACTTTTGAATGGTGATGCTGATCGTGAAGTATTGGTAAGTGATAAATACTATTTTTTAGAACAGGGAGAGTCGGAAGAGTTTGAAGTTAGTTGGTTTGATGTCGACCGGTTGTTATTGTTATTGTTGTTTATGTTGCCCTCGTGATTCGTTTCATTTTAGACTGTTCTTGTTCTTATATCTCTGTCACAAACAAAACTCAAATTTTCTATCTCGATTTTTTTCTAACTCGTTTTTTAGCTCAAGAAAGTAGGTGATGACGACGACAAAACTGAAGCTACCAAGGGTGTACAATACCGTCTTGTACCTGACACGAAGGATCTTTTGGGTGCACGTATGTTGTTGACCATGAGCCCAGAGGACGGTGAAAAGCTCAAGGCAGGAGAGACCATGACACCTGAAATGGCACAAAAGGCTGTTGAAAAGGCTATGAAAGAATCACCAAAGTTCAAGGAATCGTTCAATGAGATTCCTGTTTTTACCATTGCGCAGATGAGAATGCAAAAACAACCTGATGAAGGTGAAGCAGATGAACCAGTTACTCTCCTACCCATGTACTTTTCTTTACAAAATATGGTCAGTACATGGCAACAATTCATGGCTCAATCGTCACCAGATATGCAAGGTGTTGAACCAGCCATCAATCTAATGTCACTCCATGATTTGATAACCATGATGCAAAAAGAATCTGAAATCGATTTCCGGTCTGTTGTCCTCGTGCCATCCGCTCCAGATAATACTGGTATGGGGCCAAGCGACTCTGCCTCAATCGCAGCGGATCCAATGGCAAGCATGGGAGGTGCTACACTTGGTGACGTTTAAACAAATATATATAGATACGATGACACAAGATAACTTTTGTAACGAAAAATCTTGAGGGAATTATAAATCAATAGCTAATTATTCTTTTACATATACAGTATATAGACATTTTTTAATTTAATGTTTGGGATTACTTCATAGCGTCGACAGCAGTTCGAAGCGCGTCACATGTTTCCTTCGCATCTCCTAAAAGAACATCAATGTTATCCTTAAACAAGATCGGGTTCATCATACCAGCATATCCTGTGTTTCCAATCGAACGCTTTAATACATATACTTGTTCGCTATTCCATACGCGAAGAACCGGCATTCCGTAGATGCTACAATTAGGATCGTCCTCGGCAGCGCTTGAGACCGTGTCGGATGCTAGAGTTGTTTTGTTTTTGAAAAGGAACAAGTTAAATATAGAAAATGGGTGTGAGAGACATGATTTTGCAAATTTCATTTTTTAGGAACAACTTTCCTTTTTATTGTATTTTCTTACCTCCAATTACAAGTGTGACATCTGTTTTACCAAAGTCATCATTGATTTCTTCCATTTCGAATACAATATCGTATGGCACGCCCGCCTCAGCAAGCAATACATTTAACTGTCCAGGCATTCGACCGGCTACAGGGTGAATCGCGAACCTTACATTCTTGCCTTGTGCTTTCAGAGTTTTGGCAATATCGGCGATTGCAAACTGTGCTTGAGCAACTGCTAAACCATAACCTGGGGTGATAATGATATTTTTCGCGTTCATTAAGGCTTCTGTAACCATTTCTACGCTAGAGGTAGTGACTTCTCCCTCGATTTCCATGGCCTCGCCTACTGGAGCAATTTTAGTTCCAGCACCACCAAGAATGACACTAACTATATTCCTACCCATTGCCTCGCACATGATCCAGGTCAGAATAGCTCCAGAAAATCCGATGAGGGCTCCTACTTGGGCAAGCAGTGGGTTGTTCAAAAGAAAACCTTCTGCGCACAAGGCCCATCCAGAATATGAATTAAGTACGGTGATCACTACTGGCATGTCAGCTCCACCAATACTTGCCGTGAGATGGTATCCGAGAACCGTACTAACGGCAGCTCCCATTATGAGGCTTGTAAGTCTCAAAGACTCTGCATCCATAGAAAGCAGACCGGCAGCAATGTCAGGACTCAAGAAAGCAGCCATGCCAATAATACACGTTGTGAGCATTGCAAGATTGATTTGGTCTCTACCGGGAAGTTGCAGAGGAGCTGAGCCCATCATACCGGAAAGCTTTCCAAATGCTACTATCGATCCAGTGAAGGTGACGCCACCAATAAAGGTGGCTAGATAAATAGCAGCAAGCGTTCCACCTGCAAGGTCTCCTTGATTTCCCAAGTATTCCCCTGCAGCACCAGCCATCGCAGCAATTCCAACCAAAGAATGGAACGCGGCAACCGTTTGAGGTAGTTCTGTTGGACCGACTCCAGATGCAACAACGGCTCCAATGGCCGCTCCTGCTCCTCCAACAATCCCAGCTTGCTGGAATGCTATGGGTGTTGCACCTAAATAAAAAAGTAGAGAATAATGCATTATGAAATGTCAGAAATTGATTGTACAAATCAAACCAATGGCGCATTGTTCATTGTTCAATGTTGTGTTCGCTGAATAGGCTGGTCTCATCCAAAATGATTCGAAATAACGCAATGGCTCTACTCACCAGCTAATGCCATATCTGAAGTTGTAGCAGCAATTCCCAATGATACACCAGCCATTCCAAGGAAATTTCCAGTTCTAGCTGTTTCTTGGTTGGCAAGCGCTGAAAAAAAGTGGGATAGAAAAGAAAAGAAATAAAGAAGATTAGTACATTCGATTTATTCAGAATACAATCAAAATCAAAAATTGTTCGATTAATATAACATCTTGTGTGAAAGCGTACCAGCAATAGCACTAATGCATAAGATTGAGGCAGCAATGGACGTAGTTCCCGACATGAGACCCATGTCACCAGTATTTAAAAATGAAGAGGCTGCAAGACCAGATAAAAGAATGCCGACAGGAATTCCGTATAGTTCAAAGAATTCTTTAGGATCTTCAGGTCGACGAAATAAATCCAACATCTTTCCAGAAACTAAAAATCCACCAACAATATTGATAAATGACAATCCAGTTGCGATGGCACCCATCCAGTGCGCGGGAGAATCAGGAATGAGACTAGCAGAACTATGATCTCCAGAAGCCAAAAGAAGCATACCACCAATTGCTGTGCAACCAGAAATAGCATTCGTTACAGCCATCAATGGTGAGTGCAATGAAGGTGCGACACCCCATACAACTTGATATCCTGCAAGACCAGCTAGACCGAATGTTGCCATTAGATTAATTGCAGATGGAGAATCTGCGGTAAGACCAAAACCAACCAATAAAGCCGCTGCTCCACTTGCAATCAACGAATTCTTCACAAAAGCATCCTTGCTTGTCTGGTCGGCTAATGCTATCTCTTGTTCGGGAGTGAGCTCAACAACTTCGGCTTCCTCTGCCTGTTTCGGTGGTGTTGGTGGGGTAAATGGAATAATTTCATCAGGCCATCTTGCTTTTCCACCATAACTAATGAGCATATTCTGGACAGCATCATCTTTAAGGTCAATTTGGAACACGCCCTTTTCCTTTGTTGTTTGTGGACCAATACTCAAGATAAATTTTGCAATGTTGTTAGCAAACAGGTTACTTGCTGTGCTAGCCAATCGAGACGGTAGATCAGTATATCCAACAATCTTCACTCCATTGGATGTAGTGACAATCTCATTCGGTTTCGTCTGTGCGACATTACCTCCATTGGCAGCTGCTAAATCAACGCATACCGAACCTGCCTTCATTAGACTTAACATTTCTTCATTGACTAGAACCGGTGCTTTTCTTCCAGGAATTAATGCTGTTGTAATTATGATATCTACCTCAGCCGCTTGATCTAACATCATCTGAGCTTGTGCTGCCTTGTACTCGTCTGACATTTCCTTGGCGTAACCACCAGTGCCCGATCCATCTTCTTGTATATCAACTTCTAAGAACGTCGCTCCCATTGATTCTACCTGTTCCTTACAAACTGGTCGAACATCAAACGCACGAACGATAGCACCCATATTCTTAGCAGTTTGGACTGCTGCAAGTCCTGCAACGCCAGCTCCTAAAACTAATACCTTCGCTGGAGGGACCTTTCCAGCTGCTGTCATCTGACCTGC
>Ga0115007_10002091_pt1 | contig 12463 bp, 14 predicted proteins | sample ArcOceMetagenome_2_FD_87166 | JGI IMG/M metagenome (GOLD analysis project Ga0115007, IMG submission 87166) | Marine eukaryotic phytoplankton communities from Arctic Ocean - Arctic Ocean ARC135M Metagenome | ecosystem: Environmental > Aquatic > Marine > Oceanic | place: Arctic Ocean | collected... | reverse complement strand
TGATCGGTAAGGTCTCGCTCTTCCACTAAGGCTTTAAAAACCCCATCGGCCGTTGGAGAACGGCAGATGTTGCCAAGACACACAAATAAAACACTCTTCATCGATCCTTAACCCTGCTCAAGTAAACGCTTTAGGCGCTCAAGGTCTTCAGGGGTATCGACACCCGCTGGCGGCTGCTCATCCGCCTCTGCCACATGGATTCGCGCACCATTCCACATCGCTCTCAGCTGTTCTAAGCACTCGGTTTCTTCAATCGGTGCCGGCGCCCATTTAACAAAGTCATTTAACAACTTAACCCGATACGCATAAATACCAATATGACGCTGCCACGGAAAATCGGCTGGCATCGCTGATACGTCTGTGCCATCAGCAAACGCGTTACGTGGCCAAGGGACTGGGGCGCGACTAAAATAAAGTGCCATCCCTTTTACATCGCTTACAACCTTCACCACATTAGGATTAAGCAAACTCTCAACATCGGTGATCGGCTCACTCAGGGTGGCGATACTTGCCCCAGGCTCTGCTTTCAAGTTATGCGCAACCTGGTTGATAATACGCGCAGGAACAAGCGGCTCATCGCCTTGTACATTAACGACAATATCATCCGCGTAATAGCCTAAATCGGACACCACTTGCTGCAAACGATCAGTACCTGAGGGGTGATCCGGTGACGTCATACAGACTTCAGCACCAAAACCACGGGCCACATCAGCGATCTGCTGATTATCCGTAGCAACAAGCACGCGACTAGCCTCGCTCTCACAAGCCCGCTCATAAACATGTTGAACCATAGGTTTACCCTGCAGTTCAGCAAGCGGCTTACCGGGAAAGCGCGTAGAGGCAAAGCGCGCTGGAATGATGACAGAAAAGCTCATTTTATTACCTTACTTGCTTTCACGTTCTTCTAAGGTCAACTCACGTGCTTCAGTTTCAAGCAAGACCGGAATATCATCACGCACGGGGTATGCTAAGCCGCTCGCTTTTGAAATAAGCTCATTCGTTTCTTCGTTATATTCCAATGGCGTTTTAGCGACTGGGCATACTAAGATGTCTAACAATTTTTTATCCATTATTTTTTACCCTTATCGTTCGTAATCTGTTTAAGTTGATCAGCCAGTGCTGACATAAAATTATCCGGCAACTGCGCCGAAACATTTAGATACCACGCATCACGCAAACCTAATTCAGATACTTTAACCGCATCCTTTTCAGTCATAACCGTCACACCCTCAGCAAAATCAAAGTCCTGTTCGCTGAAACGATGGTGGTCGGGTTTTGGATAGCAGACAATCTCAGCACTGACACTCTGTTTTAATGTATTAAAAAAACGCTGCGGATTACCAATACCCGCAACCGCATTAATTTTTTTATAGGGAAACGCATGACAGCTATAGACAGCCCCCTGTTCCTTATCGCAAGGAATCAATGACTGAGGCGCTAATCTCATCTCATACGTAACAATACCCTCTGGCAGTGTAGAACAGGCGCCGCCATTACAAACCACATAATCGACGCTCAGTAAGCGCGCTGGCTCTTCACGCAACGGTCCGGCGGGCAAACAATGCTGATTGCCCAACCCTCGCTCACTATCAACCACCGCTATTTCAATATCACGTCCTAAGCGATAGTGCTGCAATCCGTCATCACTAATAATTAGATCACAGTCATAATGGGCAAGCAGAAACTCAGCCGCCGAACGCCGATCTGCATCGATAATAACCGGACACTGGCAGCGACGCTCAAGCATGTAAGGCTCATCTCCTGACTCATCAGGAGATGTCGCGTGGGATACATCAAAGGGGTAATGTGGTGCGTTACTCTTATAGCCCCGACTTATAATGCCCGGTTTATAGCCTAGCGCGTTTAACTGCTCAATCAGATAAACCGTTAACGGCGTTTTACCTGTACCACCAACGCTAATATTACCAACAACAATCACCGGAACTGACGCCCGCCACTGAACACGCAAGTCGCGCTTTTTTTTGCCCGCAGCTAAACGCCTAAATAACACCTCAAAGGGTCTTAAATAGATAGGGGCTGATTCGGTACTGTACCAGCGCGTTTCAAGCCAACTCATTCGCCGTCTGGATCCCGCGTCGTAATACTCAACTTACTAAAACCCAACTGGCCGGAAACATCCATCGCTGTCACAACCGCTTGGTGCGGCGTCTTTGCATCCGCCGTAATAACCAGCGGCATATCACGTTTATCCCCTGACAGCTCTTTTAGAGCCCGTCGCAAGGTTTCCGCTTGAGTATTCACCAGCGGTTTACCATTGACACTGTAATTACCCTCATCGGTGATGAGAATCTCTAATATCTGCTCCTCTGAAACACTTTTATCTCCAGAGGCTTGCGGAAGATCAACCTCTAAATGGGTTTCTTTAGTAAAGGTTGTTGAAACCATAAAGAAGATAAGTAGTAGAAAAACCACATCAATCAGCGGCGTAAGGTTTACATTGACCTCTTCCCGTTTTTGTCTAGGAAATTTCACACTAGTATTCCTTACTCAACATCAATATCACGTTCGCCGTGCATTACTTCGATGAGCTTAACCGTTTCTCGCTCCATCGTAATAACCAAGGAATCAATTTGACGCTGAAAATAACGATGAAAGATTAACGCAGGAATGGCTATGGTCAAACCAGCCGCAGTTGTAATTAACGCTTCAGAGATACCACCAGCAAGGACACTCGCATTGCCTGTACCCTGAATCATAATTTCAGTAAAAACTTTAATCATACCGATAACGGTACCCAGCAACCCTAATAACGGCGTAATTGCAGCAATTGTACCTAAAGGGTTTAGGAAACGTTCAAGGTCATGCACCACCTGTCCAGCCGCTTCTTGGATGCTCTCTTTCATTACCTCGCGGCCATGGGACGCATTATTGAGCCCCGCAACAAGGATAACGCCCAGAGGGCTGCCATTTTTAATATCTTTAAGCCGCTCGGCGGTAATATTACGTTGTTTGATTAATGCCCAAACTTCAGCCAACAAACCCGGCGGGGCCACCCTACTTGGACGCAAGGTCCAAAGACGTTCTAAACAGATAGCTAAGGCAAGAACAGAACTTGCTACGATTGGTATCATTAACCAACCACCTGATTGTAAAATCTCAAACACAGTAATTTCTCCTTTGACTGCGCCGTACTCTATCACATTGAATTAATCTATCTCCAGAAGCGTTTTTCATCTTGGCGCATTGTTGTTGTAGTACATTCGCCCTCCGCGTCTGATTTTAAAAACACGGCCCCCGTTTTTGCGGTTGTATACACCTGCGCACCATAGGCTTTTGCCCGTTTAACCACCTCTGGGTGAGGGTGATTAAAGGCGTTAGCATAACCCGCACTAAAGATAATATTTTCTGGTGAGGTAGCAGTCAGCCAAAGCTCAGAACTAGAGCTACGACTGCCGTGATGCGAAGCAACCAACCAGGTAACTGGGCCATTCACCTTAAGTGCCTGATGACGCTTGACGATGCTAGCTTCTACGGATTTCCCAATATCGCCAGGCAATAACAGCGAACAGCCCCCATCAGAGACCAACAACACACAAGAGCGATTGTTATCGTTTCGCCCAGTAGAGCCCGACAAAAACTCAAAATCAACGCCACCAACCCTCCATTTTACACCGCGCTTGCAGGACCGATCGTATTCCCCACTAAGATCAAAGGAGGAAAAAACCTGCTCAATATGAACCGCCTTTTTAACAGCAGAAAAGCCGCCCACATGATCATTATCATCATGACTTAACACCATATGCTCAAGCTGCTTAATGCGTGCCTGCGTTAAATACGGCAGCACCGCCCGTTCAAATGCTGTCGAGCCTGATAAATAGGCTGGGCCAGTATCATATAAGAGTCTGTATGTCCCCACCTCTACCACAACACTAAGACCTTGACCTATATCAAAAACAATTGCGCTTAACCTAGACGTTTCCGGCACGGGAGAGGTATCTAGGTCATCACCACGCATTTGATCACCTAATAAAGGCAAAAAGAAAAAAACAGCCATATATTTAGGTAGTGAACCCGATGGCAACAATAAAATAAGCGCCCCAATGGCCGCAACAACAATGACCGCAAGCGGCGGTGGATCTAAAGTGAGATAAGACCACTCCTGTGCCGCTGAGAGATCCACAAGCGTCCAAAAAAGATCAACTAAATTACGCTCTACACCATCAAAAAAACTGATTGAAAAAAAAGACACCGCTAAATTTATAGCGATAACAACAATCAGAATCGATAACAGAGGGATCGCTATAATATTAACCAGTGGCGCCACGAGGGAAATCGCAGAAAAGAAGTGAAGGTACAGCGGTAGCATACCTAGCAATAGTAGAAACTGTATTTTTATCACGCCATACCAGCGTATAGGCTGCTGACTAAACCATATTAATAGTGCGACCGCACAAAATGACAACCAAAACCCAACCTCTAATACCGCTAAGGGAGTAAATATCAGCACACAGACTAAGGCCAACCACCAGCGCTGCCAGATATCGATATACCATTTCAGCAATCCCGACAGCATAAAAACAAACACCATAATAAACGCCCGCTGCGTAGGTATTTCGGCGCCTGCCACCTGCATATAGATCCCGGCAAACAGCACCGATAAACAATATGGCAAACCATAAAATCGCGGTGATAGAACCGAGAGCACACGCCCAAACCACCAGCCAATTAACGCGACAAAGCCAATGTGCAAACCACTGATAACGGCAAGGTGAACAGTGCCGCTTTGCCTTAACAGCTCCCAATCATCTTGGGAAAAATTTGCCTTATACCCGGTCGTTAATGCTTGAACGAGCGCCATATCTCTAGACTCACTATAACGCTGTTCAATCCTCTGGTTCATTGCATGGCGCAGGCCCGCGATCCCGCCATCAATATCCGTCTCCTTATCAATCACTTCACGGACATAACCGGTGGCATCAATTTTATTAATTAACAACCATCGCTCATAATCGAACCCTGAAGGGTTCACTAAACCATGGGGAGGCTTTATCCTAACGGCTAGTTTAAGATATTGCCCAGGTATGAGATTGTTAGAGGGCTTATACCAAGAAAGCTTCAGTAACCGGACGTTAAGATCCGATAGAAGCTTTTGGATTTCAGGGCTATTATGTGACCCATTGGGCAGACGGTGTAACGCCATAGAGTCAACCTTAAAATTGAATCTAATAACGCCCGCCTCACTATCAGGAAGATCAACCAACGTACCCGTAACGATCCAATCGGAACGGAGTAATTGATCGGGTAATTTATGGGATAGCTGCCAACTACCCCAGCACGATGCATACAGCAATGCAGCGATAAAACAGAGCAGCACCCCGTTATATGTTGATCGACGATAAAACGCGAAGACAAGCGTTAAGAGTGCAATACAAATGCAACCCAAAACGGGTATAACCTGAGGCAGCCATGCGGCGCATAAAAAACCGACAGCAATTGCGATCATCCTTGATCTCATGCTCAACTTTCCTTGGCTTAGTTAAGAGCAGCGGGCATAATGCCCGTTACGCTCGTTTGCTAGCCCATAATAAGTAAGTTAGATGATGCCACGCAAACTTATAAGAAAATACATGCCTGACGAAGCTAAACTCAAACAGCATAAATACTTGAGTTGGCTCGGAAAATATCTTCACGAACCGAACCTTTGGCACCTGAATCGAAAATCAGTTGCTAGGGCTTTCTTTGTGGGTTTGTTCTGCGCATTTCTTCCTATACCGCTTCAGATGTTAGTGGCCGCGGTTATTGCTACAGTCGTACGTAGCAACCTTCCTATATCGGTTAGTTTAGTATGGCTAACAAACCCCTTCACGATGCCACCTATTTTTTACTTCAATTATTTGGTTGGTCATTTTTTGATTGGGGACTCCGGTAGTTCAATTCATTTTGAAATGAGTATGGAGTTTTTGGAAAGCAGCTTATCGCACATCTGGTGGCCGTTGCTTTTAGGCTCAGTGCTATCGGGGTTATTCTTTGGGGTGGTAGGATTTTTCACCATCCACGGCTTGTGGACGTGGAATGTGAATCACAATTGGAAGAAGCGTAATCTAAGAAACAAATAAAAAGGTAAAAAAGACCGCGCACATGTCGCTTAAAAGCCTTAATTACCGTTCTACCAACTTCCCATCTACCAGCTCAAGCACTCGCCCCGTTCTTTTCGCTAACTCAGGGTCGTGTGTGACTAAAGCAAAGGCAATATCATAATCTTGGTTTAAACCATCAATTAAGGCTTGGATACTGGCCGCTGTCGTTCTATCAAGATTGCCCGTTGGCTCATCCATCAAAACAACCGCAGGCTTGCCGATCAAAGATCGCGCAATAGCAACTCGCTGACGCTCTCCCCCACTTAATTGAGACGGCTTATGTGAAAAGCGGTGTGACAGGCCAACTGAACTCAACACGGCCTCAGCATGTGCTACAACCTCTTTCATCGGCATATTGCGCATTAACAATGGCATGGCCACATTCTCTAGGGCTGTAAACTCAGGTAACAAGTGATGAAACTGATAGACAAAACCTAAGGTTTCGTTACGCACTTTAGCGCGGTAAGTTTCATTACCAGAATGAAGGTTTCTACCCGCAACGAGCACTTCGCCCTCGGTGGGTTCATCTAACCCGCCCAAAATATTTAACAGCGTACTTTTACCCGAGCCCGAGGACCCAATAATCGCTAACTGCTCACCGCGATGAAGTGAAAAATCCAACCCAGATAACACCGCCACCTCGTTACCCGCATCTTTATAGACTTTAGACACCGCTTTAGCTTCAAGCACCAGGCCTGAAGATGGAGAACGATTACTCATAGCGCAAAGCCTCTGCTGGATGTGTTTTGGCTGCACGCCACGCGGGATAGATGGTTGCGAGGAAGCTAATCACCAACGCTGTAAACGTTATTACTCCCACATCAGCCCATTGCAGGTCAGAAGGGAGGTAACTGATAAAGTAAACATCCGCATTTAAAAATTGAATATTAAACGTGCGCTCGACCCATGCAATGATATCTGAAATCGTTAGCGCCAATGTAACACCAAGCAATGTCCCTAATAGCGTGCCTAACACGCCGATAACGGTGCCTTGGATCATAAAGATGCGCATAATACGCCCAGGGGTTGCCCCTAAGGTTCTCAATATCGCCACATCCGCTTTTTTATCTGTTACGACCATCACCAGTGTTGAAACTATATTGAAGGCCGCGACTAACACAATCAAAAACAGCAGCAAACCGATCATCCGCTTTTCTAGCTGGATCGCTTGAAACAGGTTGCCATGGGTACGCGTCCAATCGCTTGAACTGTAATACCCAGAAAGGCTAGCAGCGATCTCTTTTACTTTCTTTGGCGCGACAAACAGGTCATCAAATTTCAGACGTATCCCATCAACCCCATCACCTAAACGTTTAATCTTAGCCGCATCCTCAAGATTAATATAAGCAAGATTCGCATCAAGCTCAGCACCAACAGAAAAAATCCCAACGACCGTAAAACGCTTTAACCGAGGCACCACCCCAGCAACACTCACCGATGCTTCAGGTAGTACTAAGGTCACTTTATCTCCAACCCTCGCCCCTAAATAACGCGCAAGTAGATCTCCCAACACAATGCCAAATCGCTGTTGGTTCAACGCCTCTAAAGAGCCTGATGTAATGTGCTCACCGAGTATAGAAACATGCTGTTCAATGACGGGGTCAATACCATTAACAAGCGCACCGCGTACAACCCCTTTGCTGGTTAGCATACCTTGCGCCTGTATAAAGGGTGCAGCAGCAACCACATCAGGGTGTTGGGAAAGCTGTTCAACGAGGAGCGGCCAGTTCTCAATCGGCTTACCATACGCGCTAATGGAGCCGTGAGGCACCATGCCTAGAATCCTCTGTTTTAGTTCACGGTCAAAACCGTTCATAACAGACAGCACAACAATCAACGCAGCAACCCCGAGCATTAAACCAAGCATCGAAGCCAATGAGATGAAAGAGATGAAATGATTGCTTCGCTTAGCAGCGGTATAGCGCAATCCAATAAATAGGGATAATGGTTTAAACATGGCGCGATTAAACCACAGAAAACCAACTGTGTAAAAAGTTTACACTATTAATTTATTATGACATTAAGCATGCCTAACTTACTGTTTAGTAAACATAAAACTACTTTAAAACCCGATAAAAACCACACTAACAAAAAGGTGCTTTTCTATGCGTTTGTACTTATACTCGTTAAGAAACCACTAACACCGATGAGGGTTCATCAATGCAGGAACAAGACCGCCGCCAGTATTTCCGAATAGACCAACGTGTTTCATTGGAGCTGAAGGTCATTGCTGAATCAGAGATTGAACATCACCCGAGCCCTACTCAATTTGGTGTTTCTCCAAACTTTTTACTTTTAAGCCAGCTTCAAGAGATCGACTCCCAAAGCCATCATTTACTCCGAAAGATATCGGAAAAAGATAGTAACGTGGCCTCATTTCTACAGATCATGCACGATAAAATTGAGCGTATTGCGCAAGCAATCGCCTCAAATGAAATGGTCATCAGCAATTCAGAGGTCCAAGAAGTAAACCTCTCTGAAGGGGGCATTCAATTTAGAAGCAATGAAGCCTTCGATATAGATTCTTTTTTATCGGTCAAACTGGTTTTCCCTGAGTCATGTTTAGGCTTACTCATATACGCCCAATGCTGCCGCAGCCAAGCCTTAGAGGACGGTGGCTTTATGATAGGCATAGAGTTTATAAAAATGCCTGAAAGCTGTCGTATGATTCTGGCTCGCCAGATTTTTGAAAGCCAAGCCCGGTTAAAGAAACAGCAATCCGAATCATCTACTGAAGTCATTTAAATGACGAGCGCCCACGAAACTGAAACCTTAGTCAGGGCTTTTGATCGCCTTAATCAAGGTTTAGAACAGTTTCGCACCCAATTGCTAAAGGCCCACCGATCTGACAAAACCAAGCAGTTCATACTCTCCAACAATCAATCTAAACCGTCGCTCCCTGAGGTTATTCACGCCCTAACCAATATCTGGCACCTTCAGCAAGGGGATGGTCGAAAAACTGACAACCTTTATGGTTTAATTGGCGTACCGGCTGAGCTTATCCCGATCATTCACCAACTCAATCAGATCAAAGCTCAGTTTCAACAATCAGTTAAAGCCTATAGAGAACAAGTGGGTGATCCCTCAAGCATCCTCAACAAACGATCAGAACAGCTTAACCTTAAACTTCAACGGGAAGGGTTAGCACGGCTGCATCTAAAGCAATGCTATCGTCTCTTTCCCGTGTTAAACAAAACCCCTGCGAAGGTGCTGTTTAGCTGGTACACCAGTGGTCGAAGTATTAAAAAATTATCAGTTGCCGCCGCCGAGAAAAAACTACTAAAGATGGATCTATCTCAGCTCCATATACAATTACAGTTAGAAGCCCTTGCAAAAATCCCTGATGCAGAGCCCCTCGCTCAGTTACAACCCCAAGTTCCACTGATGCGAGCGAACATACTTTGGCAAGAAAATGAGACCTTACTACGCAAAGCCCGAAATGCGCCCTTACCTATTTTCTTCCCATTAGATGATAAACAAACCTTTCCAGAATATAATGAGCCCAGCTTAACCCCACCCGAAACGCGCAAACGCCAGCAACGTAGTGATCTTATGATTGATCCTGAGCCCTACTTGCCAAGCTTACGCATACACCGTTATAGATAAAATGACTGAAAAAAACTCAAAAAACTATCTACACCATCTTGCTGTCGGTACCGGCTTCGTCGGACTTATCTTATGGTTTTACATTGGCAGAGAGCTAGGCTTTTTAGACTGGATTACGCAACAGATGCCGCAAGAGTATGCAGGATCCGGACTTATGCTGGGTATTATGATTTTAATGACCCCTGGTTTTTTCCTTTGGTCCCGGTTTAATCGTTGGGCTGAGAAAAAATTAAATGTCAGCGGTACCTACTACGAAGATGAGTACTACAAAAATCAGGATGCGTTGAAAAAGAAGAAGAAATAAATCACCGAACACCTGCCCTCTGCTCTAAGTCTAAGTCTAAGTCTAAGTCTAAGTCTAAGTCTAAGGCTAAGGCTCAGTAGCACCGACCACATACTTAGCACTAGAATATGCTGCCAATAACAACATGCCATCGCCTACCTGCATACTCGGTAGGCTAGCTCAGTACCTCCCTGCACATAAAAACAGGCGTTTATCGCCCAGTACCCCCCTTCCAGACCAAAATCGAGGATAAATGAAAAGTATTCACCTATTTACACTTGAACAATACCCCATTCGTGCCTGTACTTAAGGTAACTTTATCAACCTTAACAAACGACAGACGGTTGATAGGTCACCCATGAGGCCACTATGTATTGTCTACGCTCACTGCTTTTATTTATCAGCTTAACCCTCTGCTCGTTAACCAGTGTAGCGACGGAGAAGATTACCCTTGCTAAAGCACCCAGCAACACCTCGCTTCACACTGTCTCGGCATTAACCCCTGATACCATCAGCAATAGGCCTCCGCCTACAGAAACCAAACGTCTCAGCAACTTACACTCACTACAAGACGCTTATAACCGGTACATAACGCTAGCCAATGAAGGCGCATGGCAGCCTATCCCACAAGGAAAGTCACTCAGCTTTACTGACCAACATATACAGGTCCCATTACTCAGGGAGAAGCTGATTAAACTAGGGGACCACCCTCCTGTAGACTGTGAACAGCGACAGGATCCGTTATTTGATATCGACCTACATGAGGCGCTAGTACATTTCCAAACAAGGCACGGAGATGAGGCCGATGGCATTCTTGGGCCTAAAACCCGCCGCCAACTCAACGTGAGCCCCTCTCTGCGGGCAGAGCAATTAAAAGTAAATATCGCTAGGATCAAACGCTTTATTCCCAATAGTGACCGTTTTATACACGTCAATATTCCCGAATTTCGACTCTACCTTTACGAGCAAAACAACGCTATTCTCTCCATGAAAACCATTGTCGGTAAAAAGAAGCGGAAAACCCCAGTGTTTGATAGCCAAATAAACCGCATCGTTGTTAACCCATCCTGGTATGTCCCGAAAAGCATTGCCTATAGAGATATTATCCCTGCACTTAAAAAGGACCCGTCCTACTTAACGAAAGTAAACCTAAAGGTCGTATCGGGTTGGGGAGATAGGAGAACCGTGATTGCCGATAACGATATAGATTATGACAAGTTATATATAGGCAAAAACTACCAGCGTTTTTGGGAGGCTCCCAGCGAGGGAAACACACTAGGACAGGTAAAATTTTTAACAAATAGCACCTACGCCATCTACCTTTATGATACCTCGGCTAAGCGTCTGTTTAGCCAAAACAAGCGTGCGTTCAGCTCAGGCTGTATCCGCCTAGAGCAACCAAGAAAACTCGCGGACGAATTAATGAGAATGACCCACGGCTGGAAACATGAGCAACTTGATCCTATTTTTGCCCAAACAAGCACGCAGACCTTCACATTGGCGGAGCCTATCCCCCTTCATGTCACCTATTGGACCGCTTGGGCCGATCCAGAAGGCACGATCAACTTCAGAGATGATATCTATAAGCAAGACCGATACGCCCTATCCACACGACGTTAATTCGTCACAGTCGGCACTACTGTTCAAATAATGTACTATTAAAACGTAATTGTGCATAATGGCGTCAACTTGATACCAGCGACAGTGTAAACGAATGATACCGCAGCAGAAAAAACCAACCCTCATTACCCATTCTCGACGTAAATTTCTAAAGGTTCTCGGTAGCGTGTCTGCAATGACGGCTCTCCCTGCAACCAGTTTCGCAAATTTACACAGCACGAAAGATCACTCACTTTCGTTACTTAACCTCCATACAGGAGAGTCGCTAGACAGTACTTTTTTCGCGGAGGGTCAGTACCAAAATACCAGTCTACAGGCGCTGGATTACCTGCTTCGTGATCACCGTAATAATCAAGTGCATCAGATGAATACCAACCTGCTGATGTTACTTCATGCGCTTCAGCTCGACTTTGACAATAAACCTATTCACGTGATATCCGGCTATCGGTCACCTGAAAGCAATGAAAAATTAAGAGCCAAAAGCAACAAAGTCGCTAAAAAAAGCTACCACATGAAAGGAGAAGCGATTGATATTCGGATACCGGGAGTTCCATTAAAGACGCTACATAAGGCCGCTATCGCACAGCGCGCAGGTGGGGTTGGTATCTATTCAAAAAGTGAGTTTATACACTTGGATGTGGGCCGTGTCAGACAATGGGGCGTCTAAACTAAACGGCACCTAATAAACGGCACCTAATAAACGGCACCTAATCTTGATTTACAGTTTTAGCATCATTATATGCTTTTAACTTTTGATTCAGGGTTTTCGGTGTCGCCTTGTCCTTGTTTTTTGCCGCTTCAATCTCCTTAATCCGCGCCTCTTTACTATTAGCCGCTGCGTTATACGCTTCGAGTT
>Ga0115007_10002090_pt1 | contig 12466 bp, 9 predicted proteins | sample ArcOceMetagenome_2_FD_87166 | JGI IMG/M metagenome (GOLD analysis project Ga0115007, IMG submission 87166) | Marine eukaryotic phytoplankton communities from Arctic Ocean - Arctic Ocean ARC135M Metagenome | ecosystem: Environmental > Aquatic > Marine > Oceanic | place: Arctic Ocean | collected... | reverse complement strand
TTTTAAACATCACACGAAACTAAGGTATTGTTGAAAATTAACAACTTTAATAAATCAAAATGTATTTATTGAGTATACCCAAGATAAAACGGGCAATTACGGACAAATATAAAAGCGGAATAGTGAGCTCAAATTCAACTATGCCGCTCTGGTAGGTTCTGTCGCGTTAACTATTGCAATGTAATAAATCTTTAGGTTTGCTATGTAAAAATTACCTTCATGTTCAAACGTCACAGATATCCAAGAGCAATCATTCTTCAAGCGGTTTATTTCAAGTTGAGATTCACATTGAGTTATCGAGATGTGGAAGAATTACTAAAAATTCGAGGTGTTAAAGTAGACCATTCCACTATTCAAAGGTGGGTGTTTAAGTTCAGCCCAATGATTGAGGCTACAATGCACAAGAGGAAGAAACAGGTATGTGATAGTTGGCGAATGGACGAAACCTACATCAAGGTAGCAGGTAAAGACAGATACTTATATCGAGCTGTAGACAAGCAAGGCAATAATGTAGACTTCTTACTAACTAAACGGAGAATGAAGGGATCAGCACAGAGGTTTCTAAACAAAGCCATAGGTAACAATGGAAAACCAAGACTGATTAATATTGATAAAAGTGGAGCAAATACTGAAGCTATCCGTATTATCAATAGATATAGTTTAACCTTCAAGAAGATAAAGACCAGGCGAGTCAAGTATCTAAATAACATAGTGGAGCAAGATCATCGGACGATCAAACGTCGAATAGCCATTACAACAGGATTCAAAGAATTTGAATCCGCTCAGAGAACACTAGCAGGAATAGAAATCATAAACATTATCAGAAAGGACCAACTTTCAAATTCAAAGAAAAGTTGGTTTGCTACATTTAAGTCTTTAGCAGCTTAAGATAAGTTGAAATCTGCTAATTTTACAACCTGACAGAATTAATGCGACAGAACCGATTGAAATGCAGCATTTTATTTACCCTAAAGCCACACAATCCTAATTCATATCTTTGCCCTAAGATGTACAATAATATTATCTCAGAAAATAAAGGCGTAGTGCAGATCATTACACTAAATCGTGAAGACAAGCTCAACGCACTCAACATAGAACTGATACAAGAAATAGGAACAGAAATAGTTCGACTTAATTTTGAAAAGTCAGTGCGTGGCATTATCCTTACAGGGAAAGGCACTAAAGCCTTTGCTGCAGGTGCAGATATTTCGGAGTTTGCGGACTTTGATGGTACTGCCGCTAAAAAAATGAGTGCTGCTGGAGGAAAGATATTTACAAGCATAGAAGAAAGTGAGATCCCAGTAATAGCTGCTGTAAATGGCTTTGCTTTGGGTGGCGGATGTGAGCTTACTATGTCTTGCCACGTGCGTATAGCTAGTGAAAACGCCAAATTTGGCCAGCCAGAAGTAAACCTAGGAGTCCCTCCAGGATATGGCGGCACTCAGCGACTAGCTCAGATAATAGGACGAGGCAGAGCACTCGATATGCTCATCACTGCTAAGACCATAGATGCAGCTACGGCCCTTGACTTTGGACTAGTAACACAGGTGGTTACTATCGACGAATTGCTGCCCACATGCATCGCTTACATAGAGAAGCTGGTGGGTAAATCGCCTCTAGCCATAGCTGAAGTAATAAAATGCACCAATGCTTTGTACGAAAATGTAGACGGTCTACAATACGAAATAGACAGTTTCGCAAAGAGCTTCGAGACCAATGATTTTAAGGAAGGTACGACAGCCTTTATTGAAAAGCGTAAGCCTAACTATTCTTAATATTACACTTAAACGCCTCTTTTATTTTGGCATTCTATTTGTTCTTACCTTGGCGAACATTAATTTTGAAACAATTATTAAACATAGAAAAATGAAAAATTTAATCTTACTATCTGCTTTTGTATTTGGATTTGCTGCATTTGCAACTGCACAAACTGACGGAAACAAAATCACTTTATCTTCTGAAGCCCAAGCTAAAATGGTTTTAGAGAAAAAATCTCATGACTTCGGTTCTATAGAAGAAGGCGTACAAGCTACCGTTACTTTTACTTTTAAAAATACAGGAAATGCTCCTTTAGTGCTTAATAGCGTAAAGGCATCTTGTGGATGTACCACTCCAAAATGGACTAAAGAGCCTGTTGCTCCTGGTGCTGAAGGTGTTGTCACCGCTATATACAACTCTAAAGGTAGACCAGGCAACTTTACTAAAACCATCACTATAAAACACAATGGGGAAGGTGGTACTGAATTTCTTACAATAAGAGGTGTAGTACAATCTGCTGCTCCAGTTGTGAAGCCTACAGTAGTAGCTCCGGAACAATAAAAAACAATATTTTTAAGCCCTCTTGTAATGTACAAGAGGGCTTTTTAGTTTACAAAGAACGAGAAGCCCTCTTTTTTACCTCCTATTGTCCGTATCTGTTTGCTGCAGTGCCCAAATAGATAGCAACTCTGTTGATGATATTTTGTCTAAACTTAGTAGACTTGAGCAGCTGAAAGAGGCTGAGAATACACTTAGTTCTCTAAAATTGATTACCGAAACGAACTATGCCAAAGCACTAAACTCTGACAGCCTTCCTCCAGCTAATATTAGAGATACTATGGTACTCCAAGCTATCATCCAATTTGATACTGCAACTTTTAATCTGGGGACCATAGCACAAAGAACTATAGTTCGTTAGCCTTGCCTAACCAACCCGTTAAGCCTCCCGTATGAATGGCGAGTATTTTCTCTCCCCTTTTTATCTCCTCAAGTTCGCATAGTTTTTTAATGGCGAGCATCATCTTCCCAGTATAGATAGGATCAAGTAGTACGCCTGTTTCTTTGGTAAAATGCTTTATAAAATCAATAAGCTCTTCATTGGTTTTAGCGTACCCTCCGCAATGAAACTGATCATAGATTTTGATGCCTTCTATTCCATATTCTTGCTTTATATCTCTGGCAATATACCCTTCTCCTTTAAGTACTTGTATGCCAAATACTTCTAGGCGTAGCTGCTTTTCTTTTACATACTCCGCCATTCCGCTTATGGTAGTCCCTGTACCGCACGCAAGAAAAACTTTGTCTGTTTCAGAAATGTCTGTTTCTTTCAAAATCTCCTGACAACCAATAGTGCCAAGGTCACTTGCTCCACCTTCTGGTATGTACAGTACTTTTTGCTTTAGTCCCTCGCCTCTATTAGATTCCTTATATGCTTCTCTAGAAATAAACTGGAGGTTCATCCCATATAGTTCGCACATTTTTAATACGGGATTCAATTCTTTGGGTTCTTCTCCTCTTATGATACCTAAACAAGGTATTTGCAAAATGGCACAAGTAGCTGCAGTAGCTACTAGATGATTGGAAAAAGCCCCACCGTATGTGACAATACTCTCGTAAGTTGTAGAGTCATAGTCTTGTAGAAAGCCTGAAAGTTTGCGCCACTTATTGCCCGATATAATCGGGTGAATAAGGTCATCCCTTTTTATAGACAAAGTTATTCCTGCCTTTTCGCTCCACTCAGTGCTCATCTGAGTTACAGGGCTCGGTATATTTAAATGTTTTAGTATTTCCATCTTACTTTATCTCTGAAAAATGCGTTTTGATCAATGACCAAACTAAGTCTCCCTCGTACCCTTTATTCATTACAAACTGAGCCGCTTTGTAGTTTTTCTGATATCCTTTAATAGCTTTAAGACTATCTATTTTCTTCTGTAAGAGTCCGAGGAGCACTTCCTCATACTTATCTCCATCTATCTCTTCAAACCCTTTTTTGATGCAGTAATCTGATATTTTTCTTCTTTTGAGCTCCATTCTAATTTTGTTTCTTCCCCACTTTTTATAAATAAACTTTCCTCTTACATATGCGATGGCAAATCGCTCTTCGTTTAAAAAATTATTCTGAATAAGTTCGTAAATAAGTAGTTCTACATCATCTGGCACTAGTCCGTATGAATAGAGCTTATCACGCACCTCCTGATGGCACCGCTCCTGATAGGCACAATACTTGGCTATTTTACTTTTAGCCTGATTTGGTGTGTATTTTACTTTGAAAAACTCTGCCACTCTTCGGCGGCTAAATTAGTGCACAATATCACTACTTTTGTAATCCACTTGTACTCCTTAGCAGAAATAGCCAAAATAGTAGATGGAACACTCCATGGTGATGGCACGCTTACTGTGACCACCATAAGTACCGACACACGTAAAATTTGGCAGCCAGACTCATGCTTATTTATAGCAATAAGCACTTCCAAAAACAATGGACACCACTACCTAGCACAAGTAGATAAACAAGGTGTAGCAGCGGCTATAGTATCCGAAGCTCCTACTCAAAACATCAACTATATCATGGTAGCAGATACCTTGAAAGCACTGCATAAGCTGGCTACTTATCATCGTATGAGGTTCCCCATACCCACTATAGCAGTAACAGGAAGTAATGGAAAAACCATCGTAAAAGAATGGATAGCCTACCTGTGTGAGGATAGCTACAAGATATATAAAAGCCCAAAAAGTTATAATTCTCAGATAGGTGTGCCTCTTTCTGTATGGCAAATGGACAGCACCTATAATCTTGCGGTATTAGAAGCAGGCATTTCATTGCCTAACGAAATGGATAACTTGGCCGACATCATTAAGCCAACTATTGGAGTGTTTTCACATTTTGGTGATGCACACGCTTCCAATTTTAACGCCGACTCTGATCGACTAAATGAAAAATTAAAACTCTTTTCTAACTGCAATACCATCATTTGCCCGGACAATCAATCAGAAGTACTTTCGGCCATAAAAGCCCTAGGTAAAAAGACTGTAACTTGGGGAAGTAGCACGCAAAGCGATATTCATATAGTCAAAAATATGGCTGGAGACTATACACTAACCTACCAAAATGAAAGCCATAACATAACACTACCTCATACGGATAAAGCTTCCATAGAAAACGCATTTACTGCAATAGCTGCGGTTATAGTTCTTGATGTAAAAATGGGTGCAGTAATAGAGAAGGTAAAATCATTGCCCAAAGTAGATATTAGACTGCAGCAAGTGCAGGGGATTAATAACAACGAGCTTCTTTTAGACTACTATAATGCCGACTACCAGTCTATGGTGATAGCATTAGACTTTCTAAAACAACAAAATACTCGAAATTATTCGGCGGTTATTTTATCCGATATTTTGCAAAGCAACCTCCCAGATAAGCAACTCTATGCAGATATAAATTCCCTCTTGGAAGATGCTGATATAAAAGAAGTAATAGCCATAGGTAAACAAGTTTCTCAGTGCCAAGGTGCTTTTAGTTTGCCCGTCACTTTTTATAAAACTACAGAAGAATTTTTACTCAAATATCCTATTCATGAATTAAGAAATGCAACCATTTTATTAAAGGGTGCTAGAGAATTTGAATTTGAAAAAATAGCAGAAAGGCTCCGTATTAAAACACATCAGACGAGGCTAGAGGTAAACCTGACCCGATTAAAACACAATATAGATGTAGTGAAAACTACTATAGGATCTACTACCAAAATGGTAGCCATGGTCAAAGCTTTAGGCTACGGAAGTGGCGGATATCAGGTAGCTAAACTGCTAGAAAACAACAATGTAGACTATCTAGGGGTAGCTTTTACCGACGAGGCAACCTCACTAAGAGAGGCTGGAATCACTATGCCCATAATGGTGCTAAATCCAGACTTTACTGACCTTACGCCATATACCGACAAGAACATAGAGCCTGTGATATACTCATTTGAAAGTTTGAATAGGGTGCACAGCTCTAATCTTAAAATTCACTTAGAATTTGACACGGGAATGCACAGACTCGGTTTTGATAAAGGGGATTTAGAACAACTTATAACACAACTACAAAAGGAAGGAGCTCCACAAGTAGCATCTGTTTTTAGCCATTTAGCCACTTCAGATGATGCTAGTCTAGACAGTTTTAGCCAAAAACAAATCGCTGAATTTACAGAAATTAGTACTGCATTAGAAACAAAATTGAATGTGCCTATTCTAAAGCATTTAGCAAATACGGCGGGTATAGAGCGTTTTGAATATGCTCGATTTGATATGGTAAGACTCGGCTTAGGACTATACGGAATCTCTGCTACTGGCACCAAAAACAGTCTACAACCCGTAAGCACTTTTAAATCGTATGTTACTCAAATACGAAATGTACCTGCTGGCGATGGCATAGGGTATGGTCAAAATGATAGGGCAGACCAAGAACGAAAAATAGCGGTAGTAGCTTTAGGATATGCTGATGGCTATAACCGACAGTTTAGTCAAGGGAAAGGAGCTTTTTTGATCCGAAACAAGAAGGCTAAGGTAGTGGGTAATGTATGCATGGATATGACTATGTGTGATGTGACCAACATAGAATGCCAAGCAGGAGATGAGGTTATTATCTTTGGCGACAACCCAAAGGTAGAGGAGCTTGCCAAGCAAATAGGCACAATACCCTACGAAATATTAACCAACGTAAGTGAACGAGTAACTAGAGTTTTTTATCAAGAATGACCAAAGAAGAACTCATACAAGGCATAGCATCTGGCGACTCCAGAGCACTAAGCAAGGCAATTACCCTGGCAGAGAGTACGCGGCCAGAAAAAAGGAATTTGGCCCTAGAAGTGATATCTCATTTCGGACCACAAAACAATACTTATAGAATAGGAATAACAGGAACCCCGGGAGCTGGTAAAAGTACTTTTATAGAAGCTATAGGCACCCTATTGTTAGAAGACCCCGATAGAACTATAGCCGTGCTAAGTATAGACCCGAGCAGCGAGAAGACCCACGGAAGTATTTTAGGTGACAAAACCCGGATGAACAAGCTTAGTGCACACAGCAGAGCATACATTCGCCCTACTTCCAGCGGATCTCAACTAGGTGGGCTTGCCAAAAACACACGACTAGCTATGCTACTATGTGAGGCGGCTGGCTATAATACCATACTCATAGAAAGTGTAGGTGTAGGACAAGGAGAAACCGAAGTAGCCCAACTTACAGACCTATTTACCCTCGTGCTAAATCCAGGAGGAGGAGACGAACTGCAAGGTATAAAACGAGGAATCATGGAGATGGCAGACATCATAGTGATAAATAAAGCAGACGGCGATGCAGAAAGGCAAGCCAACCTAACAGCCAAAGAGTACAGTATGGCACTGCATCTGATGCCAGAAAACGAAAACAAATGGATTCCAAAGGTCATTACCTCATCTGCTCTACAAGACAAGGGAATAGACACCTTTTGGGAGAAAGCTTTCGATTTTGAAAAACGAATAACTTCTGGTGATTGGAAAGCAACTCGTCGCAAAGAGCAAATGCACTACTGGGCACGAAAAAGCGTACAGGATCTACTGCTAGCTAAACTGGATAACTATGAAGAGGCTATAATGAAAGGTCTAGCTACGGGCAAGCTGCCAGAAGAAATCGCCAAAGATTTGGTGAAATGAGTTTAGCTTATGCAACGTTTTGCATCCTGCCGAGTCTAATACTATAAGACACGAAATTTTTTTTATGAAAAAACTAATCTTACTTTCTCTCGCTCTCGGCTTATTACCTAGTGCAAATGCTGGGCATTCTTTAGGTTCTGAGATAACCTATAAACAAATTGATAGTTTAAAATATATAGTATCCATTACGAAATATAGAATATGTTCAGGGACACAAATGAGTAACTCACAAGACTTGCTTGTTTCCTGTTCTTCAGGATCTACAATCACAAAATCACTTACAAGAGTATCCATAGAGGAGCTAAAATTACACTGCTCTACTAATGGTTCAGAATGTACCCCATCTAACACTTCCATAACAGGTTCCGAGGGAGTAGAAAGACATTTATACAGCGACACTATTGATTTCGCGTCTACTACATTTAGCTCTCTTGCTACTTGCTCTAGCACTATTCGTTTTGCCATGAGTGAGTGCTGCAGACCAAGTTTTGTTAACACGGGAGGAGCAGCCACCCAGTATTACAATTTTGCTGAGCTCAATCTTGCCATAGGCAATAGCTCTGCAGACCTAACCTCTGACCCACATATATTCCAATGCTGCTCACAGCCTGTTTATTATAATGTGGGAGCTAGAGACACAATCGAGAGAGATAGCATATCTTACTCTTTGGCTTGTCCACAAACAGGTTCTGGTTCTATTTCATATTCCGGTTCTTATAGTTGCAGCCATCCGTTTCAGGCTTATTTCCCGGGCTCCCTTAGTCCACCATATAGCAACCCAAATGCAAGTCCCCCAATAGGTATATATCTAGATCCTGTAACTGGAGACCTTATATTTACACCTACTTCATGCAACGAGATAAGCTCTTGGGTGATAGAGGCTACAGAATGGCGAAAAGATACTGCTGGAACTCCTCAGATTGTCGGAAAAACAAGAAGAGATGTAGTCTCAATCACTAGCACGTGCCCAGATAACAATGTTCCGAATATAAACGGGCCATACACGTATACTGTTTGTGAAGGCGATCAGCTCTGTTTCAATATTACCACAAGTGACCAAGTATTTACTCCGCCTCCTCCAGCAAGTACACCTGCTCCAGATACTGTATTGCTCTCTTGGAACGAAGGTATTCCTGGTGCAAGTTTTACTATACAGGACACTGCCGCTAGACTAAAAACGGGCAGATTCTGTTGGACTCCTCCCTTAGGATCAAATAGTGATTTACCTTATACATTCACAGCTATGGTAGATGATGATCATTGCGATATTAACAGGAAATCTTATAGAGCCTTTAGTGTTAGAGTGAAAAAACGTGCCGAAGCAGCAGTCAATGTTACAAGTCTTAATTGTGGATGGTACGATCTCAATAGTCAGATAGATAGTAGTACCTTTTTAGGGTCGCCTTTTTATACCTGGGTAATTCTAGATAGCAATTCTGCATTTGTCTTTGATAAAAGTATCGCCTATTTTAAATCTTCTAGAAATGGTTTATCTAGTCAAAATGCAGACAGCTTAAAAATCCAAAGGGCAGGAACCTATATTGTAGAACATTCCATTAATAATTCCCCTCTTAACTGTTCGCAGAAATATAGAGACACTATCACAGTACCTGCACTCGCTACCACACTGATTGCTTTTACTAAAGACACTTCTGTATGCACGGGGAGCAACATTGTGCTCAATTCGAACACCACAAATGGAACTGGAACTCCTAACTACCAGTGGTTTACAAACGACACTCTTCTGGCGGGAGAAACGACAACCACACTAAACATAAATAACTTTAACAGCAATATTCCAATACGTTATAAAATTAAACTATCAGACCCTAACGGCTGCACAAATACAGATGCTGTTGTTATAGGTCTAAATGCCCCATACCAAGACACTTTACCATCCAACTTGGAAACCTGTCTGGGAGACACTATTCACTTGTCTATTGATTCTAGTTTGCTAGGCCTGCTTTGGTCTAATGGCTCTACTTCTTTTGAGCAGCACATTACGCAATCAGAACAACTAACGTTGACTTATATAGATACACTCGGTTGCACATATACAGACAGCTCTAGTATCATTATTCATCCATTACCACAACTAATGCTAGAAGATAGCACCTATTGTGGTACACAAGCGGCTATCTCTCCAGGGACATTTAGCTCTTACTTATGGAATACTGGAGATACTACGTCTTCTGTGATTGCCTCCGCCAATGGCACATACTCTGTAGCAGTACTAGATAGTAATCAGTGTGCCGGCCAAGATTCTGCTGCACTTATTTTTCTGAACAATATAGCCGTGGACCTAGGTCCTGACACTACCTCCTGTGGCCCGTATGTTTTACAACATAATGCAACTGGTACTTACGCTTGGAGCACCGGTGCTACTACCAGATCCATAGTCGCAACCCAATCGGGTACATACTCTCTTCTGGTAACGGGCAGCAATGGCTGTACGTCTCTGGATTCTGTAGATGTAATAATACGAGATTTACCCCTACAAACTTGGGGCGATACTTTGAGCTACTGCTCTGATACCTTGATAACTCTCTCCAGTGATCCGTTCTCCACTTATCTGTGGAATAACGGAACCCAAACACAATCTATACAAGCGGCTAACGGCCCTTATTCCGTCACTTTTACAGACAGTATAGGTTGCTCAAACAAGGATACCGTTTATGTAAAACTAAATAGCATCCCTGAATTCTCTTTGGGAGAAGACACCACACTGTGTGACGATAAGCTGGAACTCTCTGGCATAGTAGGCAAAAGCTACCTGTGGAGCACAGGAAGCATTAACATTATAGAAACTGCACAAACTTCTGGTACATACTGGCTGCGGGTTACGGATTACAATGATTGTAGTTTTATAGACTCTATAGAATTAGAGTTAAATAGAAATAGCAACACCCCAATACTTACTAAATCTGGCTCTATGATAACAAGTAACCAGAGTGGGACACATAAGTGGTTTAAGAATAGTACTGTAATACGCGGGCAATCGCAAAACACATTAACGATTTCCGGGTCAGGCGATTACACGGCTTTGTTTGTTGATATAGATGACTGCGAGTCCGACACTTCTAATACGATAACTAGAACTGCAGGAATAACCAAGCTAAAAAGCTCACCGCTGAAAATATATCCTAACCCTACCAACGGACAGGTGACTATAGACGCAGCTGGTCTTGGCAACATACAAAGTATAAAACTATTTGATGCTCAAGGTAAGCTAGTAGAAAATACTCAAGCTATAAATGGCTCACTAATAGAGCTATCTTGGACTGTCAGAAGTGACGTACTTTGGGTAGAGGTAGAAACAGAGTCAGCCACCTACAGAGAGCAGATTATTACCATAAAATAGGTTGCTCTCAACATAGCAATAATTTGCTATTCTAATTATACTTTTGCATCACTTTAAAAATATGAAAAAATGATCATTGGCGTACCTACAGAAATCAAAAACAACGAAAGCCGTATAGCTCTTACACCAGGTGGCACGCTAGAACTTACTAAACGAGGTCATACTGTATACGTACAGAAAGATGGCGGTTTGGGTAGTGGTTTTAATAACACCATGTACATAAATGCAGGTGCTCAAATGTTAGACACTATAGAAGAAGTGTACGCTATCGCCGAGATGATAATTAAGGTGAAAGAGCCGATAGAGCAGGAGTATAAACTTATCAAAAAAGACCAGTTAGTATTCACATACTTCCACTTTGCTAGTCACAGGCCTCTTACTGATGCTATGATAGAGAGTGGTGCAATTTGTCTAGCTTATGAAACTGTAGAGGCTGCAGACAAAAGTTTGCCACTGCTCATACCTATGAGTGAGGTAGCAGGTAGAATGGCTGTACAGCAAGGTGCTAAATACCTTGAGAAACCAATTAAAGGAAAAGGAGTATTGCTAGGTGGCGTACCGGGTGTGCCTCCAGGAAAAGTACTTATAATAGGCGGTGGCGTAGTAGGTACTCAAGCTGCTAAAATGGCTGCTGGACTAGGTGCTCAAGTAACTATACTAGACTTAAGCTTAACGAGACTTAGATACCTAAATGATGTAATGCCAGCTAACGTAGTCACTCGTTTCAGTAACGAGATGAATATACGTGATCTAATACCACATATGGACCTAATAATAGGGGCCGTTTTGATACCGGGTGCTAAAGCTCCAAACCTTATCACTAGAGATATGCTTAAACTTATGTCTCCAGGTACAGTAGTAGTAGACGTAGCAGTAGACCAAGGTGGGTGTATAGAAACCTGTAAGCCTACTACACACGAAGATCCAACATATATAATAGACGATATAGTGCACTACTGTGTAGCAAACATGCCTGGTGCTGTACCATACACATCTACAGTGGCTCTTACTAATGCTACATTGCCTTATATTATTCATCTAGCCAATAAAGGATGGAGACAAGCTTGCAGAGAAAGTAGAGAACTACGCTTTGGACTAAATATCGTAGGTGGAAAAGTGTGTTACAAAGGAGTCTCAGATGCTTTTGATCTTGAGTTTACTTCTGAAGACGATATTTTAGCAGAAGACTAATTCTATAAAACAATTTATAAAAAACCATTCCGTACTGCGGAATGGTTTTTTGTATGTTCTCAATTAATAGACCTTTGTCTATCCAAATGAAGCTTTTTCACAAAACATACCTAAACCCTAACTCTACTGAGCACCTATTTATACTTCACGGCCTCTTTGGAATGTTAGACAATTGGCATAATATGGCCAAAAAGCTCTCTGCTCACTTCAATGTGATAACTGTAGACCAGCGTAACCACGGCAAAAGTCCACATAGTGACGAGATGTCTTTTGAGCTCATGGCAGAAGACTTAGCAGAACTAATAGCCGATCTGGGAATAGAAAAAGCCCATGTTCTGGGTCACTCAATGGGTGGCAAAACGGCAATGAAATTTGCGGATATACACCCAGACAAACTAGAGAAACTAATAATAGTAGATATAGCTCCAAAGAAATACCAGCCCGGCCATACAGCTTATTTCGATGCATTCAACACGATAAACTTCTC
>Ga0115007_10002088_pt1 | contig 12473 bp, 4 predicted proteins | sample ArcOceMetagenome_2_FD_87166 | JGI IMG/M metagenome (GOLD analysis project Ga0115007, IMG submission 87166) | Marine eukaryotic phytoplankton communities from Arctic Ocean - Arctic Ocean ARC135M Metagenome | ecosystem: Environmental > Aquatic > Marine > Oceanic | place: Arctic Ocean | collected... | reverse complement strand
TCATTTGGTACACTTGGTACATGTGTGCAACACTTATGATGCCATGTTTTTGATTTCTGTGTTTTTTTTTTTTTTTACGAATATTCGTGTTGACTTTTTCAGACATTTGCTAATGTTGTTTCATTTTTTTATTTTTTCCCCAACATGTTTTCCAACATGTTTTTCTCGTTTTCTCGTTTTCTTGTTCTCTCGTTTTCTCGTTTTCTCGTTTTCTCGTTCTCTCGTTTTCTCGTTTTCTCGTTTTCTCGTTTTCTCGTTCTCTCGTTTTCAGGCATTGTCATCCTTCGGATGGAGTTCCCAACCCCGATTCAATTGGACGCGGTACACGTGTACCCCACTATGCCTCGTTTCTCCGGCACCACCATTACCGAAGACTTGCGGTGCAACTACGAATTGAGAGTGGAAACCATTGCTGTGAAAGACGAAACGGGGGCCACCACCACGGCTTGGAAAACAGTACCCTCGGTGGATCCCAGTGTCACGGAAAGGTTTGACACCGACCCCGCCTGCCGGAGTTACCCCCGGTTGTGTTTGGCGAATGTGCATCGCGTGCAACGACGGTTGCCCATGGTCGTGGGTCCCTTGTGTTCGTTGAAGGAGGACCAGTACTACAACACCACCTGCACCGACCAAAACATCACTGAAATTGGCAGTGGCCATTTGAGACTGTTGCGGTACAAACAATTTGCCGTGCAAGCCGGTTTTGAACAATTCATGACCGTCCCCTTTGACACGTTGGGGCTCCCGTACAACCAAACAGTGTTGCCCGGTGATCCAGAACCGACCAACAGCAACGATCCGGAACCTTCCTGGGACAACATTCCTGGGGGCAAAGCCGCTTGGCACAGCCACGGTTTGGAATACATCCAAACCATTGAAATCCACGTGCATCGTACGTTGTTTCAAGGGTTGTACGAAGCCGCCTTGACCGGGATCCATCTGTACAAAAGAACCTCCACCAACCACCGTCCCTTTGCCTGCGAGGAGAAATTGTATTGTTTCGACGGCGTCGCGCAATCGGGGATGGAGGAACAGATCTTTACGACGCCACAACCCTGTGCAAGAGGTGCCTATTGCAAAAGAGGTTGCCCCAGAAGTCAAGGCACGGCACAATGCCCCACCGGTGAATTTTGTGAAAAGGGCACTTCGGACCCCATCAAAGTCCCCGAAGGTCAATTCGCGGAAGGCACCGGGAACCCCAGTGGTGCGACTTGTTTCGCCGGCACGTACACCAGCAAACGGGGTTCGTCCAGTTGTGTGGACTGCCCAATGGGCAACTACTGCCCCGCCATCACCGACACCTGTTGGGGCCGAAACCCAAATGTCACCAACGATGCACGGCACGAAGGTTTTTTTTCCAAAGAAGACGACGTTTGCGACACGACCAACATGATGGACATTAAAATTCAAAACATTTTGGTCTCGAATTCCTTCAACCCCGCCACCGGCACCGGGTACCCCTTGGGTTCAACCCCAAAAGAAGCCGGTCGGAACGACACCATCATCTGCAAAGCCGGGTTCATTTGCAGCCAATCCAAACTGTCTTCCGTGACCCAGACCTGTGACAAAGGGCATTACTGCTTGGAAGGCACGCTGGCCTCGGCCAATCACTCCAACGTGAATACCGACCAAGAATGTTCCGCCCCCACCCATTGCGCCAATGTCTTGACCAAAGGGGAGAAAGCCGCGGTCAAATTCAACATGAATGCCAGTACGGTGAACATCACTGTGACGAGCACGGCCACGATGGCCATGTTGCCCGACCATCCCCTAAACAACCTGATCAATGGCAACATGCCCAACATCTGCCCACGGTGGGTCAAACGTGAAATCACCCCCACTGGCACGACCCCGCGGTACCGGGGCAAGTACGATGGCTGCACGAGTTACGACGGCCTGATCCTCAAGGGCGTGAGTGACGTGCGGATTGAATTGTACATTGATCTGAAACACCGCGAACCGACCGGAGACCCCTTGACGAATTTGTTCCAATCCCAAAACCCCGACTACGTCCAATACATTGGTCAAGAACGGCCAATTCGCGGTGAATATTGCCGGTCCGACTCCCCGGGCGATGGTGTCTCCATCCCCTGCACGCAATGTGGCCTGCTCACCGACTACGGTGTCTGTCCCTCGTTGGACGAAATCGGTCTCAGTGCCAGCACGGCGATTTACAACGAATTGGCCAAGCAAAGCCCCAGTAAAATCAACGTGTGGTACATTCATTCGGAAGAGGCCTACTACATGAAAAAAGGATTGACACGACGGGATCGAATGGCTTCGGCCAAATTGGTGCTGGGCATTTCCTACCGAGGGGCCGCTTTGTTGAAAAACACGTTTGCGGCGATGAGTACGTTTAATTTAACGTTGCAATTGAACCATTCCAAACTGGGCACACGGGTGCCTCGGCCGTACGCCGTGCAGTTCAACGCAAACATTGGGGCCTTCACGTCGAGAGGCCCGTGGGAGGAGTACAGGTACTACACGGCATGCACTACTACTACTACTATTACTACACTGCATGCACTACTACTACTACTACACTGCATGCACTACTACTACTACATGTCATACTCATACTCATACTATACAACTACTAATACAACTACTACATGTAATACTCATACTAATACAACTACTAATACAACTACTAATACAACTACAGTACCGACGTCACGGCGTATTTGGACGCGGGCATCGAAACCGCCAGTACCTCTGGGATGTGGCGGGCGGTGATGGTGGACGACCAGTACCCTTTTCGGGTGCAAGACAGCCGATTGAGCGTGCATGAATTGTGCACGTTGGACCCACACACCCCCGGGGACGACAGTGGGAGCGTGTCGGAATGCGTGAAAAACTGGACGGGCAGCAACCCTGGCCTGACCGTCAACCACACGTACGACGTTGGGGCGCAGACGGACCCGAACCATTACAACGGGTTGTGGCGGGCGAAGGAGACCTTGGCGTACGTGGAGATTCAGCCCATTCAGGACACCACGAGTGCGACGAGTACGACGAGTTATTTGGTGCGGACTCGGGCGAGCGAAGGCGTGTTTATCACGGGGTGGTATTACCTTTGGATCGGAGCGCCGGGGGTGGTACCGACGGACAAGAACGGTGTGGTGGACGATGCAATGGTGCGGGTGAACGCGGATTGCACCGCCTTGGACATGCAGACGTTGTTGGCCACCGCCTTGGCCGCCGACTACACGGTGGACGGGGTGCAGTACGGGGTAACGGTGTCGGTGACGAAAACGACCGCGCATGCCATGTACGGCATCGGGGCCAGTGAATGGCGCATCACCTTCAACAGTGCCTGGCTGACCTACGTGAACGACGTCGATATAGCCGTGACGGGTACCCCTCGGCAATTGAACGTGGAGTACCGCCGGCCCTTGGTGTGGCCCCGGCAAGAATGGATCTTTGCCACGTTTCACAGCGGGGGGGACGGGTTTGAACCGACGTTGCTGGGGACCCCGGAACCCTTGCGGGGTTTACCACCCTCGACGGACTTGTTTGTGTCGGACGGCCAGAAATTTTACAAACAAAACCAATGGAACGCCAGCAGTTTCGTGGTCGATGTTCACCCCAACGACGACGACGACGACGACGACGACAACGTGCCGGACGTGGAAGTGACGTTGACGTTTGAATTTGCGGCGCCGCAGCAAGTGGATTTTGTACGGATATACCCGTACTACTTGGTCGTGGGGAGTCAAATCAAAGATGGTCTGCCCGTGCCGGTGTACGCGGATTTGAACGATCCACGCACGCATTTGTACGGCAGTTGTGAACGGTACATGATCCGGTTGCAAGACGACCAAGGGCACTGGCACAACGTCACCCAACAACCCTACCGAGTGACGCAAGTCCCCGCCGCCATGAATTCTTCCGCCGACGTCATCTTTTACGACCATCGCGCTCCTCGGCAAGCCCAATTGCCGGAATCCTTGGACACTACCCGCACCCCCCGCACGTACGCCAATGGGTCTTGGTGGTTTGACCTGCCCCTGTTGTCCTTCACCAGAATGACCATTGTGCTGTACACCGACGCCGACATGGAGGTAATACACGGCATGCACTACTACTACTACTATTACTGCACTGCATGCACTACTACTACTACTACACTGCATGCACTACTACTACTACTACACTGCATGCACTACTACTACTACACTGCATGCACTACTTCTACTACATGTCATACTCATACTAATACTATACAACTACTAATACAACTACTACATGTAATACTCATACTAATACTCATACTAATACAACTACTAATACAACTACATGTCATACTCATACTCATACTAATACGAATACAACTACTACAACTACTACATATCATGCTCATACTAATACAACTACACATGTACACCGACGCCGACACCCAGCACCAACACAAAGTTGGGTTGGGGGAGGTCGAACTCTTCACCCGCACCCAACAATACGTGCCCGGGGCGATGGTGATGGCCATCGCCGCCAAATCGGAAGATGTCAGCTTGATCGACGGTCTCAATGCCCAATGCTGCCGCAACGCCATTCGTTGCCCCCCCGGCAGTTATTGTTTGGCGGGTGCCGCGCACGGCGACGTGTTTTCGTACAAGCAAGCGGAGGCCTACGCCGCCACGGGTGGGAAAGATTTTGAAGCGCCCCAAACCGGCATTGCCGGGAACTACTATTCCGCGGGCAGCGAGGAACCTTTGGGGTCTGGGCAATGCCCGAAAGGGTACTACTGCCCCGCGGGGTCTGCGGTGCCCCGGCCGTGTTGGCGAGGGTGGAGTTGTGCTGGCCAAGGTGTGGTGAAGCCCACCGTGTGCCCGACGGGAAGTTACGGCAATGTCGGGGTACCCGCGTACACGTACGACTGGGAGCAGTATTGGCCGATCGAAGAACCCGCCCGCGTGTTGATGAGCAATGATTTGGCCTTGATGTATTACGACGCGATGCGGAAAGTGATTCAAGACGAACAGCAACAACAACTGCAAGAACAACTGCAAGAACAACTGCAACTGCAACCGCAAGAGGGCGACTCGCTGGGGCCGGTGTTGCCAATGAAGTTGTCGCGTTTTTGGAACGGTCAATTGCTGGAAGATTTTCCCGACAAAAGTTGGTCTTTGGTCCAAGGGTTCGGGGGTGGTTTTGCGGACGGGGTGAGGTCGGTGTTGCTGGACAAAGGAACTCCATTGCGGTCGAACTATACTTTCGAAATTGAACAGGTAATACACTTGCATGCAATACTACTACTACTACTACTACTACTACTACTACTACTACTACTACTACTACTACTACTACTACTACTACTACTACTATACTGATTCTACTACATGGAATACTTAATATGAATACAACTACTACATTGTAATTTACTGAGACTGCTACATGTACTCCCAACACTAATTACTAATACAACTGCTACATTGTCGCTGGTACTCTTCTACGTGCACTCCTAACCCTAACATGAACAGAGCCAACCCTGCCTGGTGATCGCCGCCGCCGCCGCCGCCTTTGCCGCCGAAGGCCTCGGCCACCTGCACAACACCACCGACACCACCGTCTTGGCGTCGTCCACCTCGACCATCCCTGGCGTCAAAGACATCAGTCCAAGAAGAGCGGCCAGCCTGTACCCCGGCGTCGGCCACTCCTTTCCCCTTGACGAGACCTGCCAGACGGGTACCGCCACGGGTACCGCCACGGGTACGGAGGCCGACGCTGGTTCGTTTTCCATTGAAACATGGGTGGCGCCCAACAACTTGACCAGCCCGTCGCAAGTGTTCCTGTCCACCGTAGTGACGGAGACCGCCGGTACCGCCGGTACCGCCGGGTGGGAACTGAAAGCCTCCCAGTACCAGGAAGGGTACAAATGGATGTGCCACGTGGAAGACCAGTACGCTTCGGCCCCGATCGTGTTGGAATTGTTTGGCAACACCACCAACGGCACCGACACCATCCCCTTGACCGCCAGCACGTTGGCGAAAGATTTAACCCTCGTTCTGACGGAGTTGTCGGCCAACAGTGACCACGTGTCCTTTTCCGTGTATTTGATGGGGATCGACCCGGACGACACGATTTGCACTTTTGGCAACAGCAGCAACCGTTCCTTTGTGGTGCATGTCTTTGACGTGGTGGAGGAAGGGGCGCCAGGGATTGGCAATCCCGGAACCAGCCGGTGCAACCAAACCCATGGCGAGTGCCGCAATCGGTTGAACGACGATACCGTCCTCAATTTGGGCCAAACCAGTGGCCGCACCATCTTCAACGTGGATTGGAACCGGCAATTGGTGCAAGACCACCAGGTGTACTACATGGACGCGGCGTTTCGCGTCGTCGCCCTGAAAGAATACGTGCACGGGGAATGGGTGCCGATACCCAGCTTGAACAACCACTCCTTCGTGGTCTCCGGGACCGACACACCCCGGAATCAATTTCTCTTGGAGAGCCAACACTACCATCGATGGGAATTTGGTGTGTGGAACGGCACCCATCAAAACATCATCACCGGTCCCCGTGTCGTCCACAGGCCGGAAAGTGGCACGCATGTGACTGGCACCGCGTTTCAAACCGAGTGGTCGTGGCACCATGTAGTGTTGTCCTACGACGCGAGTGAACGCACCGCGGCAATGGTGGTGGACAACATTGACAGCATCGATTTGTATTTTGTCACGTCCAACTATTTGCTGTCGTTCGAATCAGTGCACTACCAAGCACCCTCCTCGCCCCACCACCTCACGGTCGGGGGAGGGGGGGTGGTGGCCACCGGTGCTGCCGGTGCCACCGGTGACACGTTTGACACGTTTGACACGTTTGCATGGCACACGGCCGCCCCGGCATTGGCGTCGTTTTTCGTGGAAGACATCGTCGTGTACCGGGGTCGGGTACTGGCGCCGGGGGAGATCACTCGGCATTACTACGGCATGTTGGACGCCACGTTCGGGCAAGACACGTGCCGTCCATGTGGTGCCGGCGAAGATTGTCAAAAAAGTTTAACCTCCGACCATTTAGTCGTGCCTTCCCCTTGTGCCACGGGCAAATACCGCAACCAAGCCTCCACTCTGGTCTCCTGCACCAAATGCCCGGAAGGTAAGAAGCCTTAGCCTCGCGTATCGGTATAATGACACAATATTCTAACCCCTCCCTCTACTTTCCTCTACTTTTCCCCTCCATGTTCGTCACCGTTGTTGTGGTCCAATATTGGACATCTTTGCACACTACTACTACACCCATACACCTCTATGTTCGTCACCCCTACCACCACCTCCACCTCCACCTCCCCGGCCACTTTTCTCTTGCAAGGTCGGTATGGTTTGAAGCGTGGCTTGAAGCATTACACGGAATGTCAATTGTGCCCCGAGGGTTTGGTGTGTGAAATCGAAGGCGCGAATAATTTGGAGTACGAACAACACATGTGCAAAGACGACGATGATTTACTCGTCGATTGCCAAGCCAGCCTCTGCCCCAACGACGCCGTGTGCGGGATGGGCACCAAGAAAGAGACCATGCTGAACATCAAATGCCCCCCCGGTTTCTATTGCACTTACGGAACGGCCCCGAACGGGACCCAAGTCTTGGGGTTATGGGTCGATCAAGACGCGGGCATCGTACATACCCTACGGACCGTAGAGTCGTGGTACGATTGCCCGTTGCGGTATTATTGCCCGCAAGGTACCACGTTCGCCACCAAATTGGAATGCGCCATTGGCAAGTATTGCCCGACCGGCAGTGCTCAATACTGTTGCACACCCGGCTGCAAACTCGACCTCCCCACCAGTTGGTTGTCCATTTGTGACCCCATCTCTCTGCAAAGTGCGACGTTGGAAGACGATCTGGATGCGTTGGCCATGCGGTACCCGTGGTCGCTGGCGTTGCCTCGGCCGAAGAATTTAGGCAAAACGTGCAAAACAGGGACCACTTCCTTGCGAAAAGCGGGCAGCAACGACGATTGCTTTGTCGATTGGAAAAACATGGACGAGAAAGGTCCAGCGTTTTATTTGTTTCCTTTTTTAAACGACGCTCGGTTTTTAAACACTCGGTCCTACACTACCCCCATGACCCGTGGCAATGCGTCGTGGGTCCCGGAACCCGACTGCCCGAAGCAGGCTACCACAGAACGCGTGTACTACTACAACGTGGAAGATTTGCCTCGTGTCGCCGTCCCGGCCGCCTCCGTCGCTCGCTTCACGTTTAATTTTTCCGCCATTCCCAAACGGTTGGCCTACGACGATTTTTTTCGAATTTCCATTTACGTCGATGGGGGGGCGAGTGGCCGAAGCAGCAGTCGTTTGGTGCTGCCACAACGTTTTTACAACATGGTGAACAATGAACAGGCGCGCATGGCCACAGAGGGCCGTGCCAGCACGGAAGATTTAGTGGAGCATTACCCCATGGTGACCGTCGTGGAAGAGGTGGAAGAAGGGGAAGAGGGGAAAGAGGGGAAAGAGGGGAAAGAGGAGGAAGAGGAGGAAGAGGGGAAAGAGGGGGAAGAGGGAAGATCTGGAACGTCCTCTGTGAAGTACACCATTCGATTGCAAAACGCCAATGACCGTCCTTTGGGAGGCAGTTTCACCCTTCAAGCCGGTGGCCGCAATTTGCAAGTACCGGCACAAGCCAGTGCCACGGAGCTGGAGGCGTTGTTGCGGGTGGAGATCGGGAACAACAACAACGACCCAAGGAACGGTGGAATCCGCAACGTGACCGTGGTGCGTTCTCCGTTGCAACGGATGGACGAACACGCCGGGTACACGTGGACGGTGCATGCCTACAACACCACTAGCATGGCGTTCCCTTGGTTGACGGTCACGGCAGAGACCTGTACGGATGGGCTGCTGAACCAACGGGAATATTCCTTTGATTTGCTGGTTCGAAAAGCAGTGGGGGTACGGGTAGCGTTGGAAATTTTGCACGAAAATATTCCAGACACCTACACGCAATGCCGCCATTACACCACGTTTCTGTTGGGGTCGAAGGAGTATCCCGTGGCAAGTTTGGACATTAAACGACCCAGTCGTTTTCACTACGGTGAACCGGTGCAAACAGGCCTCATCATCAGTCGCATTGACAGTGAAAACATGCATTTACCCGCCAATCTACCAATGAACAACAGTGGTTGCCAATGCACGAATTTTTCCAGCAGTGGTTGTTTGAACAAAGGGTTGAGAAAGGAGTGTGAACTGCCACCGTATGGCGTGGAGTTGGATCTGGTGCTGCCGCAGTGGGGACGGTTGGACAGTGATCCACTGCGGCCTACCTTGGCCTCGCATGAAAAAAGCATTTATTGGGCGTATTCGGAGTTTTCGGTGGAAAAAGTCAAATTGAATGCGATCATTGGTCAGACAATGGAATTGTTGAAGAAAGAAGTCACCGTGCAATTGCGAGGACGGTACCGCAGTGTGTTAGCCAGCCCCTCTCCTTTCAGCAACAGTGACAAACGGTTGTATTTCGAAAGGCACAGCAATTACTTGCCCATGCCCTTCTTTCCCTTCTTTTCCAATTGCAAAGAATTTTCCTCCCGCATTTCACCCTTCGAATTGTTCGAGCACCACGACTGCAATTTAGTCCCTCCTGCCCAAACGTTGTCGGTGGAGGCCAAATACCCTTCTTTCAGCGACCCAAAAGAGCACAGTGACAATTGTGATTTAAAATTGACGTGCATTTACGATGAAATTTCCGAAGATGTCTCGGCACCCTACACTGCTCGCATCGAAGACAGTCGTGAAAAATATTGGTTTGGTTTGACCCAAGACGATACAACACCACCATTTTACATGACCTATGACCCGATGACAAGTGCTCAAATGATGGATTTACAACCTCGTCCTTCTGAATCCTCCATCAAGTATTGGTACCACCGAAAAGAACTCGTGCCTGTCACTACTTTTCGCAACCGTCGATATTACGGCCTATCCCAGCAATACGCCCCCAAAAACGTGACGATGGTCATTAAATATTGGCAAGAATCCAAAAGAAGGAAACACATTGTCAGTGCAAATTTACAATTTGATGCGTTTTGGCGGCCGGACTTTTGTGGCGGCACCGACGACCACCAGTACTACCCGGATTGTGCGTGTGGCATTGATGAATACAATTTCAACAGCACGAAAGCCAAATTAAACGTCTACAAATTAGGCTGCAGCCGTTTTGAAAAAAGGGGTTACCATTTAAGGGTTCTGTACGAACCAATGGGGTATTTTGATTTGTTCAATGCCGCTGCCTTTCCGTCCTACGTCTATTTTGCCTTTTTTGTCGGCATCGCGGTCGTGGCGGTGTTGTTTTTGGTGGCGGTGCGAGTGGTCAACCTGTGTGCTACGTGTTGCCGCCCTTCCTTGTTGGTGATGCACAAGAAAAAAAACATTCGATTGACCTTGAAAAGTTTTATTTTAAGAAGTCAAATGCCTGTCGCGGCGGCGTTTGTGCTGCACACGTTGCCCTTTTTCATCGTGATGGCCGTGGTGGGTGGTCTGGTGCACAGCACGACTTTGAATCTCTTTTGGAATTTTCCAGGGCGCATTCAAGACACGTTTGGGAAATGTTTTCCTCCGTTCTCTCCCGTAGGCGGTGCCAGTTGTCGAGAGGCCTTGCGAGACGACACGGAAAAAATGTTTTGGGTGTTGACTCGGTTGCGGTTCACGTTGGGTCCCGTGTCGTTGTGGTACATTCGCCGCGGGATTTGTTTGATTTGTCCGGCGGAATGCGAACATGAATTTTATCGTTTCACCCAATGGTTGACGGCACCGGAAAACAAAACCAGATTGCAAATGGCTGGGAAGGACATGGAGACAAAGCGCATCATCACCAAAGAGATCGCGGACAAAAGAAGAGAGATCTGTGTCTCTCCTGCCAAACCCAACGGATCCATAGCCAGCGACGACCCGATTTACAAAAAAAGAAGTCATTTGTGGATGTTTGCGTTTTGCCACGTGGTATTTCTGTTGATGGTGATTGGGTGGAGCCGGTGGAAAATTTTGCAGAACGACCAAACCATGTTGTTGGTGGTGGTGGTGTTAAAAGTGTTGAAAATTCCGTATGAATTGTGGTTGAAAAACAGCCTTCGTGAATATTGGTTGATGACCTCCTTTTTAATCACCTGGAGCATCATGGAATTTTTAGTCATGTTGGGTTCACCGACCTTGATGTTGTTTTTAATTGCTTTCACGGGATCGATCTTGTTCGATTGTTTGAAACGAATGTTTCTCGACCCCTGTTTGCTTCGAAGAGCACAAATCAGCATGACAGGAAGACGCAAAAAAGTGCATGGTCGAGAAGCCTACGACCATTTAATGTCCTCTGCTCGTATGTGCCACCACTGTTGCCTGTTCCTTTGCTCCTTCTTCCTCCTTCTTGTTCCATGTTGTTCCGTTTAGTGTCTTTCTTTTGATTCTGTTCTCTTTGACCCTTGTTCTCTTTCACCCTTGTTCTCTTTCACCCCTGTTCTCTTTTACCCTTGTTCTCTTTCACCCTTGTTCTCTTTGGCACAGGTACATCCTCGTTGAAAGAATTGTGTTGCGGTTTTCGTTTTACCAAAAAAGAATTGAACACCAACGTGGTGAAAAAGTTCCAACACGTGATGGCCAAGGAAGGAGTAAGTGAATACTGATGATGCGTGTTGATCCTGCTCGTCACTTGGAGTACAACAACTTGACGTATAAACTTGGAGTATAAACTTGGAGATCAAAATATACAAAGACCCGGATCCCTTTGAGAGTTGTATTTAGCCTTTTGATTGGTACTCACGACGCTGTTTTCCATGTGCAGGTATTGCGAGACATGGTGGCATCGTCGGTGTACTTGGTTACGACGATGTACGCCTTCTTTTTGCTCGTCATCTTTTACGTCCTGTACGACGAGATGGCCATTTCATTCTTGTACGGGATCCACCAAGTTCAACTGACGACTTACGTCTGGTTCAGTCTGGTAAGAGGGAAGCACTTGCATAGGGGGGGGGGTCACGCAACTAGACTAATATCGACCAATGTCGATGTCTCTCGGTGTCATGTTGATGTCATGTTGATGTCATGTTGATGTCTCTCGATGTCTCTCTCTTTCTTCTTTCTCTTTCTTCTCTCTCTTTCTTCTCTCTCTTACTTCTCTTTCTTCTCTCTCTTTCTTCTCTCTTTCTTCTCTCTTTCTTCTCTCTGCTTCTACCTGTTCCCCAGGTCATGTTGAGTGTCGCCGTGGTCACTGATTACATGACTACCCGCATCACGGAACAGAACGACCCAACCAGAGATCGAATGAAACACCTGCATCAACGGTCCCCCCATGGGTACCTGTGGCAAAGGGATCTGTTCACCTCCCAAGTGGATTTGAGGATCGACGACAGTTTGAGATCCTTGGACACTTTGAATTTTACCATTCAATACTACTACGGGGTGTTGTTGCTGTCCACCGGCATTGTCTTTGGGTACATTTTCATCTTTGCCTACTGCAGTGTGGCCGACGCCAGTTCAAGCGATGGTACGTGCACT
>Ga0115007_10002087_pt1 | contig 12479 bp, 11 predicted proteins | sample ArcOceMetagenome_2_FD_87166 | JGI IMG/M metagenome (GOLD analysis project Ga0115007, IMG submission 87166) | Marine eukaryotic phytoplankton communities from Arctic Ocean - Arctic Ocean ARC135M Metagenome | ecosystem: Environmental > Aquatic > Marine > Oceanic | place: Arctic Ocean | collected... | reverse complement strand
GGGGAAGCCCTGTTTTAGAAAAACAGACTATGGAACAGTTATTACTTGGACTAGATCAAGAAGGTGATTCAATCATGCCCCAAGTACATTTACGAAAACGCTTTAAACCGTTTGTCGAAGATGAGCTCCCCCATTTAGTGGAAGGCACAAGAGCACTCATTGCGCACCCCTATCATGCTGCCCCCTGCCCACCCGCCGAAACAACACAAACCACACTCGCCATAGGGCCCGAAGGCGGTTTTATACCGTATGAGGTTGAAAAATTAAATGAAGCGGGATTCCAGTCGATCCATATCGGCGAGCGGATTCTACGAGTAGAAAATGCCGTTCCCGCGCTACTGTCGCGCCTTTTCCCTGTCTAACTGCCGAGCGTTGAGCACACTATAAAAATACCCCCAATCAAATGCAGGTCCAGGATCCGTTTTCCTGCCAGGTGCAATATCTGAGTGGCCAACTATTCGCTCATTCGTAATGGCCGGAAATTCAGCTTGTATAGCGATAGCCAACTCAACTAACTGTGCATATTGTTCCGGGGTATAGGGCTCAACATCCGTGCCTTCAAGTTCAATACCGACGGAAAAATCATTACAGTTAGGCACACCTTGATAACAAGACACGCCCGCATGCCACGCCCGCTTATGTAAAGGCACAAACTGAACAACCCGCCCGGTACGCTCAATCAGTAGATGTGCAGAGACCTGCAAATCTTTAATCTCTTGAAAAAACGGATCATCATTGATGGGCAGTTGATTAGTAAAAAATTGTTCAACATAACCTCCACCGTACTGTCCCGGCGGCAAACTAATATTGTGAACCACTAACAGCGAAACAATCGCGGCTTCAGGCCTCTCGTTAAAATTGGGTGACAACAGGGTATCTACACCGAGCAACCCGTCATTTTCGTTTTTTACAACCATCATCCCCTATCCGCTATTACTTAGATTCGTTAGAATTAGCGACCGATTAACCATCACTAATCAATAATAACAGAGGCTAGCCCTCTTTGACCCCATTCTCATCAGGAACTTACTATGTTAAATCGTGCCGATATCCAGCACCTTATTCCAGACGCCGTCACTTACGCACTCCGTGAAGATATTGGTAACGGGGACATTACGGCCCAACTTATTCCTGAGGAACAGACCGCTACAGCCCGCATCATTAGCCGACAAGACGCTGTGATCTGTGGTGTCGATTGGGTTAATGAAGTGTTCAAACAGGTTGACCCTAAGCTAACGCTTGAATGGCAAGTCGATGATGGTGATGTAGTACAGCGGGATCAGGTATTGTTTTATGCTAAAGGCGCCGCTCGCAACCTGCTAACAGCCGAACGCGCCGCTTTAAACTTTTTACAAACACTCTCTGGCACCGCAACCATCAGTAAATTTTATGCGGATAAAGTAACAGGGACCCACGTAAAATTATTGGATACACGTAAAACCCTGCCTGGGCTTCGTTTTGCGCAGAAATATGCCGTCACCTGTGGCGGTTGTTTTAACCACCGTATCGGACTTTTTGATGCATTTCTGATTAAGGAAAACCACATTATGGCCTGCGGCGGCATTAAAGAAGCGATACACACCGCACGCAATAATGAGCCAGAAAAACCCGTGGAAGTCGAAGTAGAAAGTATGGAAGAGCTGAAGCAAGCCTTAGAGGCCGGCGCAGATATTATTATGCTTGATAACTTTTCACTTGATGAGATGCGCGCATCCGTAGCACTAACCCAAGGCGCAGCCAAACTAGAAGCATCCGGTAATATTACCGATAAGACCTTGCGTCCCATCGCAGAAACCGGTGTCGATTATATCTCTATCGGCGCATTAACTAAGCATTGCCAAGCGGTTGATTTATCTATGCGTTTAATTGACAACTAAATAGCGGCATTTACCCACAAAAAAAGGCTCAACGGAATACGTTAGCCTTTTAAAATCCAACACGTACTAAAGATACCATCGCGTTAATAGACTGACTTACATGCATCAGATGCGAGTTTTTTCCACTCATCTTCTTTTTGAATTTTAACTACATCGTAGACTTCGACAGACACGGAGCTTATCCCCTTAGAGGCTAAGACTTTACACGCTTTATCCGCTGCCTGGTGAGGATTTGTCTGCCCAGCCAACACACCAATCGCCAACACAGAATCATCATGCCACCAAACAGGACGCGCAGGAAATTCGTCTAATTCAAGTAACTTATTCTCGACAGCACTTTTTATTTGCGGCGACAAAGGCTCCGTAGAGTTTGCAATATACCAAGTCACCCCAACACAAGCGGCAATCAAAATAATTATTATAGTTCGTTTCATTTACAACATTTCTACTTATCAATATATAAGATATAAAAAAGGCGCAAATAGTTTGCGCCTTTTTATCAATGGTAACTTTACACAATTAAGTGATTAGTCACACAAGCCTTCACCTGCACAAGAACCACCTGTAGTCCAAATAATCTGACCACCTGCAGTACTTGCTGGTGTTAAAGTATAGGTAATACCAGCAACTGCAGCAGACCCCGTTGCGGTAATCACAGCGGTATCATCAGCTATTTCAACATCATCTACATACTGACCGCCATCAGAACCGTTTAATGCAGCACTAACAGAATTATCACTGCTATCACAATCAGAAAAAGTACCTTCACGTGAAAAACACACTTCAACTGCACTTTTCACTGAAGATGTAGCGTTAACGACCTCAGTGAATTTAGCTTTCTGTGTATAAGTCTGGTAAGCCGGCAATGCGATAGCAGCCAAAATACCGATAATCGCCACAACGATCATCAATTCGATTAGGGTAAAACCTTGTGCTTGTTTGTTCATTTCCATTATTTTATCTCCAGCGAAAAAAAATCCTTGGGATCAACCAAGTCCTTTGATTGTAGCGCATTTTTTATGACGCGCCAGTTACCAAATCAGTTTTATCTTATAAACCTTATAGTGCGCATTTTCAAACTATGATGCAAATGCTATTTTATAGGTATGATATGCGTTAATTCATGGAATGATAGTAAGGGGTTATATTTTGCAGCCGAACCAACCACTTAGCGGACTCGCAAAAAGATTAGTTAACGAAGGGGTTTGCTCCGCTGAAGTGGCTGCTGATGCAGCGATTCAGTGCCGTGAAAAACAACAAACATTTATCGCCTATGTTATTGAGCAACGTTTAGTCAGTGCCTATAGGGCAGCTGCCGCAGCATCGGAAGAGTTCGGCATGCCCTTACTCGACCTCGACGCCATGGACATGTCGACCCTGCCCCAAGGCCTCATTAACGACGCACTCATTAACAAACATCATGCGTTGCCCCTCCAAAAAAGGGATAACCGTCTTTTTGTTGCCATTTCTGATCCGACCAATATCCAAGCCCTAGACGAGTTTAAATTTCAAAGCGGCATCACCACCGAAGCGATCATTGTTGAGGAGGACAAGCTCACTAAAGCCATCGAATCCTTCCTCGACAACCAAGACTCCGCCTTAGATGACTTAGAAGATAGCGACCTTGATAATTTAGAGATCGATGACTCACTCCCTAATGCCGCACAAGAAGAATCAGCCGAAGAAGCAGCAAACGATGCGCCTATTGTTCGTTTTGTGAATAAAATTTTATTAGACTCCATTAAAAACGGCGCGTCCGATATTCATTTTGAACCCTACGAAAAAACTTATCGAATCCGTAGCCGTATAGATGGCATCTTGCAAGAGATCGCAAAGCCGCCATCCAACCTTTCATCACGCCTATCTGCACGTTTAAAAGTTATGGCCCAGATGGATATCTCTGAACGACGCGTCCCTCAGGACGGTCGAATAAAAATGAAGATATCCAAAACCAGAGCGATCGATTTTCGTGTCAACACCCTGCCCACCCTTTGGGGTGAAAAGATCGTACTGCGTATACTTGATCCCAGCAGTGCCAAGATGGGGGTGGAAGCGCTGGGCTTTGCCGACTTCCAAAAAGAGATGTACCTCTCCACCCTGCATCGACCTCAAGGGATGGTATTGGTCACAGGCCCAACCGGTAGTGGTAAAACCGTCAGCCTCTATACCGGCTTAAATATTCTCAACACCGAAGAGCGCAACATCTCCACAGCGGAAGACCCTGTAGAGATCAACCTCGAAGGTATTAACCAAGTTCATGTCAGCGCTAAAGTAGGCCTCACCTTTGCCGAAGCGTTACGCGCATTCCTTCGTCAAGACCCTGACGTGGTTATGGTCGGTGAGATCCGAGATTTGGAAACCGCTGAAATCGCCATTAAAGCCGCACAAACCGGCCATATGGTGCTATCCACACTGCATACCAACAGCGCACCCGAAACCCTCACCCGACTTAGAAATATGGGCGTCCCCGCCTTTAACATTGCCACCTCTGTGAGCTTAATTATTGCGCAGCGCTTAGGGCGGCGCCTCTGCGAAGGCTGCAAAAATCCCATCACATTACCTGAAGTCACCTTACGTGAAGAGGGCTTCACCGACGAAGAGATAAAGAACATGACGCTCTTCGAAGCGAACCACGAGGGTTGCAATAAGTGTAACAGGGGTTATAAAGGTAGGGTTGGTATCTACGAGATGCTCGCGATGTCGCCTGAGATCGCAGAAGTGATCATGCAAAATGGCAACTCGCTAGATATACTCAAGGTGGCCAACACCCAAGGTTTCCAAAGCTTAAGGCGCTCCGGCCTTAAGAAAGTAGCTGAAGGTATTACCAGCCTTGAAGAGATGAATCGCGTCATTAAGACTTAATAACAGGACACATTTGCTATGGCCAACGAAGCCAAGTTACACACATTTACCTGGCAAGGCAAAGACAAAAGCGGCAATGCCAGCAAAGGGAAGGTTGATGCAACCAATATTGCAATGGCGAAGGCTCAACTACGTAAACAGGGTATTCTCCCCTCAAAAGTAGCCAAAGAGAGAGGCGCCAGCTTTTTTAGTGCAAAAAGCAAACCCATTAAACCCGTCGATATCGCCTTTTTTACACGCCAAGTGGCCACCATGCTGAAATCCGGTGTTCCTTTGTTGCAAGGCTTAGATATTACCGCTGGCGGGGTTGAAAAAGACAAATTGAAAGATATCATTTACGGTATTAAAAACGACGTCAATGGAGGGCTTGATTTTTCCACCGCGTTAACCAAATACCCTGAGCATTTTGATGACCTGTACTGCAGCCTTGTCAGCGCTGGCGAGCAGTCAGGGGCACTAGAACAGATGCTCGACCGTATCGCCACCTACAAAGAAAAGCTTGAAAGCTTAAAAGCAAAAATCAAAAAAGCCTTAACTTACCCCACAGCCGTTATCATCGTAGGTATTGTCGTATCCGCTATTTTGCTGGTAAAAGTAGTGCCGCAATTTGAATCAGTATTCGATAGCTTTGGCGCCGATCTCCCTGCCTTTACTCTCTTTGTTATACATCTATCCGAAGTCGCTCAAGAATGGTGGTGGATTGTACTGATCGCTATAGGCTTTTCCGGTTATGCTTTTAATAAAGCCCAAACGAAATCAAAGAAATTTAGAGATACCGTGGACAAAGCGATGCTAAAAATCCCCGTTATCGGGCAGATTTTACACAATGCCTCTATCGCTCGCTTTTCCCGCACCTTAGCAACAACCTTTGCCGCTGGGGTGCCTTTAGTGAACGCCCTTGATTCCGCGGCGGGCGCATCCGGCAACGCACTCTACCGAGATGCCATACTCCAAATCAGGAACGGCGTGTCTACAGGGCAATCATTAAAAGATGCGGTCACAATGACTGGCATCTTCCCCAACATGACCGTGCAGATGATCGCCATTGGCGAAGAAGCGGGTTCCCTAGAAATGATGCTAGAGAAAGTCGCTGATTTCTATGAAGAACTGGTAGATAATGCCGTCGACAACCTGTCTAGTCTATTAGAACCACTAATCATGGCGGTCTTAGGGGTATTAGTCGGTGGTTTGGTTATCGCCATGTACTTGCCTATATTCCAGTTAGGTAATGTGGTGTAGCTTAGCTCACTATTGCATAAACGTTCCCTTATAGAATGAGTCACTAAGAAGATTACTGATGACCCTCCTTTCAATTGAACCCGCGTGGGCAATAGCCTGCGCTTTTATTTTATCTCTCTGTGTCGGCAGTTTTTTAAATGTCGTTATTCACCGAATCCCCATTATGATGGAACGTGAATGGCTATCAGAGCACGCTGCCGAAAACACAGAGCAACAGGACAGATTCAACCTGTCCACTCCCGCTTCCACCTGCCCCCAATGCGGACACGGGATTCGATGGTATGAAAACATCCCCCTCATCAGTTATCTTTACCTGAGAGCAAAATGCTCATCATGCAGCTTACATATACCCTTCCGCTATCCCTTTATTGAGCTGTTAACCGCCATAAGCGGCGCTGCCATCGTCTACATCTATGGCGTTAATATAGCTAGCTTGAGTCTAACACTACTGACCTGGGGCTTAATCTGTCTTATCTTTATCGACATTGACCACCAGCTTTTACCCGACCGTATTACGCTGCCATTACTTTGGCTGGGGTTATTATTTAACAGCTTTAATCTATTCACCACGCTGGAAAGTGCAGTATATGGGGCAGTCGCGGGCTATCTAAGCTTATGGAGCGTGTATTGGGTATTTAAGCTTCTTACAGGCAAGGAGGGTATGGGCTATGGTGATTTCAAACTACTGGCAGCCTTAGGCGCTTGGGCCGGCTGGGCCCAGCTACCCCTTATTATCTTATTAAGCTCCCTTGTCGGTGCGATCTTAGGTCTTGCGATGATCGCAGCAAAAAAACATGAGCAACAAAACCCGATCCCCTTCGGCCCCTATCTTGCCATCGCAGGCTGGATTGCTCTGATTTGGGGTGACTATATCACCGGCACCTACCTCCAATTTGCAGGCTTATAGATGTTGATTGTCGGCATAACAGGCGGAATCGGCTCTGGAAAAAGCGCAGTCACGCGCGAATTAGAGCAATTGGGTATTGAGGTGGTTGACGCTGATATTGTTGCACGTGATGTTGTTAAACCGGGTGAAAAAGCGCTCGAGGATATAACGGCTCACTTTGGTAACCATCTGCTCACAAGCGCTGGCGACCTAAACCGTGCTGCACTCAGAACGCTAATATTTGATGATCCCGCCGCCCGTAAATGGTTAGAAGAGCGCCTTCATCCGATCATCAGGGAGCGTATAGTTCAGCAATTAAACAACGCACAATCACCCTACGTGGTGCTCGCATCACCCTTACTACTTGAAACAGATCAGCATCAACTCACGGATCATATTGTTGTTGTCGATGTACCTGAAGCGATACAGATCACACGCACAGGTTCACGCGACAGCAACAGCGCAGCGCAAGTAAAAGCAATTATTCAAGCACAAATGCCAAGAGATCAGAAGATAGCAAAAGCAAATACAATCATCGATAATAGCGCGGACTTGGCAACCCTTAAAACCAAGGTGGTTGGCCTACACGCCAAACTACTCACACTCGCTAAACAGGCTCCCAACTGTGACTAAGCCCAAAGTAAAATGCCCAACCTGCCAGAAAAAGCAGGTATGGAACAGTGACAACCCTTTTAGACCTTTTTGCAGCGAGCGCTGTAAATTGATTGACCTTGGCGCTTGGGCCAATGAGGAATATCAAATTCCTGAATCAAAATCCGCCAGCGATTACAGCAGCGCAGAAAATGAAGAACAGGTTGACCGAGACGGTCCTATCCCTTTTGACCCTGAGACCATGCACTAATCCCCGCTATACCTTGCGCTCCACAGCCAATCGCCTGTTCGAGGACGTGCTTATCAAGCCCTCCTAAGGCGTATACCGGTATCGCACACTCATCAACCATCTGCTGGAATATCGGCCACCCTAGCGGTTCAGTCTCTGGATGTGAACCTGTACTAAGTACAGGTGACAGGGTTATAAAATCTATATTTTTAGCAAGCGCCCGATCCAGCTCTGCGCGATTATGGCAGGAAGCACTTAACCAGCGCCCAGAAAACTGATCTCGTCCCTGCAGTTCGGACAACCGAGAGGCACTCAAGTGCAAGGCATCCGCCTGCAGTGCCGTAGCCAGCTCAAGCGAACAGTTCACGATTAGAGGGATTGATGCGGATGCAAGCATGCCATTAATCCGCTGATATGCACGTTCAAACATATCGTCAGACAGGATATGGTTTCTTAACATCACCCCCTGAGCGCCACAAGATAGCGCCTGCTCCACAAAATAAACTAACCCATCAAGCGTGGTAAAATCAGGTGTGATAGCGAGCATTGTCGGTAAAAGACAGGCATTAAGAATCGGCTGATTCGCTGCAGGAAACGAAAAATGATCCATCTCCGCTTTTGCTACCCACTTTATGGGCTGCCCCTCTTTACCCCACGCCTCGCCAGTGAAGCGAGTAACCTCAAACACATCCAACAATACAGATTTATCACTGTAATGATGAGGCACCTTTATGAGCGGTCTAGCCTCCGTCACCTCTATCCCCAGCTCTTCATAAAGCTCTCTCGATAGGGCCGAAAGTGCGCTTTCACCTTGCTCCACCTTACCGCCCGGAAACTCCCACAAACCACCTTGATGCTGCGCTTCCGAACGTTTTGCTATTAACACCTCTCCTGAGAGATTTATAATAACCGCCGCGGCAACATGAATTAATTTACGGCTCATTTATCTGCAACGCCCGTTAAACAACACATAGTCAGTAGCATACAGGCATCCATTAGCTGCGATAATCTGCATTAATACTCACGTAGTCATGGGATAAATCCGTTGTCCATACCGTTTCAGTCACATCACCACGGTTCAACACAACTCTAATTAGGATCTCTTCACCATCCATCACTGCCTGTCCTGCATCTTCGGTATAGCCGCTATCTCGACCACCTTGACTAACAATACAAACATCACCTAAAAAGATCTGTAGCGCGTTCAAATCTAAATTTTCGATACCGGCACGCCCGACAACAGCCAAGATACGTCCCCAGTTTGGATCAGAAGCAAAAAGTGCAGTCTTAACTAACGGAGAATGGGCAATATCAAAAGCAGTCCGCAACGCCTCTTCTTGACTCGCGGCGGATTCAACGCAAACTGTAACAAACTTAGTAGCGCCCTCACCGTCCCTGATGATCGCATGGGCAAGCGTTTGCATCACTTCAGTCAATACCTGTTTGAACGCTAAAAACCCCTCTTGATCGCTTTCAGAGACAACCAAACCCGATTTACCCGTTGCCACCAGCATGCAGGAGTCATTCGTTGACGTATCACCATCAACAGTAATGCGATTGAATGAACAATCAGTTGCATCAATCAACAACTGCTGCAGTAACCCCGCCTCTACCTCAGCATCAGTCGCAACATAACCTAGCATCGTTGCCATATTAGGCTTAATCATGCCCGAGCCTTTAGATATACCCGTCAACGTCACGGTTTTACCCTGATAGACAAACTGTTTCGAGCAACCTTTCAGCCGTGTATCAGTAGTTAAAATACCTTCCGCCGCATCGTTCCAGCCATCCACTGACAACGCCTCTTTCGCCTTAGGCAGTGCCGCTATAAGCTTCTCAACCGGTAGTTTTTCACCAATCACCCCTGTGGAAAAAGGCAATACAGATGCGGTATCGGTATCGCACAACGTCGCAACCGCCTCACATGTGGCGACCGCATCCTGCCATCCCTCTTGTCCTGTGCCAGCATTTGCATTCCCTGTGTTGACGATAAGATAGCGGGCGGCTGCTTTACTTAAATGATCTTTACATAGCTGAACCGGCGCAGCACAAAAAGCATTTTTAGTGAAAACACCGACAACGCTGGCATCATCACAAATACGCATGAGTACAACATCTTTACGACCCGGCGTTTTAATACCGGCTGACGCGGTACCTAGTTCAAACCCTTGTACCGGATGCATTTTACTTGGAAAGGTTGCTGGACCAACGGCCATTTAAATTTTCTCCTTTAGCGCAGAAAGCAGCCAACAGGCTGCTTTCTTAACTGTCTCAAACTGTATAAAAGTTATGTGGATAGTTTACCGTGACACTGTTTATATTTTTTACCGGAACCACATGGACAAGGCTCATTTCGTCCCACCTTACGTCCATCTCTTACAAACGTTTCACCCTGTTCATCTGTAGATTCAGCGTTATCGTCGTCAGACAGCGCGGAACTCTGATCATGGGTAAAATCCATCTGCTGATTTTCAGCTTGCTCACGGCGCAATTGCTCCATCGCCTCAAGCTCTTCAGGTTGCTGCACCTGTACATGACAGATAATACGAATAACATCACGTTTAATATTATCCAATAGCTCCTGAAAGAGATGGAACGATTCACGCTTATATTCTTGTTTAGGGTTCTTCTGAGCATAACCACGCAAGTGGATACCTTGTCGCAGGTGATCCATGGTTTGTAAATGCTCTTTCCAAAGCGTATCAAGCACCTGTAGCATAACTTGCTTTTCAAAGTTACGCATAGTGGATTCACCCACCTGCTTCTCTTTCTGCTTATAAACCGCTAAGATCTCGTCCTGAACTTTTTGATACAAGGTTTCTTCGTGCAGACTATCATCTTGATCAAGCCACTCCTGAACAGGTAGCTTCACTGAGAAATCCGCTTCAAGTGAGCGCTCAAGCCCCGCAATATCCCATTGCTCTTCTAAGCTTTGCGGTGGCACAAACTCACTAAATTTACTTGCAACAACCTCTTCACGCACCGCATTAATCGTTTCAGAGATATCATCCGTTGCCATGATCTCATTACGCTGCTCATAAATAACCGTACGCTGATCATTCGCAACATCATCATACTCAAGTAATGATTTACGAATATCAAAGTTACGACCCTCAACTTTGCGCTGCGCTTTCTCGATAGCATTACTTACCATCTTATGCTCAATCGCTTCACCACGTTCCATACCCAGTGCTTGCATCAACTGGCGAACACGATCTGATGCAAAAATACGCATAAGGTCATCTTCCAACGAAAGGAAAAAGCGCGACGAACCTGGGTCACCCTGTCGACCTGCACGACCACGGAGCTGGTTATCAATACGGCGTGACTCATGACGCTCTGTACCAATAATATGTAAGCCACCGTTCTCGAGTACTTGCTTATGACGCGCTTCCCAAGCCGCTGTTACTTCAGCAATCTGTTCATCAGTTGGGTTATCAAGCTCAGCCAGTTCTGCTTCAAGTTTACCGCCGAGAACAATATCCGTACCACGACCTGCCATATTGGTTGCGATCGTTACCGCACCAGGACGGCCCGCTTGGGCAATGATCGATGCTTCACCACCATGGTTCTTGGCATTCAATACATTATGTACAATCTTCTCTTTCTTTAAGAGCGTAGAGATCAGTTCAGACGACTCAACTGACGCGGTACCCACCAAAACGGGACGCAGCGCTTCCTGACAGGCACGAATCTCTTTCACTATCGCTTCGTACTTCTCTTCTACACTCATGTAGATAAGATCATTTTCATCTTTACGTGAGATAGGCTTGTTCGTTGGAATAACAACAACATCTAAACCGTAGATCTGACGAAGCTCAAACGCTTCAGTATCAGCGGTACCGGTCATGCCTGAAAGTTTTGAATATAAACGGAAGTAGTTCTGGAAGGTTGTAGACGCAAATGTCTGGCTTTCGTTCTGTACCGACACGCCCTCTTTGGCCTCAACCGCTTGATGTAAGCCTTCAGACCAACGACGGCCTTGCATAATACGACCGGTATGCTCATCAACAATGACAACTTCATTGTTTTGTACAATATAATCAACATCTTTCTGGAACAGGTAGTGGGCACGCAAGCCCGCCAACACATGATGCAGCAAGTTCAGGTTATGAGGGGCATAAAGACTTTCCCCTTCATTTAACAACCCTTGTTCTGTTAACAATTCCTCAACAGCAGCATGACCCGCTTCGGTAAGCTCAACCGTACGATTCTTTTCATCTACCGCAAAGTGCTCACTAATATCTTGTGACTCATCTTGCGGATCAATCTCACCATCAAACTTTTTCAGCTGTGGAATCAGCTGATTAATCGTGACATACATCTGCGAGCTATCTTCGGCTGGGCCAGAGATAATCAAAGGTGTACGCGCCTCATCGATAAGAATCGAGTCGACCTCATCCACAACCGCAAAGTTAAAGTCTCGCTGTACCTTCTCATCTAGACTAAACGCCATATTGTCGCGAAGGTAATCAAAACCAAACTCGTTGTTCGTTCCATAGGTAATATCAGCGGCATAAGCAGCGCGCTTAGTTGCGGGGTCTTGTCCCGAAAGCGCAACACCTACCGTCAAGCCTAATGCTTCATACAATGGACGCATCCACTCAGCATCACGACTCGCTAGATAATCGTTGACAGTAACAACATGCACACCCAAACCAGTTAACGCATTTAGATACACTGCAAGCGTTGCCACAAGGGTTTTACCCTCACCCGTACGCATCTCAGCGACTTTGCCATCATGCAATGTCATACCACCGATTAGCTGTACATC
>Ga0115007_10002086_pt1 | contig 12481 bp, 10 predicted proteins | sample ArcOceMetagenome_2_FD_87166 | JGI IMG/M metagenome (GOLD analysis project Ga0115007, IMG submission 87166) | Marine eukaryotic phytoplankton communities from Arctic Ocean - Arctic Ocean ARC135M Metagenome | ecosystem: Environmental > Aquatic > Marine > Oceanic | place: Arctic Ocean | collected... | reverse complement strand
TAATAGCGAAGTAACTATAGCAATGTTGACCCAACTTTAAAGCCATCGTATTTATTTTATTCCTTCCGAAAGACATTTGTTGTTCTATGACAAAGTGTGAGCATTTGTCCCAATATTCTGAGTATGAGTCCAATAGGTCTGTCATATTATGAAAGGTTTCTGGGTCTAAATAAGATCCTTTTTTACAGTTTTCTGTAAGATCAGAGTTTTTATGGAGGATAGACATACCGTTCATACAAACTTGGTCAAGAAGATTTTGCATGGAAGCAGATGGGGTACCATCTACGTTATACCGTTCTTTTAATGGTATATTTTTTAGAGATGATAATTGCTTGTCATACATTTCTTCTACATAAAATGCGAAGTTTTTTTTCCTATATCAAAAGATGCAACCCACATAGTATCTTTTGTTTTATTTGGAGATGAGTGTTTCATTTTTGTATTGTGTGTATTTACATTTAAATCTTAAATATAAATTTAGTACTATTAGTTAGATTAATTATTCTCTTCTACACTCCATCATTGTTTGTTTTATAATATTCCTTATTAATAGATAAAAAAGCGTCTATTTCTTGTAGTAGAGTATCTATATCACAACATACTTTAAGATCATCTAAGTATGTACTTTTTATATTGACTAGTCCTTTTTGTGACTGGTCTAAATCAAACAGTATATTTTTACATACATGTTTTTCTGACTCGTTGTTGGATGTAGAGTATTTTTGAATAATTTCAAATGTATTTTTTATGGTATTTCTTATAAAGTTAAGTGTATTTTGTCTATTACATTGATTAAAAAAAGTTCTTGATAATGATGTTTTAAGACAGTCAGATTGTACGATCATATATTTTACATTAATTTTTTCACTTTTTTGTATTTTACTGATAAACTTTAGTCTACTAATAACTTCTTTATCTGATTCCATAATATTTATATTAAAATTGGATGTATCTTTAAATGCTGAGATAAGTATGGGTGCTACTAATTGAACTAATTGATACATTCTTTTATTAAATAATATTAATATTTTTAGTGATAATTATAATCATATTTAATATTAATAAAAGAAATGTTAGAACTTGAGACTAAAAAAGAAAAGATATATTTATCGGTATTAGTTATAAATATAGTTATTCTAATATTCATAATTATATATTTACGCAATAATTGTCCTGAATGTAGAAAAACATATTCAATAAATCCTACACAACCTGTAATTGTATATAAAATTGGTTAATTAAGATTATGTAATATTTTCAATACGAGGTTGAATACCTTGTTTATAAAGATTATACGCAACTTGATATTCTGATGTTAAAAAAAAGCTTATTTGATATATGATATCATCTGGGATATGTTTTGATAATCTTTTGTATAGTTTCATTGTTTCAACTATATAGTAAGGAGCCATTTCAGATTCTATTCTTCTACGGATATAAGATAACTCACTTAAATATACATAGTTGATCCATAGCCCCATTGGTTTTTCTGTAAGATCTCCTTTTTTATATTCTTCGATAGCATCCAGTATACCATCTCGTTCTAAACATAGTTTTTTATAACTTGTTATTTTCGTGTATGACATTTTATAATAAATATTATAAAATGTTTTTAATTCAATTATTTATTTACACCTTAGAAATTTAAATATGACAATATATTAATATCCCGAACCACAATTACAATTAATAATACCACAAAATGGACAATCTTCTTTATAGTTTTCTTGTACGATTAATTCAGTTAAATTTCTTTTTGAACTATTAGTATATATATGTAGTTCTCCATCTTTAACCATACACGATTTGCATTTATTTTTATATTTTTCTAGAGAATTATTTAATTTATTTTTACAATTTTTACATTTTTTATATAAATGATTTTTTATACTATATGGTTTATAGTTTCCTCCTTTTTTTGTCTGTATATTTGTTTTATAACTAATAATACTTTTATGGTCATAATTAAATAAATTTATAATATTTTTTGCTATTTCTCTTAATTCTTTTTTATCACAGTCGATACAATATAGTAAAATTACACTTTCATCTTCGTTATATGCATTTGGATTATTCATTGAAGTTGAACATTTCATAGTTACTATATTTTTTAATTTATTACTATGAAATAAATCAGTCGCTAATTTCCATTGTTGATTGATAATATTTTTATCATACCATAACATAAATTTTCCATATTCATTATTATCCTTTAATGTTATCACACATTTATCATTTATAAACTTATACGATACTATATTTTCAAAATTATCATGAATATATTCATCTGAATTAATTTTATCTATTGTTATGATATTAGGATTTTCTATAACATATACCCATTGTGAATTTTTAATTTGAGATGGCAAAGACATTTTAATAATTTTAAATTATTAAAATAGTAAATTCAATTATTTATCTTTGAATTGTAATTTAATACCTAGCAATGATATTAACTCTTCCTGCATTTTTACTCTTATTTTAGATCTGTGTTTATATTGATTCAATACTAAATCTTTACTAAATTTATATTTTGAGTTAGATTCATCTTTATCTGTATCAGTATATAATACATTCAATACATCATCAAAAGGGTTAGTCATTAATTTTAGATAGTATAGATAATCTATTCTCAACACAGATCGGTGATGTTTGAAATATTCAGAATCTTCTACTTTTTCATATTGTTTAGATTTATGACCTCCCTGTGTTGAAATAACATATTCAAGTCGAGTACCCGAGTCAACTCTCTGACCTCTGAATCTCATTCTCTCTGCTAATTGTACAACAGCAGGAAGACATCTTATATAATAATCTTTGGGAGTATTACAATCCTTAAGTTTAAATTGTCTAATTCTTTCTTTTGGTTCGGTACTTAATAGAGGAACAGTATATTGACCCATTTTTCCCTTTTTTTGATTCTTTTCGTTAAAAAACGGGGTTACTTCTAAATTTCCATGATCACCAACTGCTTTTGTAATAATAAAGTCAGTGTATGGATAATAACCACTACATAATTTATTTATTTCATCTATAACAAATCCTAATATTTCATCTTTAGGAGATTTATTGAATACTTTCATAATTAAAGTTTCATATATATTACGAATAAATACACTGTTATCTCTTCTTGCTAGTAATACTCCTTTTTTACCAACCTTTTCTTCAACAACTCCATCTCTACCACATTTCTTATACATATATCTCTTTTTAGTCAAAATAAAAAATCTCCAGTAAATTTCTTCTTCGAACTCTAATACGATAGGAGCAGGAAACATTTTTGTTACCTCGCTCGCAACATAAAGAGCATGATCCCAGTTTTCTTGAGCGGTTTTAAGGTGAGGGAAGACTATATAGTTACTGTTATGAACCACCAACTGACCTACTCCAGCAGCGAAATGATGATTTTCTGTTTCTATATCATAAATATATTCGGGTGGTGGAATAAAATTTGGTGGTTTCTCTAATGGTACTATAGAATTACGAATAGCAGTTTCTTCTATTTTCTTAACTTTATTAGGACAATATCTAAATTTCTGTGTAGGAGATGATCCTGTCAATTTATATATATCTGGTTTATCTTTTCTAACATTAATACTGACTTTGTAACCAATCGTTTTCATAAGATAAAATAATCCTGCTGAGCCAATTGCTCCTTTATTACTACAAGAAATTGCTGGGTCTTTTTTGCTACCGTCTCCAGCATAATATCCCATAAAAAATGATTGTCTAATATCAAACGGAGAATTGAAAATTATATTCGGTATTCTTTTACTTCTTCTTTGGTCATAAAACATATCTCTATACTTTTTAACCAACGAAATTATTGATCCATTTTTATTCTTACATCTTGGAGATAATTTATTTACACCGCTTGATTTCATAGTATCCATTATAATAAAGTTTAAGTTGTTTTCGTGTTTATTTAAAATATTTAAGCATTTATTTAACAATTTATTGTCTTGATTATTTATAGCCCAACTTGCTTTTGAAGGATATTTACCACAAGAACCATCAGCATAAAATAATCCCCAAACAAACGCTATTTCGCAATTTATATATTCATCATTACCATAAAGTATTAAAGTCTCAGGAATAATATATTCTTCTATTTTATGGGTAGTAAGTTTATTTGGATATAATGGTTCTTTTGGTGTATCTTCAGGAAGAGGCATTTCAGATATACAAAGTTTATCACCTATTTTTACATCTTTACCTTTTGCGGCGTCACCATTTTCCCATAATAAAGAATGGTCTAAAGAGCATTCTACCGAACCAGTATGAGTTGTAACTCTAATTAATGGTTTGGCAATGCTGTTTCTAATTATATGTTTTATCCTAGTAAATCCTATATCGCTCCAAACTGAAAGTCCTTCGTGTGATTGTGATATTTGTTTACCAGTTGGAGTAGGTTTCCAATTACCGTCACTTATTTCTTCCATAGTCATATATTCAATGAATCCATTTTTATTTTTTACAAGCACAGGACAGTCTGGTAATACACAATCCGTATCACCGTAAATGAGTTCACCCCCAAACTTTTCAGGAATAGTTTTAGCGACAATACCAATATTCTTTCTACCCATTGCTGTTGTACAGTTATGTACTACAATACCATTAGCTAAGAATGAATGTTGGGGTACATCGACAATATCATATACATCGTCTACTCCATCATATCTTATATCTATGACATCTAATATTATACAAGGAGATGATATATCAGTTCTATTCAAAGAATATATTTTATTACCAGTTTTTTTATCTGAAAACCAATGTTCACATTTTACTAATTTTGTATATTCACGAGCAGTTGGGAAATACTTACTTAGTAATTTAACATTTTGTAATTTATTAGGTCTTGTTCTGTGATTATATACAGATGTACAGCTGGCTAGTGAGTAGTATTCATTGATAGGGATTTCTTGTTTATACTCTTCTTCTCTTGCTTTATTTAAAGAATTTTGTATGCTGTTTTTACTTGAACTATAAATTTCAGATGCTTTTATCACAATATTTGTATGTTGTTTCCTAGTATTATCAGAAAATCTTTGATAAGATGACGCAACAGACAATTTATTGGTCTTGTCAGAACAATATCTAAACCCTATTTTTTTAGCAAATTTTAGGGATGATGATGTATTGCTTCTAATTAAATATTCCCATCTAGGATTTTCTTTATAATCTTTCGGTTTTAGTTGTTCTCTTATTCTTGAAGGTTTGTTTTCGACTTGCCAAAAATTAAGGTCGAATTTATTTAGCAACATAATTAAATTATTCATTGTTGTATTCATATTATCTTTATATTTTTCAATAGTTGCTAAGCCAAAACAAACAGGTGAAAATGAAGGATGGGATACAGAGAGTGACGGGCTTGTTCCATCACCTCCAAATAGTCCTCCCAAAAATTCTCTTATAATAGATAATGGACAATAGTCCTCTAATAAAAATTTAGGGAGAGTATATGGTTGATGGCTACGTTTACCAATAATTATATCTTCTAACATAATAATCTTGTTAACCAATATTTTCGGTATATGAACAACATATGAACTACCTTTTATATTTTCACGTTTACAATTGCATATTGACGGTCTTTTATTAGTAAGAATTTCTATATCATTTACAAACATATTTGCGTCTAGCAAAGTTCCTATATAAACACTACTTTCAATAATATCTTTATTCAGACGAGTGTACTTGCTAATAGTACCATCAGATAAAATAAACCCTAATATTCTACAGAATGCCAATGTCTTAGTTCTATCATCTTCAGTATTCATTGTATAATCTAACAATGACCATCCATTTTCACTGTCAGTTATTATATCTTCAGGTAATTCTGTCCCAACAATAACCTTTGAACAGTTCTCATTTAAACTTAATGAATTTTTAGTCCACTTATATTTTGGTACCATTTTAGAAGCTTCAATCCATCCGTTTTCTGTCATAATTTTATGATCTGGAGTACATCGTATCGTTCTCCCGTCTATTAAAGTTATTTTTACTACCTCTCTTTTTCCGTTATATTTTAATCCATTTCCATTGGAAATTACTTGTCTATTATTATCATATGCCCATATTAATTTAGTATTTTTTATGTCTTTTAGTTTTCGTGTGTATCCGTATGAATATGATATTTTACTATCTCCGTCGAGACACATAGCACCAGGCATAAACGGTAGATATCCTCTTGTGACACCCATAGCGCCATACATACTATTAGCAGATACTTTATACGCAAGTTGTCTTTTATCTAATACATCACATAGTGCTCTCATTGACGTTTTGTCATAATCTGTGATATTATCAAGTTTATTCAATATATTAGGAATAAGTTCTCTGACGGATTCAGTCTCCTTATCATTAATTTTTTCTTCAGATATAATCTTTTTGAGTATTTTGATTTGTTTTCTGGTGTAAGACCTAGCGCTGAGTAAATTTTCTAGCACTGTAGGCATAACACCCTTTGGTTCTTTTAGAAATCTGAAATGGCGTTTACAGCACATAGTATGTTTAGGTTTAGTTTTTCTAACAGTCTTATCATGTGAGCAACCAACATGATCTTCCCAATCCATAACATGACATTTACTATCGGGAATATTCGGATCATTAACCAATGTAGAATAATCAATATTATATGCGATAATTGTTGTAGGGTATAGAGAAGCAAAATCAAATGGTAATACCCTGTCATATACACCTGCTTTAGGTTCAAATACAGTTGCCCCTACATAATGCTCGTCATCTTTAGGAATATAACCATCTTTTTCTACAACAAAATCATTATATAAACAATATTTATACAACTGTGAATATACTTTGATTTGTTGTCCTTGGGTATACAAGTAAAAGATAGGCACATTACAAGTTTTAGCCATTTCACAAAGACCAATCCAAGTTTGTAATTTATTAAATAACCTAACAACCAAAACGCTATCCTGAACACAATATTTTGAAACAATTCCCATTGCTTTTTTAGCCTGTTTAGAATATACACCGTCTTTATGTTTTATTCCAATACGATAACACTTGAAAATACCTTTTACTGACAAAGGATCTTTTGTACTACCCAAAAAATGTGTTGAAATAGTTTTGAGTTTATAATTATCCATTTTATAATCTCTTTTTACTAACGGCAATAGATCAACATATAATCTTCCTTCAGCATCTAGAAACTGGAATGTTTGATTTCCATAAGCAGAAGAAGACCATTTGATTGTCTTTTCAGCTGCGTGACCATATTTTAGGAAACCTTGTTGATCAAAACTGTCAATACAGTAGTTCATTTTGGCTCTATCAATCATATACGGGATATCAAAATTTAGAATATTATATCCAATAATAACATTTGGATTCTTTTCCTGTATAAATTCTGTATATCCGATCAATAAATCATGCTCGGTTTCATACATATATATTTCAATATCTTCACCAGTAGTTTTTGGATCAGGCTCACCAAGAGTCAGTAAATATTTTTCCATATTCTTTTCATCATCGCCATGTCTAAACAAAACACAAGAAACCTGGAATATTTTATCTCCAGGTTTCTCTGCTTTAGGCATAGCAGAAGGATTGGTAGAATTTACTTCAATATCAAAACTCATTATTAATGGAGAAGCGACATTATTCTTTTTGTTAGGTTTGAAATTTTTCCATTTGACTTTATATTCGTGCTCACAAAGAGTTTTTTGCTCGTCAGGATGGACTTTTTTACCAGCGAAATCACACCAACCAGCAGTTGATATATTTCTATAACTAGTGAATTGTAAGATAGGAGAAGCATCCTGTTCGTGCATTTTTATTGTTATAATACCTACACCAATTACATTGATGGGCTTTCTGATTTTGTATGACAAAATACGAATATCTGACTGGTGTGAAAATGATAGAAAAAGATAAGGAAAAGTTTTACGTTTACCATTAGAGTTTATGTGAGCATAATAAAGTCTTTTTTTATACATTAAGCGTTTAACTAAAGGTTTTTTATCACCCAAAAGATTATCAAGTTTATTACATATCATTTGTGCTTTACTAGAAGTCCATAGAATACTCTCTGGAAGTTCTAGATAAACAAAAGGAGTAAAGTTGTTTATTCGAACACATATATTCTCATTGGATTCGTTTAATCCATATACACGAATGGATGTGACTTCTTCTTCTTTCTCATCCATATGCCAACTATACGGGAACATTGTACATTTTTCCATGTTTATTTATTTTATAAAATTAAGAACTTAAATTCATTTTTAAATTTAAGTTCTTAATTTTGGCATCATACTAAAAACAAGAAGATTCATCTGTTTGAGACCTTAATTCTTCGTATATGTTTTGTATCCAATTTCCACTTTATATTCAACCGAGGATAAATATAAAGACGCAAGTTACTTATCATGGGACCCAAAATATCAATGTCCTGGAAATAAAGAACCTAAAAATGGTTCGAAACCAAATAGTCAACAATATAAAGTATTTTGTTAATGTACTTTAAACGATACTTGTTTAAAATATATTAAAGCATGAAAATATATTTTTCCCGACATGGAGAAAGTGTCAATAACACAAAAAATATTATCGGGGGTGATTGTTGTTTATCAGAAAATGGCAGAAATTATTCAAATAATTTAAAAGAACATTTTAAAGACACCAAAGATTTAAAAATATTAACAAGCAAATTAAAAAGAACAATCGAAACAGTTGAAAAAATAAATGCCCCAAAAGAACATATCGAAGAACTAAATGAAATATATGCAGGAGACTTTGAAAATTTTGATTTAGATTTTATTCGAAAAGAATATTACAATATTTATACATACAGAAATGAAGATAAAATAAATAGATCATATCCAAATGGTGAAAGTTATAATGATCTACAAAAAAGAGTTAATAAAGTATTAGAAAAAATCGATCTAAATAAAGACGGCACACTATTGATTATTTCTCATAAAGCTGTTTCACGAATTATATATTCTTTTTTTACTAAAACAAAATTGGATCCTAATTTAAAAATAGAATTAAATATTCTATACGGGTTGGAAACTAAGAAATTTAGAAAATTATTATTTGTATAAACTAAATGTCTAAGTCTATAGGAGATGAAATATATTCTGATACTGCATCATTTGGACGAATTTGGTCTATAATTAGTGCTATAATAGGAACTTTATTTGGAATATTTTTTATTATTGTTGGAGTTTATATTATAGTACACAAATCTCATTTAAAATCTACAAAAGGAGATATTGTAAAAGATTCCGAATGTAATGTAACAATAGACAATAATAGCAAATATACACAATGCTCAACAACAGTCAATTATAATGTAAATGGAAATGAATATCCAGATAAATCAGTTAACACTGGTTCTACTAAGTTTACTAAAGGAAAAAATAATATAACAATATGGTATTCTCCTGTTAACCCTGAAAATCCAGAGTATAGTCCAGCACCTATATGGGTTGGATGGTCTATGATATTAATATCATTATTAGCAGTACTTGGTGCTTGGTTTTGGGTATGGTTAACACATAAATATAAAATTGCTGCTGCGGCTCAAGGAGCTTCGGGAATATATTCTATAATTACAGGTCATTAATTTATAATACTTATTAGTATTATAAAATGCTATCAAAGATAATATACTAAATCCAGCTAAAAATATATAACAATAAATAACTTCATTTAGAATAACTACAGGTTGACCTAAAATTTCAGGATTTCCGTTTTAGTATAAACTTAACTTATATAATAACATTAAATTTGCTAATAAAAGCAAAAATAGTTAAAATAAAATTAAAATATATTTTAATTTTATTTTAACTATTTTTTTTATTTTATTAAATAAATGACAATCACATTTTACTCGATGGGTACTAAATGTACATATTGCGTAAAAGCTGAAAATATACTTAAAGACAAAATTAAAGACGGTACTATTATAGTAAAACCAGCATCAGAAGCAAATGGTAAATTTGGAGGATTCCCTTCGTTTGATAGCTCTCAATCTGATAAAACACATTCAGGATGTCCTTCTTCTTATCAGCATTTGTTAGAATTATTAGAGCACAAAGAAAATAAAGAAAATAAAGAAAATAAAGAAAAATATCAATATAATAATTTACGGATATCTAATACAGCTAAAAAATGTTGTTCTGGTTTGAAATTTATTACTACAGACCCAACAAACCCAAACACAGACAAAACATTTAAATATGGTTTGTGCTTATGCTTTACAGATTTAAATATGTTACTAACCTCAGATGAACCAATTGGGATAGATAGTATCGGTGCTTCTCGATCTACTAATATATTTGTTTCATCACCAGACGCTACATTGGAAATTAATGATATTGTTTCTGATGTGTTAATAGATTGGTCTGATATCCAGAAACAACTCGTAGCCGATTTTCAATGTACTAAAGAAAGTGATTGGAGTCTACCAAGCGACCCAAATGACATAAATGAAGAATGGGTAAATAAAATGAAAAATTTACAAAACTTATTAAAACCTTGTAAAGAAGATAATAGTGTTTATTGTTGTCCGGGAGTAGACGGACCTAATTGTCAGGGAGTAGATGGACCTAACAATTGTGATTGCACAGGAAACTGTTCTAAAAATTCTGTCTGGGTGAATGGTTTAATTATTACCGGTGTTGTATTTGTTATACTAGCTATTATTATAGCATGGTCAAAAAGATAATTAATTTTTATTTGCCTTAGATAATAACCACGAAGATGATTGAATTTTATCTCCTAAATTGTCTACTAATTTAGTTCCCATTTGATTACAAATATCTTTTTCTGGAATAGTATCATTATTTTGATCTCCTCCATTAGTAAAAATATCAGGATGTAAACGTGACAATGTTTTACAAACTGTACGATCTTCATCAACTGATAAAACAGCCATATCAACACATCTAAGACTACGAACAATCTTTAAACGCTGATTTTCAGGCATAAATGATGTTCCCTTCTTAAGATATGATTGTTTATCACTATTTACAATCACTATAAGTTTATCACCTAGTTGTTTACTTTTTTCCAAGTACTCAATATGACCATAATGAATTGGATTGAAATATCCTGACGCGCACACAATAGTTTCTGACATAAATTTTATTTCAGAAAATTATAACTTTAAAACATTATTTATTTGTAATTATTCTATATAAAATAGAAAATATTATATCTAATCCTAAAACTAACATACACATTATAGTATTTTCTGTATATAAGTAATAAGAAGCCAACATATATAACATTCCGTGAACTAATCTAGTTTCATGCCAAAATACTTTTGCTACTTGTACTTCATCATTAGAACCAGTCAAGTATTTATAAATAAACCCTATACCCATTGACACTAAAATACCACTAGCAATTAGTCTGATATTATCGTTTTTATTTTTTGATAAGTAGCCTGTTAATATCAAAAGACATACTCTAATTATTAAACATACTATCCATAAAGGTTGTATCTTCATTATTTAATATTATTTAATATTATTAAATAATATTAAATAATATTCATTTACAACTTTTTCAGGAGACTTTCATTTGTTTTAGTTTATGAATAACTCTCACATATATAATTAATCTCGTTCATTATTATTAATAATTCATATTAATAATTATCTTTAATTACACTATTTAAATTCAAGAGATAAATTTTTATCATATACATACTTTCGGAATATATCTATATTGCTCAAACCATTCATTCATATTCTCTCCAGTATTAGAAAATTTAACCTTTTTAAATCTTTCTTGTCTTTTCTTTTCCATATATAATTCTTTCTTCTTGTGTAACCAAAATCCCATCAAACATATACTATCGCTCATATCATGTTTTCTATTATAAAAACTATATTTATCTATAGCCCTTTGATGCCAATCATATTTATTTTCAGCAATATACATAGTTTGCTCTTTTCTTTGCTCATAATCATAATGTCCTATACGATAATGTTTGTGCATAGAAGACGGCGAAATAAGATGACATTTTTTTCTCCACCTAGAATATATTAGTTGCTCTACAACAACTAAACCCTGTGGAGGCTGTCTTTCAATTAAAATATAATTAGCCTCTTCAAATAATGGGGAATGTTCGTGAAATACATGCTCCATCCAATCAGCAACGCTTCTAGTATGATGTAATTTACATTCTACTCCATGTAATTGTTTTTCGTGAGTATATTTAGTAATATCAATTAAATCTACATATGTAACTTCTTTGAGATTAAATTTTTTATCTATTAAACCAACACTTATACCTAAATTTAAAATACCAATGTCAATACTTAATACTATTTTATCATAATCAATATCTGTTATATTCTCTTCATTGCCCCCTATGTCCTCGTGCCCTATGTCCTCGTGCCCTATGTCCTCTTCCCCTATGTCCTCTTCCCCTATGTCCTCTTCCCCTATGTCCTCTTCCCCTATGTCCTCTTCCCCTATGTCCTCTTCCCCTATGTCC
>Ga0115007_10002085_pt1 | contig 12492 bp, 11 predicted proteins | sample ArcOceMetagenome_2_FD_87166 | JGI IMG/M metagenome (GOLD analysis project Ga0115007, IMG submission 87166) | Marine eukaryotic phytoplankton communities from Arctic Ocean - Arctic Ocean ARC135M Metagenome | ecosystem: Environmental > Aquatic > Marine > Oceanic | place: Arctic Ocean | collected... | reverse complement strand
AATATATGACGGAGATGCACTAGGACTAGAGCTAGGAGATCCAGTAGGTGATCCAGTTGACAAGCTTGGTCCATCACTAGGAGAAAAACTAGGACCATCTGTTGGAGTTAAGCTCAACGCCAGACTCGGCTCTGTACTCAGACCATCCGATGGAGACAAGCTTGGCCCGTCAGATGGAATATATGACGGAGATGCACTAGGACTAGAGCTAGGAGATCCAGTAGGTGATCCAGTTGACAAACTTGGTCTGTCACTAGGAGAAAAACTAGGACCATCTGTTGGAGTTAAGCTCAACGCCAGACTCAGCTCTGTACTCAGACCATCCGATGGAGACAAGCTTGGTCCGTCAGATGGAATATATGATGGAGATGCACTAGGACTAGAGCTAGGTGATCCAGTAGGTGATCCAGTTGACAAGCTTGGTCCGACGCTCAGAGATTCACTCGGTAAAACATTTGGACCATCTGTTGGAGTAAAGCTCGGCGCAACACTAGACTGCGATCTTGATGATGATGTAGGAGAAATAGAGGGATAATCTGATGATGCTGCCAACGGGAAAGCACTGGGGCTACCGGAAGGGCTTCTTGAAGGAACTCCACTAGTAGGACTTACGCTGGAACTTAACGTTGGTCTTCCAGTAGGTTCTTCAGAAGTATTGACAGACGGAGGGGAGCTTGGGCTACTGCTAGGGGCTTCACTTGGGATTTCAATTGGTGAGGCACTTGGTCTTGCAGATGGAGCCGGACTCTTTGTTGGGGTATTACTAGGAGCAGATGAGGGGAAGTAACTTCCAGATGGACCAAAACTTGGACTACCGGTAAACGTTGCGGTAGGCGTTGCGGTAGGCGATGCAGTAGGCGATGCAGTAGGCGATGCAGTAGGCGATGCAGTAGGCGATGCAGTAGGCGTTGCGGTAGGCGTTATGGTAGGCGATACAGTAGGCTGTAAAGATGGAGAGTCTATTGGTGATACGGTGGGAGATGGAGACCCAGTAGGTGTAGACGATGGAGATAAGGTTGAGAATTCAGTATCCTCGAACGAAGCAGGAGTGACCTCGACACACCTCCAAAATGGTTCAGTCAGCGTACATGCGCAATTTTGCGACTCTGTCATCGTTTCTTCATCTGTAGTTATAAATCTGGAATATGTACATTGACCCCATGAGAAGCTATCTGGTAGGATAGCGCCACACGAATTTCCATTTGCAGGAAATTCAATGGGACACCAAAAACGATCCACGTCCTGGATCCGCCCAATTACTACCCCCAGTGAAGGTTCAGACAACTCAGAAGATAACTCGAACGAAGGAATTTTTGATGATTGTGGATTACTGACTGATGCGTTTCCAGAAGGTTTATCTGTTCGTACTTGTTGATCATCTATTCGTGTACCGATTGGAATTTCAAAGTCCACTGGAGGAAGATTTGGTGGAGAAGTGGGTTCTGGTATTGGGATATCGACTACAAATCGATTCTTCAATATTTGATGCTTCGCTGTTTCGCAATCTGTATACGAAACAGGAAATTCTGGGTCGTTTATATCGTGTTCGCTATTGCTTTTGCTGTAGCTCGTATCGCATCGAATCTTCCCTTCATCATCTTGCTGAAAGTAGTTCGCTTCAATCCCTTTCAACAAGAGGGAGATTATTATTGCACAATATTTCAAGATACGATTCATTTTGTTGTACTCCCTATGTGCTTTCATAGACATAAAATTTCTCTTTCTTTCAATTTGTTGAATTCACAACTCTGGTATAAACGACAGTGTATATGTAAAAATGAGGTTGAAAAGGAAAAAAAAATAAGTTTTTTAAATTTATTTATAACTTTGTGAAGATGTGAAGGTCGGATTGCGTAACGACTATGAGTATAACTTAACGAGTTAACAAAAAAAAGCATAAATAACGATATTTTTAAGCCCGCGGGACTCGATGCTCACTTGATTCCACGTGGAAGACCAAACAAAAACATAAACTTCATTTTCTATCCGCATCCGCATCTTTATCGAAGGCTCAAAGGCACTCACTAACGTTCAATTGCACAATATCTACTACAGTAGTACAACCAATAAAGAAAATTTCTAGCCGAGAAAGAAAAAGAAAAAGAGAAAAAATGCCTCCTAAAGCAAAGAAGAATGCAGAAGATGAAGATCTTGGTTTGATGAAGGCCGCTCGTTTCGGCCGTGTCAAGAACACTGTAAGTTCGAATTGATGACTAATCGTTTTAATAAAAGTATCAGATTGCTGTAAGATTTTCACGCCCTTTCATTAGAAGCACGTATTGTAGCACGGAATCAAATCAAATCAAAATCAAATCATCCTCAACCCTCGACTTCATATCTTTATAAATGTTCTGTGTTCCCCTCTTTCATATATTACGAATTCAGTTAACGATGGGTTTTGTCGGACTTCCAAATGTTGGAAAGTCTACTCTTACTAATCTTTTGAGTGGTGCCAATCATGCGGAGGCTGCAAATTACCCGTTCTGTACAATTGGTACGTATATATAATATATAATATATAATATATAATATAGTTAAGCACTAATTTCTTGTCGTACACGGGGATGGCATATCGTGAACGCTTTTTCTGTATGCATATTCGCCAAACTATATCACACACACACTAACAAATCGATCTGTTGGTGCAACTTCTTACGTTCTTAACAACAACAACAACAATAACAAAACAAAAAATTGTAGATCCAAATGTTGTTCAATGTATTGTTCCTTCGAAAGACTTCAAATATCTAGCGGACTGCTACAAACCATCAAGCATTGTACCTGCAGTATTAAAAGTAACGGATATTGCCGGTTTGATTAAGGGTGCTAGTGAGGGTGCTGGTCTTGGTAATGCATTTTTATCTCATATTGCGGCAGTTGATGGGATTTATCACTTAGTTCGAGCCTTCGATAGTGATGAGGTTATTCATGTCGATGATAGTGTAAATCCGATCCGTGATTTGGAAACGATTCAGGGTGAACTTTGTCTCAAAGATAAAGCTACTTTGGAAGCTGTCTTTATCCGTGAAAAAGATCGAGTTCGCAAAGAAAAGGGTTTGTCCAAACAGACAACAGATATTCCTCTTGGTGAAACATTCCTAATGGCGCACGGAAAGGTAGGTTGTTGCTCTTCGTACTACTGTACGACGATAAGGAAGAAGTTAAAAAGAAAAATTAGATTTCTCATTAAAAAAAAACATCATTAACTGATGTTGTGCGTTGCATCATTTATTTTTATATTTTTTACAGGCAACGGCATTGGTTGAATCAAATACTCCTATTCAAACAGGTGAATTCAAAGATTCTGAAGTAGATATCATTCGTGATTGGGGTTGTATCACAACTAAACCACAGATCTACATCGTCAATCTGTCACAGAAGAGTTTCCTTCATAAGGGAAACAAATGGCTTCCTAAGATTATGGAATGGGTTAAAACGCATGGCGGCGGTCAAATATTGCCAGTCTCGTGTGAATTCGAACAGGCCTTAACCGATTTGAAGGATGATCCAGATGGGCAAAAAGGTAAGTTGAGTGATCAATCACACCAACAACAGCATCAGCAAAAGCAAGAATATACATCAGTAATTAATTTTCTGCCTTCTTGAGCAAGATTTAAAAATGGGAAATATCTCATAGATTGACTATGTCTTGTTCTTGTTTTTAATTTTGTTTGTGTACATAAACGCATACGTATATATTGCCTACCGTGTTAGCTTTTCTTGAACAATGCAAGGAAGAAGCTGCGAAAGCTGGACTTAAAGGTGAGATAAGATCGATGGTTCCTCGTTTGATAAGAGCTGGTCGTCAGGCTCTTTGCTTGCAAAGTTTCTTCACTGCTGGGCCGAAGGAAGTTCGATCTTGGACAATCATGCAAGGAGCTAAAGCACCTCAAGCTGCCGGTACGATCCACACAGACTTTGAAAGAGGTTTCATCAAGGCTGAGGTATGCGCATTTGCTGATTTCAAAGCTCTTCACAACGGAGAACCTAGTATGGCGAAAGTCAAGGATGCTGGAAAATATCGACAGGAAGGAAAGCAATATACTATGCAAGATGGCGACATTGTTGGTACGTACAATACTAAAATAATTTTGAGAAAAATGTTGTATCAGCGAATATTACGATGAGTGACTACAGCAAACTCCTTCGCCACTCAATTACTTACCTGGTGCTTTGATTTTTTGATTTATCGATTTATCTCTTTCTTTATTCTTATTTCTACATTATCCCCCAACATATTAAAGTATTCATGCACAATACAACAACTGCAAAGAAAAAATAGAAATTGAATTCGCATGATATATTCAATATTATATTACTATGGTCAGCCAAAATAAAAGTAATTTTTATAATTGAAATATCTATATACATATAATCCTATTTTATAAATCACTATTGTCCTGTTACGCCTCTCCATATTCTTTTGTACCAAACATTTTTAGCCTCGCGTTCTTTACGTCTCCGTTCAAGAACTTCATCGGGTCTTTCTATTCTCTTTGTATTATCAAAATCTTCTTTCATAATGTAGTTTAATTTGTCCATCATTTCATCGTGTTCCTTATCCATCACTGCTTGCCGTTCTGATCTAATGGGTTCCACAACACGAAAGAAAGGTAAAACAGGAAAAAGAAATCATCACATAATTATCATGAGTTGAGTGTGAATATTGAATAGCATATTATTGCGAGATCCAACGAAAACGAATAAATCAATCACATAATCAAAGAATGAGCAATCGTATAGAAATCATTGATTTTTTTGAATCAATCGTTTGAGATCGTCGTAGTATACGTACTTGGAGATTCTCCCTTGAAATGCATCACGTTCTCTATTCTTGCCCTCAATACCACTCGATACTACCCACACTCCTAAACCACAAAATAAAAACATAGGTACTCCCGCTTTTAATAAATGCATACTCCCTTCTTCTTTTTCGCCCTTTCCACCGCTGCTTGTTGAAAGTTGGCGTCGTCGACAGATAATTACTTGTTGATCAATAATCTTCGCCCCTCTATTACTACTTCTAGAAAACAGAAATGGATGACGAAAACCACGAATGATACGACGATTTATTGCACTATGGATCTGCATCATCATGCTTTGTTGTTTAGAATTAAAAAGTGTAACTACAAGTACAAGTACTATCCACCCCCACACCAATTTTCATTATCGTTGCTGAATAAAAAAAATGAGAAAAATGATCATCGTCATCGTCATCACATCATTTTCATCAATCCCTTTTTTCTGTCACATAATATGATTAGTTCAGACATGGATAAAAAATTAATGAAAGAGTTTAAAAAATCGCATCCCCCATTTCAATTCGCACTATACTTTTCTAACTTTAACTATTTTCTAACTGATTGCAGTTTTAAAGTTAGACTAACTAACTACAAACTATATAAAAGCAAGCAAGACAAAGAAGGAAGAATAGTGAGTCACATTTTGTTAATGCAATTTTTACATTCAATATGATATTCATTCATACTTGAATATAAACTTTTTTAAATTGAATGAGCTACATTACAGTACAATGTGTATGCACTACGTATGTACTTGTAAAAATAAAAATGGTGTAAAGTAATAAGTCATTTTTATCTAATAAAATCAATTGCATTATTCATTTTCTTATATAAGCTGGTTATTTGATACTTGTATTATTTGCAACCAACAACCGCCGTTCACATAGCATAGTATGTATATGTAATATGTATATGTATATTTTGTATTTTCCTATTATGTTCAATATATACAATGTATTAAAAGGTTTGTTGCAATTGTACCATCCTTTTCTCGATGGTAATGATATGCCATTATACACAATTTCAAATGGATCATCTTAAATAATGTACTCAAAATATTATTGTTGGTGGTGGTGGATGATACTTTGAGTTCATCGACGACGACACCAACTGTGGATTTGTATTTGATTACTGCTCCTTTTAATTGTCTTATTGGTATATCAACATGTTCCTTAATAAGTCGTGTTAATTTCGGTTTTAATATTGTACTTACTTTAGATGGACCACATGGGAATGATTCAACCTTCATTCCATTTCCTGCATATAATTGTACAGATGGTAATGCCGATACACCTAATACAGACTTCACAAAATCTTTATTCCATTTTGAATGTGGTACTTCAGCCCATATAATTGGTAATAACAATTCATTGTTGCTGTTGCTGTTCGACGATGACGATGACGATGTAGTAGTAGTAGAAATTTTGTGGACACCACCAAGTCCTCGTGCCAATGCTTGAAATTTGGGTGCTAATGCCTTACATGTTTTACACCATGGTGTGAATACTTTAGGAACAATCAATTTATCAGCGTGATGTTAAATCAGGGTTTGATATTCGTCTTCATTCGTAATTTGATATAATCCATTTTTTCCAAGTTTTGGAAGCTGTTGTTGGTGTTGATATTGTCGTCGTCATGTTTGTTGTTTGGCCACCACGGGCATTATTGTTGAGAGCATTGATGTGATTGCAAGCTGTGTCGATGATGATGATGATGATGATGATGATGACGACGACGAAAATGACGATGGTAGAGCTACCGGTGATGATGATGTTGTGGCTTTACTGTTGGTAAGGACGAAGTAGAAAAAGATTCTACCAAAATTGCGGCATCATTGAACAACAACAAAAATCTCCCATTAAGGGCAATAATAACATTATGATGCTCAAAAACATCCAACGAGAACAATATGAAACATAATAGAAGCACATTTAGCTGTTAAGACTTTTACAATAAGGTTGGGTAACAACTTTCTGAATGAAACAAACTGATTACGTGATTACACCATAATACATTCGTAGTAATCTTCAATTATGAACAACAATAATCATCCCCTAGCCGACAATAAAGTCGAGCGTAACTGTACATCTTCTGTTCCTCAATATATCAATTATCTTTTTACATTATTTATTATAATACAGTATATATATCTGATACAATAAAATATACTAGTATAGCCCCAATTCTCTCGTTTTGAAACGTGCTTATATATTAATGATGTGATGATGTCATTGAAGTTGTGCTGACGACACCAGATCAGCTCCTCACACTTCCCATTCACACACAGAAATTCGAAATTCTTCACCTTTTATTCGAATGAATTCTGTAATTCTGTGATGTGTGTAAATGGCATGTTCAATGCAGATACGACAGGTACTATTATTTCTTGACTGTCAAAGGCGAATGTTGTCTAGCAACGTTGTTCTGGTTTTACGGTTTAGGCTGCGAGAATTCGAATGATCAATCGATGTAATAAAACTGTAAAGTGGTGCGTAGTGTAGTGTAGACAGACACAGGATCGATCGTCAACTAGCATTATTACTATTCTATTATTACCGGTATCATATTATTATTTGCACACAACTAAGCTAAGATGAGGTTTCTTCTATTGAATCATCATATTCGACGCTCTGCTGTCGCTACCAATAGAGCTGCTGCTGCTGCTGCTACCGGCGGCAAACATGCAGCAGCAAAGGCAGACACAAATAACACGAATATTATTATGAGTACGACGAAGAAGAAGAAGTCAATGATTTCGAAATCGAAATCAACAACAACGATGTCGACGTCAATAGTTTCAAGTAATAACAATACTATCAAGTCATGGGGTCAACAATGTTCTCCAAATTGTGGTTGTGTATTGCGATTTGAAACCACAATCGATGATAACAATAAAAACGAACAACGGGTTATTGACTGTAGATATATTGCCAAGTCGGTAGTTACTACTACTATTACTACTACTAGTAGTAGTACTACAGTCGGAAGTAATAATGACAATCAACAGCAAAAACAACTGGTACCTGTTTATACAAACACACGAAAACAACGACCGATGTTACAGGAATGTAAATGTCAATCACTCCATAAATTAGCTCAACAGGTAACATCATTTTTAATTAATAAAAAAATGAATGATATAAAATCAATGAATGATTCATTTACATCATCAATACGATCAACTATTGCATTTCGACATTCTGTATTAGTTGATAATAATTTATCACGAAATGATACACATTGTTTTGATATTGTTGAAGAGGCATATAATGGTATGATGAATCAAAAAATACCATCCAAACGTCGACACAATCATGATGATAATTTTCATAATGTATTAATAGCTGAATATTCCTTACAACAAGGACGACGACCACAATTTTTGAATAGTAAATATGTAGAGGAAGAAGATCATCATCATAATCAAAACCATCATCAGCATAATATGAATACGCAACATCAACTACAACAACAGCAACATCATAATCATAACCGACGACGAAGTACAACAAGAGAAGGTTTCAACAGTAACATGATCGGGGGAGATAATAATCATACATCAATATCTACACCAAAAAACTTATTATCTACTCGGTTACGTATGTTTGATATTAATGCAGTAAATAATTGTTCCTGGTGGGTTGATAATCATGATTATTATGCTGAGCAGCAGCAGGGATATCATTATTCTTATTATAACGAACGAGAACGAGATAACAACAATGACAATGAGATCATCACCACCAGACGACATAAACAATTTAATGATTGGGTTTCTTACGTCGATGAATTATATCAAATTGAAGACGCTTCTGCTTGATTTATATTTATTTATTTGGGATTCGATGGCACTGTAATATATGTTTGTTGGCTGCTTGGTTAAGTTAGAATACAAGTTAATTAAATGTTGATAAAAGAAGAAGAACAAATTAACTCTATAATCTACTACTATGTACTTGTTGTACCCATACTTTATCGTTCGTTTAGAGAATCACTAAAGTTCCAGTAGTTGTTTCTTCGATACTATTATTTTTCTTCTTTTTTTCGTTGTCAATCATAATTTTTCCACAATTTTCTGATTGTGTATAATATACTAATGGCCAATCATGACCAAAAATTTCAATTTCGTCTTCTTCGTCTTTGTTGCTGTTATTTTTACCTGGTCGTAAATTTGTTATATCATAACAAATATTAATATTATTTAAATTTAATGGTTTATTTGTTGATGGTACTGGATCGTCTGTATTTAAATATTGTTGTGTATAATCTGCTTTTATACCACCAAATGAATTTATACCATAATTTATACCAAATATACCACGTTGTTGGAATGGATCTAATAATGTAAGTTGAACAAAAGGAGGCTTATTGTCTTCTTTTCTTCTTGTTGTTTCTGCTTTTCTTATTTTATTGACTTCGTTCACAGCAGAATCAGCAGCAAATGCACCAACTGATATACCAATAAAATGAATAGATTTTAAATTATTCATTGTTGCGCTGTCCTGATTTGTTAATAATTCTTGAGCAACAATTTTACCTATACGTTGTCCATTATAACTTGCCTGTAATATATTCGTACTATATTTACTCCAATCAACAATATGATTATAATAAGCATTACTATTCTTATTGATATTATTGTTGATATTGGATTGTTTCTTCAACTGCTTCATTAATTTATCAGTGTTTTCATCTTCTCCGCCAGCACCATGAAAAACAATTGTTACATGTTCAACATCTTTCCAAGGACCTCCTTTAGTAGTGGTCGACGAAGGTGGAGGGATAAACCTGCTAATTGTATTCTTATTCATATCATTATTATTAATATTATTGGGAATAAATAATGAACCAATTCTTGAATATAATTCAAGAAGAATTGGTGTGGCAACTACGAATAGTAAAATGAATTGATTTCTTGTGAATAGTAAGCCACTAAGCTTATCAGAGTTGTCAGAGGAGAGGAAAAGTGAACTACCGCGTTGATGTTTTTGTTGCTGTTGTTGATGTTGTCCCCATATTCGTCGTCCTGGTCGTCGTTTTAGAAATTTATTAATATCCTGTCGTTGTCGTGACGACGTTGTCCGTAGTAATCCGACAACACCCCGACCCCGATTTATGATATTATCGACTGGAAGGGCATGAGTAGTAGTAATCGTCGAATCGAAGAATGCTATGAAAACAAGTACGTGTAGCACCAAAACTGTTAAGGTATTCATTACATCTTTTTTAAATAATAGACTCCTCGCCATGATGATGGTGGATTGTTTGGTGTGGCTTATTTGGTGTGGCTTATTTGGTGTGGCTTATTTGTCGTACTCTCGAATCTATCATACTGCCGGGGTGCAATTTGATGAAGGACCCGTAACATACCTTGTCTACAGCAATTTTAAAATTGTACAAAATCACAAACATGATCGCTCGGAAAGATTTAAAAAAAAAGCAGAAATGATAACTATGATTTTATGCTATGAGCATACTATCATACACAGGTAGTGCGCACTATCCATATGATAATAATTGAGTAGCTGTAGTAATGAAAACTGTATGAGTTGAAACCTTAATCTACTTCGTACTACTCACAAAATAGAGTTTAACTGCAAAGAGATCAGAAAAAATGATGGATCGATACTTATAATAACAACAACATAAACCAAATAAATATCATTACGAATAGATCCTATTATATTATGCTTTATTTGTATTAATAAGTACTACTGTCTGTGTGTGTTTATTAATCATGAATAGATATTGTATTGTACTGTACTGTACTTGTTGTTGTTGTGACGCAAACATCAAATCAAATCGTTGCAATCAATACATCTTATCATGATCGTTCGTTCCCATTGTGATAGTTCGATTGATTGATTCGCCCATGGTTCAATCAACGATTAAGATTGTTAATTCTGCAGCTTAAATTGAAGTGAAATTATTAGCATTAACAACTTCAGTATCAATCAAAGTATCAAATTTATGGTCGCGATATGCATCTCAGTCATCGTGTAGAAGACGTGCACAAGCAGTAGCAGCAGTAGCAGCAGTAGCAACACCAGCTACAATGCGTTCTTTATTAGCAAGTCTTCGGTTGGCTACTTTATTTTGAGAACTAGATTTGTATATGTTTGGTAGACCATCACGGAATGTTGCTGATATACTTTTATATAATATGTGCATCCAATTCACTTACTGTAGAATAAATTACATGACGGTATCGAAGAAATCCACCTTCTACTAGTCCGTGTTCTTCAAAGCATTTATCCTGGACAGAAGCATATACAATCGAAACAATAGATCAAATGTGTATTCCCCGGTGCGTTCTCAGAAATTTTACCGTTGCCTATTTGAATTGTACATTGTAGTGCAGTAATGAAGAATGTAAATGATGTTAGTAACCATCTGTTTTGACTTAAGTATATTGACGAAAAATAAAAAGAGAAAGATATCGAGATCCTTTCTTCTTACCAATCACAATCAGTATACAATGATGGTTGAATAGTGGATGTCGACAATGAGCTTCCATTAATATGTGACGACATTGTATTTAAGTATGATTATTTTTTTGAATTATGAGAATAAGAGAATGATTTGCCTCGTATTTTCTCGACGGTGGTGATCATCGATGATCGTGAAGGAATGCCCTTTCATAGTGACATCAGCTATGTTTGATGTTGTCTAATCGTAAAGCAACGAAATCGAGACATCGCAAGACAACGTCCTCTATTTATTATTCTTGATTCAACAAGGGAAGTGTGGTTCAACAAGGCAAGTGGATTAAAGTTATTCGGCGGTTTCAGGTTCAATGAACAATAATAATAGTAACAATAATAACAGTAGAACAATGTTAATGAGTTTTTGGTTTTGGTTTTCGAATGAATCGCGTGTCAAATCGTTTGGGGGAAATATTAGAAAACCATCCCCTCTACTCCCCAGTTGTAGTCTACCCCATACTAACACTTTTTTGGCGCGCCTTTGGGGACCACTAAGCAGGGATATTCCAACTATCTTTATAAATATTTCCTAAAATATTGTATTACCTGCTGCTAAGGAGTATGTTTAAATTTTTAAAACAATTATATAACAGAATTTGTCCAATGATATTTACGTTGAGCTTTATTAAGAAGGCTATCTTAGATCGCGGCAACCTGCCACCCTCGCGGTTGAGTTCCATGGGTAGTGGAATCGTAGTGACATTTATGCCATTGTATCAATTCTCGCTAACGTTAGCTCAAAAAGGATCGCTACTCACTCGAATGTCTCGTGCTGTAAAGCCACGTACGACCTTTACTTTGCTTACGCACAACTCGCAGCTTTTGTTTGATTGGATGGTAGTAAATTGTACGCCGTGAAAAAGAGAAATCTTTGTCACGTTTTTTACGTTGTTTCTTCTCTTGCTTTTTTTTTTAGAGAGACCTTTTTTGCACGCCTTTTAATTTTATTATTAAACTCCCACCAAAGACGATCGGTAGAAAGCTTTTCCCGTGATCTACTCAATACGAAATTCAATGACAGCACGCTAAATTCTTAATTACAACACACCTGTTTCTTCTATTGCTTCTACCTAAATGAAGTCACATTAAAAATATAAATAACAGTATAGTATAGTATAATCAATCCACAATCCAGCCAGTTACTGTAAGTTTTTGGTTATTGATTATGGCGGTGTTTGTTCTTTTTTCTTGCTTTGAGAGTTATT
>Ga0115007_10002080_pt1 | contig 12515 bp, 7 predicted proteins | sample ArcOceMetagenome_2_FD_87166 | JGI IMG/M metagenome (GOLD analysis project Ga0115007, IMG submission 87166) | Marine eukaryotic phytoplankton communities from Arctic Ocean - Arctic Ocean ARC135M Metagenome | ecosystem: Environmental > Aquatic > Marine > Oceanic | place: Arctic Ocean | collected... | reverse complement strand
GTAGGAAATGGTCAACCTCGTTTTCATCGACGTTGCTATCCTCTAATTCACTATCAGCCATATCATCATCATCATCATCATCATCATCATCATCATCAGCATCATCATTGCTTGAAACAAAACTTGACAGAAACGCGATGGATATTGTTCTATCGTATTTTACTTTGGTGGATTATTCAAATCTTTCCGTTGCATCTAAAACCATGAGAAATATAGTCTCTAAGTCATCACATTTGTATATGAATGGATATGAACTATTTCGACGGAGGAGGAATATATCAGCATCAGCATCATCAGCAGCAGCAAAACAAGAAAATGACGACAATGAGTCGGTTGTTGATATTGATATTTATATTACTGATGATGTTGCTGTTACCAAAACCACCGACCTAGATGATGTACAAGAATTATCAGTAGTGCCATCTACTTCGTTTTCTCCTCAGCCAGAGTTACAACAATTAATGACTCGGTTCAATTTGTATATGGATGAAAATGGATTATTTCGACGGAGGAATACATCAGCAGCAGGACGAGAAAGTGACGACGACGAGTCGGTTGTTGATGTCGATGTTACTGATGATGTTGCTGTTACCAGAACTGCAATCAACCTGAATTCTGCACAGGAATCATTAGTAGTGCCATCTACTATTTCTATTTCTCCTCAACAAGAATTAAAACAATTAATGAATCGTTTCAATAATCTAAATGTACTTAACCTTCAAGGTTTGGCAGTTATAGGTGATGATTTGATCGATATATTAAATGGATGCTCGTCAGCTTACACATTAAAGTCGATTACACTCCATAGCTGTTCACTCAGTTATTGTTGTTCTCAAAAATATTTTCAACTACCAAACCTGCAAAGTTTGACATTAACGGGAAATTCAATCAGAGCTAAAATACCATTTTTATTGAAAAATTCAAACAAATTAAAATCATTAACACTCAAACAATGTCCTGCATTGATAGATGAAGACATTATAGAGATCGGTATCATATTGAAAAATACCCTAGAAGAACTTGTTCTGAATCATACAACAAAGATATCATGTCCTATTGTATCATTACCAAGATTAATTCGAGCGAATTTCGCTGGTTGCTTTGGTTTGACACAACTATCTGGATTTGTTGGTTGTCCGAACATGAAAGAATTGAATTTATCATTCTGTATTCGACTTACGGGAAATCTAATTGAGAACCTAGTAGAACAATTACCTGTGTTGGAAACATTAGTTATAATGAAATGTTCAGGTGTACAATCTTTGGATCTTAAATCGAATAAACTACTTCGACTTGATGCTAGCTTTATGCATAATTTACAATATTTGAGACTAGTATGCCCAGCACTCAAGTACTTAGATGTGAGTAAATAATAAACAATATCATTTGATTTTGGCTCTATTATATGAGATTACGAATGGAATATATTATGAGTATGCCGCTTCAGAGGAGAAACATTGTAATAATTTCAATGACGTTTTATTATCATTTAACAATTAATTGTTTTTTCTTTGTTTTGTTTCCGGAATAAATTACAGACCACGTGTTGTTCCAGTCTCCAGCGACTATCTTTAGAGGAGGCTTATAGCATACCAAGTCTGGATTTGAGCGGGTCGTTACGATTGAAAGATCTTACGTTGAAACAAGCACGCAGTCTCACCCGATTGAATTTGCAGGGTTGTCGTGGTCTTAATCTTTGTCAAATTGATTGTCCTAATTTACAGCATGTTAATCTAATAGGTTGCAGAAGCGTTGCACTTCGATATTGCAAGAATGTTCGAGAAGCTCTTCAAAATCAAAAGAGTAGCTGGGTGACGGATTGATTTTTTAATTCATTTTCTAATTAATAATTATTTTCTTATTTGCTCTCATGCACTCAAGACAAATTTTACTACCTAAATTATAACAGCCCTAATATTTCTACTAGCTAGTACTAATAATAAGGAGGTTGTCATTTACTTTTCTATAATTTCATTCTTTATATGTATTGTTACGGTATGATATAATTTTAAATTGAGTTCATGCAGAGGCCTTTGAATGAGTGGACAAGTATTCCACTCATAAAAAACTGTAACGTCTTTAAATTATATTATTTAAAGTCCGTCTTTAGCACGAAGAGCGGCGTACGTCTTAAGACGGACGGCGTTGATACGAATGAATCCCTCAGCATCTGCAGGGTTGTAATCGAAGGCATCACCACCACCTTCAATGTCCATAGAGGCTAAGTCAGCATTGTATAATGCCTTAGGACTGGTACGTCCCTTAACAATACAGTTACCCTTGTATAATTCAATTTCGACTTCTCCAATAACATCACGTTGACCAAAATCGAGTGAATGACGGATCAATTCCATTTCAGGTGCGAACCAGAATCCGTTGTAACACAATCGTGAAAATTCGGCGGACATGCCCTCAGTGATACGCTTGACTTCACGGTCCATGCAAATTCCTTCTAAATCCATGTGTGCTTCTCGCAAAAGGGTTCCACCTGGTGTCTCGTACACCCCACGAGACTTGATACCAACAAATCGGTTTTCGACAATGTCGATACGGCCAATACCGTGCTTTCCAGCAATGGTGTTGCAGTATAAGAAAATTTCTAATGGATCAGTCTTGACGGTTCCGTCAGTCTTATTGGTAATCTTGGTAGGAACTCCCTTGACGAAGTCGATTACGACAGTTTCTGACACATCAGGAGCAGCCTGTGGTGAGACAGTCATCTTGAACATATCTTCTTCTGGACCACATGCAGCATCTTCGAGTTGACCTGATTCATACGAGGTATGGAAAAGATTCTCATCGATGGAATAGTTTGCCTTGGGTTTAGCATCAACGGGGATACCGTGCTTATTACAGTATGCCAATAAATCACTTCGTCCCTTGAAGGATTCAATGAATTCAGCATCACGCCATGGAGCGACACATTTGATAGTAGGAGAAAGTGCTTGAGCGCACATTTCAAATCGAACTTGATCATTACCCTTTCCGGTTGCACCGTGAGCGATGTATTGTGCACCTTCTAGGGTAGCAATTCGGATCATTTCCTTGGCGATACATGGTCGTGCAATGGACGTACCGAGTAGGTATCGGCCTTCATAGATAGCATTCGATTTGATACAATCAAAGACGTAATCAGTAACGAATTCACTTCGTAGATCGGTAACAATACATTGTGAAGCACCGACGGCAAGTGCCTTCGCCTTAACGGCAGAAAAATCTTCTTCGTATTGACCAACATTAGCGCAAAATGCGATGACGTCGAATCCCTTTTCACACAACCATTTTAAGATGACTGATGTATCGAGGCCGCCAGAGTAGGCGAGGACTAATTTGGGTTTTACTTCAGCCATATTTGAATATGTATTATTTATTTATTGGAGTTGAGTTGAGTTTGTTTTGTTTTGTTGAGTTTTGGAATTTATAAGGGTTGTATGACAATGTGCCGAAACTTGATCGACGTGAGAGGTATCGTGTGTTTTTACGACGACGTGAATTGTGAATTTTCATATTATTTATCACATCCACCCAAACGACGCAAATGCGTGGCGATGAAAGATCCGCGCTAAAAGGATATTCCTCTCGAGCTTTGTGTAGTTTCGATGTTGCGTCATGAGTCATGAGGCATACTTTTTTTGTATCCAACTCCGCGCGATGATTCACGATTGACCTCAAATGTGACTGGAAACTTTTGACAGCTTCACGAATTCAGAATGCAAAAATTACAATTAATGCTTACTAGTAGACTGCTAATGGTAGAATGAAACAGATGACTAGTATGTATATACGAGGAATAATTATTAGTGAGATGGTATCGGTAGAGGTGAACCAGTTAGTCCATCCCATTCCCTCCATTGCCAAGATTTCAACCTGTTATTGCAATCTTATCTCCAGGTTGTAAATGTCCAAATAAATTTGTAGCAATCTTCTCCGGACTTAATTTTGCAAGACCCCAACCTCTAACAAAATTATTAAGATGATTACCAAATTCGGATTTTTCATCATTGATAGTAGCCGAGTAGAACGCACCATGGCGATTGCATTATCAGCAAGGGAAAGTGTAGCAAAAAGTTTCTATTTTCTATCCTTTTTTGTACGTTCAAAGTGGGCAATACAGGGCTTTCATCAAGAGCTGGAACTTATGGGATTGTAGATCAAATAATGCACTCTTCGGATTGAATCAATCATGGTACTGTATCAATCTAATATTTTGATCGTCTACTGGGAAGCACTTATTCTTGAAGGAACAAAATGTAGGAGTAGGACACGAGTAACTAGGGAATGACCGACTAAGGACAGACCATACGAGTAGACATAGCCGCACATAGAGAGCAACTAAGCTCACACTTCTAAGAAACACTATTTACATACGTTAATAGCATAGAAGTCTACAGTCTAGTGAGTTAGGTAGCTAGACACATTTACAGAAAAAAACAAAATTCCATTTGTTGTTGTTGTTATGAGACAGAGTTAGTGCCAAATAAGAAAGGACCCTGCAGAAGAGGATTAAAAAGTTCGGTTCGCCAGTTCGAAAACAAATTTTCACAGCATAATCATATAATTTTTTTTGTGAATATAAAATTTAAAAGTGACGCCAAGATACGTATTATGCTAATACATCTTGTAGTACAACATACGGCATTGATTCGTTCATTCTTTAATTCAATACACGTCATTATATTTCATATTACGTTTGTTTAAAATATCATCATGACTACTCCCTCGCCACAGCCGCCAAAGGACGACAATAATGCGGGAAGTCAACACAAACAACACCATCCAGAGGAAATTATTCATCACGATCATAACGTGCACCACACAGCTACTGATGAAGACTTTAATGTTTTCCGAGATAGTGCTGTAAGATATCTCGGATATTGTAACGAGGTATGTGTGATGTGATGTGGAAGGATTCTTGGGTTCGATTGTTTCATTCGCCGTGACACAGCAGCTCTCTCTTTCTCTCTCTCTCTCTCTCTTGTTGTTAACACTTTTGTCGTTTGTCGTTTCAACTACACCATCAACTTCTGTTCGACTCGATTCAGGTCGGTGAAAGTTTTCGGTATCAATTCCCACGATTTGTCGGACCTTCGTACGTAGTATCCTTCGGTTATTGTATAGCGGATGCGGTAGTATCAGGAAAAAAGGCATACGAATTTGCTAAGGATGATAACCCAAAAACAGCAAAAGTAGATGCAGTTGTTTCAACAGTCGATACATTAATATGGCAATCTTTAGCAAGTGTAGCGGTACCTGGATTGGCAATTCATCAAATTGTAAAGGCTTCTCGTTTCGCTGTGACTCGTAGTCCAATGGCAGTACCTGTAGCTGTTAGTACGTGGGTGCCTACGTTTGTTGGTCTTGGAAGTATCCCTCTCATTATCCATCCAATCGACGACTTTGTTGACTATCTAATGGATAATTCATTTCGTAAGGTCAAATGGAATTCTTATTTTGGATGAAAAACAAACAAACAAACAAACAAACAACCAACCAAACAACAACAACAACAACATGAATGCGTAATTGTCATAAGAAATGCATGACACAGACAACCCAGTTAATACGGCTAGTAGAAGCCACCGAAATCAATCAGTCTTCGATCGTATCTGAACTGATACGCAGTGAAAGATCAAATAAATGGATACGCATACAGGAAACTGGATAAAATCGCATGCATTCGAAAACAGAGAAGGCCTATCTTATTAGTGGAGGGTAAGCTCTGTTCGAGGATAACGCAAACAAACATTTGGTTGTTTCGTAATTTAAACAAATTCTATGATGCAGAAGCAACCTAACAAAGTAATCAACAAAAATAGTTTATAATGATATCTGTCTATAGGAACATATGATTTAACAAAAGGAGTTTCAAAAATCTATGCATTATGTTCTTTATCTACCTCTGTCTTTGTAACAGTCTTGGAGGAGTGGCTCGAGGTCCCCGAATTAGCCGTTCGCTTAGGTCCCGAGTGAGCCGTTCACTGGCCCAATTGAGACTTCTTTGGAGACTCTTTTCTGTTAATCGAGCGATAAGGAGCTTACCGAATTCAGATAGCGGTCCACGGTATTCCCGTACAACAGGTATCAGTGCTCTCAGCCGTGCGGTCGTATCGCCACCTCCGTTACCAGGTTTATTGTTATTATTTTCTCCGATAGCTCCATCGTAATCTCCAGTCAAGAATTGCACCAGTTTCGTAATTTGACCAACCATCCTTTTGTCGTTATCACTCAATTTTGGGTTCAATGCTTTAAACAAAGAAGGTGTTGGAATATTAGATAGACCTACCCGACGAATGAGCTCTTGCGTCGCTTCTCGGCTAGATGCATCGACCACCGTCACGATTTCCTCTAACATAAACTCTCGGAAAGGTTCTCCTTCTTCACTAAAGAAGAATCTAAGTCCTTCACGTACTGTTTCTCGGTCCTCTTCGGTTTGCCCCTGAAGGTTACTTCCATTATCGGTATTGGTAGGAGTAGATACTCGAAATCGTCCCCCATCGATGTCTGTATCGCGTTCCGACGTATCTACGATTTGCGATCCAACAAAATCGCCGGCGCTTCCCACATCTTTGTTACCTCGGACTCCATCAACTTTGTAGGCTGTACCGTCACCATCGTCCCTAATGGCCTTAAACTTTTCCAATGCCTCTAAAAGATCGATCAGTCGTTCAGCGTCGAATTGTCCCTCTTGTCCGTACACCATGTATCGTAGTGCAGCACGTAAGCGTGGTGAGTCGTCCGTCAACAATCGTCGAGCAATGTAAGGATAAGCCTCATCGATGATAGCAAATTCTGGATTACCGACGAGGGCAATTCCTTCCAATACAGAAATAGCACGAATGACTAAAGCAAAATATGGGGGGATACGAAAGGGGAATTCATATGTTATCACGGCCAAGTCCGCTGCCAATTCTTGAAAATTTATCGATTTTGCACCACCACCTGCCAAAGCAACGTCAAAAACCGTGGTGAGGGCAGGAATGATCGGTGCCGTATCAGTTCCCTCTGGGATGAAATCCAAATTGATAAAGTCCTGACCAATCTCTGTGTAATCACGGTTGATTAAATGTGCAATGGCCTCCACCATACCGTACCGTTGATTGTCTGTAATCTCTGTCATTAATCCGAAATCCAAAATAGCGAGTTTACCATCAGTAGTACGCAGCATGTTTCCCGGATGTGGATCTGATCCGTCAAAAAAGAAGTATTAAAAAGAAGGTTGAGCCGACGAGTATATTGGTACAATACATAGAATCGAATAAATAAAATAACAAAAAATATTCCAAAATAACGTACCAGCATGAAAAAATCCCTTTTCTAAAAGCTGAGTCATGTACGTAATAACTCCCAAGTTAACTAAAGCTCCCACGTCATCTGCCTTGCTTTGACTGAGTTTCTCTCCATCGATCCATTCCGCTACATGAACACGTCGTGAGGTAAAATCTGGATAATTTTTTGGAATAACCACCATGGGTAATACCTTCATATCTTCTGCGATACGGATACCATTTTCACATTCTAAATTATAATCAAGTTCCTGGTAGAACCGAAAGGCAAATTCGTCAAGTAAACTAACAACGTCAATTCGATCTGAAATTTGTGGAAAATTTCGTACTAGTAAACCAATCTCCCGAGCTAAGAATAGATCTAACGAAACTGTTTCTAATACGGCCGGTCGTTGTACTTTCACAGCAACAGTATCCCCGTTTGATCTTAATGTTGCTTTGTACACCTGTCCAAGAGAGGCAGCCGCTACCGGTTCTGGAGTGATTTCACTAAATACTTCATTCACAGGTTTGCCTAATTCTTTTTCTATTGTCGCGAATGCTATTTTCGAATCGTAACAAGGAACCTTATCACAAAGTTTTTGTAATTCAACCATCGATCGAGGTGATAACACATCGGGACGGATTGATAAAGCTTGTCCGATTTTAATATAAAACGGACCCAATGATGTGATAATGTCTCTCAATTCTCCCGCACGTTGGATTTCTAAATCAGGATTGTCCTTCATTCGATCAAACAACGAGTCAAGACCAAGTTTTAATGCCAATCCTCCACCTACACTTGTTAGCTGGAATATTCTTGTTAGAATACTCAACGGACGACTTTTGAAGAACTTTTGGAGTATGATTGGGTCGTATTCATACGGTAGACCAGATTTGGGATCGGTATCGTCAATTCCTCCAATGTCGACCAAACGCATCTCCAACCCTTGTACAGCACTATCGTCATCGTTAAGATTTTTACCACGAAGTGCGTCCATAACCATCCGTGCATCATCGTTTTCATTAAGTTGATCTCTCATATCCTTCATCATAGCACTCGTATCAGAAACAGACGTCGCCGATAGACGAGAGGAAGATGGGATCACGGTCGGGCTGTGAAAGGAAACCCCATGATCAACCAGCGAGATTAGAGTCAGTAATAGAAGCGAAGAAGAAACCATTGAATTGGTGCTGTTTGGTATGCACTTTTTATGAATAAGTTCGTTGTCAGTTCAGTTCTCCTCAATGCATGGGGTGTCGTTGGTATGATGTTGATGATGAGTGTATCTGTTTTCTATTTTATGCGAAAGAAAGAACAAGAATTCAACAAACAAAACGACGCGACTGTATGACTGTATCGATGACAACACTCAGCATTATGCGGTGGTTATGACGTCATTTAACAACACAGAACGTTGTTTGAGCTCCAAATTAGGACTTTACTAGCTCTAGCTCACAATGTAACTACTGTACTGTACATACATCATGTACAACATTTTGTAGCTAGTACATCATTGTATTAGTATCTCACTAAAAAATAAAAAATATATACTCAACCGTATTTTTATCTATCTTTCTTACTCTACAGTAGCTAGCTATAGTACTACAAAACTTTAAAAACATAAAAAATTTAAAAATGAGCGTTACAAAGGATGCTTTGACTTCAAACACGGAAACAATATTTTTCTTTTTTCTCGTTTTATTTGCATGTGTCATGTACGTCATACCGTATATGTATGTTAGCGACAGTAGTCTCGTTACATTGTAGTTTAGTTTAGTTTAGTTTAAATAAGATTTAATTTTAGTTTTAATTTTAAAGAACAGCCATAAAAACTAATTGTTCATTTTGAGTTGCATTATATACCATTTTAGCAGTTGCCTTTGCATTGCCCATAACTTGGTGATCGGCCATTTCATCATTTGGATAATTACAAAGTTGTCTCATAAATATAACTCGCTTGCAATCATCGTATCGATCAAATACATCTCTATTTGCTTGACTAGCAAAGCATGGACAATTTCCACCACATCCGGTTGGTGCTAAACTTTCAATTCGACTATGTAAGTTTATATATGATACACGACACATTAAAGAATAATATCCTTTCCCATTAGGACCTTTTTTACAAAAAGTATAATCCTTTTTCACTATTGTTTCTTCTGCTGCTGTTGTTGTTGCGACGAAACATGGTTCGCCTTTGGGACCCTTTTCATTGGGTTCAAACCATCGTGGATGTTTAATAGGATACTTCGAATATTCTGATTCCAATTCAGGAAGAAACTCAATTAAACTTGCATTTATCTTCCCAGCGGACTTTGTAATATAACCGGACATAATACTGTATTCAATACTTTAAATTTTTTATTATTATTAGGAATGTTTGTCAATTACGAACAGTTTGGTAGTGGTGTGAATAATGATGTAAGATTATAACGCAGTCGGTCCTTGATCCTTGTTCATATCGTCCAGCCTCTATTACTGGTATATCTTATTACCCTTTCGTCCAGCTCTATTTTTATATCATGTTGATGTTGATGTTGATGCTGTTGTACATCATACCCCGGTACGCCAAGCAAAATAAAGTTGATTTTGTTTGTTAAGATAATAGTATTCTTGTTCTCAAGATTTCTCGATCGTTTTGTCAGAAAATTCCGGAGGAAGTGAGAGACATCGAGACAAGCTTCACAAAAAGTCCGCGCCATCTTTCGCGCCATTTCCAGGCGTTGCTCGCGCGGGATGGCCCTGACACTCAAGCAAAAAATGCTACAAAAGTTTTTTTTACAAGCAGCATGTAAACCCAGCATCATTGATTTGCCAACAGCATTGCTCAAATTTCATTTGACAACAACAAGTCAACATCGACTGGAAATCAATCGTTCGTATAGTTTACAATTCAACTCTCTCCCTTTATTGTTGTTACACTTACGCATTATTTTCGCAAAAGTAAAACTCTAAACGGCAAGCAACAAGCAACAAGCAACAAGCATCATAACAATGCCGAAACAACAACAGAATCTAGATTCTTTTTTTGGAGTTCAAAATAAAAACAAAAAACAGAAATCCTTAACATCATTTTTCAAAACCAGTAAAGATAAAGAGAACGATAATAACGGTATCAAAACCGACGACGAAAAAGAAAAAGAAAAAAATCCTGCTTCCACTGACGACGATGACAACGAAGATGATGACGAGGATGATGATGAAACACAAAAACCAAAATCTAAATCCAACAACAAGAAACGAGATTCTCCTGACGAAGTAAAAAGCAAAGCTTCAAAACGTCGTGTGATCCTAGACGACAGTGAAGACGATGGCGATAACGATGAGGTCATGGAAGATACTATCGACGACAACAAATCGAAGAATATTAAAAAAGAGGTAAAGACTGAGTCATCATCCTCGTCATCCTCATCTACCAAACCAAAACCCGTTGTAAAAAAGGAAGATGATAAGAAGACAGAAAAGAAAGAAAAGGCGAAAGTTTCATCGTCATCATTATTTGCAGAAACAAACACAAAACCGGCTGTGAAAAAGGAAGAATCGTCATCGTCGAAACCCGTTGTAAAAAAGGAAGATGAAAAGAAGATGAAGAACGAAGCGGAAACTAATAAAACCGCCAAGGCCGACGAGGAAGACGACAAAGGAGCCGTTGTGAATGATAAGGAGGAAGACACACCAGGACGACGAAAACTTGTACGACGTGCTAAGAAGATAGCAAAGGCATACAAGGTCGATATTGAAATAGAGGGTGAGTTTTTACCTCCTACGAAGTCTGCTGTCAAAAAATCAACGAAAAAATCAGCAACATCAGCCGAAGAGGACAACAGCGTTGTTCAATATAAAGATTTGGTAGAAGTTTTAGAAGAAATTGAGGGTACATCAAAGCGATTAGAAATCCAGGCTCTAATGACAAAATTCTTTCGTAGAATTATCAAATTCGGTACACCTGCTGATTTAAATGCTGCTGTTTATCTTGCAAGTAATACCGTTGCACCTGCATACGAGTGTGTCGAACTTGGGATTGGTGATTCATTATTGATTAAGGCTATTTCAGAAGCGTACGGGTCCAAAACGTCAAGCGTTAAGGAATCTGTCCAAAAACTAGGTGATTTAGGTCTTGTTGCACGATCGTGCAAGTCGAAACAACGTACACTTGGATTTGCTGCAAAGCCTAAACCATTAACATTGGTTCGAGTTATTGGCGCGTATCGTGAAATTGCGGCTATTTCTGGATCATCTTCAGGAAAATGGAAGGTAGATATAATCAAAAAACTTTTAGTTGGTGTCCAAGATTCGACTGAAACGAAATTTATTATTCGTGGACTGCAAGGCAAATTACGTATCGGATTAGCTCAATCGACTGTACTTGTTGCGTTAGCGCATGCCTTGACGATGACCATTCCGTCCACTGTTCGAGTCGACGATGATGGTGATGATGACGATGATGATAAGGCGAAAGCGAATAACGACGACGACGACGACGACGATGAAGAAGAAGACGATGGTGACGACAACAACAACGAAGATCCTATTGTGAAGGCCATGATGGATGAATCTTTGCCTGTCGAAAAGACATTAGAGGCTCACGCAAACATGATTCGAAAGGTATATTCGGAAGTACCATCCTATGATGCATTACTGGATGCTGCTTTGAAGGTTCCGTTAGTAAAGTTGAACGAGGCTTGTCAATTTCAACCGGGTATTCCTGTCGAACCAATGTTGGCGAAACCGACTAAATCCATTCAAGAAGTTTTGAAACGTTTGAATGGGCAAGAATTTACTTGTGAATACAAGTACGATGGAGAACGGGCTCAGATCCATAAAACACCCGACGGTACTCTGAAGGTCTTTTCTCGTAACTTGTTGGAAACTTCCAACAAATATCCAGAGGTATCCAATTACGTTCAAGAGGCAGCTGAAGCTGCAATTGTGAACCAAAAAGAAGAAGAAAAAGAGAACAAAGACGACGACGATGATGATGATGATGATGAATTTACGGGTCGTCCAGTCGATTCCTATGTTTTGGATACAGAAGTTGTTGCATTCGATCGTATAAAGGGACATCTAGTACCATTTCAAATTTTATCAACACGTAAAAAGACACAAGAATCGGGGGAATCTGCAACTGTACAAGTTATTGTCCAAGCCTTTGATTTGATGTACTTGAACGGCAAATCGTTGTTATGCAAATCGTTCAAAGAACGTCGACGTTTGTTACACAAACATTTTGCACCGGTAGAGGGTAAATT
>Ga0115007_10002079_pt1 | contig 12519 bp, 10 predicted proteins | sample ArcOceMetagenome_2_FD_87166 | JGI IMG/M metagenome (GOLD analysis project Ga0115007, IMG submission 87166) | Marine eukaryotic phytoplankton communities from Arctic Ocean - Arctic Ocean ARC135M Metagenome | ecosystem: Environmental > Aquatic > Marine > Oceanic | place: Arctic Ocean | collected... | reverse complement strand
GGGTAGAACCATTCGGTTACAAACGCGCGCGTTTTGAGTTTCTCAATTCCTGTTATGTTTTGCCACATCGCATCCCAACCAGGGATAACGGGCGTGCTGTTGACGATGCCCATAAAAACAAAAACCAACGCAAGGATGTAAACCATTCTGTTTGGAAAAATTGATGTTGCTGCTTGTTTTTCGCCTGCGTCAGCCATCGGCCACCTCTCGGAGATCTGGGATCGGGCTCCAGCAATTTCGCTGGAACCCGAATTGGTTAAAAAAAGTGAATTTGCTTATTGGGCGACAGCGCAGTCATCGAGCTCATATCCAGCATCGCGCCATGCGCGCGCGGCGGCTGGGTGGTACTGAACTGGGTTGGCGCCACACATGCCAAGCATTGGGTTGTCAAAGTTCACTGTATCTCCGTACGGAGCTTTAGCTTTCAAATCGTCGAGCGTAGCAACATAGGCAGACACCAGTTTGTAAACGAGATCACCGTCCATGTCTTTGTGCACCACGTTTCCACCGATTGTAGCAAAAGCGCGGAAAGTTTCGTCTTCTGATACGACGGTCCACCCTTCACCCAATGCAGCTTCAATATCGGCGGCTACGGCTGTGAATGGCGCACTGCCTGGTGCGACCATATACTTTTGCATCGCGTCGCTTTCATATGCTTCTTTGGGCATGGACCAAGCAGTCATGTTCCCAGCCGCTGTGACCGAGGTCATCCGGCTGCCAGGAAATAGCTCGGGCAACACAACCGCATCAGGTTCACCGCTTGTGACCAAAGCGGCGCCTTGCCCCCAATTGGTTTGTAAACCTTCATAGCCTTCGCCGTCTTTCAAGCCTGCTATGATTTGGATCATGCTACGAGCGTTTGTGAGCGCACCACCACGCGGCGGGCCGTTGTAGATCTTGCGGCCCTCCAGATCGTCCCAGCCACCGATCCCTTTTGCATCGTAGGCGTAAAGCAGGAAGACACCCAAAGTGAACGGGTTAATTGCGCGTAGATTGCTTGCAAGTTCAGCGCCTTTTTCTGCTCCAAGAGAGCCATATGGTCCAACGCCACGGCTCATAAGGAAAGGTAAGATATGCGGCGTTCCGGCGATGTCAGTTTTACCTTCGGCCACATTCTGGATTGAGTTTGTGAGCGTCTGACCTTCAGCAAGCTGAATGTTTGCGATACCCTGTGTACCGGCAATCTCGGTCATGTGTGCTGGTGACAGATGTGTTGCACCACCCGGACTTGCCGTTTCAGCAGTAAGGTTTGCTTGCGCAAACGCTCCCGTTGCAAAGATTGATGCGACAGCTGCAACTGTCATTAGTTTTTTAGGTTTCATCATTTTCTCCCTGAGTTAAAACTTATTGATGGTAGCAAGTTGAATTCTTGTCTGTCGATTTCCGCAAGATGATCGCAATTTCATTGTGCTCCAACTGCGATTTTTTCGTCCTCCGTTAGTATGGAATGTCAATGCCCTGAAGTTTTAACCAGTGGTTGTTCTGATGCTTTATTGAGCAGATCATCAGGCGCTTAAGTTCAGCGAAATCAACGGGATCAAGATGGTCGGTTATATTCTTAACTGCCATTCTTGCCTTTGGCCAAATGCGTTCAAAAACCTCAACACCTTTGGGTGTCATCGAAATAAGTTTTCGCCGTCTGTTTTTGGGATCTTCGCGTCTTGTGATTAAACCTTTGGTCTCGAGCGTCGACGCAGCCCGGCTTCCATGAGCTGGATCGATCGAGGTCGAACGGGTGATGAACGCAAGATGACAACAGCCAAACCTTGCAACGGAAAACAACAATTGCCATTCGAGAATTTGAAGATCTTCATTTTGCAAAACCTCGATGGCGACCATCCGGCGAACCCTACTTGTGAATGCGCGGGCGCTAAGGATAAAAAAGTCATCTATTTGCTCTTGTGGGATTAGTGCGTTGTGCAAAGGCAACTCCTACGAATCTTCAGACCATTTTACGCTAGGAAATATAATAACACTTGGCAAGCGCAATATATGGCATATGCTACATAGTGATGATATTGCTGCTATCAGATAGGTTAACGCCAAAGCGGAAGCTGTCGGCATTTTGAAGAACGAAGGATCAACCCAAATCGCAAATGTGTTGAAATTTGACTTAGGGATCGCAGGTGGCCGAGCCGCCGGTAGTGTGTGGGTGGTACGTCTCACAAAGGATAAAGGCTGCTCTGTTGGAGCGGGGCCGCGCCGACGATTTTATGTTGGAAGACAATTAGAAAATGACTGACTTAATTGAGAAAAGTTAATATAAAAGGCCTGCCCATCACATGATCGTTGCAATTGTATTTGCCATTCTTTCTGCCATATTTTTTGCGCTCGCTTCAATCATTGCAAAATACGCACTTGCATATTTGGATGAATTAACCGGTGCGTTCATTTCTGTTTTGACGATGGCCGTGGTTTTCTGGTGCGTGGCGATTTGGAATTTGGAATGGGATTTTTGGTATTCCGAAGCGACTTTATATTTTGTGATTGCTGGACTCTTTCTACCGGCTTTGGGACAGCGATTTCAGATTTTGGCCGTTAAACATGTTGGCCCCACGCTAACCTCTGCGATCGGTGCATTTCTCCCCTTATTCGCAATATTGCCTGCCATTTTATATTTGGGTGAAACTGTAACACTGTTTCAATTTGTAGGGATTACGCTGCTTGTTGGTGGGTTAATTTTGGCGGCGGTTGGTCGTGGGATTAGCTGGCGAAGGAGGGCATTTTACCTTGTAATCCTTCCATTATGTGCGGCCATTGTCAGGGCAATTGCCCAACCAATTTCGAAAGTAGGCTACAACATTCTCGCTGAGCCAATGTTTGCGATGATGGTAATGACAACTGTGTCATCCCTTGTCGTTGGCGTGATGCTTCTTGTTCAAGGGTCACCGAAACGGGTTCTTTCCTTCACCCGAGGGCACTGGTTGTTTGTGTTGGTTGGAGCGGTGACAGGTAGCGGCATTCTGGCGATACAGGTGTCTTTGGTAGCAGGCTCAGTGACATTAACATCAGCTTTATCATCTGTGGCTCCAGTTTTTTCGGTCTTGCTTGGCGCGTATATTTTTAAGAATGAGCGGATCTTTTGGTGGCACGGCGTTGTTGCCGTCATGGTTTGTTTAGGAGCAGTTTTTATTGTAGCAGGTCATTCAGCTATATGAATGTTGGACGACGTGGCGAGTAGCGATTTACATAAACCTGAGGAGGTAAACCGATGACACGGCCAAATATCCTTTTTTTCATGTCGGACAATCAGCCAGCCAGTTTGCTCGGTTGCTATGGGAATGATGAGGTTGTGACCCCGCATCTAGACAATTTAGCGAAACGCGGAATGCGATTTGATAATGCTTACTGCGTGAACGCGATGTGCTCACCTTGCCGAGCTTCGGTCCTGACGGGCTTGATGCCTAGCCAACATGGCATTCACAACTGGCTGGATGACCGGCTGATGGACAAATGGCCGGATAATTGGTCCTCTATTGGCGAATTTACGAACCTGCCTACGATTATCAAACAGGCTGGTTACAACACCGCAATGATCGGAAAGTATCACCTTGGCGTACCCTTCCAACCGCAATTGGCGTTTGATCACTGGGTGACGTTTCCGCATGGCCACACCACAAGTTTTTATAACAATGACGTGATTGAACGCGATAAGACATACAATTTTGCTGGGCACACTGTTGATTTTTTTACGAATAAAACGATCGAGTATCTGGAGTACCAAGCGGGCGAAGAGGATCCGTTCTTCGCTTTCGTTCCATTCAATGGGCCTTACGGCCACTGGCCGGCAATAAAGGGTCGACCCGATTTCGAATACGCTGATCTCTATGACACGGCTGACATGCACTCAATCCCAAGGGAAGGCTTGTCCAGTGAGGTGCTAGACCGCTTTGGCTTGCGTGTTGCTGAGGGGGGGCTGCGCGAGCAATTTAAAGGGCCATTATTATTGCCAAACAATTTGGAGTCTTTGCGTAATTACTTTGCACAAGTTAGTTTGATCGATAGCGGGATTGGAAAAATCCTATCCACCCTCGAGCGGTTTAACATGGATAAAAATACGATTGTCATTTACACGTCGGATCATGGATTTTCCTTGGGCCACAATGGGATTTGGGGGCATGGCGCCGCTGCTTTTCCATCTAGCGCGCACCGACCCTCATACAATATTCCCCTTATTGTCGCTGGCGGGGCTGTGGCAGAAAATGCCATAAATGACGGCTTTGTTAGTCAAATCGATCTGTTCCCAACTTTGGCATCACTCGTTGGGGCAAAGGATGTGCAACCAAGCCTGCCCAGCAGCGCGCTCGACTTAGGTCCGGCACTAAGACAAGAGGACGGTTGTCCTCGTGACGCTGTTTTTTATGAGCAGGAAGAAACCCGTGCAATTCGCACCCGCGATTGGGTCTACGCGATGCGGTTTCAAGGTGCGCCAACCTATCCTATTCAAAATGAGCTTTATCGTTTGGAAGATGATCCTAATGAAAAGACAAACCTTAGTGGGCTTGCCGAGTTTGCCAAAGTTGAAGCTAAGCTTGCAGCCCAGATATCGACTTACTTTGAGGCATACTCAGACCCTAAATACGACTTGTGGAATGGCGGAACTGCTAAATCAAATGTGACGTTTCAAGCCCTATGGCAAGACGCTTGGGGTAACAATTGGCAGCCAGAGCACTCGACGTAACACTTAAATAGTTCCCCCTTTAATAAGCACTAATTCTGGCTAGGCAACAAAGTGATAGAGGATGTTAAAATGGGCCATGCAGACCAAATATACCAAGGTGGCAACATCCTCACGATGGATGCGAACATGCTCAATGCCGAAGCGATTGCTATCAAAGATGGTCGTATCCTTGCCATTGGCTCGGATCAGGAGGTTTTGAACCTTGCCGGCCCTTGCACCAAAACGACGAATTTATATGGTCGATTTGTGATGCCGGGCCTAGTTGAAAGTCACACGCACGCCCTTTGGGGGGCGTGCCGCGATCTTTTCGATGTCTATGTCGGTTACAATGCGACGTTTAAAATGCTGACCGACGCGGTGCGGACCCGCGCAAAGCAGCTTGCACCGGGCGACTTTATCTACGGTGGACCGTGGCGGTTGGATATGCGTGGCGCTATGGGCAATGACCCAAAGGCAGTATTGGATAACATTTCCACAACTCACCCAATAATTTTGGCTGACACCAGTCAGCATATAATTTGGTGCAATTCAAAAGCGCTTGATGCGGCAGGGTTGGTGCCCGGCGTAGCGGACATCCCCGGAGGGGTGATTGAGCGTACCAGCAATGGGGCACCAAATGGTATCCTTGCTGAATCTGCAGGGGCACCTGTACGTGCTTTGATGACGCGTAGTGACAGCCAATTGGCTGAAGCTGCACGTGAGTTTACCCGTTACTTCAACAGTTTGGGCATTACCGCGTTCAAGGAACCCATGGCATACGAGCAGGACCTCCAAGCTTATCTCGCGGCGGACCAAAGAGGAGAACTGAGCTTGCACATGGCGGCTCACATTGTGCGCCAAAGCCCGATGTCGATGGAACCGGTTCCTTATGAGATGATGGACCGACTGCGCCGGGAATACGCAAGTACAAACATCAGAACGAATTTCGCCAAACTCTTTCTTGACGGCGTTGCGCCTGGGCATACGGCGTCCTTCTCTGAGCCATATCTTGCCTCCAGCGGGTATGATGTCGACGCCCATGATCCTGATTTGACGCTGTTGATGGCTCCCGAACTGCTGAACAAAACGGTGATTGAGCTAGATCGTCGCGGCTATGTTACCAAAATGCACGCTGTCGGTGATAATGCCATTCGCAAGGGTCTTGATGCGATCGAGGCTGCTCGAAACGCCAATGGCACCAGCGGTCTACGCCATGAAATTGCGCACTCGGCTTTTGTTTCTGATCAGGACCTTGGACGTTTTAATCAACTGGATGCGATTGCAGAAATGTCACCGAAGTTGTGGTTTCCGAACGCGGCTACGCCCGCCCAAATAACCGTTTTAGGAGAAGAGCGGTTGCAAAAAGCCCATCGCATCGGGGATTTGTTGGCCGCTGGGGCTGAGATGACATACGCCTCTGACTGGCCCGCCTCCGCGCCCGACGCCAATCCATGGACTGGCCTTTCGGGCATGATAACGCGCAGAAATTGCGATCCGGATTTTTTCGGCGTTCTAGCGGAAAATCAAGCAATAAGTTTGGAAGAAGCTTTGCCGTTATTCACAACAAATGGTGCGCGGTCGCTCGGAATGGAAAACGAAACGGGCAGCTTGTCGGCCGGTAAGTGGGCTGACTTTATCATGCTAGATGAACCCCTTGCCGAAATGGATGCGGTAGAAATTGGAAACACCCACGTCCAACAAACGGTGTGGAAAGGGAAAGTCGTTCACTCGTTTTAGGTCTGCGATTTTAGTGACCGCCCGCTTTATAAATTTGGAGTGGGGTGCAATCAGAGATAAGTTGCGCAGTTGTGCGGCTCATAATTCGATCTTGATACCGTCGCCTCCGACGATCAGTTCTCCGCTCCAGTGATCTGCGCAGGCGTCTTGCCAGTCTTTGGGGCCATAGGTCGGATCATCGGACGGGATAAGGTGCGACAGGGCCAGCCGTTTCACACCGGCCTGCGTCGCCGTTTTGGCGGCATCATGGGCAAAGGTGTGCGAGCGCAGCCAATGCGTCATCAGTTTATCACTGCCGTTCCCAATACGCGTCATCAGGGCAGGAAGTGCACTTTCTAACATGGCTTCGTGGATCAACAGATCCGCACCACGTGCAAAATCCTCAAGGGCTTTGATTGGAGCAGTGTCGCCGGAAAACACCACGTGTTTGGCTGCCGTTTTGAAAGAGAACGCAAAACAATCGATCAGGGGCGGATGCTCCGTGCGCAGTGCGGAAACTGTCAGCCCGCTTTGTTCATAAACCTTATCGGCATCAATAACGTGGATATCAAGAAGGTCGCGTAAATCAGGACGGCCTTCGTCTTCGATCCGTAAATCAATGTCGGCTTTCATAGACGCAAGGAACCCGTCCCAATAGGCATCCAGCCCTTTGGGTCCGTACACCGTGACCTTGGTTTTCAAGCCCGCTGTCCATGCGGTGTGTAGCAGTGGCCCGAGTTCGAGGTAGTGGTCTGAGTGCATATGGCTAATAAAAATCAGCGACAGTTCCTTGAGCGCCATGCCCTGATCTACGATCCCTTTGGTGACTCCAAGTCCACAATCCAAAAGGATGTGTTGTCCGCTCATCACGACCAAGTTTGAGGTTGGCATAGACGAGCCTGGCCGAATTGCGGGTCCGCCTTTGGTGCCCAAAAGGGCGACGTAGTTATCAGACATATCAGTTCCTTACGTGGCTGCAAAACCGGCGTCGATAGCGGCCAGCAGGATGTTACAATCATTTTCGGTAACGACCAACGGTGGGGATAGGATCAGGTTGGGGCCCGACACGCGCACCATAGCACCATTCTGATAAGCGACTTCTTGAACGGTGGTCGCGGTGGCTGCGTCGATTGGTTTCTTGGTTGTGCGGTCTGATACCATTTCAATTGCTGTCATAAGGCCATGACCACCGCGCACGTCGCCGATGATGTCGTATTTTTCCATCAACGCTTGGCAACCTGCAAACAGCTGATCGCCGCGCGCGCTTGCGTTGTTGACGACATTCAGGCGTTTGGTTTCGACCAAACAGGCAACGGCTGCTGCAGCACCAACTGGGTGACCAGAATAGGTGTAGCCATGGCCGATTTTGGCGTCTGGGTTGTCCTCGAAGACGTCAACCACGCGGTGACCGAGCATCAAGGCACCGAAGGGGAAGTAGCCGTTGGTGATTGCTTTGGCAGTGCACATCATATCAGGCTGAATGCCCCAAAGACGCGCGCCGGACCACGCGCCAGTACGCCCGTAGGCCGTGATAACCTCGTCGGTAATCAGCAGGATGCCGTTGCGGTTGCAGATGTCCTGCACCATCGGCGCGAAGGATTTATGTGGCGGGATAACACCGCCCGCGCCAAGGATGGGTTCCATAATCATGGCGGCGATTGTCCCGGCCCCTTGGAATGTAATCTCGTCCTCTAATGCCTGAACGCAAAGATGTGCGAGCTTTTCGGGGTCCGTTTCGTTGAACGGGTTGCGGTAGGTGTAGGGGGCAGGGATATGAAAACAGCCGGGCAGTAATGGCTCGTACGCCATGCGGAAGTTGGCGTTTCCGTTTACCGAAGCGCCACCGATGTGGGTGCCGTGGTAGCCCTTTTTGAGGCTGAGGAATTTGGTGCGACCTGCTTCGCCGCGTAGCTTGTGGTACTGACGGGCAAGGCGCAGGGCGGTTTCAACGCTATCTGATCCACCGGATGTAAAAAACGCGCGGCTCATACCATCAGGTTCGAAAAATTCTGATAGCTCATAAGACAGCTCAATCGCCACGTCATTGGATGTTCCGCGAAAGGTAGAATAGTAGGGGAGCTTCTCGAGCTGCGAAGTCATCGCGTCTTTCACAGGCTGGCAAGAATAGCCCAAGTTTACGTTCCATAAACCACCAACACCGTCGACGACACTATGACCGTCGATATCTGTAATTGTTACACCGTCTGACCCAATGATGATCTTAGGCGGGTTGTCGATGCTGTCTTGTGGCGACGTCATCGGATGCCACATCAGGCGGCCATTGTGTTCTTTGAGGAAGTTTGACTCTTTCATGATGCGGTTTCCAATGCTTATGATGGAGTGAAGTGTTTGGCCCAGATGGCTTCGATCTGGGTAGGGACGGTTCCGCCCCAATTGTTACTGATCTGGCGGGCTGTGATGACGAGTTGGGTTTTGATGATGCGTTCCATATCTGGCGTGAAACGCGCAGCGACGCTCGCCACGGAGACAGCCCCTGCAAAGTGACCCGTCTGGTCGAATATGGGGGCGGACAGGCCCTGCACATCGTCTTCAAAACTGCGGTCGGCGCGCCCAAAGCCCGTGTTGCGGATCGCCTCGACCATGGCCTGCAGGTCTTCTAATGTTGTTGCTGTCGTTCTAGTGAACGGCTGCAACTCGTTCAGCGCGACATCTATGAGTGCCTCTGGACCAAAGGCGAGGGCGCACAGCCCAGATGCAGTCGCATGCAGCGGGAATGTCTGGATGTCGATGATGGCCCTCGTGCCGTGTTTTGGCGAATCGCATGACATAAGTTCATAGACAGTGGTGCCCGACAGCACTGTGACGTGTGATGTTTCGCCCGTCGCATCGGCAAGGTCGAAAAGAGGGGCTTGAACGCCCGCTTTGCGCGGAACGGTGGCCTCGCGGGTTTGCGCCAACTGTAATACTGCTGGGCCTAAGCGATACTGCTTTGTTATTGGGTTCTTTTCAACAAACCCTGTTTTTTCAAGTGCTTGCAGGTGACGATGCGTTGTCGCTTTGTCACGTTTTGCCAGCTTGCACAGTTGTGACAATCCGATCTCGGGGCGCGTGGTCGAAAAGTAGGCCAGTAGCTCAAGGGTTTTCGTGGCGGATGACAAATCGAGGGGACCTTTCCATCTAAATTCAAAAAAAGTTTGACACAGGTTATTTAACAAGGCAACCTTTATCTATAACAATGGTTCAACATATGAACCAAAAATAGGGAGAAAGAAATGCCTAAGTTTACGAAATCAGTGGCAGCTATGGCGCTTGCCTTGGTCGCCGTCGCAGGGTCCGCTCAAGCGGAATACCCAGAGAAACCAGTCGAGTTTGTTGTGCCGTGGCCTCCGGGTGATCTGGAAGACGTGCTGACGCGCATGATCGCTGAGGACTTTTCCGAAGCCTACGGTGTTCCAACCGCTGTTGTGAACAAGCCCGGCGGCGGCGGTGGCCCGTTCCCCGGTGCAATCGAAGTGGCGAACGCGCCCGCTGACGGTTATACAATTGGCTCGTTCATCATTGCGATCCCAGTTGTTGGCCCACAGATAGGCATTCCCGAGCTGAACCCTGATCCGTTTGTGCCACTTGGCAACTTCCTGACGTATCCGTTCGTGATCGCTGCAGGTGCAAATGCGCCCTATGATGACATGGCTGGTTTGGCTACCCATGCAATGGAAAATGAAGTGGCGCTTGGCCACTTTGGCGCGCCGTTGGTTCCAACACAGGTGACATTCGGTCTCGCCAAGGAAATGGGCTTTGCGTTTGCCTCGGACGCGGCATTTGACGCTCTTGATTGTAACACGTTGGCGTCTGGCGACGTTGATGTCATCAATACAACATTGCAGCTGATCCTACCATGCTTGGACGATGTCAAAGTTCTGGCCTCCATCGGGTCCGAGCGGATTTCGCTGACACCTGATGCGCCGACCGTGGCAGAGCTTGCGCCAAACCTCGACGTTGCACTGTGGAACGGTTTGTTCGTTCATGCCGACACGCCGCAGGACGTGCAGGACAAAATCATCGCAGTTGCCGAGCAGACAATGATGTCTGATCGTGCGCAGGCATTGGCCGCTGAAACAGGCGCGCTGGTGTACTGGCAGTCCGCTGACGAAGTGAAGGCGCAGATTGCAACTGACATTGAAACACTCGCTGGCATCGAAGCGCTGCTGGCCGAGTAATCAACCACTTTGGGACGGGCAGTATTGGTTGCCCGACCTGTTTTACGAACCAATCGGGAGCTGGTTGCTATGTCGCGCGTCAAAACGCTACAATCTTTGTTCAAGCGGTACCGCAGACCCGGTGACATCGTTTTCGCATGGCTCATTCTGATTTTCTCAGTCTTAATGCTGTCCCAGATTTTTGACCAAACAGCATACAAGGACGGCGGTAAGCTATTCGCCCAGCCCCGTTTCTGGCCTACCGTTTCCCTTAGTCTTATGACCGTTTTTGCCTTATTTCATTTACTTGGCTCTGCCCTCTCTGAACGGATTGAAGGGCGCTGGGGTGAAGTGTTGTCTTGGCTTGCAGCCTTTGAATATGCAGCGTGGTTCATCGCTTATGCTGCTGCCGTCCCTTACGGGGGTTACCTTCCTGCGACGGTGTTTTTCGCGGTTGCGCTTGCGGTTCGCGCGGGGTACCGAAGCGCGCGCATGTTGATCGCCGCCGTCCTGAGTTCGGTTGTTATCATCGTTCTTTTTAAAGCCGTGTTGAAGGTGAACCTCCCTTCAGGCTTGATTTACGAGGCTCTGCCCGATGGCTTGCGCCAATTCATGCTGACTTATTTCTGATCGGATAATTCAATGGACGACCTATATGCTGGTCTTGAAATGTTGGCCCGCTGGGACGTTGTTCTGGCACTTTTTGTGGGCTCCATCGGGGGCGTCATTATCGGTGCAATCCCCGGCGTTGGCCCTGCGATTGCCATTGCCATTCTGTTGCCAGCGACATTCTCACTCGACCCGATCGTCGGTCTGACGATGCTTTTGGGGATCTACGGATCATCTATGTACGGCGGCGCGATCCCTGCGATTTTAATCAATACACCGGGTACAGCGGTGAACGCGTTGACCTCCTATGACGGCTATCCTATGACCCAAAACGGGGAGGGGCACCGTGCTCTTTCATTGGCCTATAGCGCGTCTTTCTGGGGTGGTATTTTTGGTATTGGTTGCCTAATTTCATTGTCCCCCGTGCTGGCGCTGATCGCCCCGATGTTCGGGTCGCGTGAGATATTCCTAGCCGCGCTTCTTGGCATCATCCTTGTGGTCCTTGCCCATCGCGGACAGATTTTCGCCGCCGGAGTGTTGGCGATGTTCGGGATATTCTTGCAAACGGTCGGGTTGGATGCAGTGACGTACACGCAGCGCTACACGTTCGGGTATTCGTTCCTCAGCTCGGGCATCAACCTAATCGTCGTGGTCCTTGGTTTGTTTGCGCTGAGCCAAGCCTTTTTCCTGCTGACCGCAACCGACACTAGCCCTGATACCAAACCTGTCCAAGGCAAAATGATGGTCGGCGTCAAAGAGCTAATGAAGCACAAACGGGTTGCAACGGTTGCGTCCGGCTTTGGTGTGATCCTTGGCATGATCCCCGGTACGGGTGAATTCACAGCGCAGTTTATGTCCTACACCTACGCGCAGAAGACGTCGAAAGATCCTGAAAAATTTGGCAAAGGCAGCCCCGAAGGTCTGATCGCATCAGAGGCCGCCAACAATGCCGTGCCCGCCGCCGCGATGATCCCCCTTTTGGCGCTGGGTATCCCCGGTGAAGCGTTGACCGCTATGATGCTGTCGGTGTTTTACGTGCACAACGTCATTCCGGGTCCACAGCTGTTTCAAAACAATATCGATCTCGTTTACGGGCTGTATTTTGCACTGATCCTGTTGAACGTGATCGTCATGATCTTCCTGCTGTTCTCAACAAACTTGCTGACGAAAATCATTCGTGTTCAGACGCGGTTCTTGGGCGTGATGATCCTGATTTTGTCGTTCGTCGGTGTGTATTCGCTGCGCAATTCCCTAACTGATTGCATGATTTCAGCAGGCTTTGGCGTACTGGGCTTGATCCTGAAACGTCTTAACTTGCCGATTGTACCAATCATCCTCGGCATGGTTCTGGGTGGTATAATGGAGGTGAAACTGCGC
>Ga0115007_10002070_pt1 | contig 12538 bp, 8 predicted proteins | sample ArcOceMetagenome_2_FD_87166 | JGI IMG/M metagenome (GOLD analysis project Ga0115007, IMG submission 87166) | Marine eukaryotic phytoplankton communities from Arctic Ocean - Arctic Ocean ARC135M Metagenome | ecosystem: Environmental > Aquatic > Marine > Oceanic | place: Arctic Ocean | collected... | reverse complement strand
GCTGCGGACAGGCCTGTAGTGCGGGTACGCCACTTTTAGTGACTTTGCGTTTTCTCGGCTTACGAACCAACTGGTTGATCGTTGCCATGCAATATTTCTCCAAAAATAAAAAATGCCTTCCTAATGAAGGCCATACATTCCTTGAACCCGTCAGCTATACCAGCCTCTAGATCCAAAAGGGAGCGGCATTCTAATTACCGCACATCCGGGAGTCAAGCCGGCATTGCCATTACCACTAGGGTTGATGGCTATATACCGGCAATTCGCCCTTATTCTTCAGTCAGATCCGCGCTTAACGCTTCACTTAATGCCGCTTCAACATCTGCTGCGGTCAAACTCATATCTTCTTCTGTTGCACGCTCTGCTTTACGTCGAGCATGGTAAGCCAAGCCGGTTCCCGCTGGAATCAGACGACCTACAACCACATTTTCTTTCAGACCGCGCAATGGATCGGCTTTGCCGGTAACTGCAGCTTCTGTAAGTACTCTTGTAGTCTCCTGGAAAGATGCCGCCGAGATAAAGCTTTCGGTGGCCAGAGAGGCTTTGGTAATACCCAGCAACTGACGCTCAAACTTAGCGGGCTGCAGGCCTTCTTGACGCAGGCGCTCGTTCTCTGCCAGAACACGTCGATACTCGACCTGCTCGCCACGAATCAGTACAGAGTCACCCATATCGGTGATCTCTACCTTGCGCAGCATCTGACGGGTAATAACCTCAATGTGTTTATCATTGATTTTTACACCCTGCAGACGGTAAACGTCCTGGATCTCGTTAACAATATACTTAGCTAGCTCACTGATACCTTTAAGACGCAGGATATCGTGTGGCGTAGGTGGTCCATCAGAGATGACCTCACCTTTCTCAACGTGCTCACCTTCAAACACACCCAGAGTACGCCATTTCGGAATCAGCTCTTCATAGTGCAGCTTACCGTTAGCCAGTGGCTGGCCGTCGTCTGGTGTAATAACCAGTCGCAGCTTACCTTTAGTTTCTTTACCCAGAGTAACAGTACCTGTGATCTCGGCCAGGATCGCAGGATCCTTAGGCTTACGAGCTTCAAACAGATCGGCTACACGTGGCAGACCACCAGTAATATCTTTGGTACCACCAGATTCTTGCGGTATACGCGCAACAATCTGACCAATATCAATGGTATCGCCATCTACTACGTTGATACTTGCGTTAGCAGGTAGCGGGTAGTGAGCTGGAACCGTTGAGTTGGGGAAGATTAATTCCTTACCTTTCTTATCGGTCAGAGTGATCATTGGCTTCAGTTCTTTACCAGCCGCTGGACGCTCATTCGGATCAATAATAGAGATACTGGTGAGACCAGTCATATCATCAGTTTGCTGACGGATAGACAGACCCTCTTCCATTCCTGAGAAGGCAACCTTACCGGCAACTTCTGTCACGATTGGGTGAGTGTGCGGATCCCAGTTAGCGATAACGTCGCCAGCAGAAATCTTAGAGCCATCTTTGACTTTGATGACGGCACCGTAAGGGAGCTTATAGCGCTCGCGCTCACGACCGTTCTCATCGGCAATCGCCAGCTCACCAGAGCGAGATACGGCAACCAGGTTCTTGTCTTTGTTCTGTACTGTCTTGAGGTTAATCAGACGCACAGTACCGTCTTGCTTAATTTTTACACTGTCTACAGCAGAGGCGCGAGATGCAGCACCACCAATGTGGAACGTACGCATAGTTAGCTGTGTACCTGGCTCACCAATAGACTGAGCAGCGATAACACCTACTGCCTCACCCTGGTTAACACGATGTCCACGAGCCAAGTCACGTCCGTAACAGGCAGAACAAATACCATGAGAAACTTCACAGGTAATTGGTGAGCGTACGATCACTTCATCGATGCTCATCTGCTCAACACGCACAACCCACTGCTCGTCGATCATAGTGCCAGCTGGAACAGCGATTTCTTCGCTACCCGGCTTGAGCACGTCTTGAGCAACGATACGACCAAGAATTCGATCACCCAGCGAGGAGATAATGTCACCACCCTCAATAACAGGCGCCATCAACAGGCCTTCTGTAGTACCACAGTCAACTTCTGTTACTACTACGTCCTGGGAAACATCTACCAGACGACGAGTTAGGTAACCGGAGTTAGCTGTTTTCAGTGCCGTATCCGCCAAACCTTTTCGCGCTCCGTGAGTGGAGATGAAGTACTGCAATACACTCAGGCCTTCGCGGAAGTTTGCCGTAATTGGCGTTTCAATAATCGAGCCATCTGGACGCGCCATAAGACCACGCATACCAGCTAGCTGACGAATCTGGGCAGGTGAACCACGAGCGCCGGAGTCTGCCATGATAAAGACTGAGTTAAAGGAATCTTGTTGCTCTTCCTCACCATCTTTATTGATAACACTCTCGGTACTAATACCTGCCATCATCGACTTGGCTACACGGTCATTGGCCTGAGACCAAATATCGATAACCTTGTTGTATTTTTCACCCTGGGTTACAAGACCTGAGGCAAATTGGCTTTCAATTTCACGAACCTGATCGTCAGCAGCAGCGATAATATCGTCTTTATCATCGGGAATAACGAAGTCGTTAACACCAATGGAAGCGCCAGAACGGGTTGAGAAGTCAAAACCGGTGTACATCAACTGATCAGCAAAAATAACCGTATCTTTGAGGCCTACACGACGGTAGCACTCGTTGATAACGGTAGAGATTGCCTTCTTGACCATTGGTTTGTTAACCAGATCAAATGGTAGGCCTGCAGGAACAACTTCCCATAACAGTGCACGACCAATTGTGGTGTCTACAATTCTGCGATCTTCAGTACGCACACCAGTGACTTCGTCGACCAACACTTCATTGATACGAAGCTTAATGCGAGCCTGTAGCTCGGCGTTGCCAGAGTAATAGGCGCGAGATACTTCACGGCCATCGGCAAATACCATGCCTTCGCCACGAGCGTTAACCTTATGGCGAGTCATGTAATACAGACCCAAGACCACATCCTGCGACGGAACAATAATCGGCTCACCAGAGGCGGGCGACAAAATATTGTTCGTGGACATCATGAGTGCGCGGGATTCCATCTGCGCTTCAATAGTCAGAGGCACGTGTACTGCCATCTGGTCACCATCGAAGTCAGCGTTGTACGCAGCACAAACCAGCGGATGCAGCTGAATTGCCTTACCTTCAATCAAGACTGGCTCAAAAGCCTGAATGCCAAGACGGTGAAGAGTAGGTGCACGGTTAAGTAACACTGGATGCTCGCGAATCACTTCGTCGAGGATATCCCATACTACTGCTTCTTCACGCTCAACCATCTTCTTAGCAGCTTTGATCGTTGTTGCTAAACCACGCAACTCGAGCTTGCTGAAGATAAACGGCTTAAATAATTCTAGTGCCATACGCTTAGGCAGACCACATTGGTGCAGTCTAAGGGTAGGGCCAACCACGATCACCGAACGTCCTGAGTAATCGACTCGTTTGCCCAGTAGATTCTGACGGAAACGACCCTGCTTACCTTTGATCATATCGGCAAGAGACTTCAAAGGACGCTTGTTGGAACCGGTGATGGCGCGACCGCGACGACCGTTGTCTAGCAGTGCATCGACAGATTCCTGCAACATACGCTTTTCGTTACGTACGATAATATCTGGCGCGCTTAGCTCTAACAGACGCTTAAGACGGTTGTTACGGTTGATTACGCGACGGTACAAATCATTCAGGTCAGAGGTCGCAAAACGGCCGCCGTCCAGAGGTACCAATGGCCGTAGATCTGGCGGCAGAACTGGCAGTGCTTGCAGCACCATCCACTCTGGCTTATTACCCGAACCATGAAACGCTTCAAGTAACTTAAGGCGCTTAGAGAACTTCTTAATCTTAGTCTCAGACTTAGTGTTGGGGATTTCCTCACGGATGTCCGCAATCTCGTCTTCGAGAGTAATCTCTTTTAGCAGAGCCTGAATTGCTTCAGCACCCATAGTTGCAGTGAACTCGTCACCAAACTCTTCGAGAGATTCAAAGTATTCTTCGTCGGTCAGTAACTGACCTTTTTCCAATGTTGTGAGACCTGGGTCTGTCACTACATAGGATTCAAAGTACAGCACACGCTCAATTTCGCGAAGCGTCATATCTAGCATCAAACCAATACGCGAAGGCAGTGATTTCAGAAACCAGATATGGGCAACCGGACAGGCCAGCTCAATGTGACCCATGCGCTCGCGACGTACCTTGGTGAGAGTGACTTCAACGCCACATTTCTCACAAACGATACCGCGATGCTTCATGCGCTTGTACTTGCCACAGAGACATTCGTAATCTTTTACCGGGCCAAAAATCTTGGCACAGAAAAGACCTTCACGCTCGGGCTTGAAAGTACGGTAATTAATTGTCTCGGGCTTTTTAACTTCACCAAACGACCATGAACGGATCATTTCCGGCGACGCGAGACCAATTCGAATATTATCGAACTCTGTATTTTGTTCTTGCTGCTTGAGTAGGTTGACTAAATCCTTCAAGGCTTTTCCTCCAGTAACTGGGTTTGCTGGGGTGGTTGCCCACCCCAACTGTCAGTAAGCAATACTGCGCTTATTCGTTTTCCAACTCGATGTTAATGCCGAGAGAACGGATCTCTTTGACCAACACATTGAATGACTCTGGCATGCCAGGCTCCATTCTGTGGTCTCCGTCCACGATGTTTTTATACATCTTAGTTCGACCTGCAACATCATCTGACTTGACGGTAAGCATCTCTTGCAACGTGTAGGCGGCACCATATGCCTCCAACGCCCATACTTCCATCTCACCAAATCGCTGCCCACCAAACTGCGCTTTACCACCCAGCGGCTGCTGAGTAACCAAGCTGTAAGAACCGGTTGAACGAGCGTGCATCTTGTCGTCGACCAAGTGATTCAGCTTGAGCATGTACATGTAGCCAACAGTAACAGGGCGGTCAAACTTATCGCCACTGCGTCCGTCGTACAATACAGTTTGGCCTGTATCGGACAAGCCAGCCAGTGTGAGCATTCGCTTAAGCTCTACTTCGTTGGCGCCGTCAAATACTGGTGTCGCAATCGGCACACCCTTACGCAAGTTAGAAGCCAGTTCGAGCACTTCTGCATCGGTTAATTCTTTTAGATCAGTACCGTAAACCGTATCACCTACATCGTAGATTTCCTGAAGGAACTTACGGATCTCAGCAGCTTTAGACTGAGCTTTGATCATGGCGTCAATTTTCACGCCCAGACCTTTAGCAGCCATACCCATGTGAGTTTCTAGCACCTGGCCAACGTTCATTCGCGACGGAACACCTAACGGGTTAAGAACGATATCGACAGTGTCGCCATTCTCATCGTAAGGCATATCTTCGACAGGCTTAATAACAGAGATAACACCTTTGTTACCGTGACGACCAGCCATTTTGTCACCTGGCTGGATGCGACGCTTAACGGCCAGATAAACCTTAACGGTTTTCAGTACGCCAGGAGCCAGATCATCACCACTCTGCAACTTGCCACGCTTCTCTTCAAAGCGCTCATCGAGATTAATACGTCGCTCACCTAGCTGTACCTGTGCTGCAGCAATCTGATCATTGAGCGCTGCTTTATCCATACGGATAGCAAACCAATCATCTGAGCTGTATTCGGCCACTGCATCAGCAGTAAGTTCTGCACCCTTCGTCAGGCCTGCAGCCTTGACGACTTTGCCACCGACAAGGGCAGTAAACAGACGCCCTAGGGTTGCGTTCTCAACAATGCGGAACTCGTCATTTAAATCTTTGCGGAACTGATCAAGTTCAGTCTTCTCGATATCCAGAGAGCGCTGATCTTTATCCAAGCCATCGCGAGTAAACACCTGAACATTAATAACGGTACCTTTAATGCTGCTAGGAACACGCAACGAGGTATCTTTAACGTCAGACGCTTTTTCACCGAAGATGGCACGCAATAGTTTTTCTTCAGGAGTTAGCTGCGTTTCACCCTTAGGCGTTACCTTGCCAACCAAAATATCACCAGCTGATACTTCTGCACCGATGTGAACAATGCCTGACTCATCGAGTCTAGCCAGTGCCACTTCGCCTACATTTGGAATATCTGCGGTGATTTCCTCTGAACCTAACTTAGTGTCGCGAGCAACACAGGTCAGTTCCTGAATGTGAATCGTGGTAAATCGATCTTCTTGAACAACACGCTCTGAGATCAGAATCGAATCTTCGAAGTTATAACCATTCCAAGGCATAAATGCGATGCGCATATTTTGCCCAAGAGCCAGCTCACCTAAGTCAACAGACGGCCCGTCAGCTAAAACATCGCCACGAGACACTATGTCGCCCTGCTTAACAATTGGGCGCTGATTAATACAGGTGTTCTGGTTGGATCTGGTGTACTTAGTCAGATTGTAGATATCTACACCTGCCTCACCAGTTTCAACTTCTTCGTCACTAACACGAACCACAATACGGCCCGAATCGACGCTTTCAATTTTACCGCCGCGTCTGGCAACTTTACATACGCCGGAATCGCTGGCTACAACGCGCTCAATACCGGTACCTACGAGCGGTGCTTCAGCTCGGAGTGTTGGTACTGCTTGACGCTGCATGTTCGAACCCATCAATGCACGGTTAGCATCATCGTGCTCCAGGAACGGAATCAATGAAGCTGCCACAGAAACTACCTGGCGTGGTGACACGTCCATGTAATCAATTTCTTCTGGCGGCTTCACTGTAAATTCGTTCTGGTGACGAACAGCAACCATATCTTCCGCGAATTCGTCTTTCTTGTTAATTTCAGCTGACGCCTGAGCAATCACATACTGCGACTCATTAATTGCCGACAGATATTCAATCTCTGAGGTTACCTTGCCGCCGATTACTTTACGGTATGGCGTTTCGATAAAGCCATAGCTGTTAGTGCGGGCATAGGTTGCCAATGAATTGATCAAACCAATGTTTGGCCCTTCCGGAGTCTCAATAGGACATACGCGACCATAATGCGTCGGGTGTACGTCACGGACTTCAAAGCCAGCGCGCTCACGAGTCAGACCACCGGGGCCTAACGCAGAAACACGACGCTTGTGAGTCACTTCTGATAGAGGATTGTTCTGATCCATAAACTGAGAGAGCTGGCTTGAGCCAAAGAACTCTTTCATAGCGGCAGCAACAGGCTTGGCGTTAACCAGATCCTGAGGCATAAGGCCTTCAGACTCAGCGACACCCAAGCGCTCTTTAACAGCACGCTCGACACGGACCAAACCAACACGGAATTGGTTTTCTGCCATTTCGCCAACAGAACGAATACGGCGGTTACCCAGGTGATCGATATCATCAACGGAACCTTTACCGTTACGGATATTGATCAGGGTTTTCATAACATCAGAGATGTCAGACGCGTCGCCGTACTCTTCATGTAAATCTTTCGCTTCGTCAGTCTTCTGCATTGAGAAGTAACGCTCGTCATAAAGAATACCAGCGCCCTGCTCAGCTTCGCGATCTAAACGACGGTTAAACTTCATACGACCTACAGATGAAAGGTCATAGCGCTCTAGATTGAAGAACAGATTGTAAAACAGATTCTCGGCCGACTCTTTAGTCGGTGGCTCGCCTGGGCGCATCATGCGGTAGATTTCTACCAGCGCTTCCAGCTGAGTACGCGAGGGATCTGCACGCAATGTATCCGAGATGAACGGACCGCAATCCAGGTCATTGGTGTACAGCGTTTCAATGCTCTTAATACCAGCTTCAATAATCAGTGCTAGATTTTCTTCAGTGATCTCGGTGTTACATTCGAGAATCAACTCGCCAGTCTTTGGATCGGCGATGTCTTTGGCCACTGCAAGACCAATCATGTACTCCGGAGTAACCTCCAGCGTAGTAACCTTGCCTTTCTCTAGCTCGCGAATATGACGAGCTGTAATACGACGGCCTTTCTCAACAACGACAGCACCCTTTTTGTCCACAATGTCGAACACGGCAATTTCACCACGCAGACGCTCTGGATCAAGGTCGAGACTAAACTTCTCTTTTTTGTAGTGGAAGATACTGGTGTCGAAAAACTTACCCAAAATCTCTTCTGAGTTATAGCCAAGCGCGCGCAGCAAAATAGTCGCTGGTAGCTTACGACGACGGTCAATTCGCACATACAGCAAATCTTTTGGGTCGAACTCAAAGTCCAACCAAGAACCACGGTAGGGAATCACTCGGGCGGTATATAGCAACTTACCTGATGAGTGAGTTTTACCTTTATCGTGGTCGAAGATCACACCAGGCGATCTGTGCAGCTGAGAAACGATAACGCGCTCAGTGCCATTAATAATGAAGGTGCCGTTATCAGTCATCAAAGGGATTTCGCCGAGGTAAACTTCTTGCTCGCGAATGTCCTTGATGGCCTTATTGGTCGATTCTTTATCGTAGATGACCAGACGGACTCGAACCCTTAGGGGTACCGAGAAAGTAACGCCGCGGAGCTTACACTCCTCAACGTCAAAGGCGGGTTTGCCCAAGACATAGTCGACGTACTCAAGTGCCGCATGACCCGAGTAACCAACGATCGGAAAGATCGAGTTAAGGGCTGCGTGCAAGCCAGTGTTCATTCGGTCTTCGACCTTAATGCCCACTTGCGTGAAATTTTTATAGGAATCAAGCTGAATTGCCAACAAGTAGGGCAAATCCATAACATCTGGCAACTTGCCAAAATTCTTGCGGATACGTTTCTTCTCAGTGAAGGAGTAAGCCATCTGTATTCCTCGGGATCATCTTGTTTGGGAGTTAACAACTTTGAGGCCATTCTCAAAATCGTTCTGCTTGTAAATTCCCATGTCTACAAGCAGGAAAGGGCCGAAGGGAAAACCCCTTCAGCCCAGCCTGATAAATCAGGCAGCCTGCACATCAAACTTACTTAAGTTCGACAGTTGCGCCTGCTTCTTCCAATTGCTTCTTAGCTTCGTCAGCATCGCCTTTAGAAGCAGCTTCTTAATAGTAGAAGGCGCTCCGTCAACCATGTCTTTAGCTTCTTTCAAGCCAAGGCCAGTGATTGCGCGAACTGCTTTAATTACATTTACTTTCTTGTCGCCAACTGCAGACAGAACAACGTCAAATTCAGTCTGCTCAGCAGCAGCTTCGCCACCACCAGCAGCAGCAACAGGAGCAGCGGCAACAGCAGCAGCTGCTGATACGCCAAACTTCTCTTCCATTGCACTTACTAATTCAACAACGTCCATTACGCTCATTTCAGCGATTGCATTCAAAATATCTTCGTTTGATAGGGCCATTTTGGGCCTCCTAATTTTATCTGGTTACCATGAAGTCGCTTATGCGGCTTCCTGTTTTGCATCACGAACTGCAGCTACTGCGCGGGTTGTCTTAGTTGGGATCTCATTAAGAGTACGTACCAACTTAGTAACCGGAGCCAATGTAACGTTAGCCAACATACCAAGAGCCTGATGTAGGGTCGGTAATGTCGCAAGAACGTCCAATTGACTTTTATCTAGCAGTTGACCGCTAACTGACAGCGCCTTTACTTCAAATTCTTCATTTACTTTAGCGAAGTCTTTGAATAAACGAGCTGCTGCGCCTGGATCTTCCATTGAGAAAGCAAACAATGACGGACCGACCAAAACTTCTTCTACGCAAGCGTATTCAGTTTCTGCGAATGCACGCTTAGCCAAGGTGTTGCGGATAACGCGGATTTGCACGTTTTCAGCTCGAGCCTTAGCACGTAGAGCATTCATATCGGTTACGTCAACGCCACGAGCGTCAGCGATCACCAAGCTTAAAGCCTGGGCGGCTGTCTCGTTTACTTCAGCAACAATTGCTTTTTTGTCATCGAGATTCAATGCCACGATAAATCTCCTCGATTTACCTGAGTTACAGTCGAAAACTTCTTCGACCACTTAGGTGAATAATTACCAGTTCAAAATTCTGTACCGGGTTCACCGCCTGCGTAGGAAACTACCAGCCATACTGCGCTACTAATTATTAATCCCTTTCGGGAACCTACGGTCTTTAACGACCCAAGCTAACAACTAAACGTTAGCTCGGACCCCAAAGCCTTTTACTGGCAGCCTTAGCTGCCAGGTGATCATGCGCTCAGAGAGGCCTGATCAATAACTAATCCAGGACCCATAGTCGAAGACACAGTGATCTTCTTCACATAGATACCTTTGGCTGATGCTGGCTTAGCTTTCGCCAAGTCACCCATCAACGCTTCAAGATTTTGCTGCAGTGCTGCTGCTTCGAAAGCAACGACACCGATGCCGCCATGAACAATACCGTTCTTGTCTGCACGGAACCGCACCTGACCTGCTTTAGCATTTTTAACTGCTGTAGCAACATCCGGAGTCACAGTACCAGACTTAGGGTTAGGCATAAGACCGCGGGGGCCAAGAACCTTACCCAGCAAACCAACAACGCGCATAGCGTCTGGAGCAGCGATAACAACATCAAAGTCCATCATGCCACCTTTGACTTCGTCTGCTAGCTCGTCCATACCGACCAACTCAGCGCCAGCAGCCTTTGCTGCTTCTGCTGCGTCGCCCTGGGCAAATACACAGACACGAACGTCTTTACCAGAACCATTGGGCAGCGTAGTCGCGCCACGAACGATCTGATCAGATTTACGCGGGTCAATGCCCAGGTTAACTGCCACATCGATAGTTTCATTAAACTTAACAGTAGATAGCTCTTTCAACAGGCTTAATGCTTCACCAACTGAATAGAGCTTTCCCTCTTCAACTTTTTCATTGATCGCGCGACGGCGTTTCGTTAACTTGGCCACTTACACACCCTCCGTTTCAATACCCATTGACCGAGCTGACCCGGCAATAGTTCGAACTGCAGCATCCATATCGGCGGCTGTCAGATCAGGTTCTTTAGTTTTAACAATGTCTTCTAACTGAGCGCGAGTAACTTTACCCACTTTGTCAGTGTTTGGACGACCAGAACCGCTCTTCAAACCTGCTGCTTTCTTTAGCAAGTAAGAGGCTGGTGGGGTCTTCATCTCGAAGGTAAAGCTGCGATCGCCATATACAGTAATAACTACTGGTACGGGTGCGCCCTGCTCAGTGCCTTGAGTCTGTGCGTTAAAACCTTTACAGAATTCCATGATGTTCACGCCGTGCTGGCCCAGTGCTGGACCTACGGGTGGACTTGGGTTGGCCTGACCGGCAGGCACTTGCAGCTTGATATAAGCTGTTACTTTCTTAGCCATCTAACTTCTCCACTAATGGGTATTATCGCCTCAGGGTGGTCACTATAAATAGCGCCTACCCTTCACTGGCTCCCCGGTAAGCTGGCGGAATTGCCAACTTGCCAAATTTCTATCAGGCTTTTTCAACCTGCGTGAACTCAAGCTCAACTGGCGTTGATCGACCAAAGATCGATACTGCTACGCGGAGCCTGCTCTTGTCGTAATTCACTTCTTCTACCGTGCCGTTGAAGTCATTAAACGGACCATCGGTAACGCGGACCATTTCACCAGGCTCAAACATCGTCTTAGGCCGGGGCGCTTCTTCAGAGTCATGTACGCGCTGCAGAATCAAATCGGCTTCTTTGTCAGTAATTGGTGCTGGCTTATCTGCCTTGCCACCAATAAAGCCCATTACTCTAGGCGTCTCTTTTACAAGATGCCATGTGTCATCATCGAGATCCATCTGTACTAAAACGTAGCCAGGAAAGAACATTCTCTCACTGGTGCGTTTTGCACCGCCTCTCATTTCGACCACTTCTTCGGTAGGCACTAGAATCTCACCAAACCGGTCTTGCAATCCATTCATTTGCACGCGGTCTTGTATCGCCACTGCAACTTTTTTCTCGTAGCCCGAGTAAGCATGTACCACATACCATCGCATCGACATGCCGCTCTCCTAGCCCATTATCAGTGAGGCAACCCAACTCAACAGGGAATCGATACCCCACAAAATTAGCGCCATCAATAGAATAACCGCAACCACAATCAATGTTGTTTGGTTACGCTCCTGTTTGGTTGGCCATACGACTTTACGCCACTCAGTGCGCGCGCCGACAGACAACTCAATAATTGTTTTGCCTTTAGCCGTCAGAGAAGCCACCAGGCCGGCAAGGCCCATCGCAGCGACAAGACCCAGCACTCGATAGAGCACCGACTCGGCTGAAAAATACCAGTTTGCGTAAATAGCACCACCAACTAACAGCAGTACGACTAGCCACTTAAGCCAGTCAAGACGAAATTGCTTTTCTTCTGCAACAACACTCATGGTTATTTCCCAAACTATGCTGAACTATTAAGTGGCAGGCCAGGAGGGACTCGAACCCCCAACAGCCGGTTTTGGAGACCGGTGCTCTACCAATTGAACTACTGGCCTACAGATAACTTTATTGCTTTCCCTATCTGACAGCTAAGCCGAGACATCAAGATGCCTCGGCTTTGCGCTTCAGACTATGTGTTGCTATTACTCGATAATCTTAGCTACAACACCAGCACCAACAGTACGGCCGCCTTCACGGATAGCAAAACGCAGACCTTCTTCCATCGCAATCGGATGAATCAAAGTAACTTCCATCTGCACGTTGTCACCTGGCATTACCATC
>Ga0115007_10002069_pt1 | contig 12541 bp, 10 predicted proteins | sample ArcOceMetagenome_2_FD_87166 | JGI IMG/M metagenome (GOLD analysis project Ga0115007, IMG submission 87166) | Marine eukaryotic phytoplankton communities from Arctic Ocean - Arctic Ocean ARC135M Metagenome | ecosystem: Environmental > Aquatic > Marine > Oceanic | place: Arctic Ocean | collected... | reverse complement strand
TCCTAGGGGCTTAGTGTCCTAGGGGCTTAAAAAATCGATGAATGGACACCACTCGAATAAATAATTTCTACCACGAAAACGCGGAAACTTACCCAACTCGTACGACAACCCTGACAAACCCCACCCCAACCCCAAACCAACCCACTCCAAGCACCACAACACGGCAGAAAAGTTTAACGTTCCACTTCACCCCCCTCGACAGCAATGCACACGGCGTGGTCCGGTTTTCATTCTCGCCAACGGAGAAGCGTCGAGCGTGACCCATAAAAAAAAAAATGGAGCGCTTTCAATAGATATATTATCCAGGCATGGTGGCCCTTCATTGAAATGCAACACTATCCCCGTGTTGTGCCTGTCTTTCCTGGCGCGTGCCCCTCGCCCTGCCCACCTCTTTTTTTGTAGTGAATGTGCTGACTTTTTTGGGTTTTTTTTTCTTTTCTCTTTTTCCATCGGCATCTTTTTTTTAAAATCATGTCTCTTCGCACTCGTTCATTTTTTTGTGGCTGTACAGTATTTTAACAATCATGGCCTCAATGGCAACCAACAACGAGCAAGCTGCTCCAACCGACGCTCAAGACCAAGGTGGAGCCGACGCACAACAGCACGGTGGTGCTGCCCCAGAACCAGCCGGAGAAGAAGTCGAATCCAATTGGACCGAAGTGACGGCCACCTTTGACGACATGGACCTCAAAGAAGATTTGCTCCGAGGCATTTACGCGTACGGTTTCGAAAAACCCTCCGCCATCCAACAACGTGGTATCGTTCCCGTGCTTCAAGGCCGCGACACCATTGCCCAAGCGCAATCCGGTACTGGTAAAACAGCTACTTTTTCCATTGCCATTTTACAATCCGTAGACATGGATGTGACCGGTTGCCAAGCTTTGGTCTTGGCCCCCACCCGTGAATTGGCCCAACAAATTCAAAAAGTTGTGGTCGCCTTGGGTGATTACTTAAATATTAAAGTGCACGCCTGCGTTGGTGGTACCGCCGTCCGTGAAGACATTCGTATTTTAAACGAAGGTGTTCACATCGTCGTCGGTACCCCCGGACGTTGCTACGACATGATCAATCGTGGTGCCCTTCGTTTGGACGACATTAAATTGTTTTGTCTTGACGAAGCCGATGAAATGCTTTCTCGTGGTTTCAAAGACCAAATCTACGACGTCTTTAAATTTTTGCCAGAAAAGGTTCAAGTCTGTTTGTTTTCTGCCACCATGCCCCTTGAAGTGCTCGAAGTCACTCAACGCTTCATGAGAGAACCCATCCGAATTCTTGTCAAAAGAGACGAACTTACCCTTGAAGGTATTAAACAATTTTTCATTGCTGTCGAACGCGAAGAATGGAAATTGGACACATTGTGCGATTTGTACGAAACCTTAACCATTACGCAAGCGATCATTTACTGCAACACCCGTCGTAAAGTCGATTGGTTGACTGAAAAAATGTCCAGTCGCGATTTTACCGTCAGTGCCATGCACGGTGACATGGACCAAAGAGAACGTGATTTAATCATGAGAGAATTCCGTTCCGGATCCTCCCGTGTCTTGATTACCACGGATTTATTGGCCCGTGGTATTGATGTCCAACAAGTCTCTCTTGTCATCAATTACGATTTACCTACCAATCGTGAAAACTACATTCATCGTATTGGTCGTTCCGGCCGTTTCGGTCGTAAAGGTGTAGCCATCAATTTCCTTACTTCTTCCGATGTCAGATACTTGCGTGACATCGAACAGTTTTACAACACACAAATTGAAGAAATGCCTATGGATGTTGCAGATCTTCTCTAAACAATAGAGTTTCCCGAGTTCCTTTTATTTATTATAAGGTAAAATTCAGAAACAACCGTTGTAACATCAGAAAAAAAAAACAATTAAGTGTAATAGAACAACAACCATTTTAGGATGTTAAACAAACTTCTTTTGCGAATATTATTTAAATAATAAAAGCGACGACAAAAATTAAAAACAACAAAAAAAAATAAATCATTAAACACAACACTGTACTGTACACACCGCGTCACCGAGTCGTTTTTTAAACTACGGGTACCCTCGGTATTCTCGTTTTTTTCTTTTTCTCTCGATTCAATTTTGCTTCGTTCACTGCTTCATTACCTTACTCATTTGCTCCACTTTGTCGTAAAACCCCAACAAACCACCGGTGTGAATAAACAGTACCCGACATTCCTGATTCGTTTGTCCCTTTGTGGTTAAACTGTTCACATCTTTCAACATTTGCAAAGCGGCTTTGCCCGAATAGACTGGATCCAATACGACGCCGGTGGTTTGGCTAATGTTGAGTATTTCTGCCAATTCTTCTGTCGTAGAGGAGGCATAACCCGCCCCCACACCGTCAATGATTCGCAACAAATCACGGGATGTTTTCCCTTTCAATACGTCACACCCATTGGTCAAAGAAGAGAGCAATTTGTCAATTTTGTTGTAAAAAAAATCAGGATCATCGTCTACCCCCACCGCGACCAGTTCGGTATTTTTTGACATGCCGGACAAATGCATGCCCAATGCTAAACCCGCTGCTGTACCACCACTGCCGCAAGCAAAATAGATTCGATCAAAGTGCAAGGGGTAATCCACCAATTCTTTCACGGCATGGATGTACCCCCATACTCCTACAGAGCAACTGCCACCCGATGGAAAAGCAAACGGTCGTTTGCCGGTGGCTTGCAATTTTTTTTGGAGAGCTTGCACCAATGGCCAACCACCTTTTTCCTGGTACTCTTCGGGTGACACCAAGTGTAAATTGGCGCCGCACAAACGAGAAATTAATAGATTTCCAACAAAACCAGGATCAGTTGTTGCATCGCTCGTGCGCAGTACCAAATGAGAGTCCAAACCAATTCTTGCACAAGCTGCTGCCGTGGCACGGCAATGGTTGGATTGAATGCCACCGACCGTGATAGCACTGTCGCAAGATTGTTGCAATGCTTCGGCCAACAAAAACTCTAATTTTCTCACTTTATTGCCCGACATTTCGCTGCCACTGTAGTCGTCACGCTTGATGTAGAATTGAATTTGATGTGGGAGCGACGCCGGTGATGGTGATGGTGATGGTGATGGTGATGATGGTTGGATCTTCCATCGATGGATGGGCGTGGGCAAATGACCCAAGGTCAAACGATGAGTGGGTGCTGGAAGTTGTGGTGGTATCCACCGTGGGGGGTTGTAAATGTTGGACAAATCGTCCAGTGGTGTGGCACGGTCCCTTTGACGAGTGCTTTGACGAGTGATTAGAGCAGACAGGAGCAGTGCCGCCGACGCACCAAGCAGTGTGGAGGATAAATCTAATGGCATCCGGGGCGATTCTTGTGTTCTTTTGTGGGTGGTGGTACTGCATGGTACTGCATGGTAGTGATTGAAGGGCAATGCTTACAAGTATAGCGGTGTAAATTTGACACGTCCCGTCGGCTTCGTTCTATCGCGGTCACGATTAAAGGCGGGCAGGTCTCAGAGTCTTCGATCCTTGTGTAATTTGGCAGACCATGGACCGAGACACCCACCCAATGCCCATTTAAAGCGGACATGTTTGCTTTTGAAGCGGTTGAAAACAGTGCAGGTGAATTCCGTTCCAAATTGGAACGTTTTTACCGCCGTGTTGACCCATCCAAACTCGTCAACATCGATGCCATTGTCAAAAAGCATCACTCTCGCCAAGATGCTTTGTTTACTTTTCTGGCCAAGAAATACAAGGTATCGTTGGACGAGACGACGTCCTCCTCCTCCTCGTCGTCGTCCTCCTCGTCGTCCGCCACTTCCACCACAAAGGCACCGACTGCGGCAGAAAAGTTGACATTTTCCGGCCCAATGTTTGATCCACTGTACGCACTCACCCATGTCGAGGAAGCCAAGAAACGTCTGCCACGACCACGTGTCCGACCATTGGATAACATATCAAAATGTCGTGTTCTTCTTCCTGAAACGGACCCAAACTATCTCCACATTCAATTGACCAAAGCAAGCAACCAAACAAAAGGTGCGATAGCTACTGAAAAAGCAAAGCAATTGAGAGAACTGCGACGAAAACAAGATGAAATAGCGAAACAAGCTCCTGATTCACTGCGTGGTTTACCCAATCGTATTGCGTCCCAATTTACCAAGGGCCCCATGAATTTATTGCGAAAATGTTACTTGGAAAAACGCAAAGTTTGTGTGCATGTAAGGTTTCATACCGACCATCGAGTGGGTGGTCGTACCATTGGTGGTGGTGGTGGCGGCCACGGCGGGGGCAGCAGCAACAGCAGCAGCAGCAGCAGCAGCAGCAGCAGCAGCAGCAGCAGTGACGAGGAGGGCAATCGTCATATGGGTACAGTTGTGGGTTATATCAAAGCATTTGACAAACACATGAACATGGTACTGTCGGATTGCATGGAGACTAAACATGTCATTGTTGGTATTGAATGGTCGCCACGACCAGAAGACATTGAGGCAGCAAAATTAAATGCAAGCAGCAACGGGACCGATGAACACAAGGCACTGCAATTGACCTCCAAAGGAGCTCGTCGTTTGATTAAAAAATATCTCTATCAACAGAAAGTAACACATTTTCATCAAACAATGTTAAGAGGCGACAATATTGTATTGGTGTGTGTGGCAAGGAACATGAAAAAATAATTGTGTTGCTGTGGATGTGGTGTGCATTTGTGGAACTTGATGCAAACAATCGATTCGACGCCTGTCCAGGACGCGCATAATGACAACCAAACAATTTAATGCCAATTCGAAGTGTACAAAATAAACCTCTGTATTTTCATATTCTTTGTTCATTATCTCTATTTTTATTCCCTAAGTGTGCACCCTACCGGTAAGTGGAACGTGACAACTGATCCTCGGCTCGGTGTCTCTGTGGCCTCAAAGTCTAGTCAACAAAATATCAGTCGTTATCAATTCAAACCTCAAACCTTCTTCGTCCACAATGAAGGAGTTGTTCAAAATTGATCAAACGTACCACTCCAATGGTTCGGTGATTTTTAAATGGCAACCGGGGGGAAATTTTTTGGCGACGGCCGGTGCCAATGGTTTGGTACACATCTTTGACAGACACGGCAAACAAGTGGACGAAGTCTCTCTTCGTTCCAGTCAACCTGTACTGGATCTGTGTTGGGATTACGTGGGAGAATCGTTGGCTGTTCTTCAACAGGGCAACGGTGAAGTCCCGATTTGGGATTCCACTTCACGCAATGTCACCATGGTGGCTACCAATTTAAAAAACCCAACGTTTATTAAATGGTCGAGACGTGGCCCACAACTTGCGGTGGGTTCTGAAAAAGGCAACTTGTTGATTTATCGCAAAGACAACCGTAAATTGATTCCAGTGGCCGGCAAACACTCCAACAAACGAGTGACCTGTGGTGCTTGGAGCAACGACAATAAATTGGCGTTGGGCGGTGAAGATAAAACAATGACTCTCAGTACGGCCGAAGGCGATACCGTTGGTCAAACAGAACTAGCCCACGAACCCTTGGACATTCAATTTGCAGGGACCCATTGCACATCGAGCTCCAATTCATCGCGTTCGTCCAATGCGGGTGGTAAATCAGGGGGTGGCATAGGTGATTTAAAACATGTCATTTCCATGAATTTAGGCGGTAAAGTAATACAATTGTACAACCAAGAAAACCCCGACGACCCCATTGAATTGGACTTTAAAGCATCGTACGGCTCGATCGTCACCTACAAGTGGTTTGGCGATGGACAAATCATGATTGGTTTTTCCAATGGTTATTTTGCTGCCATTTCCACCAACGAAAGTGAATTGGGCGAGGAACTGTTTGTTGCTAAAATGCACAAAGGTGGATTAGAAGATGTTGCCTTTTGTCCAGCATTGCAAAGAGCGGCAACCTGTGGCGAGCGTACAGTGCGCGTCATTGATGTCTTGACGTGGAAAGAAATTAAAAGTGATGGGATTACATTGGACCGGGAAAGAGGTAAGGCATGGGACATTGCAGACATGAATGCGTGGGCAGAGTGTCTCCTTTTTTCTTCATTCTTTTTGTTGACATTCTGTTCTCTGTTCTCTGTTCTCTTTTGTTGTTGTTGTTGTTGTTGTTGTTGTTGTTGTTGGTACTGCCAAAACCAAAACCCAAAAACAGGTGTGATTGAAATGTTGGAATGGACCGAAGACGGGCAAATCTTGACGTTGTCTACTTCCAGTGGTGTGGTTCGTAATTATTTGGCCCAAATGCCAACTGTACACGATGCATGGGGATCGCGTTTGGCGTATTTGTCCTCCTTGCGTGAAATCAGTGTGGTGGACACATTGCACGGCGACGATGATAAAATGCAAGTCATTCCTGTCAAAGTGGAACCAACCTTTGTGGCACTGGGGCCCAAACACGTGGCCATTGGGATGAATATTCGAATTTGGTTGTACAGGTATGGTGATCGAGAAGAACAACAGCGTCAAAGCAGAGGCCCACCCTTGGAACAACCCGAACGTCAATTTCCAGGCAACATCAGTGCAATACGTTTGAATGAAAAATATGTGGCTGTCTTGTGCGAAGGTCGTGTGCATTTATCCATGATTGAACCGGCCCGTGGTACGACGGAACAAGATACGAAAATCTTTAACATTGATGGCAACAGCAGTCGAATCACTTGCATGACGTTGACCAAAGAAATGTTGATATATGGGTACGTATCGGGCGGTGATCGAGGTGGTGGTGTCAAATTCTTTTCTTTGGATAATTGGGCACCCTTGGAGGGGATTGAATATCGCCATGAAAATTCAATCACGTCCATTGTGCCCTCTCCGTCCGGTACACGAATGTTGTTCATTGATGTTTCCGGTCGTGGTTGGTTGTACAATCCAGCCGACAGTACAGCGTTGGAAATACCCAATTTTAAAGATGAAAAAGGCAGTACAAGCAGTGGTCAACCCATCAAATGTGCGTTGTGGGATCCAGTGGGTGACCAAGATGGTAAAAGTCGTAGTACGACCGGTACCCAATCTTTGTCTTTTATAACAGTCGAAGGTGGGCAATTTTGGACGTATGTGTATTCGCAATTGCATTTTGAAGGACCAACAATAACACGAGTGGGACGCATTGACATTGATGCAGATACTGGTGACATGGTACAAGAAGCTTTGTCCACCGATGTGCCCCATGGCTCCAGCCCAGCGGTCGTGCGCAATGGTCGTGTCACTTGCCAACATCAAAGTGGGGCATTGGATACGACAATATTAAACACACATTCGAACATTCGGGTACCGGGTGGGCGTGGTGGTGCCCGAAACATGGAACGATTGACGGAATGTTTCAAACAAAGGTTGAGTATGTTGCGTTTAAAAGATGCCTGGGAAGTAGCAGTGCAATTGAACAATCGTTCCATGTGGTTGGCTCTGTCTGGTAAATCAATGGAACATTTGGACATTGGGTTGGGTAAGACATAAAGCTATGCACACGAATGTTGTGGTCGGTGGTGGTACCAACAACAACCACACAATTTTTTCACTTTCTCACTTTCTCCTTGCCCACTTTCTTTTTCTTTCCCTCTCAGCCATCCAAGTGTACCGTGACATCGGTGATGCTGGCATGGTGCAAGCCCTGGAAAGAATCAAACGAATTGAAGATCGACAATTGTTGTCGGGCCATGTGCATTTGTTGTTTAGTCAATTTGAAGAAGCCCAAGAACGATTTTTAGCCTCAAGTCGTCCAGAGACTGCTTTAGAAATGCGGCGCGATCTGTTGAATTGGGACCATGCTTTGAAATTGGCCGGTAGCATTGCACCCGATCAAGTGCCCACCATTTCTTACGAATATGGCCAACAATTGGAATTCAAAGGAGAATACGCTTTGGCTTTGAAAATGTATGGGTCGGCGTGTACCGACATTGAAACGACGTTGAGTGAACTGGACATGGGCATGGATGGTATGGATGGTGGCGGTTCAAGCAACACGGGTGGTGGTAGTTCGAAATTGGCCGATTTAATGATGCAGCAATACGGCAGCAAATCGTCGTACGACTACGAAGATGCCGTTACGTCTTTGAAAAACAAATTGAAACAATGCAAAGCTGGATTGACACGAATGACAATACGTCAAGGGGATTTGAGACGTGGCATACTCATGGCCAATGAAAGCAACGACAAAGCTTTGTGCCGTGAATGTGGGAGTGTGTTGGAATCCATGAAACAATTTGGTGACGCGGCCCGGATGTATGAAAAAGGTGGGTCGTTGGAAAAAGCAGCGGCCATTTACATTCAAACCAAAGATTTTGATTCCGCCACACCGTTGATGACCACCATTAAAACCGCTAAATTGCATGCGCAATACGCCAAAGCGAAAGAAGCCGTCCGTGATTTCCGTGCTGCCGTGGCCGCTTACGAACGAGCCCGCGACATGGATTCGGTGGTTCGCTTGTACATTGAACAACTGAATGAACCGGAATTGGCGTTTGCCATTGTTCGCTCCACGGCTTCGTCCAATGCCGCACAAATGGTCGCTCGTTATTGCACGTCCAAGGCCAATTGGCAAGGGGCCATTGAATTTTTATTGATGGCCCAACGAAGCGAAGAAGCCTTTCAATTGGCCAAAGAACACGATGAAATGAGTGTGTACGCCACCGCGTTGGGTGACGAAGGCTCCACGACGGAATACAGTGCCATTGCTCGCTTTTATGAATCAAAAAACGAACAGGGCCGAGCCGGGCAATTTTATTCGAAATGTGGTCAATACATGAAAGCTTTGAATTTGTATTTGGATTGTGGTGAACGTGAAATGGACCGCGCGATCGATGTCGTGGGAAAGGCTCGGTCGGACATGTTGACCCATACCTTGATCGACTATTTGATGGGTGAACGGGACGGGGAACCGAAAGACCCCAATTACATTTATCGTTTGTACGTCGCGTTGGGCAATTATGAACGTGCTTCGGCGACGGCGGTCTTGATTTCAAAACAAGAAAGAGAATTGGGCAATTACAAAGTATCCCACTATCAATTGTACACCACCATGGCTGAAATGACCAACCAAGGTGTGCGTGTGCCCAGTGATTTGAGAAATGCTTTTTTGTTGTTGCACAGTTATGTGTTGGTTAAAAAATTGGTTAAAATGGGCAAACACGTGGTAAGTGTTGTTTATTTGTTTGGTTGTTTTTTGTTATGGTGTTTTTTGTGTTTGGGTGGGTGATATAATTGCGCATCTCTTTGTCCCTCACCTGTTTTGTGTCTCGTTTGATCTCTTTCTTTCGTGGTTTTCTTGTTTGTAGAACGCGGCACTCATGCTGCGGCGTGTTGTTGAATCGTTGTCTGAATTTCCTCAACACACCGTGATGATTTTAACCACGGCTGTCATTGAATCATATCGTTCTGGAATGAAAAAGAAAGCTTTTGAATATGCCTCCACATTGATGAGAGCAGAATACCGAGGTGACATTCCTGAAAAATATAAAAAAAAGATTGAATCCATTGTTCGAAAACATAAATCGACGGTGGAAGATCCCGAAGAAGAAGCCACCTTTTCACCGTACGACGCCACGGTGCGTGTGCCGGTCACGGAATTGATGTGCCCCACGACCCGACAAGAAATACCTTTTTGCATTTGTACGGGGTACCACGTTGTTGCCAATGACATGTGCATCTGTCCAAACAGTAACATGCCCGCGATCTACAGTGAATACGTGAAATGGATTGAAAAGAATGGCACGGACCCAATCACGGACAAACCCGTGAATTTAAGTGATGTACGAAGATTGTCCGACCCCAGTGATTTTTTGGAATCGTATAACAAAATTGAAGAGGAAGAGGAAGAACAAAAAGAGGGAACAGACAAAGAATAAAAAAAGTAACTATTTATTTATTTATTTAGACTTTAGGGTGTACAGGTAGCCGGAAGAAGTAGTGTAATAAATTACGACATTGTTATTGAAGTGTATGTTTGTGTGTGTACATGTTGGTTGCACTTTTCTACTTGGTGTTTTGCCTTCTAGTACCGGGTAGTAGTTTAGTATAGTAGTACCTTAGTCGTTCTGTCTTCTACTTCTGCTTTTTCTGTTGGGTGCCCGAAAGTCTCTTTGTACAGTCTACAGAATTGCAGCAACGCCAGAGATCGCGACACTTGCTCCAGCGACAAGCAAACTAGATTGATTCATGGCATCGTTGTTGAATCCCATGACGTACTTATCCCATATGACATGACGCACCCCACAAATGTAGTGATAGACTACCGGAAACGCGACACCAAATTTCAGAGCTGGTCCGAGGGCACTATTACCCAATGTCATCATCAAACCGGTAGTGTCAATCCCCACCAAGCTCATCGTTCCTATTCCGTAGACACCGGCACACAACATCGCACCGGTCACTCGGTTCGTAATGGAACTCAAGGCAATGACTGGAAAGGCATAAATGGACACGTGCGGACTGACTGGTCGTTTCTTATTGGATGGCAACTCCGTGTACGCAACACCATTTCTGGCTCCTGGTAATTCTTCGTTGAAGGAGCTTTTGTTGGTGGTAGTGAAGGAACGCACATTGGTTCTGGCAATGGGAGTGGCCCTGCGGGCTGTACGGCGAGCCAAGGATGCAATCATAGTGTGGGTGGTGGGGCGGTCGCTGTTGCGTGTTAGGGTGTTGGCGGGGGGGGGCTGTGGTGGCAGGATCGAACGGGGGTGATGGAAAAAAAAAATAGGAAAAGAAAGAAAACAGATTAGTCACACGATTGTGCTGGTGTGGGGTGGTGGGCATTGGAATGTCTGTTGTGGAGGACGAGTGAAAAGTTGACAGGGAGAAGACTTGTGTTCGAAGGTGGGCGTGGAGAAACCGGGCAAGTTGGTGGTTCCAATTAAAAATGTACGGATGTTTGGCTTTCCACAGTTGCAATCATAGGAACCGGCCAAAGAAAATACATTGCTGGACGCGCACCCATTTGATGTGCCGGTACTACTCGACGATGCATGGTCGGTTGTTGGTGGTGATGGTGGTGGTCTGTCGCGGTGTTGGTTTTCTTACGAGGGGGTTTTATCGATATTTTTTGTCAGGAAATAAAAGGCTTCAGAGAAGAAGAGTCTTTGGCCCCCCATAATCGATCATGTTGGCAATGTGGATCTTTCGACTAACTCTTGACACTTGATCACATGCTTCTAAGAACGGCACGACTTCGCTGCTGCACTCGAACCCTGAGGCAATGCACAAAACATTTGCACTTCTCCACGGCGGCCGCCACACCCTTTGAGTTTACACCCGAGAACTTTTCGAAACCCGACCTTCCCTCCAACCTGAAAGTATTGGACGTACCATTGACGTTGGCAACGGACGAATCTTTGCTGGGGTATGGCCACATTGTACGTTCCAAAGACCAATTCACCACGGAAAAGGGAAACTTCGAAATCACTCCCTGGCCGGTGACCGGGTGGCGTCCCTTGGACCCCCACACGGGCGACGAAGCCGGGACCGTCGAGGGCGACTTCGACGTGCATTGGGAAGGGGATTACTTTTACGGGCACAATTTGGCGGTGGCCACTGAAAACAATTTCTATTTGGATGGTATGGGCGCCTTGGTGGAGGAATGTGATCCTCAGACGGCCAATGGAACAGGGAAAGAGATCTATTTGTGGATGAGTGATTACCACCCGGACGGTGCACAACTCTTTTGGAACGACAAGGGTGTTCCTTTCGCTGTGAATTTAGCTTTGCCGACCATCGGTGATGGGGTACAACCAAGCGACATGCGGGCTTTCTACGTTCCCGCGGGGTGCGGTGTCTACATTCATCCAAGTACTTGGCACAATGGTGTGTATACCAACCCGAAATACGGCAAAGTACGGTTTTTGACCAGGCAAAGCAAGATTCATGCCAGAGTAAGTGTCAGCTGGGCCGCGGAATTTGATTGTTTGTTGCGGGTGCCGTTGGAGTTGTAGAGGGGTTCCAGAGCAAGTTCAATTCAAGTTCCACGGGTTCCAAGTTCAAAGGGACAATTCAACAATAGACAATAGTGAGCGACTCACATCTCCCATACATGTCTACAGGTACATGTCATACACACACATCAACACACAACTAAATACAACACCAGTTTCACATCATACATCATACATTTCGAGTTAAAAATCATGTTCCCGGGTACTCAGTACATTATTGGCTACATGTGTACTGTACATGTAGTACAGTAGATGCTACTAATATCTCTTGAGTAAATATATTATATTTATTTTATAAATGTTCAGTGTTCAGTTGAGTTCAGTTCTCCAACAAACAAAAAAAACATGCACCGTTTCTACCGTTCTACCTTCTATCTTTTTTTCTACGACGTACTCTATTCCAATACGTGTACATCTTCATGTGAAGCTTCATGTATGTATGTGTGTATACTTTTCTTTCAAAGTATATATATCATGTGACTAGCTGAGAGCTCAAATGGTATTGCTGGCACCAAAACCTGAAAAATCTTCAGTTATATCTAGTGACTTGAAAATTTTATTGGTATTTAGGCTAAAAATATATATAATTCTGGTAATCTCAGAACTCTCTGCCTAGACACCACAAATTTACCCTCCAGCCATCATCCAAAACACAACATCAAGCAGAT
>Ga0115007_10002068_pt1 | contig 12547 bp, 17 predicted proteins | sample ArcOceMetagenome_2_FD_87166 | JGI IMG/M metagenome (GOLD analysis project Ga0115007, IMG submission 87166) | Marine eukaryotic phytoplankton communities from Arctic Ocean - Arctic Ocean ARC135M Metagenome | ecosystem: Environmental > Aquatic > Marine > Oceanic | place: Arctic Ocean | collected... | reverse complement strand
TCCTGCACCCAAACGACGACAAAGGTTCCTAAAAGGTTGGTCGGTTACACCTGCCATGGGGGCAAGGATAACCTGACTATCTATGCTGTAGGGGCCGATCCGGAACATAGCAACCTTAAACGTCAGAAATGAATTACCCACCCCTCATCAAAAAGGAGGGTGTGGCATGGAGTCAGGGAGGGCGTAATCATACCCGCAAGCGCGAATGGCTCCAAGCCGTTTTGATGATTTTTTAACCATTTTTGCTGTCTGGAATCAGCTTGACTTGATAACTCACAGCGCGGCGGCCTGGGTTGAGAATGTCAAGTTGAATCTGAATGGGCTGTTGAGATGGAATTACGTTGTCCGGAAATAAATCTGCATTAATGTAGTCTGCTGGCGCAAAGCGACGTTGTGCTATATTTCGTCCTTTTACATCCATGAATTCAAGTTGCAGGCTAGGAAACGGCTGTGCGAATGAAGCGCTATTTTCAATCAGTAATGAGATGCGTAAGGCATCTTTATGGTATTCATGGGGTTGAAGCGTTAACTGATATGTTCTAACAAGCTCGGGGGCTGACCGCGCAGGTAAAGTGGCGTCCGCTAAATTGTAAAAAAAGGCATAGAACGGCCGTAGAGCAGGCTCATTGAGCCAGTCAGTACGTTTGAACCAGCTAACCTGGGCAATTAATAGTGCGACGAGCAGTAGCGAGATTGTACTCGTGAAGAGCTTGGTGATGAGAGATGATGTCTGGTTTTGCTGTGCTGGTGATAAGCTTATTTTCTCTACAGGGATATGTAGCTTTGCCTTGGGCGTCGTTTTGGCTCTCGATACAAAGCGCGCGTCGCGCGTCGCGGTGAGTGGGGTCGCTGTGCTGACAGAATCAGTTGAGCGATCCAGTGGTTCTTTATGTGTGAGTGGGCGTTCTATTTGTCGTTGTCTAATTGTTGAGGGGCTAGCGTGTGATGGTTTAGCTTGCGGTGGTTGGTATGTGAACTTTTTTGCATCGAATACCTGTAAGCAAACGCCGCAGCGGACTTTGCCTGCGGCGATTTTGAGTTGTCCTTCGCTGACACTGAAGCGAGTCTGGCACTCGGGGCAGCAGGTGACAAAAGACGTCTCGCTCATCGTTTGGTGCCAGTGACCCTAATCCATTCTTCGCGTTCTGCAATCGGGTCTATATCAAACCATGGACTATAGGCCGCTATGATTTCGTCGGCTTGGTGAGAGAGTAATCCTGACAGGGCTATTAACCCGCCGCATTTTACGCGTTCCGCCAATATAGGGGCTAATTCCACTAAAGGGCCTGCCAATATATTGGCAACCAATACATCCGTAGCGGCTTCTGGAGCTGAGTCGGGTAAATAGGCATCTAACATATCGGCGCTGAGTTGGTTGCGGTTGAGATTGTCGCGTGTTGCCTGAATAGCTTGTATATCTATATCCACAGCGAGTACATGACAGGCGCCTAAAAGTAGGGCTGCAATCCCTAAAATGCCAGACCCACAACCGTAATCGGTGACTTTTTTTCCATCTAATGATTGGGCATCCAGCCATTCTAAGCACAGCGCTGTGGTCGGGTGAGTTCCGGTGCCGAAGGCAAGGCCTGGGTCTAGCATTAAATTGACGGCGCTAGGATCGGGAGCTTCTCGCCAGCTAGGGCAGATCCATAATCGTTTGCCAAACTGCATCGGATGATAATTTTTCATCCATTCACGTTCCCAATCTTTGTCTTCTAAAATTTCTGCTTTAAATACAGGGAAGTCGCTGTTCTTGAAGGACGCAGTATGAGCGTCTCGAATAAACTTCTCGGTCGCAGCCATATCATAATCCGTATCAAATAATCCTGTGATGGTGGTGCGCTGCCATAAGGGCGTTGTTCCTAAATCTGGCTCGAAAATAGGTTGGTCTTCACTGTCTTGGTAAGTGACGGCGGAGCAGCCTGCCTCCAGCAAAATATCTTCGTAGCGTTCGGCAGAGTCGGGACTGATCTCCAGCTTAATTTGTAACCAAGGCATAGTGGGTGAATCCTAGAGGCTAAAAGGCAAGATTATTACGCAAAACAGCACTTAGCGTAAAACAAAAAAGCCCGCTAAGCGGGCTATTTATAATGAGTTAGGATTATAAGCCTAACTTTTTCTCAAGGTAATGAATGTTAACGCCACCTTTGATGAAGTTGGCGTCACGAACGATTTCTTGATGCAGTTGAGTGTTCGTGCGAATACCTTCGACTAATAGCTCTTCTAGCGCATTTTTCATACGAACTAGTGCTGTATCACGGTCTTCCCCATAAGTGATCAATTTAGCAATCAGGGAATCGTAATGGGGAGGTACTGTGTAGCCATCATAAATATGAGAATCAACACGTACACCGTTACCGCCTGGGGCATGGAAATGGATCACTTTGCCGGGGCTTGGTAAGAAGGTTTTTGCATCTTCAGCGTTGATACGGCATTCGAAGGCATGGCCACGAACGACGATATCTTCTTGCTTATAGGACAGCGGCATACCAGCAGCGATACGCAGCTGTTCTTTTACGATATCAACACCAGTTACCATTTCAGTAACTGGGTGCTCTACTTGAACACGAGTGTTCATTTCGATGAAGTAGAAGCCACCATCTTCATACAAAAATTCAAACGTACCAGCACCTCGATAACCAATTTTTATACACGCATCGACACACGACTGTAGCACTTTAGCGCGGGCGTCAGGGTCAATAAGCGGAGCCGGAGCTTCCTCAACCACTTTCTGGTGACGGCGTTGCATAGAGCAATCGCGATCATACAAGTGGATAGCATTGCCTTGGCCATCGGCTAGTACTTGAACCTCTACGTGGCGAGGGTTTTCAAGGTATTTCTCCATGTACACCGTTTCATCACCAAAAGCGGCAGCCGCTTCCGATTTTGTAATGTGTACAGAGTTAATTAATGATGCTTCGGAATGAACAACGCGCATGCCGCGACCACCACCGCCGGAAGCTGCTTTTATAATGATCGGATAGCCGATCTTTTTAGCAATAGCGCGAATTTCGTCAGAATCTTCTGATAAAGGGCCATCAGAGCCCGGAACCGTAGGTACACCTGCGGCTTTCATGGCTTCAATCGCCGATACTTTATCACCCATCAAACGAATAACGTCTGCTGTTGGGCCGATAAAAGTAAAGCCTGAACGCTCGACTTGTTCTGCAAATCCAGCGTTTTCAGCCAGAAAGCCGTAGCCTGGATGAATTGCGGATGCATCAGTGACTTCTGCAGCGCTGATGATCGCTGGGATGTTTAGATAACTTTTCGCTGAGGCAGCAGGGCCAATACACACCGCTTGATCCGCAAGACGCACATGCATCAAATCGCGGTCAGCTTGAGAATGAATCGCTACTGTCTTAATGCCCAGCTCTTTACATGCGCGAAGAATACGCAAAGCGATCTCGCCACGGTTAGCAATAACTACTTTATCCAGCATCTGGTTACTTTCCTTTCGCTGTATTGGGCAAGGTTAAACGATAGTTACAAGTGGCTGATCATATTCAACCGGCTGCCCATCTTCTACCAAAATCGCTTCGATTACGCCTGATTTGTCTGCTTCGATCTGGTTCATCATCTTCATGGCTTCGATGATACAAATAACATCGCCAGCTTTAACCGTTTTGCCTACTTCAATAAAAGAAGGAGAGCTAGGGGATGGTGAACGGTAGAATGTGCCGACCATTGGAGACTGAACAACATGGCCGTTGAATTTTGTTTCTGCGGGCGACTCTACGGCGGCGGGAACGGCAGCGGGTGCAGCAACAGGTACAGGAGCAGCCATTGTAGGCATTTGCATCATTTGAGGAACGACACTAGAACCACGACTTATGCGTACAGATTCTTCGCCCTCTTTAATCTCGATTTCGTTGATGTTCGATTCTTCAAGCAGTTCGATCAGCTTTTTAACTTTGCGAATGTCCATTCTTATCTCTTTCTCTATTAATACTGGGCGCTAGCGGCTTGTATTTTAGTCGGTATTTAAGCGTCTAAGTGTAGCAGTCAATTGCTGTTCTTTAATTCTAGTACATACATTTGATTAGTGAACGATCGTGTTTATTCAGGTTCTGTAAACCTCCCGAATAGATAGCTAATATCGTTTGTAGTTAATTGAGTTCCTTACAAAAAAAACACTAATCAATCTTTAATGTGTGACAGCCAATTTTTGCGATAGTTTGCATTAAAGGCATTTAAGTGTCTACCGAATGCTAATATTTTTGCAGGATGTATGCAATTTAGCCGACGTTCGTCACACTTTTTATTTTCCTTTGGATTGTGATATACGATAAAAATGTCACTTTTGGCCTTTTATGGTAAGTAGTAAGAGTATTTGAGCGTGCTTTGTAAATATTGTTTGTAGTGTGGTGTGGCTATCTAATCAGAAGATTGATTATCCTTGGTAAATGGGTGATCATCCCAACCACGTAAAGACAGTGTGCAGTGCAAAATAATGATGAGCATCGCACGTTAAGGAGTTGTTTTGGATACAGTCAAAAAAGTGTGGTTTCGTTTTTGGGACAGTGTAACCGGTGTGTTTTCAGGCAGTAAGTTAGCGAAAGGTATTTTTTCACTGATTCTCGTGTATTTGTTGGTATGCGTAGGTTTAGGTATTTATTGGAGCATAGAGCCTGCTGAGTTTGACGTACGTGAGGCATCACTAGTTGACGCTACGGCTCAACCGGTTGTTGGTGCCGGGACGATGGGGGCTTTGGTTAAAATCACAGAAACCTTGCTAAATAAGCCGGGTGGTTATCTGACTAACGACAAAACTCCTCCAGGCTTGTGGCTAGATAATATCGAGCACTGGGAGTTTGGCGTACTAGTTCAGGCGCGTGATATGGCGCGTGCTATGCGCAAAGACTTTAGTCGATCACAGTCGCAATCAACAGAAGACGTTGATCTGGCGAAAGCGGAACCTCTGCTTAACTTTAATAATAACAGTTGGGTGTTTCCTTCTACCGAATCTGAATACCGTAAATCTCTTTCATTCCAAAAGGTGTATTTGAACCGCTTACTTGACCCTCAGCAAACAGACGCACAATTTTATGCACGTGCAGATAACTTAAATGATTGGTTGAAAAATGTTAGCACTCGCTTAGGAAGCTTATCTCAGCGATTAAGTGCCAGCGTTGGTCAAAAGCGCTTAGATGTGGATGCGGGTTTTGAGTCATCAACAGGTGATTCGAAGCAGGTTGCTGATGTTACTGAAATTAAAACACCGTGGTTAGAAATTGATGATGTCTTTTATGAAGCCCGTGGCACCTCGTGGGCATTGATCCATCTTCTTAAGGGGATTGAACAAGATTTTGGACCTACGTTAGATAAGAAAAGTGCGCGAGTGAGTTTGTTGCAGATTATTCGTGAGTTAGAAGCGACTCAGGCGACGATTTGGAGTCCAATGATTTTGAATGGAACGGAGTTTGGTTTTCTTTCTAACCACTCACTTGTCATGGCGTCGTATATATCGCGTGCAAATGCAGCAATTATTGATCTTAGAGAGCTGCTTTCTCAAGGATAATAAATAAGGGGGTCTAGATGAGGCGTGTTGTTTTTAATCAAAAAGGTGGTGTGGGTAAGTCCAGTATTGCATCTAATCTTGCGGCTATTAGCGCGCAGCGTGGTTTAAAAACTTTATTGATCGATTTAGATCCCCAGTGCAATTCGACGCAATATGTTTATGGGGAGGGTAGCGATCAGCTTGAGAATGATATTAAAGCGTTTTTTGAGCAGACGTTAACCTTTCAGCTTAAGCCCCAAGGGCCGGAAGCGTTTATCCATCAAACGCCTTATGAGAACTTATTCTTGCTGCCCGCTAATCCCGATGTAACGGATTTGCAGACAAGGTTAGAAACCAAGCATAAAATTTATAAGCTCAAAGAAGCGTTAGAACAGCTACCTGATTATGATGCTATCTATATTGATACGCCGCCTGCGTTTAACTTTTTCACGCTATCCGCCTTAGTGGCTGCTGAGCGATGTCTTATTCCTTTTGATTGCGATGAGTTTGCTCGTCATGCATTGTATTCATTGATGGATAATATAAACGAAACTAGGATGGATCATAATGAAGGCTTGAGTATTGAAGGGATTGTGGTGAATCAGTACCAACCGCGCGCCTCTTTACCTAAGAAAATTGTAGAGGAGTTGGTTGCTGAGTCATTACCTGTGCTCAACGCTAAAATATCATCATCGGTCAAAATGCGTGAGTCGCATAATGTATCCAAGCCATTAATCCACTTGGCGCCAAGCCACAAGCTAACCCAAGAATTTGTTAGTTTGTTTGATGAGCTATACCTACACGATATCTAGTGTATAGGTATCGTGTAGGTATAAAAAACGGAGCTTGAGAGCTCCGTTTTTTATACGGTCTTTATCCGTATTACATACCTTTGACAGCGTAGATTCCTGCAGCATTTCGCCAATAACCATGGTAATCCATACCAAAACCAAAGATGTAGCGGTCAATCACTTCTAAGCCGACAAAGTTAGCTCGTAGATCTGGACGCGCTTTACGATCATGGAGTTTGTTGACTAATACGGCCGTCTTGACGCTGGCCGCTCCTTTTGCAATGCAATGCTCAATGATTTCGACCAACGTGTGCCCTTCATCGAGAATGTCATCGATGATTAGAACGGGTCTGTCTTTTAAGTCGATCATGGGGGCCACTTTCCACTCAAGGCCATGGCCTGATGTCGAGTTACGGTAGCGAGTTGCATGTAAATAACTTGCTTCGAGCGGGAAGTCGAGTTTGGTAATTAATTGGCCTGCGATCACAAGCCCACCATTCATAACTGAAAAAATAACGGGATTAGTGTCACTCATATCTTGAGTAATAGCATCTGCCATTTGAGTAATAGCGGTTTCTATTTCGACGGGAGTAAAAAGCAGGTCGGCTTCTGCGTACACCTGCTTGATATGATCAATATCTGTCTGCGACATAGTTCTCTCACACAGCTGACACAATTGTTAGCTGTTTTTAAATAGTTTCTAAACCGAAACGATACTTCCGCTCACCAGAAAGGGCAAGTGGTTGTCTTGAAATCATGACATTTGAGTCAGGTTTCGTTACTCTTTCGTCTGAGATGATTGGTATCACGGGCAGTTTGGAAGCCCTATCTATTAGGACACTATTATGAGCGTGAAAGAGATTAAGCACCCTTTAGTTCGGCATAAGCTGAGTATTATGCGAGAGGCGTCAAAAAGTACACGAAGTTTTCGACAACTAGCGGCTGAGGTTGGGGCTTTATTGACCTACGAGGCCACAAAAGATTTAGAGTTAGAAAGCTACGAAATAGAAGGTTGGTGTGGCCCTATTCAGGGCGAGCGTATTAAAGGCAAGAAGTTTACGGTAGTGCCTATTCTGCGCGCGGGGATAGGTATGCTAGATGGAGTTCTGGATCTTGTTCCCAGTGCTAAAATTAGTGTCGTGGGATTGTATCGTGATGAAGAAACATTAGAGCCTGTGCCTTACTTTGAAAAGTTGGCACATGATATTGAAGAGCGCATGGCATTAATTGTCGACCCTATGCTGGCGACAGGCGGCTCAATGATCGCAACGATCGATATGCTCAAAGCGGCTGGTTGTAATGATATTCGCGCTTTGGTGTTGGTCGCCGCGCCTGAAGGGCTGGAGAAAGTGACGACAGCTCATCCCGATGTGGACATTTATACGGCATCAATCGACAGTCATCTCAATGAGCAAGGCTACATCATGCCAGGTTTGGGCGATGCGGGTGATAAAATTTTTGGTACGCGCTAACTCGCTCTATCCATAAGCTCTATTGTTGAAGTAAGGGTTTTACATGTTCTCTAACGACTCTGTATTGAAGTCGATGCTGTCAGGCGCTCAAATGCTTTTTGTCGCGTTTGGTGCTTTAGTATTGGTTCCTTTGTTGACTGGCCTTAATCCCAGTGTGGCCTTATTTACTGCGGGAGTGGGCACCTTACTGTTTCAGTGGGTAACGCGCCGCTCTGTGCCTATCTTTTTAGCATCATCGTTCGCTTTCATTGCTCCTATTCTTTACAGCACTCAAATCTGGGGCGTATCAGACACGCTTGGTGGTTTAATGGCTGCAGGTCTGGTTTATATGGTGTTGGGGGTTTTTGTTAAATGTAATGGCGTAGGTTTTTTACATCGTTTAATGCCGCCCTTGGTGACGGGGCCTGTCATCATGGTAATTGGCCTAGGGTTGGCACCAGTTGCTGTTAATATGGCATTAGGTAAAACGGGGGATGGCTCTGCCGAACTCTTCCCTTATGGTGACGCGTTATTGGTCTCTATGTCAGCGCTGTTGGCTACCTTAGTGGCGGCGGTTTTTGCTCGTGGTGTGTTCCGCTTAATTCCAATTCTGTTTGGCGTTGTTGTGGGTATGCTGGTAGCGGCATGCCTTGGAATGGTTTCTACCGCGCCGATTGAGGAGGCACCTTGGTTTGCTGTTCCTGCATTCGTTTTCCCAACCTTAAATTGGCAGGCCATCTTGTTTATGATTCCTGTCGCTATAGCACCAGCTATTGAACATGTTGGGGATATTTTGGCGATCAGTAATATTACGGGTAAAGATTTCATCAAAAAGCCTGGTCTTCATCGGACGCTTTTTGGCGACGGTTTAGCCACGTTTGCTGCTGGGATCTTTGGTGGGCCACCCAATACAACCTATTCGGAAGTCACAGGCGCGGTGATGTTGACCAGAGCATTTAATCCTATCGTTATGACGTGGGCGGCTGTGTTTGCGATTTTGTTGGCATGGGTGTCTAAGTTTGGTGCTGTGTTGCAAACCATGCCGACTCCGGTGATGGGCGGTATTATGATATTGCTGTTCGGTTCAATAGCAACAGTCGGGCTTAATACGCTCATCAAAGCGCGTGTCGATCTGACTCAATCGCGTAATTTAGTGGTTGTCGCTACTACCTTGGTTTTTGGTATTGGCGGTATGACGGTCGGCAATGGCGAGTTTAGTCTACAAGGTATCAGCTTATGCGGCATTGTAGCGATTTTACTTAATGCGGTTTTACCGATTGAAAAGTCATCTAAAGAGAGTGCTTTGGAAGCGGAAAAGGCTGTAGTAGACGACTTGATTGATCGTGCTCGTTAAGCTGAGTTGCTAAGCAATTGCAGGATACTGAACGGGTAAATGTATCCTGCAATTCTTTGTCTTCTTTGGTTTTATAGCGACTCTATGTGGCTTAAAGTCGTCTGAAAGTTATTACCTTACTCTGTTGTCGTAGGGGCCGGCGGTTTAGTTGACGAGGGTTGAGTAGGTGAGGTCTCATTAGGCTTATCTTCACTGCTCGTCGTCTTTGTCTCTTGAGTATGAGCTTCTTTATGTCTGTGAGTGTGGCCCTGTATAAATTGCGTTAAAGGATTAATTAAATCCTCTTCCTCTTCTTTATGTGATTGTACGCCACCGGTTATAGCAATACGCATAGCTTGCTCAACACTAATATCAAGTAGTTTTAAGCGATGTCGTTCAATGTAGACAGTAAAACCGCCTATTTGATAGCTCATCGGTAAATAGACACCGACTCTCCCTTCGTCTGTGTAGAGGTCCTTACCGGCATCTTCTCCTGTTATGAAACCGATAAGCTGCATGCCGTTACCAACATCTACGCTGACCACACTTTTCATCTCTTTCTTGCCGCTTAGGTTAAAGACAGAAATAATATCTTGAATTGCGCCATAGACAGACTTTACCAGTGGAATGCTTTCCATAATTTGGCTGCCTAGCCGCATTAAGTACTGCATACCGTAGGTGTTGACCATTAGGCCAATAAAAAAGAGCAAAAAGAGACCAGCAACAATCCCCATGCCCGGCGGAATGTCCGCTCCTTCTGGTAAAATAAATAGTAAGAGTTGCTGAGTGGTATCTTCAAGGAAACTGATGAACCAAAGTATGCAATAGGCTGTCAATAGGAGTGGAAGGACAGCGACCAATCCCTGTAAGACGAGTTTGAGTGTGCGTTTCATTAAATTCCCTCATTAGAAGCTTACAGCATACCTTATACCGTCCCAAAGGCGGAAGCAGTTAGGCAGGGTAGGGTTGGAAAGTTACCCTTTGAAAAAATTGCATTACCCCATGAACTTTTAACATGTCTGTTTATCTTGTTTGTATGTGAAATAATATAAATGATATATAGATCAACAGTTTGAAAAAATGGCACATGGGTTGCAATAGATCTAGTAAGTTTAGAAGTTTGAATAAGTTTGCTCAATTTTGGGCATGGGTTTAAAAAACACTTTGGTACTAGGAGAAGCAATATGTCGACTGCAAATACTGTTGAAGAAGTTAAAGCGCATAATACTATCGATAAAGTAGCAACGAAGGCGCACGGTGCCGTTGATCGTGCAGCTTCAGTAGCTGGTGCTGGTGAGGATAAGCTACATGTCGTTGCGGAAGAGTTATCAGCACAAGCTCACCAAATTGCCGAAACGGCAAAAGCGCGCTCGTCACAAGTGTCTAGTGCGGTAGGCGAGTACGCTCGTGAAAATCCTCTTAAAACGGTAGGTATAGCTTTTCTCGCAGGTGCTGTTGTCGCTTCGTTACTCGGTAAAAAATAATCATTAAATGTCCCGCTATTTCGCGATTAATTTATTGATTTTTCCCTCCATCTGAGGAAGCCGCATGCAACCACATGTAGAGCCACATATCCTTAACAAGGACGCTCAGGAAGTAGCTCAAAAGCCAGACTCACCTGAACAAGTGGATTCCGGTAAAAAAGAGCCAGAGGACATGGAGCCTTCCACTGGGGAAGGTTCATTATCCGGTGTCGCTAATGCTTACGTAGATTGGGCTGTCGAGGTGTTAAGCCTTGCTCAGTTAGAAGCAAAGTTAGTGGTTCGGTCTGCCATGAGAATGCTTGCTATCGTCTGTAGTATTTCTATTTTGTTAGTGTCAGCGTGGATTTTGGTCATTGCTTCCCTCTCAGTATGGATTTGGCAGGCAGGTTTGCCTCTGCCTGCTGTTCTATTGCTAACAGCCTGCGCTTTTGCTGTTAGTGCTTTTGTCTTGTGGCGTTGGTTTTTGCGTACATCGAAGCACTTATCATTTGCCAATACTTTACATCAGTTAACACCGAATAATGTTAAGAGTGAACGTGTAGAGTAGCGCCCAGCTAAGGTGGTGATTTTTTAGTCAATTTTTACACGTAAAGCGCGATGCGTTAGTCGATAAAGCGAGGTATATAAAATGGATGAATCTTTTAGCGCAATTAGGCGCGCCGTTGAAAGTCGTTCTCACATTGCCGGTTTAAAGCGAGAAGTCGCTTCATACCATAGAGTTTGTTGGCTGGGTGATATTGAACGGAAATTGATCAAGCCTCAAAATTTATTTATAATTTTCTGTATCGGTTTTTTGACTAAAATTCCATTGTCGGATCCCACTAGTGGGTCTTCAGAGCAAGGGGCATCAGCTAAATCCAGTGCTTTGATGAGCATTATTAAAACGATTATTATCACGAGTATTCGCACCCAGATCTTGAACTGGGTAAATCGAGATAAATAAGCTCGGTAGTAGCCCCTCCTGTAATTGTCCATAGCTAAGATCTATTAAGGTGTTTTGTATTTATAATTTTATTTATAAATATGCCTGATTTATGCTTTTTCATTAAGAGTCACTATGTAAAGTACGTCTTTTACTCAGTTAATTGGCTAGGGTACGAAGTTGGGTGGTAATAAGAGGCTATAATGAAAAGAAAAATACAGTACTTAAGTAGCGCTGGTGATTTTATGGGTAGGCTCATGGATATTTAGTGCTCCATGTTAGCTAGCGCTTAACTTGGGAGGAGGGTGTTGCGATGCAAACAATTATGTCTAAAAAATTGTCTCAGTGGACGCAAAAGTTGAATTGGAAGAAAGCGGTGAGTGCTAGTTTTGTTTTCTTTTTTGCCAAAGGTATGTTGTGGATGGCTGCCGCGGCTTGGGTTGCGTTAACGGTGTAAACTACGGATATGAATGTCTCATCTGATAAGGGAATTAAGATGGTTGCTGTTATTTTTCGGGCTAAAATCCATTTCATAGATGATGAGTATCGGGATATGGCTGCTAAAATGCGGCAGCTGGCGTTTGATCAATACGGCTGTTTAGATTTCAATGCTGTAACGGAGGGCGATCAAGAGGTTGCTGTCTCTTACTGGCCGTCTCATGATCACGTTAAAGCGTGGCATGCCGACAGTGATCATAAGCAAGCACAACGGTTGGGTCGTAACCGTTGGTACAAAGAGTATTCTGTTGAGATTACTGAGGTCGTTAGACAATACCGCGCTGAGTTTACTTGCTGAAAATCTGAGTAACATAATGCTAACTAGCAGGGTCTTTCGCGACAGACTGATAGAAAAAGCGCTGTCTGTTTGTTTCACTCATTAGGTTAAGTAAACGAGTGATGATAAAAATCACTGTGATGGCGAAAACAAGCCGTCCCCAGAATATAGTATAGAAATCTGCTCCAATCACTAGTAGCAATAGCGTATCCTCAATAAGGCTATGCAATAAATTAAGTAGCATGATTGACGTGAATACATCTCGAGCGGCTATCTTTCCATTTTGTGCTT
>Ga0115007_10002066_pt1 | contig 12559 bp, 3 predicted proteins | sample ArcOceMetagenome_2_FD_87166 | JGI IMG/M metagenome (GOLD analysis project Ga0115007, IMG submission 87166) | Marine eukaryotic phytoplankton communities from Arctic Ocean - Arctic Ocean ARC135M Metagenome | ecosystem: Environmental > Aquatic > Marine > Oceanic | place: Arctic Ocean | collected... | reverse complement strand
CGAAATTAACCTTATTTGACTTATTTGAGTAGATCATTGTGAATATTTTATTTTTGTTTCTGTGAAGATGTACAGTCAGTTCTGTTTTCTTTCTTGTTTTGTCTGCTTTGTCTATGATTGGTTGAAAGTTTTCGGTAATGTTTTATTGGTTGCTACAGGTAATTATTGTTTTGTTACAAAAAACGACATGCCTGATAAGTCCTCAGACTTGCGGAGACTGACCCCCTCTTTGTTCCGTTACCGGCTGAACGAAACAAACCGCGGGCGAAATGGACCTCATAATCAGCTGGCTCAACGATGAGATCGGTCTTCAACCTCAAGTCCGATCCTTTGAAAAAGATTTCTCCAACGGCTACCTCTTCGCCAAACTTCTTCATTTGTACAATCAAAACCCTCGCCTCAATGAATTTGTCGACAAATCCGCTTCCAACGCCAAAATTAAAAACTTCTCTTTGCTTGAACCACTTTTTCGTTCCTTGCGCATTCGTTTCGATTCCAAAATTGCGTTTGAAATCATTACTTGCCAAGCAAACGTGGCTCTCAATTTAGCCCGCGACTTGAAAATGGTACTGGAACGCATGGCCTCTCGTCCAACGGCCGTGGTGGGACGTGAGCGACAAACCGGGCAATTGCCGATTTCCAATATGCCGTTGCGTTTGGGCAGACCGACGTACGACAGAGCGCAACACGAACTGTTTGTGAAATCCATCAAAATGTACATTCGAGGCCAAAACGCCGTGGACATGGCCAAACATTTGAAACAATTCACCGACCACCGTGTTCGTTTGGAAGAAGAGGCGCAACAGGGCGAAGTGGATGATTTGCGTGAATTTTTTGCACAAAACGACAGGATACGGCAGCAACGACGATTGAATTTGCAACGGGAACATGAATTTCTGCACGATTGGCAAGAGAAGGGCATTGAGGAGTGGGCCTACAACCAACAGATCAAACGAGAACGAGAAGAGCACGCTCGTCGTCAAGTCCAACGACGTTTGGAAATACAAGAACGACGCCAAGACGCCGTCGTGGAACGTTCAAGAAACGATGTGCTTCGATTGATTCCAGAATTTCAACAGACGTTGTTGCAAACCGTGCCCGAAGTCGATCTACCCCCAACCGTGCCCACACTGCCCTCCAGCCGTGCCACCGACGCGTTGGAACCCCCAATCTTGGCCGATGGTTCTTTGTCTGAAATGTATAAAATCAATGCTTCCGCCACAACCAGTCGACAAGATTTTTGGAAAGAAGCCAGAGACAAAGCGGGCCACCCCGACCAATGGAAGGAGGAGGCAGACGTGGCCATGGAACGAATGAAGCGCGACGTGGAGCGACGTAAAAGTGCACGGGCTCAAAGTGAACGCAGACGACGTAAATTTTTATCGGATTCGCAATCGGATCGCGATGGACGGTCTGAAAAAAGAGAAAAAATCAAATTGTCGAAGAAATTGTTGAAAAAACCAAAAAACGAACTTGACTTGGAAAGAGCGTTGTCGACGGTACAAAAACATGGTGCCATGTTTGTGGAAAACCGTCGGATCCGAGAGGAAGAATACGAAGATCGAAGGCAACAGGACGCCGAAGACGCAATCAATCGTGACAACGAATATTATTATCAAATGAGATCCAATTATGAAGTGGAAATCAAAGAACAGGCTTTGAAATATCAAAACTACACCAACAGTTGTCAAGCCGCCAGTCACCACCGCAACATTGAAATGGCGCAAAGCATGTTGGCACAGCTGTTGGGTTGTGTGTTTATCTTGGTGGATCGCAGACGCATGCTGGAAGCCCCCGTTGAAATTCAAGTCGAAAGGTCCGTGGTGAAAATGTTTGTCGGTGAAACCAGTGCGAACAGTGGCAACAACAACGTGGCACCCGTGGTGGCCCAAACGACGTTTCAACACGTGGTGCCCTCGGCGCAAATGGAACAAGAATTGTCTGAATTGGCGTACTTTCGCCAACGCATTGGCAGTGGGGGTGAACCTCCTTTGAAAGATTCCGAAGAGAGAGATGCATCGGTGACGTTTGATCCAAGTGATGTTGGGTTGACGTTGGTCTCGACCTTGGAAGAGGACGAACATGTTTTGAAAGCATTTCAAACGGGAGAAGGCCGTGATACGTTGAGAGATCAATTGTCGTCGTGGTTGACGGATTTGACGGTGGAAAGTGCCGATGATACGGTGCCGGGCGAAGAAGAAGGGGAAGGTGGGGCAAGTGGGGAAGGTGGGGACAACCAAGGAAGAAAAAACAGTGGTGTCACCACCGACGACGTGGCTTGTGCCGCCTACTTGTGCCTGGCGTTTACGGAAGCGGCCACCAAAGACGCAGAGGAGGAAGAACCCCAAGGTGTTGAAGGTGTCACGGTGGTCAAAGTGGTGCGTACCATGGTGGCACGGCCCGACGTCTACCCCTCTCTGTTGTTGGACACACCCTTGTTGTTGGAGGCCGTGTCAAAGATGTCGGGCGAACCAGAGCAAGAAGCACCCGAACCCGACGAGGAGGAATCACCCACCACGGAAGACAACGACGGCGGCGGTGGACGCAACGCGGTGAATGTGACGACCACCGTCTTGTCGGATTCGTCCGTCTTTCTGAAAGCATGGTTTGCGGCCTGCAAGGAAGAAGACACCCCAATCCCTGGGTTGGAAGCTTGGGCGGCCGGAAGAACGAGAGGGGGCGAGGAGGAAGAAGGCCAAGCGGCTGAATTGGACGAGTACGTGCAAGGCACGGGTTTGTGGTCGTTTGCTCAAGAAGATCGTGCCGACGTAAAGGGGGACGAAGAGGCAACAGCAACCGACACAGCAGCGACCGACACAGCAACCGACACAACAGCAACCGACACAACAGCCGAAAAAGAACAACAGGCTGCCCCACCTGCACCCACAGACATTGTTCCTCAACACCAACTGACCGGTGCCATTGTTCGTCATTTGCTCGACGTGGTGGTGGGTCCACCCCCCCCGCCCGTCCAACCCGACGTTCCTCGAATGGAAATGACCGTGGTCTTGGTCGGCAAACCCTTCACGGGCAAAACGACGCAAGCCAAACGTTTGGCCGAACGCTTCAATCTGGCGGTGGTGGACGTGCCTTCTTTGCTGCAAGAGGCCATTGCCTTCAGTGAAGTGGACGAGGGGAAGACCGAGATCATCTCTTTGGAGGGACAGGCGTTGCGGTTGGTGGACGACCGTTGGTACTTTAAAGAAGTGGGGGTGGTGGGGCACGCCGCCCGTGCCGCTTTGTCCGAGGGAAGCACGGTGCCCGACGCATTGGTGGTGCGTTTGATCACGAATCGAATTCGTTTGGTGCACGCGGAAGCCCAAGCCATGCGAGAAACCGCGTTGAGCGAGGCCCGGGCCTTGGCAACCCCCCGCAGCAGCATGGGGCAGAACAACATGTCGGTGGAAGAACGAGCCGGCATGATGTTGCGCACGCTGTTCGAAGCTTGGGACAGTGACAATTCGGGCGAGGTGGACGTGGGGGAAATGGTGACGGCGGTGCGTGCGTTTGGGGAAGGTCAATCGGACGAAAGTGCACGGGAAGAAGCGTTGGAAGTGGTGCAACAAATGGACGCCGACCAAGACGGAAAAATTACTTGGGACGAATTTCAACATTTCTTCACTGTCTTGTTTGACGGCATTCCGGAACGAATCTTTGACGAAGTCATTGCGAAATGTTTGGCCACGACCACGGCCAAACCCTACAAAGGATGGGTGTTGGACGGGTACCCCACCACCTGTGCCCAAGCTCAATTGTTGGAGACAGCCTTGACGGGGTACGTGCATGTGGCACCGGACCAACGAGGGCAACCCAACAACGACCAAGATCGCTGGTCGATGTTGTTGGCACCACAACCACCCCTGCCCGCGGTGGACGCAGAAGCGTTGTACGGGGCCAGTGGGATTGACTTGGTGTTGGACATCAACATCACCAACCAAGAAGTCTGGCGCAGGGCCTTGGGGCGTCGTTACGACCCCATTTTGAAACGGACCTTTCACATTGAAACCAACCCACCCTCCATGGACGAACCCGTCAAGATGCGGTTGGTCGAACCCGACGACATGGCCAATTGCCGCACTTCTCTGGCCGCGGACCTGTCTTTGAGAGACAAGGACGTGGTGCAATTGAATGCGTGGTACGATTTGTTCAACAACCGAAAAGTCATCAAACCCTTTTTGCCCTACGGCGGCGCAGCACTGGGGGAAGATGCTTTGTTTGACGTGTTGGTGCAACCACTGTCGCAGATGGTGCAAACGCAAGAGGATCGTTTGAACGCGATTGCCAAAGGTGATCAGTTGGAAATTAAAAAAAGAAACGTGAGGGCTTTGTTCCCAACAGTGTCGTCGGCGTTGCTGCCACCACCGTTGTTGGATGAAACGGTGTTTGAAGGTGAATACACCGACATCAATCATCCAGGTTGCCCACGTGTCATCAAAATCTCTTCCCTGGGCAGCAGCGAAGAAGGCACGGCAACGACAGTGGTTGTGACGGGCCACGACGGCGACGACACGGCCATGTGGGAATGTGTGGGTACCGTCACCGCAGCATCGGCATCATCGGCAAAGGCGGAGGACGAAGCGGAAGCAGTGGGCACAGCGGCTGAGACAAAAGCAACAGACACTCCCGTGGACTCGACCGACTCGACCGACTCGACCGACACAACGACGACCACCCCACCGACACTGACCATTGTGTTGGATCTGAGCAGCAAAGGGGGCCCTGCTGATTTGGAAGGGGTGTGGACAGGCACGGGCATTCGCTGGGTACGTGACGGCGAACAAACATTGGTACAAGAAGGAGAAGAACAACAAGACGGGTGGTCCAAAGCAGCACCCACGATGGACGTGGAAGCACTCCGTGCCGTACTGGGCACCATATCAAGTACGTTGGCCACCGCGGCACATGCCATTCGAGAAGCCTTTGAAGAAGAAATACAACTCAATGTGGTACAAGAATTGAATTTACAAAATGATATGTCACCCAAACAAGTCTTGCAACTTTCCGATGCCTTTGCCACCAATTACGCGGCCTATTTAGCGACAGAAATGAACGCCGCAATGGACGACCAAACTTTGCTCTCGAGCTCTGCGTTTGTCGACATTGTTTTGGCCATTTGTGGTACTACGATTAAAGGTGCCTTTTTTTCAAACGTGTTCAACATGATGGTTGCAGCGGCAGAAACCACGAGAAATAGTTTGTCGTATCGTTTGGGAAGATATTACAACACGTGGGCAGCGGGCCCAAGTGAATTGGACCATGTGGCGATTGGCATTGGTGTTGAATCCAAAAGAGTCTGGGCACAAACGTACAAGGCACGTGCGAACGACGATTTCAATGCAATGACAGAACAGTTGACAGAAGAAGCTCGAGCAATTCGTGATGCTGAATTGGCCGAAAACGAGGAAGAACCCGATGCGGGCAGTAAAAAAATTGCCAAAAGTGGTTCAAAATCAAAAGTCTCCGTCGAAGATCTTGACGAAGACGAAGATTTGCCACCGTTGGTGTACCCAGCAATGGCACTGGTCTTTGATTTGGGTGAGTTGGAACTGCCGGTGGAGGAAGAGGATGGCAAAGGCAAAAAGGGTAAAAAAGGCAAAGGCAAAGGGGGAAAAGACGACGGTGGACCTGCACCAGCCGAACCACCCGAAGACATTGGCGAGGCATTGCCCAAGCAAGACTTTGTTCTGTTTGCATTGTCGTTGTTTGATCAATTTCCAGACGCGGATGCAGACAGCATTGAATTAAGTATGGACAGTTTCAATGCCATCATTGCTGAATTGGTTGAGCATGCAAGAGTGAATGCAGGTGATCCACCCGAACCCGAACCACCTCAACCAAGAGAAGTACCGACCCCACCCCTACCCAATGTGTTGACAAAATTAGATGTCAACAACCTGGAGTTGAACCATGCCCATCTTGCCGCCATTTTACTCAACACATGGAACGACAGCGTGAACGATTATGTAACAACGATGAACAGTGTTTTGATCCAATTAAATACGCTGTGTGGCAAACGTGCCTCCCATTATTACGAAACACGTCAACAAGTGCACGAGTACATAGCAAGAGAATCCAACCAAACGGGGTTGGTCTCCGCGTTGCAAAAAAACATGAACAATCTACCACAAGACATGCGGTATTACGATGATGTAAAAGCTGAATTGCATGAACGTATCTCAGATGCATTGAATGTACTTCATACAAACATTGAGGAAAGAGAATTGGAAACAAAAAAAGATTTAAACAACATGGAAAAAGACGGTTATGTTCAATTTCATGTGGCTTCTGTCGTGCAATGTTATTTGAGTCTCATGCAATGTGAAATGGATCGGCACCATGAAGTGCGTGGTGTATTGATCGATCACATGGTTGGTGGTCAAAAAACCGTGTTTGTACCACCACGGTTCGTTGCAAATTCAAACGATGGCGAAGAGAACAATGAAAACATTCATGGTGCGTTGCCATTGTTGGCACCCATCTTGAACGATGCTGTTTTTGGTGCAAATGCAACTGGTGCCGGAAGTGCGGAGGCCAAAGACAAAAAAGAGGGGAAAAAAGGTGGTGGCAAAGGAAAGAAAGGAAAAGGAAAAGAAGACGTGGAAGAGGAAACCGACGAAGCAGATCCTTTGTTGTTGTTGGCGAATGCGATGGCAGTAGTGGAAAACTATTTGGCGCAAGTAAAGGAAGGAGAAGTGTTACGAAAAGACAAGGCCAAACAAGCTTTGGCGGAAGAGAGGGAAAAGGCATTGGCGGAAGTTGCTGATGACGATGGTAAAAAGGGCAAAAAAGGCAAAGATGCCAAAGGAAGTACACCGGAACCGACCGAGGACGACGAGGATGCCAATCAATTGGACGATTTGCAAAAAGCTTTGCTTTACGAAGAGAACGAATTGTTGACGAAATTGAAAAGAATCGTCCGGGTCTGTGGCCGTGTCACGTCAGATTTAAACACTTATGCAACTACTTTTTTTGCTACATTGAACCAGAGAGCTGCACAAAGATATTCAGAAGAAAGATCAAATTTAAAAAGCATGCATGAATACGTCACTGGTGTGGTTGAACAAGAAAAAGCGATTGATATGTTTATTGGTATCCAAAATACTAAAAACAACACAGTCGTGCATCGACAAGATCCAATTTTACAGGATAAACCACCACTTGGACCGCAAATTGCTCCACCAACAACATCATGGTCGGGGCCTTTAGGCACTGAATTTTTCGTTAATGAAATGATTGGCATGGTTAAACCTCTCGACCCCCCCATGAAACCAGTTGTTGAATCATTCAGTAGTGTTTCATTTTCACCGTCGCAACATGAAAAAATGACCTCGATCTTTCGAAACGCCGTGCAACAAAATGGTGGAACTGGTGGCATAACTGCTACACAAGCGTTGTGCATTTTTCAACAGTTGAGCACGACTGATATTTTACCAAAAAAATGGGCGACAATGCCGTTGGAACAAGTTCGAACACATATTTGTAATAAATACATCATTGACGATCAATTGCAAACGATTTTTTGGGCGAAGATGTTGAAAACTGAATTCCCCATTTCAGGGGCAGACGAACACTCGGCCGCGTTAAAAATGCAAGGGATTTTGAGAAAGCGGAAGGCGTGCGAGAAAGTAGAGCAAGAACGACATGTTGCGGCCGCTTCGAAAAAATTCCAAGAACTTGATGTAGATTCGTCCGGCTTTCTCGACAGCGAGGAACTTTCCCAACTTGCAGAATGGGTCTGGTCTAGTTTTCATCCTGGAGGAAAACCCGTGCCAGCCGATAAACGAAACGAAATGGTGAACAAATTAACCAAACGAGTTGCAGATGCCCCCAATGGACTGATCAGCTTTGATGCATTTGAACAATGGTACCGAAAAACACAGAATTCTTTGAACAAATTCAATAAATTTCAACAGCGTAACAAGGAATTACGCAGCAGTGGAAGCAGTGTCGTGGGTGATGATAGTGGAGAAAATTTCAAACGGGCAGAGGGTATGACGATGAAAATCCCAGCAACAAATATGTCTAATTGAGGGAGATGAAATACGAATCCCCCTCTTTTATACTCATTCGGGTACACACACATACATGACTAAATTACGAAAAATGAAATTAATTTCTATAAACATGTGTGTGTACACACCATCTTGGTCAACCTGTTTACTTTCCCCCCCCCGACAAATTGAAGGAGCACTGTCCAAATTTCACCGAGTTGTAATTCTAAAATCTAAAATCGGAGAGGAGTCCAAAATCACCGAGTTGTTTGAGTTCAAATAATATAATATCAAGAAAAAGGCATTGGCATTCGTTTTATAACGTTTACTGTAGTCAATTCATCTTGTTTGTTTTCGAAAAAAATCATTTTTCAATCAATACACAATATACCCGGCCGGGTAAGGTTTTTTTTTGGAAATCTTTTTTACGTTTTTTGATTTCCCCCCAAAATCGACCCTTGAATCGACCGTAAATACTCTCAACAGATGCGGAATCTCCCGCATTTTTTGCGCTACTTTTTGTACAATATACTATGCAATACTCGAGTTAAGCGACAAGATCTCCGCGGGGGTATGGTGGATTCCAAAATGTTACTTTTTTACTGCTCTCAATTACTGCTCTCAAATCGGACAATGCTAAAGGTTCAAAATTTGGTACTAAGGTTTTTTGTTTGTAGTACCCGGGTGAGGTATGTCATAGATGTGTACATGACATGTTTCATTCTCCGTTCTCATTTCCTTCCCAACCCAGCCCGTGCGGAATGTGATTGTTTTTTTGTTTTCAGTATTACATCTCTTGCCGATTCTACAGCCGCCAAATTCATTTCACTCAATCGTTGCAAATTCTCGAACTCGAACGAATCATCGTTGTAGTCACTTTTGGTCAACGCTTGACGACGCAAATCATCCGATGGCTTGTTTCGTGCATTGTTGGGAGACAACTGCGGTTGTTCTTTGCTGCCATTGTTTTTAGTGCCGCCACCCGATGACGTCGGTGTCCAAGTAGCAGAATCCGTATCAGTGTCTTCCATATCTACCGAAGAACTTGATTGTGTTCTTGCCAAAAATTTCCTTGCCGCCATTCCAACTCGTGTTGGTGTACCTGGTGTTGGTGAATTTGATCTGGAATTTGATCTGGAATTTGAACGAGACAAAGGAGAAGATTTATCTGGCTTGTTTTTGTCAATGTTTAGATTTGATTCGGACATGGCATGAGTGAACAAAGAATCGACCGGATTCAATCGAGTTGACCCATCATCAATACTACCCATACTGTCACTGCGGTCCCCACTTGTGCGACGATGTGTGGCATTCATATTTCTTTCGCTTGTACTTGAATTGGACGAAGACAAAGAATCTTCACGCAATCTTTCGATTGAAAGCAACTGATCCAATTGCTTGCCACTGTCTCTTCTTCGTATAGAGACATCATCTGTTGTTTTAGACCTTGCTTTCTTCCGACCGGAAGGGGAAGGTGTGCCACTTGTGTCAGGAATCGAAGAGGGAGAGGACAATGTCGAGGAGGAGGAGGATACTGTAGAGCCAGAGGGTGATATGGGTGGCGGGGAATTGTTCTTGAACGAAGATCGTTTCTGTTGGTGTAATGGTGTTGTCTTGACATCTCCCTTGCGTGTTGCAGAGGTAGAGGTAGAGGTAGAGGTGGCATCGGCAGACACCTCCTCTGGGTTACCTGTGGTCCTACCTGTCGTATCGTTGGTTGGCGAGGGTGCTGTTATCGTTGCCGTACTGTCTTTGACAACCAATGGTCCAATGTTTAACAACATGTCCAATTCAACAGCTTGCGACGCAATGTGTTCATTGGAATGCATGTCACTGCCTTCCACTTCTTCCGGCGCAATCTTTTCGTTTTTACCGAATACTCCGCCGTGTTCTTCGCCTTCTTTTAAAAACAAAGACAGATCATGCAATTCACGGTGATCAAAATACGAAGTGTCCATGTCATCTTCCAAATCAGGTATAAAAGGTGGAATCATGTTTTCTCTCAATGTACTGAACTCAATGGAAGCAAAAAATGCATGTTCCGTGGCTTTGTCGGCGTTTGGACGTTGTTGTGGATCGGTCGACAACAACAATTCAATCAATGCTCTTGCATCGTCACTGACCATCTGTTCGTAATTGGGGTCCATTGTATTTTCCAGGTCGTCGTCTGGCCAATAAACTTCATTTTGACGAATGTTATCAAAGATCGCCGCTGCTGTAGGTGCATTGAACGGTGGTTGCCCCAACAAAAATTCGTACAAAATGACCCCGATGGCCCACAAATCAACCGGTGGTCCGTGTTCTTGTGTTTTGGACAACAATTCTGGTGCCAAGTAGTCCGGTGTACCACCGGCGGTTGCATCTGTACCACCGTGGTGCCACATTTTTAATTCTTGGGCAGTTGACAAGTTAGATTCGATTGAGCCAGAGGAATGTTGTGATCTTAATGAAACCCGATTCATGTTGCCATTGTCTTCACCGTCCACTTTGTTCCATACCTTCTTTTTCTCCTCCAACAACCCCCTATTCCCACCCAGATCCAAATCATCGTCGTCCAAATCATCCAATCTTTCTTGGTCGGACGAATCTAAACTTCGTTGTCGCAAAGATAGTATTGACAGAGAAGAACTATCGGTAGTTGGTCGTTGTGATGACAAGTCGGAACTGTGCACAGATTGCAACGAGCTAAAACTACTGTCACGGCAATCACTGCCGCCACCGTCACTAGTATCTGGGGAACCATCTTTGACGACCAAAGTCGGTCGAGTGGTTGAATAAGCTACGATTTTGATGTTTGAATCTTCTTCTTGTATTGTTGATGAAGGGACGTGATTAAATCCAACAGCTTCTGAAGCACTTGCCGTACTGTTGGTCGGTGACATAGTAGGTGAACTGTCTGGAGTAACAACCACTAGCTTTAAAAAAGAGCTCTGTTGACTACTTGTGGTGGGTGGTATAGAGGATGGTGCAATAGTGCTCGTCATTGTTGTTGTTGTGGTTGTTGTTGTGAAAGCACCGCCATCACTTGGACATTCAGGTGGAGCAAGAATGGAATCAGCTGTTTGCCACGATGGGAAAGCATTGCTATCGTTTTCAACTTTTTCTGAAATGCTATGAAGATTGTTATTGGGTAGTTTTCCTTGAAGAGCATTGAAAGAAAGTGTGCTACGATCTTTGCCAATTACTGCGGGTGGGTTGTCTCTTGCCACACTGGATCGACTGCGACACCTCAATGAATTTTGTACCACCGTACCCGCCATCAAGGGTACAATGCGTTGAATGTTTTTAATTGACATACTGTTTCGTATTGAATTGGCACCTCTTCTTGCGACATCGGCCCATGACATGGATCTACTAGACACAGGCTTGGCCGTATCACTGGGGTTGGTATGCATGCTACTGCTTTTGCTCCTATTACTGGTGTTTCTATTGTTGTTGTTTGCACCGTTGTGGACAATTTTGTTGTTGCTTGTGTTGTTTTCATGGTTGGTCCGAGCTATATCGGTGCCGTCCAACGATGAATCAAGCATGTTGTTATTGCTGTCCCGACGAAAATCACTGGACCCACTGCTACCAATACTACCATCATTCGACCATGAATCACTGCTGACCCTGCCATCGACCAGAGGACTACTCATAATTTCTTTTCTTCGTTGACGTACACCCCGTTCACTCAAGCCAAAGTCGGTCAGCTTGATATGCCCATCTTTACCAATCAACACATTGTCTGGTTTTAAATCACGGTGTAATATACCTGTTGGAAATTGTGCGCGTGGGGAAAAAAAAAGGGGGGAGAAGGGGGGTCAACAACAAGGTCAACAACAACAACAACAACAACATGAACACAACAGAAACTTTGTTTTTAAAAAAAAGGACTCGCAAGATTGTTCTCTCGTTCTATCTTTTTTTTCTTACCATGTGAATGTAAATAGCGTATAGCATGTAATATTTCAGCAATGTAAAAACGACTGGGTTCTTCGGCCAATGCACCAACATTCTGCAACAATGAAAATAAATCACCGCCCGGCATAAAGTCCATCACTAAAAATAAACTGGATTCGGATTGAAACGAAAACATTAAATCTACGACAAATGGGTTGTCCAAATTGGACATGATTCTTCTTTCTTTCAATACTTGTGTCACATCTGTTTTTAATGAAGATTGAATTTTCGGCAAGACTTTCACCGCAAACAAATCAGGAAATTTACGCCGACGGCATAAATATACTTTGCCAAAAGCACCTTTTGAAATTGGTTTAATGACTTGAAAATCAGTCATGTTGACTTTGTTTGTTACGTTTTTGCGTTTGAATTTTGCTAAAATGTCTGCAGTTTCTGGATCATGAATGTCAGCACCTACACTAAATCCTCGTGTAATTCGATTGTGGGGTCGGGCAGGTAGACCTGGGTGTCTGCTGTTGAGGCGGCGGTTGTTGTTGGAACTGTTTCCACTGTGCATGGAAAAGGTGAGAGGAGTGGAAGACAAGGAGGGTCGTTTTGGTGGGGAAGTGGAAGAAGTGGATGCCAATACAGGCGAAAAGGCAGCATGTTGTATGTTGTTGTTTTTT
>Ga0115007_10002065_pt1 | contig 12567 bp, 11 predicted proteins | sample ArcOceMetagenome_2_FD_87166 | JGI IMG/M metagenome (GOLD analysis project Ga0115007, IMG submission 87166) | Marine eukaryotic phytoplankton communities from Arctic Ocean - Arctic Ocean ARC135M Metagenome | ecosystem: Environmental > Aquatic > Marine > Oceanic | place: Arctic Ocean | collected... | reverse complement strand
GGGTGGCGAAACCCCCCGTGGTTGGGGGGGGGGGGGGGGGGATTTCCCCCCCCAAGGCCGGTTCGGGGCGGGGGGGGCCTTTGAGGGGGAAGTCCCCGGGGGGGGGGGGGGGGGGGAGCCGTGTGTGTCCAAGGAACAACACCTGGGGCCGGCTGCGAAAACGAGGCCCGCGGGGTTCTCGGGGAAAACGTGGACGCGGAGGTAGCCGCGCAGAATTTTGTACGACATCGGTGTCTTTGTAAATCGTCTCGTAATCGCGTTCGTTCTAAAGCGTCTCATTCGCCCTGCGAATCGCCATCTTCGTCGAGCCATCCGAGAGTAATCGCAGCAAGCCTTGTCTGATGTTTCATCGGGCAGCCGTTCGCGTGCGCCTAGAGTAAAACGTCGCGATGATATCTGCGCCCATAACAAGCGCTCCGGTTTCCTTCACTCGCCGCGTACTCGCTCGTCTCTGCGTCCCACGGGCAGCCGTTCGCGTGCGCCCATTGCAGCACCTCGGGGTGCCCGCCGTGAGCCGCCTGCGTGCACGTGTACTTGTCCCACGGGCAGCCGTTCGCGCGCAACCACTGCAGCACTTCGAGGTGCCCGCCCTTCGCCGCGTATGTGCACGTCGACTCGTTCCACGGGCAGCCGTTCGCGCGCAACCACTGCAGCACCTCGAGATGCCCGTGCTCCGCCGCCCACATACACGTACTCGCGCCCCACGGGCCGGCGTTTGCGCGTGCCCACTGCAGGACCTCGAGTTGCCCGCCAAACGCCGCATACGCGCACGTATCCTCGTTCCACGGGCAGCCGTTCTCGCGCAACACCTTCAACTCTTCGAGCTGTCCACTCCTCGCCGCTGCCTGACAAAGGCGTTCTCGACGCGACAGGCGCCCTCCCCGTTGCAGGCGCTTCACCGCGCTTAAGCATCCGAGGTTCACGGCTTCCCACTCACCAAGCTGCTCAAACCGAAGACCCGTCTTCGCCACCGCACCGCGCATCGCGTGGCTCACCGCTGGCAGCCGTGCGAGATCGGCGGGGTCGTCGGACTGCTCAGATCTGAGAACGTGCGCGACGACGAGGTGGTCGGGAAGGCCGGGGATGGCCTCGCTGGTGATAGCATCGCGCTCGCGCTTTTCGCGCTCGCGCTTTTCGCGCTTCTTCTTCCGCGCGCGAGCTTTCTTACTGGACATTGCGTTGGAAGAGGGGATGGTTTGTGTGCGTGTGGTGTGCGCGTCGTGGCTTGTGTTGTGCGTCGTGGCTTCCGAGAAAAGCGTTACGAAAAGATTTCGGCTCATTTATTTTCTTTTCACCCAAAGATCATGGAATCCCTTCTCGAGGGCGGGGGCGCTCAGACCACAACGCGCGTATCCTTGCATTCAGGGTTCATGATGCGAGCGCTTTCTCGGTGACGTGACAACGACGGAATCGGCCACGATGTCTGCGGGCGCTTTCCCTTCCGAACCCGCCGCTCTCGCGCGTCTTTTCGTGGTGTGCGGGCTCGGGTGTTCCGAGGAAGAGCTCGGGTCTCTTTTCGGGGAGTTTGGCGTGGTCGACGAGGTGCGGTGCGTACCCGACAAAGGCGTGGCGTACGTGACGTTCTGTGTGGATGACCCGTTCGCCGCGGCCAGGGCTATCGATTTCGTCGGGGCGAACGATGACGGCGAAATGGAAGGCGGTGTCGCGAGTTGTCGCAAGTTCCTGGGTGGATGCGAGCGGACGTTGAAAGTGATGCTGGCGGATGAGCACGGCGCGGGGGCGTCGGTTTCGTTTTCGGGAAAGGACTCGCTTTCGTGCGGTGACGCGACGCACGGCGAACCGGAGCAGTCGAACTCGGGAAGGGGTCCGGTGGTGGCAGGCGTGTCTCCCAACCACAGCGCGGTGAGTAGTCACGACGCGCACGCCAAGATTGCCGAAACGAAACAGAAACACGCCGCGCTCCACGAAAAAGACCCAGACGACGACCCGCCGCTGTCGCGTCTGTTCGTCGTGTGCCCGAAAGGGGTGTCGCAGGAAATCCTTCTTGGCGCGTTCGTGCAGCTCCTGACGAAGTTACGACAAGAGCATGACGAAGAGAGGGACTCGCGCAGCTGCGCCGTGACTGACGAGACGCGGAATTTCGGGAAAAACGAAATCGCAAACGAAAAAACAAACGATCCCCCGCCCGGTCCGGCGGACTTGGAGTCCGTGCGCGTGGTGCCTCACAAAGGCGTGGCGTTTGCTAAGTTCGCGCGCGCTAGTGTCGCAGCGCAGTGCATGGAAGCCGTCTCCGCCACAGGCACGCTGGGAGGCATGCGCGTGAAGTGCATGCTCGCGGAGCCCAAAGCCGGTGCCGTGAGCGTCGGCGCTACGCGAAACGCCGAGCTCTCTATTTTCGGGGGAGCGCGCCCTCGCTTGGACCGCGAAGGTTCCCGGTCCCCTGGTGGCTCCCCCAAGCGCAGGCGCGCTGTCGCGGAGAACCCCGAGCACAATCATGGCGGCGCGGTGTTTACACCCTCCGCGACTACTGGAACCGCGCCGCAGAGACTGGGCGTGCGTCCGCGGCCGCCCTCGCCCGCGAGCAGCGTGGAGAGCGGCGGGGCGCGCCCGGCGGCGACGCGCGCTCGAGCCACGCGCGCGTCTCGCGCGTTCGAGAAGAGTTCATTTTGCAACCACAGCTCGTCTGATAAGCCAAGCGGGGCGCACACCACACCCGCGCCGCCGCCGCCGCCGCACCCGCCGCCGCCAGGCCACCCGACGCGCCATTCCCCGTTTCCAATTCAATCGCTCAGTCCAAACGTCGCCACGCAGCATTTGTTTCCGGGTCACTCGCCGCATTCGCACCAAACGGTGCCAATGCCGTCCCCGCCGTTGCCTCCCGGACCGGTTCCCTGGGGCACGGTGTATTCGTTCCCCGCGTCGCCCAGCGCGAGCGGCGACCAGGTCTCCGCCGGCGGGGTTTCCACCACGAGCAAAGGTCGCGGCTCGTCCAGCTCGAAGAAACGCGTTTTCGTGGTGCTTGATAAGTGCGTCACGAAAGCGCAGCTGGAAAGGGCGTTTCGGGAGACTTGCGACGGAGTGGAAGCGGTGGATTTGAAGCGCGACCCAGGGACTGGGAACTCGCGGGGGTTCGCCTACGTCACGTTCACCGAAACGTCCTTCGCGCTCGCCGCGGCTGAGCGCCTCGACGGCGCGGAGATCCCGCCGGGGATGGGAAAACGAGTCAAGGTGATGCCCGCGGAGGAGCCTGTTCGGCGAGGCCGGGGGGGCGGCGGGCGATCGGACGGTGTGACATCCGGGGTGAGCGTTTCGTTTGAACCCACCAATTGTTTGGGAGACGGACACGAGACGGACACGGAGACGGGAACCGAAAGATTTCGCGAAGCGCTTCGCCGGCCGCGCGAGGACGGCGACGAAGACGCGTCCAGCTGGCGTCCCCTGAGCGGGAAGCACGCGAGGATCGCGACGGTTCCGGTGGATAAGTTTTTGCGACGGGACGAAAACGAAACGACGACGAGTGATGGGCGGGAAACCACCGCGGAGGACGACGCGGGTGAGGCGGCGAGGGCGCTGGGGAAGGTTACCCTGGGTACAATCGGCGTCGGCGAGACGAAAACAACCGAAACCGGAGACGAAAAAGGAACCCCTCGCGCGCGGGAAGACTTTGAAGAGTTGGGCGCCACCGTCTCGGACGCCGCGGACACCGCAACGCAATCCCCGGGTCGACTTTTTTTCTCCCTCGCCTTGCCCCTGCCCAGCTACGCGGTGCGGCACGTCCTGGACACCAAAGGCGTCGTCGCGAAGCTGCACATGCGCCGCGACGGGGCGAGCGGCTGGGCGGAGTACGGTAAGTATTTCCCAATAACCACATTCCGCCGAGTGATTGCCCATACACGACTGACACTTTCTTTTTTACGATCAGCATTGGCGGACGACGCGGACGCCGCGGCCGTGGGGCTGGACAGGAGTGAGATTCTGGGAATTCAGTTCCGGCTTTCCAGGAAACCTTTTTGCGACGAGTCCGTGAGGGAGGCGCGCGGACAGAGCGGCGCGTTGGAGGGACGCGAGGACGTCGAGACGAGCGCGAACGCGGCGGAAAACGGCGTCGCGGCGAAGAAACGAGCCAGGACGACTTTGACGTCGTAGACTCTTTCTGTTTAGGTTTTTACAAACACATGTTAGCTCTCGTCTGGACAATAAATCAAACCCTCATCGCATTCCAAGGAAACACGTTCCCGGCCGATTGCCGGCGCATCGTGGACGGCGCCGCGCGCGCTACACACCTTGCAGACGCCGGAAGAGCACTTCTTGGTGCCAGTCGGCCGCGACGAAACAATCAATGATAAAATTTATTTTGAGCCGCCTGAGAGTCGTCACAACGCTCGGCGCTTCACTGACATGGGACCCCCGAAGACCTTGATTAGCACCGACCTGCGCGTTGATGCGATCGCGACGAGCGGGTCGCTCGTCGCCGCGGGCGCGTCTCAACTCACAGGTCGACTATGGACCGGTGCCGTGCTCGTGGGTACGACGAAATCCCGGGATCGCCCTATATTTTCGCGTCTGTCGTCTCCTCCCACACCCGGCCTGACCCCCTACCTCCAATTCCCACGCAGCGAGTTGTGACGGCACCGTGGTCTCTGCCACCACCAACGCGGGCGTTAGCGCGCTCGCCACGCTCGCCGACGGCGTGTTCGTTTCCGGGGACGACGCGGGAACCGTGGTGGTGTGGAACACGGGTTCCGCGACTGACGGTTCGAAAATCTCCCTACGCGCCGTGTGCGCCAAAGCGCGAGCGCACGAGTTTTGCGTCACCGCCATCGCGTGCTTCGCCGGGAACGAGGGGTTCGTGACGGTCGGTGCGGACGCGCGACTCAACGCGTGGGACACGCAACGAGCGACGAGTGGCGGGTTCAAATGTGACCGACCCGTCGTGGCCGTCGCCGGCGCGGCGCGCGGCGCGGTGCACGCCGTCGCGACGCACCAAACGGACAAAAACCTGATCGCCACCGCCGGCGACGACGGCGCCGTACGCGTGTGGGATTTGAGGCACCCACAAAGCCCGGTAGCGTCCAGGGAGGGGAATGAAGTGCGAACGGGAGTCGGAAGGGCGTACGCGCTCGCGTGGGCGGGTGTTGAACTCGGCGAAGCGCTCGCGGTGGGGTACGAGAGCGGCGCGGTTTGCGTTTTGGAAACGCGCGCCCGCTTGGGCGACGCCGCGGGTGGCACGACCATCGCGTCGTCGTCTCTTGAAACGCGAGGCGTGGTCGAGGCGCACGGTGATGCCGTGCGTGGCCTGGCGTGGGAAACGTGTGGCGTCAAACCAGGGAACCCTCGGCTGGCGAGCTGCGGCGACGACGGACAGGTGGCGACGCACGAGGGGGAGTTGCCGGTGACGAAAAGAAATCGCCCCCACGGCGAATCCTACGCGCGGTGCGTTTCGTTCTGGGAAGACCCAGGGGACGGGGTGGTGAGGCTGGTGAGTGGGGGATGGGACGGACGGGTAGTAGCGGCGTGAAAAAAGAGCGTGATGCGTGTGTAAAACACGCGATTCATTGATAAAAAAGTCGCGCGGTGATCAGACGGCGTCATGTTTTTTTCTTCCACTACGCGCGCGACGACACTAGTGCGTCGCTTACAGGGGAACAACCTTTTCCCAGGTGAAGATGTCCAAGTCGTCCCTGCCGAAGTGGCCGTACGCGGCGGTTTGCTGGTAGCGGTTGTTCTGTCCCGAGGTCTTGGACAACGAGCGTTTCAGGTCGAGGTCGCGGCCGATGGGGCCGGGGCGGAAGTCCATGGCGGCTTTGACCTTGGCGAGGATCTCCTCGTCCGGGATGGAGCCGGTGCCGTAGGTGTCCACGAACACGGAAAGGGGGTCGGGCACGCCGATGGCGTACGACAGCTGCACGATGCACCGCTTGGCGAGACCAGCGGCGACGATGGACTTGGCCGCCTGGCGGCTGATGTACGCCGCGCTGCGGTCAACCTTGGTGGGGTCCTTTCCACTGAAAGCGCCGCCGCCGTGCGCGCCCCAGCCGCCGTAGGTGTCGATGATGATCTTTCTGCCGGTGAGCCCGGCGTCGCCATCGGGGCCGCCGATGGTGAACCTGCCTGACGGGTTCAGGTGGAAGATGGTGTTGGCGTCCAGGAGAGATGCGGGGATCACTTTCTTGATCACTTCTTCCATGAGATCCTTGGCGATCTTCTCGTTGTCCACGGTTTCGTCGTGCTGGGTGCTGATGAGCACAGTGTGCACGCGCTGGGGCCTCATCGCGCCGCCTTCGTTTTTGTACTCGATCGTAACCTGGGTCTTGCCATCAGGGCGAACCCAGGGGCAGGTGCCGTTTTTCCTGACTTCAGTGAGGCGGTACCCGATGGAGTTCGCCAGCATCAGGGTCATGGGCATGAACTTGCCTTTGTACTCCGCGTACGCCTCGGATTCATCCGTGGCGTAGCCGAACATGATCCCCTGGTCACCAGCGCCAATCTCCTCGAGCTTCTTGGTGCCCATACCGTGCACGCCTTGGCCGATCTCGGGTGACTGGCCGTGCAGCTCCACGAGGACGCGGCAGTTGTTGCCGTCCAAGCCGGCGGCCTCGGAGGTGAAACCCACGTCGTTGCACACCTTGCGCACCACGGCTTCGTAGTCAACTTTGGCCTTGGTGGTGATCTCACCGAACACCATCACCATGCCGGTCTTCGTGGCGGTCTCGCACGCGACCTGGAGTTGGGTTGGGGGAACAGTCAGGGGGACAGGGATTGGGGAAGGGATTGGTCAGGGATTGGCGCGGAAGCGGCGGGGAGGAAACAAACATCAACAGCAACAGCAAAAACAAAAACGGCACCGCCGAAACGAGAAATTCCACGTGTCCGCCGCCCGCGGGTTGCGGACGCTCCGAAACGAGGTCGGCCGCGCATCGTCCGTGGTTTCCGTACGCACGATGAGTACGATCCCGACGCGCACCCGGGAGTGGTCGTGGGTAAACACCGAAAGCGAGTGGTACGCCTGGATTGTCGCCCCGAAAGAACCGAGGATTGGAACCCACAGGACGCGCGCGTTTCCGGAGCGCGTCGCGTGCGGAAAAAAACGTTTCTTTCGTGAAACCGCGTCGGGAAACCATCCATCCTTCCGCGATCTTTGTGCCGGAAGAACGCACGCACCTTGGAGTCGGGGTCCTGGGCGAGGCACGCGTCGAGGACACCGTCAGAGATCTGTGGTTGGTGTGGGAAGGTGAGGTTGGTCAGCGGACGAGTTTAAGGCGGTCGTCGTAACGTTCACCCGTACCACGCGTACGCGGTTCCATCAAACGCGATCGAAGGACGCGGGAAGAAAAGGACGGTCCGCGTTGCGCGTTTGATTGCAAATCGACAGCGGCGCGCTTCGTGTCTCGATCGGACGTACCTGGTCCGCGAGCTTGTCAGGGTGCCCCTCGTTGACGGACTCGGAGGTGAAGAAGAACGTGGAGCCGTCCTTGGTGGCCATCTGGGTTGGGGAAAGAAAAAGACAGTCGGACGGGACGGGAAGGTCAGGGCACCGGACGGGAACCGATTGATGGCGCGTGGAAACTTTTGCCGCCTGTCGCGACACAAAAGCCGATCGGCGGACACGCGATCGAACGTCGGACGAACGGCCACCCGGGGTGGCGCGACGCGTTCCGGAGGGTGGTTTGATTCGGGCTATAGCCGTGGCAACAAACAACACGCACCTTGTGTGAAGTGTGTGGAGGGTGAAGTTGTGCGGGATTGTGAGGGCGCGGGGGGTGAACACGCGCGTTGACGTGCAATCGCGATTGCAGCGAGACTTACTTTTCGGCCGCGAAGACTTGGGAACGCGCGTGAGCCTCAAAAAGAAGGTCAGATCGGTTTGTTCCGTGCGAAAAAGGCGAAACAGGGCGAGTCGAGGGTGAATTTTCACACCGGCAGCAACGAGCGGTCTGGGTCAAGGTGTTTTCATGCTCATTTGAAACGGGCACTTCAAGCCACGTTTTGTCGGTCGATTTTTACTTCACGTCCGTCTTTGCCTGGTCACGCCCTTCGCCCCAACGTTCGCCCCCTCACCAAACTCGACGGCGCCTCGCGGGTTGGGCTCGGTCCACCCCGTTCACGCGGCGCGTGACTCGGATCGACCCGACCGTCCCGTGGCATCCGCGTTGGAGTGGCGTTGGACGGGTTTGAAGGGACGACATGGGTGAATACAGGGGTTTGAGAAGAGTCATACTCGCAGCGACTTATTTTCAGGAGGGCCACCACCTGCCATATTATCACAAAACACGACGAGACTTTCACAGTCTTGTCCTGTTCTGTATGCGTGCGTGCAAGGGGGAAGAGATTTCGGAACTTGCTGACTAATGCGACTGTGCCCGAGCGGTTTAAGGGGATCGACTAGAAATCGATTAGCAAATTGCTGCGCAGGTTCGAGTCCTGTCAGTCGCGACCTATTTTTTTGTTTTGCGTGATTCAATTCAGCCAACACGCATCTCCCCGCTCTCCTCCGGTCACTCCGCCACCTCCCCTTAGGGTGTAGGGTTAGGGTCACGATGGTGCGGCGAGGCCTCCGTCCCCGAAGTTCCCCCCGCGCTTCCCTTTCCCCAACCCCGCCGTCCCGTCCGTGGTCGCGCCAACCTCGGAAACGATGATGAGTCATCCTCCCGTTTTTCGTTGTTGTTTGTTCCCAAACGAAAGTGGGTGTCCTGCCCGAGCTGACGTACCCTCTAAACCTCGCAAAACCTGTACCACAAAACCTCTACTACAATGCCACAGGCATCCCCATCAACCCTAGCCCCCGAAACATCACAAGCCTTCCCACCGGCCGAGTCTAAGACTTCGCGACTTCGCGCGGCGTACCTCGCCGAGTGCACGTCACGCGCGTGCCCTCCCATCGCGCCTTTGGTGGAGGCCCTCGATGCGCACCTCGCCGCTCTGGCAAACGATTCAACAGCAGAGCTGAGTTTCATCAAGCTCAACGGCAACGCCCCTCGTTTGTTCGAAGCCCGGGTGAGTGACGACCAAGCCGTGGCGCTGGCGCTGGCGCTTGGCAAAACGCACGACTGTGCGGTTCGTGATTTGGACCTTTCGTACAACAAATTGGGCGACGCTGTGTTTGAACAAAAACATTCATTGTTTGAATTTGCGGGGTAACGAAATAGGCCCAGGCGGGTGTGACGCGCTTGCCAAGGTGCTGGAAGGAACTGCTGAGGATGAGGAACTTCCGAGGATTGCGTCGAATGCGGGTTCGGGGTTGGGTGTTGGCTTAAAAACACGACTACAAAAAACCAATTTACAAACGTTAGATTTATCGCGGAACCTGGTGACGTGCGCCGGCGGCGTTTCCTTAGCAAACGCGTTGCGCACGAACACCACGTTGACACGTTTGGACTTGACAAGCGCTGGTTTGGGGTTGAAAGCGTTGAGCGCGCTGTGCGGCGCCGTGAGCGAAAGCAACAAAACCTTGAAATGGCTCTCCCTGGAAGCCCCGACCGAGTTTTCCGTGGCGGACGAACACGCCTGGCCCGCCGCGCGCATGCTGGGCGCGAACGAAACCGTGGCGCACTTCTTTTGCGGCAAGTGGGGTTTGAAAAGCACCCCAGGTTTGGAAACCCTCGTGGCGTACGGTTTGTGTTACAACAACGTCGTGGAAACCCTGGATCTGAGGTGTAACAAAATAGACGAGACGGGGGGGGAACACGTGGCGCGGGCGTTGAGGAATAACGTTTCCCTGAAACGACTGAACTTGGAGGAGAATAAACTCGGCGACGCCGGCGCGGAGTCGATCGCGGACGCGCTTGGGGAATCGAAAACGCTCCAAGAACTGGACCTTCGGTGTAACGGCATTGCAGAGAAAGGACTCACGAGCTTAGCCACTGGGTTCCGACACATGACAAACAGCGGAACGCCGTTGCGGCTGGTGCGGGTTTGGGGGAACGATTTCGGTGCGCCGGGATCAAACGCCGCGGTTGCGTGGCGCGACGCCCTAGCAGAGGCGCGCGAAAAAGGACACGACGTAAAGGCAGATATCACATTTCGAACCGTGGATGGTTTGGTGCACGTAGCGCGGATGACTGAAGTTGGAACCAAGGAAGTAGGGAACAGGTTTTAAGGCTCTTTTGAAAAAGGACAGACGGTGGACTCCAGAGGTCATACTTCTGGTGGACTACGCTTAGCAGGCCAAATAGAACTAAAATAACGCGAGCAACTGTTATCAACATGGATAAGTCGACCGCGCTCGCTTCTCGTCCGAGACGGACGGGTGACCTTCGTCGCCCAAAACGTTTCTCCACCCTCCACCCCGGATTCTCACAGTTCATCTTTACCCGGTTCGTCCTCCGCGGAGTGCTCGTAATCCCCGAACGTGTTTTCCGCCGCGGCGTTGGTTTCGGCTTCTTCCTGTAGCCGTTTCGCCTCCGCTTCATTTTCTGTTTTCTGCTTCGCCGTCGCGAGCTCGAACATTTTCGTCTCGGCGAGTTTGGAGTTTTCCAAAAACGCGTCCGCCGCCGCGAAGGCGTACTGCGCGTCGTCCGTGACGAGCACGTTGTCGAAAATGGACCCGGCGGTTACCTGCCACAGCTCGAACCCGACGTACCGCAGGTCGTGGAACAAGTACAGGTCCGCGCTTGGGACGTACGCTGGGTTTGGAATTTCGGGCGCGGTCCACGTCCCGGCGAAGTTCGGGTTATCGATTTGTTTTTGGACCCACGGCCCTTTGAACAGTGGGTTTTTCACAAGCGGCGCTTCCCACTCGCCGTCGTCGTCGTCGTGCCAGCCCTCAGGCTTCCGCGCGTCCGGGTCGGTGACGGCTTCGGGAACGTCATCGTGTCCTTCCGGCTTCACGTCGGTCACGTCCGGAACTTCCCGCCGGTCGTCCCAATCAAGAGGCTTCCGCGCGGCCGGGTCGGTGACCGTTTTCGGGAGCAAAAAGTCAAAGTGCTCTTCCAGAAGGCCGGTTTCTTTTTCCGCGTTGTCAATCAACACACTGTACGTGTTGTCCGCGTTGACAACTAAAGTGTAAATATGCGTAAGCGTGTCTGTTTTGCACGGAATGGTTTTCTTGGTGAGCAGGTTGTTGCCTTTCTTGTCCGTCAAAATCAAATGCGTTCGCTTCGTGGCGCTTCCGCAAATGTCGGGCCCGAACATCACGGCGTACGGGGTGTCGCCTCCGAACGTCTTTTGGTCCGTCTTACTGGCAAGAAGCTTTATGTAACCGCCCCCGCAATCAAGCTTCTGTTCGTGCTTCACCGAGAACTGCACGACCAGGGTCTTACCAGCGTTCGAAATGGTTTTCCCGAAATCGGCGCTGGCCGCGTAAAAGCGCGCGTCGCCGGACGTCTGGATCCCCAAATCCTCAACCGCATCCCCGAACCACTTCCCCGCGCTCAACACGAACTCGCCGCGCAAGCCTTCGTCGGCTTTCCAATCAGAAACCACCCAGCGGTCGGCCCATGTGTCTGTCACGACAAAGCGGGAAGGGGTACGAAGGGTCAGTGGGGTCATTTTAGAGAAGTGTCAGCGCACACGTGCGACCGAGAAAGACGATGCGCGTGTCAGATCGCGACGACACATCGATCGCGGTTTCGGGGAAACCGAGGCGACGTGTGTGCCACCGATCTGCGAACGCCTTGGGTGCCCTCAAACGCACCATCGAACTTTTCCTCGAAGTACACCTCCGCGTAAACGGTCTTCGCGAGCACCGCGGCGAGCGCGAGAAGCAGGACGTGCGTTTTAGCCATCGTGCGTAGCGCGCGCGTGTCGAACTGCGCAAGTCGCTTTCGACAGGCTTCGGAAAACATACACGCGTTCCTCGCCGTCGTTTCATTCGTGGAAAAGGAAAAGAAGGCCGCGGCCCGCGGGACCTTTTTCGCGTCCCCCTTCCTGCGGTCGCGCCGTGTGCCTGCGCGTCACTCGCCAGCACGCGTAACGCCCGTCGTTCGTGTTCCTCGCCGCTCCAGGGTCGAGCCACCTTTGGGACCTCAAAGCGTACCACCCACCACCATGGAGGTCGCCGACATCGCCATCAAGCCCGTGAAGGAATTCGCGAAAGATTCGTACCGGCTCGTGCGGAAGTGCACCAAGCCCGATCGCAAGGAGTTCAGCAAGATCGCCACGCGTACCGGCCTGGGGTTCATCGTCATGGGGTTCGTGGGGTTCTTCGTGAAGCTCATCTTGTACGTGGCCCTGTTTTTCGGTATCAACCACCGAAATTCGCCCCCGTCGCGGACCACTCCGGAGTCCATTCGCACATCCGGAAATGCCCGCGTCGAGGTTTTTCTCTTCCCCGGCCCCCACGATTGGAACGCGCGCCGACGCGAGTGCTCCTAACGGTCTTGCTACGCGACCGCGGTCACGGCTGTGTCACGACACCCACGTCGATTATGCAGCGCCGTTGGTATCGCTCGGGTAGGCGTACTACTCGATCGGGTGTCTCTCGATCGGAACGCAATCCGGGTCGATCCAGTCGATCTTTCGACACCCCGACGGGACGGGTGCTTTTTTTTTTTTTTTCTTTTCTTGCTTTTTCGGGTGTTCTTTCTTCCCTCTCTTCGCCGTCTCCGCCCACTCGTCCCATTCCTCCCCGAAGCCTCTCACTAAATCCCCCCATCCTAGCCTCCTCGC
>Ga0115007_10002064_pt1 | contig 12571 bp, 9 predicted proteins | sample ArcOceMetagenome_2_FD_87166 | JGI IMG/M metagenome (GOLD analysis project Ga0115007, IMG submission 87166) | Marine eukaryotic phytoplankton communities from Arctic Ocean - Arctic Ocean ARC135M Metagenome | ecosystem: Environmental > Aquatic > Marine > Oceanic | place: Arctic Ocean | collected... | reverse complement strand
TTACGTGTAAAAATTGTTTGTACATGTGCGATCCCTAGACCTATTCGCGTTTGTGGTGGCCATGTCCTAGATCCAGTCCTCAAGTCCTCGCCATCGAAATTTCTCTACTTTCAGTATTGCCCGACCAGTCTTACTCTCTGGCAATGGTTGAAACTGTTTAAAGCTACCCGCCATGTATTTATCTTTCTAATTTAGTGCGTGAGATTGTCGATTGCTCAAGTTTTACATGTACCAATTACCAAATGAACTTTTTCAACAGGTGTTTTGGATTGCACAACAGTTGTACATGTAGTTCCAGTATTCCCGTATTGTCCAGTGTACACAGTATTGTCAGTATGTGTGACCTGTGTGATATTAATTATTATTTTATTATTCTGGTACCTATTTATATTGTCTGTAATTTTATGTACCTATTGTACTGCGCAGGGACTCTTGGTAAATGACGACTTGACACATATTTACATTTTCCAAAGTTCTTACGCTCGTTCAGACATACTGTTGTACCATGTGCTGTATCAACCGAATGTACTATTTTTTTCCTTTTTTTGCTCCAGGTCTTTTGTTTCTTTTCTTTTTTTTGGTTACATTTTTTTTAGTTGCCGCCGCCGTTTCGTCAACAACAAGGAGCTGTTGTATAGTTGATGTTTCATCCTTGGTTTCATCGTCGCATGGTGCTTCCTCGCTCGGTGCTTCCTCGCTCGGTGCTTCCTCGCTCGGTGCTTCCTCGCTCGGCGCGTCTTCGCTCGGTGCGTCTTCGCTCGGTGCGTCTTCGCTCGGTGCGTCTTCGCTCGGTGCGTCTTCGCTCGGTGCTGCTATGGCCTCGCTTTCCGATGGTGCTTCTTCCGCAGGAGCATCATCGGCAACGGCATCTTCAGCGGCCGGTGGTGTTTCTTCACTTTCCGCTGGGTCTTCAACGGGCGCCTGTTTCACCGCCACCGTCTCCGATTTACTTGGTGCTTCACTTGGTGCTTCACTTGGTGCTTCACTTGGTGCTTCATTTGGTGCTTTACTTGGTTCTTTACTTGGTGCTTTACTTGGTGCTTCACTTGGTGCTTCACTTGGTGCTTCACTTGGTGCTTCACTTGTTTCAGCTTCAGGCATTTCTGTTTCTGTTTCTTCATTCACTTCACCAGCAATGACTTTTTTAATGTCGTCTTCTTCTTCCAAAACATCCAATTGTGTCGCGTAAATCCGACACGCGATTAAAAATTGATTCAACAAGACATTTGTCGCGGATTTCATTTCAAAGACTTTCATTTCATCCTGCGTTCTTTTTAACCCATTGATGATCCAATTGATCAATTGATCTTTTTGAATGGAAACGGCAAAATTTTGAATGTCGGTTTCGTTCAAAGCAGCCGCTAAATTGTTCACGTCAGTTTTAGTAAACGTTTCTTCCGAAACACCACTGCGTGTCAAGGTGTTTTGTAACATTTCTTGCAATTCATTTTCATCAATGGCACCTGAATTGTCCACGTCGTAAAAATCAAACAATTTGCCAATGTTTGTTCGTAAAAAATCCACGTCCACGCCTGTGATGCGTTTCACAAAGATTGACATTCCTTCCAAAAACTGATCCAATTTTTGATTGAAATCACTGAGACTGGCAAACTTGGCACGTTCTTCGATGGGTCGTTTTATTCCTGCACTCACCCAGGCTTGCAATTCCAATTTTTCAATGGTCCCATTGCTGTCACTGCCGTCTTCACCATCCAACGCATCCATCACTTGTTGTACTTCCTCCTTCGTGAAGGGTGCTTTCATGACGAGTTTGGATCGTTTAATCGTATTGTTCAACATCAATTGTAATTCACTTAAATTGATCGTGCTGTCGTTGTCAACATCGTAATAATCAAACAACGTGGAGACAGCTTCTCGCATTTTGATGTCGTCCTCTTCTTTACGTACTTTAATCGCAGCATGCGCATCTTCTAACATCATTTCACCATATTTTTCAAAGGCATCCAACAAGATTTCTAATTTCAATTCAAAATCGGTGGGTGGTTTACTTTTTGAATCATCGTCGTCAGCACTTCTTGCGTTTCTTGCTGCCACACTTGAAGTCACCCATCGCACCAATTCGTCAATTTCAACAGTACCATTGTTGTTTGCATCCAATGTTTTTATCACCGCTTGAAAATCCTCCACTGGAAAGGTAAGCAACTTGTTTTTTTTGGTACCAACACCTGGTGGTGGTGGTGGTGGTGGTGGTACAGGTGGTGGTGGTTGTCATTGAATCGAATATCGAACATCATCAAAGAAAAAACAATACCCAGTTAGATCAAACAAGGCACAAATAACACCGACAACAACTGTGAATCCACCAAAACAGTAAAATGCAACAACCACACAAGAACAAAAAAACAAACACTACATCTTCTCCACCTACCTGTTCTGGACAATGCATTATTAATCAATCTTAAGAATTCAATGTCATCCAATACGCCGTCTTCATTGGTATCGTAATGTTTGAACAGTTGTTCGATGCCTTTTTTCAATCTTTCTTGTGCTTGTTGTTTTTGTGCCACCGCCAACCCATTTTCCCTTTTCTGTTGCTCTTCTTTATCTGCTTTGATTTTTGCTTTCAGTTCGGCCCGCTCCCTTTTCAATTTGGCCTCTTTTTTCTTTCTTTTTTGTTTCTCTTTGGCTTGTTTTGCGGCACTATCAGCCAATTGTTGTTGTAACAGTTCTCTTTCTTTTCGTGCCTCTTCTCTAGCTTGTTCCGCTTGTTCCTCACGTTCTTCTCTTTCTCGTTTGAGTTGTGCTTCACCTTTGTTTTTATCTGCTTGTGCCTGCTTCCACGCTTTGAGTGCAGCACTACGATTGCCACAATTCAAGTACCGCATTAATCGAGCCCATTGGCCCATGTCAAACGCAACCATGATAAAAAATTCTATAAGCATGCATGCGCCATTGACAACAATCAGTAACCATCCTAAAATTTCATCGTCAAATGTACGGGCGTTTGGATCTGCAGCTTTGTTCGTGGACACCAATTTTCCAGTCAAATACCCTTGGTTTGCCAAATTTTCTTCTTTGGCAGTCATGTAGGTCTGTGAATTGTTGTAAAAAGATGTGTTTGTAGTATTCAAATAATTCTGTAACGAATCATCTTCCATTTCACCAGGTCGCAGACCACGATTCATTGTAAAAGCAAACGCACCCAATGTCGTCATCAACAAAGAAATGTTGGCGAGAAAATTTGCCCAATCGGCGCTGGCCTCGTTGTATGGAGCAGATTTTAACACCAAAAAACAAAAGAACAAAAGTAAAAAGGTTGCAACCAAGGGTTGAATGGGTGTACCTGGATCAATGATAACCATAGCCCCGGTCATGAGCATTTTGTACAGAACAATGATTGATTCAAACCACCAAAAACTGTGCTCGTACTGCATGTACAAACTACCATAGGCGGCTTGTATTCTTCGTACTTTTTCAATCTCTTGAAACTCAGCACTGCTGCCTCGTTGCTTATAGACAAACGCCTCAAATTCCACACTGCCTTCAGGAGAAGTATTTTGCATGCAATGTTGCGCATCGTACATACCTTCTCTTTCTTCACGCAAGTTAGACGCTGCGTTCTCCCTTTTTTTTTGGTTTCTTCTTATTTCTTTTCTTGAGTCGCTGTCGTTCGTTGCTTCTTCTTCTCGTTTTTTAAAGACTTCATACTCCTTAGCATATCTCGTATTTCTTGCTCCTCTAAGCCCTCCTCCCGCCCTGAGATACAAAGCGTCTTGGCTTTTTGATTGGATACGGGTGAAACGAAAATAGTATTTCAACACCGTTTGTTTTCGTTCCTTTTCGGTTGATTTTTTATTTTCAAAACTCATGTCCGCCAAACATTGTGATTTCTCAATTATTTTTTCATCTTTGACCCGAACTTGAAATATACTGTCGGTACCATTCATACGTCTGACACGCAAGACGGCCAAATCTTGATTGGCAAGATATTCTTCTTTTTCTACATTAATCCATTCATCTGGAATTGCCGCTTTCAATTCCTCGATTTTGTTCAATCTTTTTTTGTTGGACGCGATAGAGTTTGATCTTTTGAGTTTCTTCTTCTTGGCCTCCCTCGCTTCGTCCTCGGTCTGCTCCGCGCCCGCGTCGCCTTCGTTTTGTTCCTCGTCCTCTTCGTCGTCAATGGGTATTTCTTCGGGCACCAAAGACATGTCAATGTTTTTTTCTTTTTTTTTCCGAAATAAACGAGGCAAGTATTTTCCAAACGTTTGATTTTTTCCAGAATTATACTTTTCTGATTTTTGATCGATTTGGGCCAATGGAAATTCAACAGATCTACGATTAAATGCTTTACCCACTGAAGCTTTGAATTGTCGAGAGCGTCCGTTTTCAAATTCGCTGCCTGTTTCAAAACCATATAAAATTCTTCCCACTACTTTCCAAGTGGATGCTTTGTCGTCAACTTGTTTTTTCATTTTTTCCCGGGTTTTTGTCACCTCCTTCATTTCTTGGCTCGTCTCTAACTCTTCACCGTCGGTAGGAGGACGCTCTACAGGTGTCCGGACCGTGTACTTTTCCATCACATTATTTCCTTCCTCATCAAGGACAGGTATTTCTTCGTATTTGGTATCAATTCGTTGTTCGATGACATCGCCAATTGTATATTTCTTTTTCTTTTTACTTTCGACGGTAATGATGTAAGCATCATTCTCTCCAATTGGATGTTGAAATTTGGACGGAGGTATCACATTATCGCCAAGAATTGGCGGTACATCATCTTCATCAAAAATGTCGTCTGTTTCCTTGGCCGCAGATTTCAAGTTATAAATGTCTTCTTTTCGTTTTTCTTGTAAAAGTTTGATTCTTTGTTTGCTTGCCTTGTACAACAATTCAGGTTCTTTTAAGCATTCACTGGTTTTGTCGATTTCCAAGGGGGTGATAATCATTGACTCCATGGATGTCCAATTGGCTTGCTTCCATGGATTCAATCCTCTTGCTTTTGTCGCTATTTTTTTCAATGTCTCGTTTTTTTTTGCATTGTAAATAGTATACCAGGCCGCTTTGTTTTCGTTTTTATTTTTAATACCGGTCAATTCATCACGGTTGCAGGGCTTCCAGTGTTTTGAGTCCATGTCTAACCACCAATCATAAGATTTGCCCTTTTGGTTGACCCTTTTAATATGATTCGGATTTGTTCGTGCTTTAATATTCTTCACGGGTGCTTCACCGTCTTGACCTTCTTCAACGACTTTCCATTCGTTGGTGTCTTCAATTTTTATACATTTTGTAGGTTTCCATAACTTGCCACCATTGTGTGATTGCTGACCATTAATGGTAAATTGTTTTTTACCACTCATTCTGTTTTTTAAAAATTGGTCGTAGTAACGCAAAGCAATTTCTCGACCAGCATCTCCATCAATCAAAGCAATATTTTTACATGTTTTCCAAGTACGACTTTTTTTTTCTTCTTCGTCTTTGTAAGTTGCAAACGTCGTTTCGTCTGGTTGACCGTCTACTTGAATGACTTCGTTTTTTGTAAATTTGATGGGCTGAATCAAATAAAACGACAACCAAGCTTTGTGTCCCCATGGATTTGGATGGGCACCTACAATAGGATCTTGTATCCACTCTAAATCAGCTTTGTGTTTGTCAAGGATGCGATCGTGTAATCTTTTTGTTGCTGCCAATCGATCAATTTCTACTTGATCAAGATCGCTGCCGTTGGTAGGAATGATTTGTGTTGATTTGGATGACTTGGAACCCGTCTTTTCTTTTATTCCCATCATTCTTTTTTTCTTAGCCAGTTCTTTAATACGATTATGTTTTTTTATACGACGATATTCCAAGTCGTGTTCTTCTTCTTCAATTTGTGCGATTTTATCAATGACTTTTTTTTTAATCGATGCTTTCTTGTACAAATCATCACTGTAATACAAATCCGATTTGTTTTTGTACAAGACAAACCACAATGCAAATGGAATGCCTAAAATGTAGACAAGAAAAGCACCCATTGCTGCAACCAAATAATTCCAATGTTCTGAAGAAAAGCAAACCATGCCAAATTCTTTCATCAAAACATTTACTTTCATACCATCAAATCTTTTACAATGTATCATCGTAAAGACGCGTGTGGCCAAACCTGGGTAGACCAGAAGAATGGCCAATACAACAATTTTGGATATTTGTGACTGTAATGCTTCCAAACTAGTTGTAAAGACAAAAGACAAAAAAGACAAAAAAGAGACACGAATGAATGCAAGAAGAACATGAGAAAAAAAAAACGGCATGTACCACCCGTACGATCAAAAACAACTACTTTTTACCTAGCATGGACGGCAAAACGATCCCATAATTTCATTTTACACGTAAACCATTTTGAACAACATGCTTTTTCGTCCTGTACTCTTAATTTGACCGTACCAATTGTTTCGGTACCACCGTTGCAACAACAATAAATACAATTTCTTTTGCAACAATTTTTGATATTAAAACAACATTTGATACTACGAATCAAATGTACAAAACCCCATGCAACACCAATGGTAGGGAAGATTAATACAGGCACAAACATGTGTAACATAAACTGTTCGGAGTAAGAAATTGCTAAACTGCACGAACCAGAAAGACCAAATATTCCAATCAAATCAAAATTAGTAAATTGAAGTGGTGTAAAAAAGTTCAAGAAATTGCTCGGCCACGGTACTTCTGACATGGATGAACCCATCGATCCCAACACTTGTAAGAACATTAAAATAATTTTAATTTGACCAAACACACGCATGGCATGGTTTCCTTGTTCTACCTTTTTTTTATTCTTGCAGAGCAAATAAAAAATCAATGTAAAACACACAGAGCAACAGGCGTAGCCCAAAATGATCAATGCTGAAAAAAAATCAGAACCACCTTCGCATGCGATGCATTCACCCAATACAGAAACATAATCAATTTCACAGACTCGACACATCGGGCCGGTGTAACCTTGACAAAGAAATGTGTTGAAATGCAATAAAGTTAGTTGGAAAATTAATTGGTAATCATAATTAGAACGATCAACAGGACTCATTATGAATACCAAAGACTAACCTTCTTTGCATTGTTGATCCGCCAACCATGTGTAATTTTCATCGGAAGAATTTGTGAATGATATGTCCGATCGATTGCAACTGCCGGCACAACAACGGTCTTGTGACCATTCCAATTCGGTCATGCCATCTACTTTTTCACTGGACAAACAATTGATGAAATGATGGGAGAGTTCTTCGGGTCGCCAATAACCTTTTTTTGTGAAATGTAAAAACAGTACCAAGATTAGTCGGACACTCGTGTTGTAAAACAAGGACGATCAACAGGAATCATCATGAATATACATATCAAAGACTTACCTTTCTTGCCCGTTAACGTATTCAAAGTCAACCCAGCAGAATCACAATTCGCACCTTTGCTACATTCGACACATATCTTACGGTTGGCTGGATTCTTGCTGTCTATTTCATCTTTGTACGAATATGCTGCTTCACCAGCACTCAATTTCAATTCTTTTTCGGCATCTGACAACGTTGTAATTTTATAAAAACCCGCATTGCACACACAAGCATCCACCGATGCCCCACCTTTCATTTTGTTGGTGGTGGTAAACGTCGCAAAATGCGTTTCACACGAAACGCATTGCGACAGCAACGAAGCGCCTTGCAACGCGTTAAACGTGTCAACGGGGCAAGGCTTGCAAGATTGTTGGCCGGCGGCGTCTTGAAACGTGCCCGCAGGACAAATTTGGCAGGTTGCCGAAGTCGATCCGCTTTCTTTCGATCCACTCCATCCGGCCGGGCACGATTGACACGATGGAGCACCTATTTTATCTGCAAACCGACCCAACTTGCAACTGATGCAGGCACCACCATCGTCGGTTTCGGAACGGGCGAACCCAATGGGGCAGTTCTGGCAGCCCAATCCAAATTTGCCACCCACACAATCGATGCAGTAGCTTTTCGCGGACGGGTATTTTATTTTGCTATTGGAAGAGGACCAATCGGGGTTTAACGTGTACTTGCCTGAATCACACTTCGAACAGGCGTCGCCGGGTTGCGAAGAGAACCAGTTGTCAGGGCACGCTTCACAGGTTGTCTGACCAGTTTCTTTTTGACTTTTACCGGCGGCACAAGGCAGGCATGTGGTTGTCCCATTTGAAGCTCCGTACCAGCCAATCGGGCACAATTCGCATTCCTCGGCGGTGTTGGCAGGGGAACGGGATTGGCCCACAGGGCACACTTCACAGATTGAACCAGACCATTTTTCACCGCCTCCGCACGTTTGTGCCATCACTTGGGTGATGGATAGCACGGTGATCAGAGCTAAAAACATTATAACTTGTGGCAGGAATTAGAAATGCTTGAATGAATAATGTGAAACTCTCAACATTGAATAACTTGGTGGAGAAGGGGGCGAGGACAGCGGCATCCATGAAGGGAAATGCACATAGAAAACCTCCTCTTCTTTTTCTTTTTGTTATGATGTTGTACATTTGTTTACATTTTGTCAAGAACAGTTTTGTCTAGAACATTTGTAACGATGATGGTACATCATCGAACCACGCGCTCCCTCTTACTTTTTGAAACCATTTATTCGGTCCAATCCAGACATCGACCCGCACCCCACATTGCATCGACCACCCAACCTTTCATTTTTGTTGCCACCACCCATGTTGTAATGAATCGTCGGATGATCGTGATCCAAATGAAGATTGACGGTCGCATAGCGACCAACGTTCACCCCATAATGTTGCCTGTTGCCTTTGGCATTATGATTGATTTCGGTGTTTTGACCAAATATATTGACCTGCAACACCACCGCAAATTAGAGAAGAGAAATCAAAAACAAACCCATTAAGCAAACATCGCAAGCAACGCAAAAGAACGCAAACAACGCAAACAACGCAAACAACGCAAGCAACGCAAGCAACGCCCCCCCCACCCATCCCCAATCTCCACACTTACGACCGATTTATCGCCCACAAACAAACCACTATAATTATTGCAACTCAATTGACAATTTGTTAAATCAGCTGTCGGGATGTCTTTCAATTCTTTTTCTGTTGCTTTCGATTTCATTTCTTCCGTATTACTCATGTCACCCCATCCATCGTTTTCTTCTTTTTGACCACTTGCACCACCACCGCCACCGCCACCGCCACCACCACCGCCACTCGCGTCGTCAAAACTTTTGCTGTTTTTTTTGTCGGATTTCGTAGTCTTTTTGTTTTTGTTTTTGTTGTTTTTGTCGTCGTCGTCGTCGTCGGGAATAATTTGTTCCCCAATCACAATGCCAGATCCACCATTGTTGTGTACATATCCAGCGACAACCGTCAAAGATGTACCATTTGTCAACCGTACACCATCGTCGCCACAATCGTAAATGTCAATTGTGTCGATTGTCAGGGGTATGCCATTGTTGCTAAGCACCCCAACACCTGCATTTAATATAAAACACACACAACACACACAACCACACACACACAACACACACACACACACACAACACCACCACAACAAAAAACATGACAACACTCGTTAAATAAACACTCCCATGCTTGGCACCACCCCAACACCACAACAGTCTCCAGACAGTCACTTACCGTACGGATTGGTCAAACCTAAATTTTCCAAATACACCACACCACCGTCTTGAGCCGCTGGCGATAATCTGGAATGGTCTTCAATCACAATACCAAAACCGATGATTGTCTTTTTTTTACCCACACCTTCAATTTTAATCGGAAAATCAATCACCAACGGCGGTCCACCGTCTATTTCATCGTCTACCGCGATGTCTGGTTTGTTTTGCACGTCTTCACTTTGTTTGCTTTCGTTCAACAGAGCCACACCTTGGTCCGTCGTTTTGATCGCTTGGACATTTGTCCAAAAACCTTCGCCCAACAATATGATGTCCGCCTTTTTTTCTGCTGCCACGACCAAACATTCCGATAAAGTGGGAAAATCTTCCGGTACTCTTAAAATAATTTTATCGCTTTGGTCCAACAGCGCGACCGGTTGTTCGTTGCTACCTTCGACCATACGAATGACACCACTGTCCTTTTCCAGTTGATCTCGGTTTTTCGTATTGTCGTGACTGGGTGAGGTCGTCATGTGCAACAAAACAAAACTGCCTGAATGTTGACACAAGATGCCGGCGGAATTGGTATTCAATGTGGCGTTGTGATGAATACTGGTCTTTTCCTGCCCGTAGACTTGAACGACGCCCGCGTTGGAGGACCAAACCCCACTGTGTCTATTGTGGTGGCACCGAAAATCGTAGGCACGGCAAAACGATTCAAACCCGTTCACGACCAAGCCGGTTTGGCATCGATGCACGTGCACGTTCACCAAAATCGCCGTTGCACCAAAGGCAATGTAAATGCCATTGAACTTGCATTTTCGAATTTCAACGTCGTCCAAGTGCAAACGCATGCCGCCGTCGCTCCAAAAACCACCCCCCACGGGGTTTTCAATGGTGAGATGGCTGAACGAAATGTATTTTTTACTGGTTTTGTCACCCTCTATGATCAATTCCCCGAGAATGATGCTTTTGTCGGTCCCTTCGCCAATGATCTTCAATGGAAAATCAAACACCATGCGGTCCGCTTTGATCAGCGTTTCACCAATGATGATGGTGGTGGTCTTGCCCCGAGATCGTTTGGCCAGTTTCAATGCCTGTGGCAACGACATTTCGATTGGCACGTGGATTGAAGTCGGCCAAATTTGTTGATTTGGTGACGGAAGCACTTCGAGGGGGGGAGGACGTTTGCTCGATCTGCTTCCGTCTCGAAAGGTAACGCGCTTCTTGCCCCGGGCGGAGGAAGTTGTGGTGGAGTTGGACGGGTCCATGGCGAGGAAGCGGGCAACACGCGACATGTGGGTTGGACGGGTGCAAATGTGGTCTATTAATACCCTTATGTTGCACTTCGATCTGGAGAATCGTCTTTTCGCAATTTGGCTGAAACTATCCTCCTCTCGCATCGAACGCTAAATTGAATGTGTCTCATGATAAACATACACATTCATTTCTTCTACTTTGGCTTAATGCTTTTTAAATATTAACGAGTGGTCGAATTGCTAATGAAATCTCTTTTTGCCGGTGCCGTCTGTGCGTGACGATTATACACTCGCTTACCTGGCTTACTTGTCAGGATTTTGAGTTTTTGAGATTTCTTTTTCTGGTTTTTCCTCTGCCGCAGAGCCCGACCCCCACCTATCCACACCATGCTGGGCAACCTTTTTCTCCAATCCGCAGCCATTGCCTACCTGTACCACCGAAATGACACGTGGGACCGCCGCAATTTAATCTTTCACGCACCCTTGGCCGTCGTGGTCCTTCTTCAGTGCCTGTTTGATTTCACCCAATCGACCAACGTGCGTCAAGAACACTTGGCATTTGCCGACCCACATCTCTACACTTGCACCACCACCAACCGTGTCTTGAGTTTTGCCATGGCTCTTGCTTTTTTATTTCTACCGTACTGGTTCAACCAAGTCACACGCTTTGAAACCAAAGTGCACGACACTGAATATGCTTTTGACCCCAAAAAATTACCCCCTTGGGAAGAAGCCATCGGTAGGGCACCCAAAGTCATCTGGAACAGCATCAAACTCTTGTCGTTGGGGACAACGGTCACGTATTACTTGTGCAACTTTACCCTGTTTTACGTCTATTTTCTCAGTGGGAACCGTGGTGCTGTGGTGGCAACGTGCAGCCACAGTGGCAATGCGACTGTGGCGATGGTTGATGTTCATGTAGGAGGACAAGGACACCATGACAAAGAACCCTGTTCGTTCAACGTTCAAGTGCCCGAACCATATTTTGCCCTGTGCACGACACACGGACCACACCATGGTCGTTTGATCTTGCCGTTTTTGATCTGGCCCAACATTTATGTTCAATACGCGTTGTATTTGGGTTATTTTGGGTTGTTGGGATCTTTTCAATACATGCCACGCCCAACGATGTTGCCGCAAACGTTGGCCCTGTGTGTCTGGGCAGTGCCCGTATTAATTTGGCGGTACCAAGACGAATGGAGCAGTGTTTGGGTCCCGTGCGTGTCGTTGGTGTTGTGTGGTTTGTATCTGGTGGAACCGCGCGTGGTCAAATGGGGTAAAGTGTTGGACACGGACATGTTGGAACACAGCCACGAAGCGCACGTGAGACGGGGTGGCAAATACGGTGGTTTCATGGCGTGGTGGCAAAAGAAATTGACGTACCGTCAAGTGTTGTTTCGTATTTTGTGGACTCGTTTCATCGTGTGGAAATGGCACCCGTGGCGGGACAAAACGTTGGAAAAGAAAGACGAAGAGGCACGGTTGAACGCAAGCAGAGAGAGAGTCGCTGAACATGCCGCTGAACTACTCAATGGTGAAAGTGAAAGTGAAAGGAAAAGACAAGGTGGTGATGAAGGACAAGGTGTGCGTGGGGGGGATTCGGACCGCGTAGGCAGGGACAAAGGAAATGTGAGTGGGGTGGAAAACAAACCAAGAATGATGTCTCGTGCGATATGATGAAAGGTGTACTGTAGACTACCTTGTAATTTGTACACGATGATAAAAATGAAAAAAATTGATACAAT